>Ga0081455_10008317_pt1 | contig 10809 bp, 10 predicted proteins | sample TabmetS3T2R1_FD_70207 | JGI IMG/M metagenome (GOLD analysis project Ga0081455, IMG submission 70207) | Tabebuia heterophylla rhizosphere microbial communities from the University of Puerto Rico - S3T2R1 | ecosystem: Host-associated > Plants > Roots > Rhizosphere ... | reverse complement strand
GGCAACGGCGGCTTTTTTTTGCCGCGCGGTGCGCGCAGAAGTGCCGCGCTCAGCTGTCGATCGCGTATCGAGGCCGGAAACCATATCGCCGGGTTTACCGGGCGATGGGCTGGACTCCCGGCCGCCGGCGCGCAATGATTTGTTCATCATAAGGTGGCTCGCCGGTTTCCGACGAAAGAGCCACGGTGGCGTTTGCGTGAGGCGTTAACCATGTCCGACAAGGCAGCCGTTGAAAGCGGTATTGTGTCGTTCAACGAGAAGCTGGCGAGCTCGGCGGCGTTTGCGGCGTTGTTCAGCGAGGGCATGGATCTGGTCGAGGAGACCGCGGCCTATCTCGACGGCGACGGTCGCGCCGACGCCAAGGCGCTCGAGCGCTCGGCCAATCTCGCTTACGCAACCGAGAGCATGCGGCTGACGACGCGGCTGATGCAGCTGGCGTCCTGGCTGTTGCTGCACCGCGCGGTCAAGGAAGGCGAGATGTCGCTCGCGCAGGCGAACCGCGAAAAGGTCAAGGTGAAGCTGACGGCGGCCGATCCGGCATCCGCCGACGTCATCGAGAAGCTGCCGGAAACATTGCGCGACCTGATCAGCCGGTCGATGACGCTGCAGGCGAAGGTACGCCGGCTGGATTCCACCATTCATGCGCCCGCCGCGCCCGTGGTCAGCAGCAATCCTCTGGTGCCGCAGCTCGACCGGCTGAAAGCCGCGTTCGAGAATTCGGGACAGTAGATCGCCCCGCGCCGGACCAATCCTTCGGTGCCGCGTCCCAAACGTCGGCAGCACAGCCGATAAAAAACGCCCCGAGCGGAGCGTTTTTTTCGTCCAGATTTTATTGTGCGAGACCGCAGCGCTTACGCGCCCCGGGGCCGATCAATCCTTCTTGAGCAGGCCCGAGAATTTCTTCTGGAAGCGCGAGACCCGGCCGCCACGGTCGAGAATCTGCTGCTGGCCGCCGGTCCAGGCCGGGTGCGACTTGGAATCGATGTCCAGGTTCAGCGTGTCGCCCGCCTTGCCATAGGTGGAGCGCGTCTGATACTCGGTCCCGTCGGTCATAACGACCTTAATCGTATGATAATCCGGGTGAATTCCTTCTTTCATGACGGCATCCTCTGGCGCCGAAGCGCTAAAAACAGGTTCGCGATAAGCGGGATTTGGCGGCTCTATAGACCAATCGATCCCGCGAAACAAGGCGATTTGCCCTCCGCGGAGGGCTGGCTTAAGGGGTGCCCCAGGGCGGCGGCCAGACGGGCGGTGGCCTCAGGCATCTCCAGAGAACCTTGATAATGATGACTGCGGCCGACCAGCGCCAATCCTCTGTGCCGGCGCCCGCCACGGAGCAACTTGCGCCGATGGACCTGTTGGCGGAAGGCGGTGAGGGCGGCGTCGCGCGGACCTCGCGCCTGCGGCCGCTGCTGGCGCTCGTGCCTTATGTCGGCCGCTACCGCACGCGCGCCATGCTGGCGCTGGTCGCGCTGGTTGTGGCCGCGCTGACCACCCTCGTGGTTCCGATCGCGATCCGCCGCATCATCGATTTCGGCTTCAGCGCCGCCGGCATCGCTCTGATCAACAGCTATTTCGGCGTCATGATCGGCGTCGTCGCCGTGCTCGCGCTCGCCAGCGCCAGCCGCTACTTCCTGGTCACCTCGATCGGCGAGCGCGTCGTGGCCGATCTGCGCGGCGACGTGTTCGGCCATGTCACGACGCTCTCGCCCGCTTTCTTCGATTCAACCCGCAGCGGCGAACTGGTGTCGCGGCTGACCGCCGATACCACCCAGATCAAATCGGCGGTGGGGTCTTCGGTCTCGGTCGCGCTGCGCAATCTCGTGCTGTTCTTCGGGGCCGTCACGATGATGGTGATCACGAGCCCGCGGCTGTCGAGCTTCGTGATGCTCGCGATTCCGTTGATCGTGCTGCCGCTGTTCGCGTTCGGGCGCTGGGTTCGCCGGCTGTCGCGCGGCGCGCAGGATACGCTCGCCGAAGCCTCGGCCTACGCCTCCGAACTGATCGGCGCGATCCGCACCGTGCAGGCCTTCACCAATGAGCGACTTGCGACGCAGCGCTTTTCCGGCGAGGTCGAACGTGCCTATCAGGCGGCGCTCGGCTCGATCCGCGCCCGCGCGGTGCTGACCGCGATCATCATCTTCATCGTGTTCGCAAGCGTGGTGCTGATCCTGTGGGCCGGCGCGCATGATGTCCTGGCCGGCACCATCAGCGCGGGCCGGCTCAGCCAGTTCATCCTCTATGCGGCTTTCGCCGCCTCGAGCCTCGGCCAGTTGAGCGAGGTGTGGGGTGAATTGTCTGCGGCCTCCGGCGCCGCCGAGCGGCTGTTCGAAATCCTGCGGACCACATCGGCCATCGCGACGCCCACGCGGCCGACGCCACTGCCGGTGCCGCCGCGCGGCGACATCGAGCTTGTCGACGTGCGCTTCGCCTATCCGACCCGGCCCGAGATCAGCGCGCTCGACGGCGTTACCTTGCGCGTGCGCGCCGGCGAGAAGGTCGCGATCGTCGGTCCGTCCGGCGCGGGCAAGAGCACGGTGTTTCATCTGCTGTTGCGCTTCTATGATCCACAAGGAGGCTCGATCGCTTTCGATGGCGTCAAGATCCGCGATGCCGATCTTGGCGCGTTGCGTGAGCGGATCGCGCTGGTGCCGCAGGATTCTGTCGTGTTCGCCGCCAGCGCCGCCGACAACATCCGCTTCGGCCGGACCGAGGCTGATGATGCCGCCGTGAGCCGCGCCGCCGATCAGGCGCAGGCCTCCGAATTCATCCGCCGCCTGCCGCAGGGGCTTGCGACCGAACTCGGCGAGCGCGGCGTCACCCTGTCCGGCGGCCAGCGCCAGCGCATTGCGATTGCGCGGGCGATCCTGCGCGATGCGCCGCTGCTGCTGCTCGACGAGGCGACCTCGGCGCTCGACGCCGAAAGCGAGACGCTGGTGCAGGCCGCGCTCGGCGAATTGATGCAGCACCGCACCACGCTGGTGATCGCCCATCGCCTCGCCACCGTGCTGTCCTGCGACCGCATCGTCGTGCTCGACCATGGCCGCATCGTCGAGCAGGGCACCCATGCTGAGCTCGCCGCAGCCGACGGCCTCTATGCGCGGCTGGCGCGGCTGCAGTTTCAGGGGATGTGACCAGCCTATTCCTGATGGTGAGGACCGCGCGCCAGCGCGCGTGTCTCGAACCATGAGGCGGCTGAGACCTGGGCCTCATCCTTCGAGACGCCCGCTGGTGCTGGCTCCTTAAGGACGAGAGAGACTTCATTTCCCCCACGTCATCTTCAAAACCTTGCGCCCCGACGTCGGATTGACATCCTCGCCGGCGTGGTGAAAGCTGTTCTTCTCGTAGAAGCGGATGGCGCGGGCGTTGTCGGTGTTGACCAGGAGCGTGATGCCGTCGGGCGAGAGGGTTTTGGTCTCATCGATCAGCATGGTGGCCAGCGCCGAGCCCTGCGCCTCCGGCGCCACCACGAGCTGATCGAGATAGCCGCTGCCGTCGATGGTGACGAAGCCGGCTAACCTCTGGTTCTGCTCGGCCACGATGATCTTCGCCCGCGGCACCAGCTCCTCGCGCCAGCGCTTGCGCCACCAGGCTACTCGTGCGGTGAAGTCGATCTCGGGATAGGCGAGCTGCCAGGTCCGCCGCCAGAGTTCGATCGCGGCATCCTCGTCGCTCGTGCGATAGCGACGCAAAGCGAACTCCGCGCTCATCGCTCCGTCAATTTCAGTTCGATGCGGCGGTTGCGGCGGAAGGCGTCTTCCGTCCGTCCAGGATCGATCGGCTGGAATTCGCCGAAGCCGGCGGCGACCAGACGCTGCGGCGACACGCCCTTGCTGATCAGATATTGCACGACGGCGATGGCGCGTCCCGCCGACAATTCCCAGTTCGAGGGAAACAGCGGATTGTTGAGGATCGGTCGCACGTCGGTGTGGCCGTCGACGCGCAGCACCCAGGGAATGTCGGCCGGAATCTGCCGCTCAAGGTCGGACAGCGCGGAGGCCACGGTGTCGAGCTCGTTGCGGCCTTCCGGCAGCAGCACCGCTTGTCCTGTGTCGAAGAACACCTCGGACTGGAACACGAAGCGGTCGCCGACGATGCGGATATCGGGCCGGTTGCCGAGGATGGCGCGCAGCCGTCCGAAAAATTCCGAGCGGTAGCGCGACAGCTCCTGAATGCGCTGCGCCAGCGCGACGTTCAGCCGCTGGCCGAGATCGGCCAATTTGGTCTGCGAATCCTTGTTGGTCTTCTCCGACGCCTGCAGCGCGTCTTCCAGTGCCGCGAGCTGGCGGCGCAGCGCCGCGATCTGCTGGTTCAGGATCTCGATCATCGCCTGGGCACGCGCCGAAATCTGCTTCTCGGATTCGAGCGCCTTGCCCAGTTGCGCGTTCTGGCCCGCGGCATCGCTGCCGGCGCCGAGCAGGCCGTCATAGAGGCCCTTGACGCGATCGCGCTCGCCTTCGGCGGCGGCGAGACCGGCGCGCATCTGTGCGAGCTGGTCGTCGAGGTTGAGCTTGCCGAGCTTCTCCATCGACAACAGGTCGTTCAGTTGCGCGATCTGCGCGTTGAGCTGGTCGAGCAGCTTGTCCTTGCTGCTGACCTGCTGTGACAGGAAGAACTGCACCACCATGAAGATCGACAACAGGAAGATGATGGCGAGGATCAGCGTCGACAGCGCGTCGACGAAGCCCGGCCAGTAATTGAAGCCGCTGTCGCCGCGGCGATTGCGTGCCAGCGCCATGCTAATTTGGCCCTTCTGAAAGCGTGGCGCGTCTGGATTCGCTCGTCATGGCCGGACCTGTTCCGGCCATCCCCGTCTTTCGTTCATCCCGGCTTCGAAAGACGTGGATGCCCGCGACAAGCGCGGGCATGACGCGCATCTTGCCCAGTTCTGACGCAATGCCCTCCTTGTCGAGATGGCCGAGACAAGCCCGGCCCTGACGTAAATGTTTTGACCCGGGATCGTCGCCACTAGCTCTTCTCCGGCTGGCGCGAGAGCCGTTCCAGCAATTTGCGGATTTCGCGGTTCTGCTCGCCCTGGCCGTCGGCCCATTCGCGGATCAATTGCTGCTCGCTGCGCATATGCTGCACCATGCCCTGGATCGCATCGGCGAGATTGGCCATCGCGGTCGCGGTCTCGCGGCTGGAGCCGACGCCTTCGATCGCGCCGCGCAGCCGGTCGAGCGAATGCTGCAGGTCGCCGGACAGCGTGCCGTCGGCGCCGCGATCGGAGGAATATTCGCGCACCGTGGTGGCGAGCCAGTCTTCGAGGTCGGTGTAGAAGCGGTTCTGCGCCTGGCTCGATTGCAGGTCGAGGAAGCCCAGCACCAGCGAGCCGGCGAGGCCGAACAGCGAGGACGAAAAAGAGATGCCCATGCCGCCGAGCGGCGCAGCAAGGCCTTCCTTCAACGTATCGAACACGCTCGCGGCGTCGCCGCCGACCTTGAGCCCGTCGATGATCTTGCCGACCGAGCCGACGGTCTCGATCAGGCCCCAGAAGGTGCCGAGCAGGCCGAGGAACACCAGAAGGCCGGTCATGTAGCGCGACAGGTCGCGCGCCTCGTCGAGCCGGGTCGCGATCGAATCCAGCAGGTGCCGCATGGTCTGCTGCGAAATCGACATCCGGCCGACCCGGTCGCCCAAAATCGCCGCCATCGGCGCCAGCAGTTTCGGCCGGCGGCCGAGCGCGAGGCCGGGATCGGCGACGCGGAAGGTGTTGACCCAGCCGATCTCGGGATACAGCCGGATTACCTGCCGGAACGCGAGGATGATGCCGATCGCCAGCACCGCGACAATGAGGGCGTTCAGGCCGGGATTGGCCAGAAATGCCCCCCAGATCTGCCTGTAGAGCACCACGACGATGAGCCCGCAGAGCGTCAGGAACACCAGCATCCGGAACAGGAAGATGCGGGGTGAGGTGAGCTTGGCCCGCTCGAGATCGGCGATGTAGCTGGAGGACTGCGCCATATTGTCCTGCATCTTTCCCTGCATCCTGGCTGTCCGGTCACGATCTGAAGGTTTGAGTCGCCGGCACCCTAACCCAATGCCGGCACGCCAATATGGCACAGCTTGCGCGGGAGGGAAGGTGCCGGGTTCCGGGAAGCCGGGAACCTGGCGCCCGGTTGTCGACGGATTTCCGGGATCGCTTCGGCGCTCGTGCGGTCACGTACGTGGTCATTCCGGGGCGCGTCGAAGACGCGCACCCGGAATCCAGAGGTTGTGCGCGCGGCGGGAGTCAAACAACCTCGAGATTCCGGATTCGCGCGTTCGCAGCCAAGTTTGCGCTGGCTGCGTAAACTTGCCAGCGACGTGAACGTCACAGCAATGACACGCGAGGGACGAGAACGAACGATCAATTCCCGATCGGCTTCAGGGCGGCGACCATCTCGCGGTGAATGTGCTCGTTGCCGGCGATGATGTTGCCGGTCTCGAACGTCTGGTCGCCGCCGGTGAAATCGCTGATGAAGCCACCGGCCTCGCGCACCACGATGATGCCCGCCGCCATGTCCCAGGCGCCGATGTTGCGCTCCCAGTAGCCATCGAACCGGCCCGCCGCGACCCAGGCGAGATCGAGCGCGGCGGCGCCCATCCGGCGCAGCCCTGCGACCTTCGGCTGCAGCGCCGTCATTTCCTTTGTCGCGGTCGCGAAATCGCCACGGCCGAGATGCGGCAGGCCGCAGGCGAGGACGGCTTCGTTGAGCGTCTTGCGGCCCGCGACGCGAATGCGCTGGTCGTTGAGGTAGGCGCCCTTGCCCTTCTCGGCGAGGAAGGTGTCGTCATTCGCGGGATTATAAATCACGCCGGCGACGATCTGATCCTCGCGCTTCAGCGCGATCGACACCGCAAAATGCGGAATGCCGTGCAGGAAGTTGGTGGTGCCGTCGAGCGGATCGACGATCCAGGTATGGCTCTTGTCGCTGCCCTCGCGAACACCGCCTTCCTCGCCGAGGAAGCCATAGCCGGGCCGGGCCTTTGACAACTCGCTGTAGACGGCCTCCTCGGCGCGCTTGTCCGCGACCGTGACGAAATTCGCCGGGCCCTTCAGCGAGACCTGCAGATGCTCGACCTCGCCGAGGTCGCGCTTCAGCCCGCGTCCGGCGCGCCGGGCGGCCTTGAGCATCACATTGAGAAGGGCGGAATGCAGCATGGTTTTTCTCAGGATCGACAAACTTGGTGGGTGATGGACCGATAGATGATCGCAGCGTCATTGCGAGCGCCAACGGGTCCGCGCATCGATCTCGGATTTATCCGAGATCGACATTATCAGGCACAAGTCGGCCAAGGCCGACTTGTGTGCGCGGCCCGATGACAGGCTCCGCGAAGCAATCCAGAATTCCAATGAAGCAATACAGAAGACGCTGGATTGCTTCGTCGCTATCGCTCCTCGCAATGACGAGCGAAAGCAAGTGTTGATCGCAGTGCGTCTGCACTGCATCGGTTACAACGTCAAGACGGTCCCTACTGCACGCCAAACCATTTCTTCACCTCGGCTTCCGCCTTGGCGCGGCTTTCGGCGCTGAGCGGGCCGAATAGGGCGTCGAGTTCGGGGTCGCCGGCGCCGGACTGCTTGGCGATGGTGTGCCATTTCAGCGCCTCGACCAGATCCTTCGGCGCGCCGGTGCCCGTGGCCAGCACACGGGCCAGACGGTTCTGCGCGATCGGGCTGCCGCGCCGCGCGGCCCGCCGCAGCAGCGTCACCGCCGCGGTCTCGTCCCGCGTCACGCCAATGCCGTTGAACAGCGCGATGGCATATTCAACCTCGGCGTCGAGATAGTCGGCGTCGGCCGCCGCCTTCAGCCACCGCGCCGCCTGCGTGGCATCCTGCGGCACGCCGCGGCCTTCCTTGTAAAAGGTCGCGAGCGCATATTCTGCCTCGGGAAGGCCGGCGTCGGCAGCCTGGCGCATCAGTTCGGCGGCGCGGTTGAGGTCCTGCGGAAACACCTGCCCCTCGACATTCAAGAGCGCGAGATTGTAGGCGGCCATGGGATTGCCGAGCTTGGCCGAGAAGGCGAGCAGCTTGGCGCCGCCCTCGCGGTTTTTCGGCGTGCCGCGCCCGGTCATGGTCATCATCGCCAGCGCGAACATCGCTTCGCGGTCGCCGCGATCGGCGGCGTTCTTGTACCAGATCACGGCTTTCTGCTCGTCACGGTCGACGCCCTGGCCATTGGCATAGAGTTCACCGAGCAGGGTCATTGCCTTGGGATCGTTGCGCTGCGCGGCCCGCTCGCTCGCGATCTTGAAAGCCGCCGCGTAGTCGCCGCGCTGAAACGCGCCATAGCCGAGGTCGATGCCGGGCTGATCGGGCGGCAGAGCGGCCTCATCCGGCGCCGGTGCCGATGATCCCTTGGCACCGCTTTTGGCACCGCTCTTGGTGCCGCTCTTGGCAGCCGCCGCGCCGCCCTTGTCGGGGGTGGCGGCCGAACCGGCGCCCGGTTTGGCCGGCTGGACCGGCCGCTCGTCGCGCGCAGTATCCTTCCTTGCCGCCGGCTTCTTCGGCGCCAGCATCTTGGCGCGCTCGGGTGGCGGCTTGGTCGCCGCAGGCGGCGTCAGCGAGAGCTGGGCGCAGGCCGGACCAGCCAGCGCGCAGCAGAGAATCCCGGCCAGCGCACAAACGACGCGCGCGGCGGCCGTCATCAGGTCGTGCTTCCGTCGCGCACGGCCGCGACCGCCTGCGTCATGAGGCCGATGGCGTCCTGCAACGCCTGCTTGGGTCCGCGCGGATCGGTCCAGACGGCGTCGTCCAGCATGACGAACTCTGCTCCCGTGGCCGCGAGCGCGCCCACCTCGGCGAGCGTCGCGGCGTAGCCGACACAGGGTGGCTCGAACACCTCCGCCCACCATGACAGCTGTTCGACGATGGCTTCAAGAGCCGGCCGGCCGCCATACCGATCCGGTTCACCGAACAAGAGGTAATCGGCGCCGGCTTCGCCGGCGATCATCGAATCATGGCGCGAGTGTAGCCCACCGGCGCCAACCATGCGGTCAGGCTTGAGCGCGCTCAGCGCCTCGTTGACGGCGTCGGTGCCAGTGGCATGGGCGCCGTCCGCGCCTGCGCGCGCCACGAGGCCGGCATAGCCGTCCAGCAGCACGGCCGTGCCGCGCGCCTGGATCGGCTGTGCCAGCGCCTTGACGCGGTTGATCAGCGTGCGGTCATCGGCGGGAGCAAGCCGCACCAGCACCGCGGCGATGTCGGCGGTCTCCAGGGCTGTGGCAAGCGAGGGCGCGAACGCGTGGGGCTCGCCGAGCACAGGCGTTGCGAGATAGAGGCGGGGAACGGGGTTTGGGGAAGGCGTTGTCTTCAAGGGCATGTCAGGACAACACTTCGAAGCTGGTGCCTATTCCTCATCCTGAGGAGCGCGTAGCGCGTCTCGAAGGATGAGGCCAGGATTGCCGGGGCCTCATGGTTGGAGACGCGGCCACAAGTCGGCTATGGCCGACTTGTGCATCAAAGCACAGATCTCGGGCAAACCCGAGATCGATGCGCCGCTCCTCACCATGAGGATTGAGCGCACGACGTTGCTTACGCCGCCTTCTTCTCCAGATCCGATTTCCACTCGCCCTTGCTGGCGAGGCCGTTCATCGCGGCACGATGGGTAAAGGCGCGCTGGGCGGCTCCGACATTGTCGGCCTTGCCGGACCAGGCCTTCTGCGGCGCGGCCTGCAAGGCGCGGCCATAGGAGAAGGTCAGGTTCCAGGGCAGGCCGCCGATCTTGTTCATGGCGTCGAGATGCGCGGTCGCCTCTTCGTCGGACTGGCCGCCGGAGAGGAAGGCGATGCCGGGCACCGCACCGGGCACGCAGGCCTTCAAGAGCTTCACGGTCTTTTCGGCGACCTCGGCAACGCCGGCCTTCTTGGTGCTCTTCTTGCCGGCAACCGCCATGTTCGGCTTCAGCACCATGCCTTCCAGCGCGACGCGCTGATAGTAGAGCTCCTGGAAGGTCTCCTTCAGCACGAATTCGGTGACCTCGGTGCAGCGGTCGATGTCGTGATCGCCATCCATCAGCACCTCCGGCTCGACGATCGGCACGATCTGCGCCTGCTGGCACAGCGCGGCATAGCGCGCCAGCGCATGCGCGTTGGTGTGGATCGCGGTCCAGGTCGGGATGCCGGCGCCGATGTCGATCACCGCGCGCCATTTCGCAAAGCGCGCGCCGCGCTCGTAATATTTCTTCAGCCGCTCGGCGAGCTTGTCGAGACCGACGGTGATCAGTTCGTTCGGGCAACCGGGCAGGGCTTGCGTGCCTTCGTCGACCTTGATGCCGGGAATCGAGCCCGCCTGCTCGATCAGCTTCACCAGCGGGGTGCCGTCCTTGGCGTTCTGCCAGATCGTCTCGTCGTAGAGAATGACGCCGGAGATGTGCTTGCTCATCGCGTCCTTGGTGCGGAACATCAATTCGCGATAGTCGCGGCGATTGTCTTCGGTGTTGTCGACGCCAATCGCGTCGAAGCGCTTCTTGATGGTGCCGGTGGATTCATCGGCGGCCAGGATGCCCTTGCCGGGCGCCACCATGGCGCGGGCGACTTTATTGAGGTCGGCGAGATTCATGGCGGTCTCCTGCATCAGTGTTGTGGCCGGGCTCTGACTTTGAGGGGCAAATTTGTTGCTGTTATAGCGATGATTTTATCCCGGGAAAGGCACCCGAAATCGGACGTTGGCTGTTTTAGGCAATTTCCATGCCCAGGCGTTTTCCCAGCCCGCGCGTTCGTGCTTCGGTGTTTGTGTCTCAACCGTGACGCTTCAGCACCTCGACCCCCGGCAGCGGCTTGCCTTCCATCCATTCCAGGAACGCGCCGCCTGCGGTCGCAATATAA
>Ga0081455_10008316_pt1 | contig 10810 bp, 10 predicted proteins | sample TabmetS3T2R1_FD_70207 | JGI IMG/M metagenome (GOLD analysis project Ga0081455, IMG submission 70207) | Tabebuia heterophylla rhizosphere microbial communities from the University of Puerto Rico - S3T2R1 | ecosystem: Host-associated > Plants > Roots > Rhizosphere ... | reverse complement strand
TAGATTGGGTGACATGTTGGGTGATACTGTTGCTAGAAAGATAAAAGAGTACAATGGGGTTAAAATAATTCTGATTTCAGCTTATGATTTAGATCAAGCGTTAATAAAAGAATTAGAAGAAAGCAAATTCATTGTAGAATTCGTTGAAAAGTCAATTGAGCCGGCTAATCTAATCGAGATAGTTGCACGTACGATAAGTTAGACATTGTGACTGGCAATTATGAATGGTTTGCTAGAATGAATCATCTGTGTAAATCGAATTTTTCAAGATAGTTCTCGCCGTCTGGTGTTACGACTAACTCGTCAAAATAATTTGTAGTCAAAAGATGTGTTTGCTTTAGAGCATCGACCCAATTTTTTATTAATTTAGTATCTCCGTCAAATCTATCTGCAATTTCGTCTTCGTTTTTTCCCTCAGAAATAGATCTAAGTATGTAAGATAATACTTGGTCTTCGGTTAAGTTGTTGATGTACGAATTTCTAAACATAACCCACCATTTATTGATAGCTTGCCATTTACGATCCGAGTTTAATTTCTTTAGATAATGTAGCAAACGACAGTTGACGAATCTTCAAATGAGAGCATTGAAAAGTGTATCATATCAGACTCAATTCAGCTATTATACATAAAACATTGGAAATATGAGCCTATATATTCTCTTGACATACCGATTAGTATCAAATGATGGATTCGAGATATGAAAGTCAGATGCTATCCGGGAATTCTGAAAAAGAATGTTTAGTTATAGAGTAAAGTATTAATTATCAGGCCCATTAATCCCCGTCTTATGAATCGGTACGTGATAACATCTTTAATGATTCTGGCTATAACTACCACGTTGCTTGTCATTAAACTTGTCTAGCTATTTCATACTATTTCTCGTAGTAGATCTGTTTATTTAATATTTATACCAATCTTAGCTGATATTATGAAAGATTCTTTGCCCAAATGTGATCGATGCAATTCACCTGTTATTGACTCCATTCAAATAGAAATTGAAAGCTATGAAAGAGTAAAATTCGGTAAGCGTATTGATGATTCATGGATATGCAGCGACTGTGCGACAAAAAGATCTGACGAAACTACTTTAATAATTCTGGACGACGATAGTGGCATTTACCATGAACATATTGGAAAAGCAAGTAATCATTAATTTACCATCTTAGAGAGTACTTTTTATTTTGGATTGCTTCATCAAATTGGCGCGGGCTAAGCATATCTATTACATTTTTTTCATTCCCGGATTCAAATATATACTACAGGTTCTTTCTCTTTTTCCAGACGCCAAATAGTATTGTTTCACTATTCGCGGACAATTGTACACTTATTTGGTTGCTGCTTTCATTCACATATGTATCTCTCATTTTTGTAAATCACAACTAAAGATTCCGCAATAAGTATACTCAAAATAATATTTAACCATATTAGTAACGATTAAGTACGATGATCTACGAACATATTCGGCAAATACTCTACTACTCCGAACTAGTAAATCGTATGACTATATCTAATTATGCAATAATTAAATAGTATGTCACACTTCTAGGTTAAAAGCGTTTGCTGTTAGTTTACCATGACCTAAAACACTGACTTTGATTCGTTTTGAAAATTGCTTAAACTGATAGAAAAAATTAAGTTGCTAAGTGAAATAGGTTAGAGCCAACGTATGGAACGGCAGCAGCGTTAACCCATTCTAACCATTTAAACCTAAAGTCCAAATTACTTCCAAATAGATTTATATTACTAATTGGTGGGCCTATTGACTAGTAAGTCCTTTTTTAATTGGATAACTTTGTTAATCAAAACTTAATTCTTTGAATCAATATGGATATTATTTGGAATGCTTGACTCTTTAATGATGCAAGTATTTGATATAAAAGAGGCCGCTGTATTTATTCCTCTTGGGTTTGGATTAGCAGTCGGACTGGCATTTGCTATTATTTCTTCAGTACGACGTTCCAAGTAAGTAGATACAGCAGCGTTAACCCATTCTAATTCTAATTCTAATTCTAGCCAACAGAACTAGGATTTATCTGCGATTATTTGATTACCCACTATTTCCTCCATTTGAATTTTCAAATTATTTAATTCAGTCTTTATTTCCTTAATCATTGGGCCCATTTCCAAGAATTTTGGAGCGAACGCATTTACGTGCTTCTGATAATCAGGTATCGTAGTCCTTAACTCGACAATCTCTTGATTCCGCTTGCCTAACTCTTTATCTGATTCAACTCTTCCGGCACATTCTGCATTAACGGGCATAGGCCTGGCATCTACGTCATTGATAATCCCGTTCTGAAGAAGTATTTTATTCCTCAAGTCATCTCCCCATCTATTATTAAAATATCTGGCAGGCTGAACAGAATTTGGGGACCAACGGACCTTTTTCCTTAGAGCAAACTCTGTGTAGGTTACCGCATCGCAAGTTATGGAAGAATGCCTTAGACAATATGGAGCCCAATTCTTAGTGTTTATTATCCGTTCTAAGTTCTCTTTTTCTTTAACTTCCGATATTGAACCGCTTTCAAGAAGGCCAACTATTCTCCTTCTTAGTTGCCTCATAATTGTCCACAAGGCATCAGGCGTCATAGGGCCTCCCTTACTGATACTACAAATTAATTTTGCTTCTGGCTCATTCCGGAATGGGTGCTCATTTAACCAATCCCTTACATACGGAAATGAACAGGTAAGGTACACACAGGAGATTTTACGTTCATTAGACCTATCTAATTTATCTAAGTACATACACTTGCGAACACCTAAATCTACCATCCTAATGTCTTAGCAGATTTTGTTGCAGCATCATTTAATGCTTGTTTGGGCTCCTTAATACCATAGTAAACATCGTCCAGAGCTTCCCGTATATCATCAGCAATAGCCGGATATTCTGGAATGCTGGGTCTACCCTGGCCTTGAGGAATCATTGAAATCATCTCGTCATAAAACGGGATAGATTTTCTAAGCTGATTTGCATATGGTCCTAGGCCTTGACCCAGAGTTATCTGCGTTGGAAGATATCCTCGCTCAGCGATCCAAGGAGTTAGTATTTGTGGTCTCAACATATGTTCAATTAGCTCCCATGCAAGGCCCTTGTGAGAAGAAGACACTGGAATGTTAAATAGCCATCCCCCCATCAATGTAGAGGTTTGAGTTTTGTTATCTGGCACTGGAAACATGGGTACAAACCCTATCTTGCTTTCAAAATCCTGCTTGGTAGCGTTTGGAAATTCCCCTGGTATCCATGATCCGCCAAGCATCATAGCTGTCCTCTTGAGCGCAAAATCTCGATCAATGATGTTAGCACAACATGCAGGTACTATTCCTGCGTTGATCTGGTCTCTAATAAAACCTAAAGCCTGAATCCCTTCTGAACTGTTATAAGCTGGAAACCAGTAGGTCCCCTTTGTAGGATGCCCTTCTCTAAGCTCCAGAATATCGCCCCCCAACATCCAAAGATAAGGGTACCATAGGTCTGGAGAATGGCTAGCACCAGTAAGATGTACACCTTCAATTCCCTGGGGCCTTAATACTGTATGGAGTTTTTTGGCAGCTGCAATATATCCATTCCACGTCTCTAAAGAGTTAGGATCAATCCCTGCATTATTCAATAAATCCTTCCAATACCATATCCCTCTAACGTCAGTCCATGCCCATACGCCATATATTGATTTGTTGTACTGCATGCCATCCAGATTTGACTGATACCAGTCTGAAAGCTGTCCCCACTTTTTAGTATAATTAGTAAGATCTGTCAGCAACCCCTTTTGTGCAAATTCGCCAAGCCATATTTGATCTAGAGTTACAATATCAACAGTGGTACCATTGGTTATCGCATTTAAAATTTGATAACTGGTGTTGTTATAAACCGGAAGTTCGATATACTTTATATTGATGCCAAGGTCAGAATGCGCGGATCTTAATTTATCAGCAGCACTGTCTACTAGAAATTTTCCCGTTTCATTTGGACCTGCAAATAGGACTGTCATTGTTACATTCTCCTTTAATTGCGGAGATGCAAAAATATCAGAATGCGTATTTTTTATGGTGTGAACTGAGACGCCGGATCCTATTACGGTACACATTATGAAAAGGGTAAGAATCAACCAGTCAACCGGATTAATTTTCAACGCCCACTCATGAAGCAGAGAAGTTATTATATCTTTTTCCTCATTTGGTGTTAAAACACCTTTTTGGGAATTTCATTTTTGGTTGTTTTTGAGTATCATCTTATTCCTACTTGCTGAATCTTTTATTGCTATTTGTCTCAATCTTTCCCTACTATGACATACCGGTTCGTTCTCTATCGTTTCGGATAAGCCTTCTGGATTACTGATGTCACATAACTGGATTACTGATAAAAAATGTTTCTGTCTATAGAACCATCTTTTAGTCAGCGAAATCTAGCGAGTTCTTCCTGAATCATCGCCGACTATAGATGTAGGAACAGACAAACAAGGACTGCAGAAAGAAATAATGAATCGCTTGGCCGCACTTTTTCATTCGATTAGTTTACTTTTGCTATTATCGTGCGTTAGCCTACGCTTTTCCAGATCTGAAGAAATAGCCCCACCAACAATGCCCTAGCAGCCAGTGTTGATGAGAGGGTCATTTTGTCATTGTTATAACATATGTATGCGGGTTGGTCTTGCTGCCCTCTCCCGTGATGAGTACATTTTCGACTGACCAGGCAGCAGTTTCCAGTCCATCTATTGCTTTCCATATCCCAGAATTGTATTCACCTGCCGCTGTGATAAGATCGCCAGTTAGTACAATCCTTGTCTGGACTTTCATATATGACTCGAAGGCATGCATTATATTCAGTCACATTGCTAAATTGACTAGTATCTAAGCCTAGGCTTCGCGCCTGTTCAGCAAGACTACATTGAGGAACGTTGCCCGTTTGATTCATGATTAATTTTGTTACATTCTGTTGTTCCTGTTCTGTTACATTCTGTTGTTCTTGTCCTTGTCCAATCACATTCGAGGTCATGCCAAAAGAAATTGTTATCGCTACAATACCAACAATAACACTGCCAAGGGCTTTCATATCTTTCAATCTTAACTGGAGTAGTTAACCTTTGATGCTATCATGTCGTTCTCCCCAGTTTCTTTTTCATCCAGTTGTTAAAGATGTCTAGATAGCAATCCTTTGGCTTACAGAAGCGGCCCCATTTAAAATGACCTGGAAGTTCTTCTAGGGCCCTGCGTCTGTACTCTACCGGGTCCCGACTATTGACTACTGTGCCATGATAGAGCCAATTCTTATATTTTGTTATGACCTGCCATGATAAATTAATCTGTAATCATGTATTTAATTAAAAGTTTTCAATAGACTAAACCATATGAATAATACATGTTCTGTTTCCAAAAGAGAATATTTGTTATTTGGTAATGCAGGATTAATGACTTAATATGCTCAATTATCACAATTCGGAAGCACCTCGCGAGGTTTATTGTTATACGTGCAAGAGGGAGAAATTGAATGTGACAACAATAATGTTGCTAAAGTACTTACAACAATAATGTTGTTATCGACCACATATCGCAGGCGATATCACGCTCAGGACTTTGTTACTCTTGAACTAGTAACAAATAGACTAATGCCAGGACATACATATATTTACTATAACAAAACAATGTTTCAGAACTATAGAAGAATGTATACTTTATAAGTGATGTGTGCGTAGTATGTACTTTAACGTGAGAAGATGAAATGAATGTACCATTCGTACATCTTAATAACGAGTTAAGATGGAGATGTATTCACTGTAACAGCATAATGGACAAGACAAACTTTATAGAATTCATAAGACAAAGCGACAATGACAAGAATAGTAACCAGGAGGCAAAGGTGGAGTATCATGCTTGGAGTCTTCTGCCAGACTAATTAATTAATGCCAGAACTGTTAAAACACTGCATTTACGCTAGTACTAACAATATTATCGAAAATTAATAACTGAAATTTCTTCTTTCCTTCCCTCTCCCTTCTTCTGGTATTATACTGCTTTTGAAGTAGATTGGCGAGTAATTTCTTATGGAAAGGAGAAGTGAAATGATATTCCTAACATTGTGCGCCTCCTACTGTGTTCATTGCTAAGTCTAGCCCATTTACTGCGTTACTGGGAAACTCCACACAAACAATATCGTTAGTACTCATTGCTACCGTATTAGACCTCAGAGGAACAGCAAAGGATTGCTCTGCAGTTGAGGGTAGGTGTTCAATGTTGAAACTTCCTAATGTTGCTATAATAGAGTCTGCATTATTCTAATACGAACAGTTATGGGCCCTGTTGGTACCCCAAACTTTTTACAGCGAACCCCTCGTCTGCATAAACTGAAATTCTTGCTGCGACAATTTGATCATATCTTGAAATAGGAACAATGTGTTTCCATTTGAGATAGTCCCATGCGCTAAGTCTAATGCCAGACGAGGTCATTGTATACAGTATTGGCCTTATCCTTCGATCTGGATAGGCAAGCAACTTCTTTATTTCCTCAAGGGAGGGCGCACGATCGTTGGCATATCTTCTTCCTTTTGGCATTCCTCGCATTATCTTCTTCCATGGGATTGGAAACTCCATCTGTTCGCAATAGAGCCGTATCGGTTTAACATAATTTCGAAGGGGAGCGCTCGATATTTCCTTTCTGTCTACTCTTCCTCTGTGACCTTGCAAGTATTTGAAAATTGTATTGATAAACCAATTAAAATCAACTCTGGCCTTTTGAGTCAAAATATCAAAAGACTCTTCTAGATCAACATGATGAATATTCAAATATTCAAAGAAGTATCCCATTCGCTGCAGATATTTCTTCTTCATTTCAGGTGATCTGATGGAGCCAACGAAGAGAGAATATGGACTTACGTCTAAGTGAGTGGTTTTTATATGAAGGCCTGACTTTTCATCGCCTAGTTCGGTAATTATCTCTATTCCCCTCCTGTCATATTACGTTAGAACCCTAATTATGCACTAATATCTGTATGGGCCCAAGGGGGTTAGATTCCCGTAGGTAAAGGGGCTCATCACCAATATTAGTGATATTCTACCTAAAAAAAATGTTTCTGTCTATAGAACCATCTTGTCGTCAGTTCCCGAAATCAGTTTATGTTTTGCTCAATGGATGATTTATATATTAAATCAATAATTACATATTTCATAATAAAAATAGATAAGAATCCAGACTAACATTATGACCTAGTTTCAATCTAATTTCCTACAAAAATTATATTTGGAAGTTAGAATATTATATTAAACTAGTGGTAAAAATGCCTTTCAATGTTCCATAATTTCGTACTTATTGTGTCTACTAAAAATATTCTTCTGAATGACTGCTACTTATTGCTGTACTGACATCTTCGTAAAGTTGATCTTTTACTTGTTTATTCAATATTTTTTATGATTAGACAGATTTAGAAGTTGTTGGAGAATAATGCTTGCCCTGTAACTGCTTTACCATTGTTAATTGACCCGGCCATATTTGTGCCGTAGGATATATTGTTGGTAACAATGTATTTTTGAAACCACTGTATTTCACCCCCCTGCACGTGGATTGGTCTCAACGTGTTCTCGTGGTATGCTGGAAAATCCGGGTCGTTGATAAACGTGTTCCCCGTAATGATAAAACTCATATGCCCAGCGTCACGACTCGTCGCGCCTGCAACCAGAATCGCATCGTACTGCCCTCTAGTCTCTTTCCGGCCCCACGTTGCAAATGTGGAGTCCATAATTGAGAAACTGGTAGCATCACTTATCCAAAAACAATGATTGTAGGCATTGAGAATGACGCTGTCTACCCATTCGAATCCATAGACGTCAAAATTATCCAGAACAATAACACCTGTAAGCGTGGGATTTACCGAGGAAGCATAACAGCCTTGGAATCTACAACGGTGAGAGTTCGTCAGCCATATGCAGGCTCGCCTGCCAGCATCGAAATTACACTGAACGAATTGATGTGTATCTGGTGGTCTAGTAGGATCTCCCTGGGGATTGGCATTCGTCATCCTCAAACCGGTGTCAAATCCGCCCGTTTCTACCACCGTAAACATCCACCCCTCCGTTCGCGTGTCCAGCCAAATGCCTGCGGTTTCTAACTCCGTATGCCCGCCGATATACGTATTTGATACATCCCAATTAAAGGCAAATCTGGCGTAGATTCCCGCATTCTCCACGCGCTCCATATGGACGTTCTGGATCTTCGCGCCACGTAGGGAGGTTTCTCGTACCGCTGCAAGTTATACCACGCCACACGGCATACATCGCGACATTCATGACTAAGAAGCCGATACCACCACCAGGGAATGTAATTGCGCCGTCAAGCCGTGTCTTCTTAATACGGTTGTCCTGCTCGATGTTGAGGTTAGAGATTTCGCAATGACGCAAGCGCCCGCCGGGGCCATCTGGACTGTTGCCTCCAATGAGACCAAAGACGAAAGCAGTGCTGTAAATACCTGTCAATATGATGTGAGTATTGTATTTTCCATCGCCGGTTAGCTTCACACTTATCCAACCGTCGTATGAGGTGTCGCAGGTTTCGATATAGATAGGTTGCCCCACATTGTATCTTCCGGCAGGAAAATAGACAGTACTCCCATAGGAATTGCTTCCTGGAACCCCCACGTGTATTGCCGTGTCTATTGCTTGCTGGACAAATGGGGCATCATCTGTAGCGCCCAATCCAGCGCCGAACCATTGGACGTTGATCGCTCCACTATAGAGACGTAACCATCTGCCAGGATCCCATGGTATGATCCTGTTCGGTCGAACTACCGTTCCACCGTTGTCTTTCTCTACAGAAGCCACTCGCCATACGAAGATGCCGCCACCACCGTCATTGGGTGCCTTAAAACCATCAAGAATTACCGGGGAACAGTCGGCGACGTTTCTTGTGTCGATCTCCCGCAGGGCCACCATGGTATTCACCCAGCGAAAATTGGTTCCATCTAGTGCAGAGCCAGACATTCACACACCTCCCACGCTTCTCATGAACAAATATCGTAGTCTTGTCGCCACGTAATAATATCTACCTGGACAAGCAGAAATTATTCTAGTTTGATTATATTCATTCAATACTTCCAGATCATTATTATTTTTTACTTATTATATTTTCCTGTCTGCCTCTTCCGAATCTTCGTCTACTTCTATGTCTTGCTCCATGTGTTTTTTCTTTCATTTCCTATTTTTGTTTATGTTTATTAAAAAGGAATAAGTATGTACTATGTTTACCGAATCAATAAATAACATTTAGGAGAGATATGCTGATTAAAATATGTTTCAGTTTATGGAATCATTTTGAATTTGGTTTATACCTACTACATTATTAATGGCTACGGTAAACAATAGAGAAGCCTATTTCTGTCTCGATGGAGAGGAAAACCATTCAAACAAATCCTGTAACACATATTCTGGTATTTGACCACCTGAAATAAGTGTACTGCATATCGAACACGAAATGACGTACGGGTTTGATGAGTCCACTAGAAATTGGCTGTTGCTCCCCGCATGAACATGGATAATCACTATGAAAATACAGTTCAAGGGTAACGAACTGTTCACAGTGAGGTCTTTATCCCGATTCAGCTTGGGTACTTCTCATTTTAATATTAAATTACTATGATTTAAGTGGTGTTCATATTTCCCTACCCTAGATAAGTAAAGTCAGTTATTGAGAAATAACTGATGTGCACATCTTACGACTTTACATCTGCAAGCTTGCGTTCTTCCTGCTTGAGTGGGGACAGTGTCCATAAAACCCAAGACTTGCATTGCAATTATAACACAATACCCTGTACCCTTCAGGATAGTTGTTTCTCATTAGCCACCGGTATAAAGCGCGACCTGTGAGTATTTGACAGAGTTTCCCTTTTTCCTCTCCCTATATGATCTATAGTCAAGAATTCAATAAAGGCAGAACTACATCCGTTGCATGCACATTCCATTGTGCCGTTTGAATAATGCATTAAAACAGCGAGCTTCCATCTTCTTGACCTTTCATTAGTTTCTCTTCTGTGTCTTGTCATATATTTCTCCTTATAGACTGGATCTTTCAGTGCCTTATCAAACCAGGTTGAATATATTCCTGTCATAAATATCCTTGGATGGTTAGCTATACTCATCCACAAACTGAACGAATAGTGCAGAATAATGTTCCAACAAGGAATCTTTACCATCCTTCCTCATCTTACTTTTAAGGGAAGGGACAAGTGAAACAAAGAAAAAGGATGCACAAAAGAACAACATTACAGCTGCGAAAACAATCTCTGAGATTTTGAAATCTAGTCTAGGGCCTAGAGGGATGGACAAGATGCTTGTAGATCCCATCGGAGACGTAACGATTACTAATGATGGTGCGACGATTCTCAAAGAGATTGAAGTACCACGTAGTAGGTGGGCCCAAGGGGGTTAGAATCCCGTAGGTAAAAGGGCTCATCACCAAGATTAGAGGTTACTATCTAAAAAAATGTTTCAGTCTATGGAATCACATCATAGCTAGATGCCGAAACCAGTTCATGCTTCATTCAATGGATGATTCATTTGTTTGGTCTGTAGTCGATAGAAATGTTTTCACTATATTGGCGACTTTATCCGGATATTGATCCATTACTGAATGACCGGCTGCTGGGATTTGTACAAGCCATGCTCCAGGTATTTTTCCCGCAATAATTATAGAATTAGCAGGACCTGGTATAGCACCATCTTCGGTTCCAGTTAATACCAAAGTAGGTTGGGATAATTTTGTAAGCTCGTCACATGCACCACTCCAGTTGGTTGATTTCCATTCATTCACTGCATTAATATGCTGCATATAAG
>Ga0081455_10008315_pt1 | contig 10810 bp, 13 predicted proteins | sample TabmetS3T2R1_FD_70207 | JGI IMG/M metagenome (GOLD analysis project Ga0081455, IMG submission 70207) | Tabebuia heterophylla rhizosphere microbial communities from the University of Puerto Rico - S3T2R1 | ecosystem: Host-associated > Plants > Roots > Rhizosphere ... | reverse complement strand
TTGACCCCTGACGGAACTGTTTCCGAAGGATCGGCATTGTGCGCTTGCCACGGGTGTTTTCAGGGGTGGCGCATGGGGACCGGGGATTCCTACCGAATAAAGGCGGCGGCATTTCACGCTCGGGCTCAGTGTGAACCTAGCCCTCGAATCCGCGTCCAGTATGAGAATCTGGCGAAGGCTTATCTGCGACTCGCCGAACAGGCCGACCGGAATGACCGGGCTGATATTGTCTATGAACCGCCGCCGCCTAGGCTCGACGATTCAGACAGGGCGCGATAGCCCGCCCGGTCGGTTCGTCGCCCATATACAACGCCGCTCTGTTTTGGCGGTGGGTTATTACCGATTTTATTCGCCAGCGTCGTGGGACAAGCGCACATTCCATTCCACGATGGCGCAAGTTGTTGATTTTTTTCCTACGACCGCGTTCGATCCAGAAACGGTCAAGCTACTTTGTGATGCCTATGACAGGGTGCAAAAATCGCTGCATGACGCCGGCCAGCCGGACATTGTCAATGAGGTTATTGCAAAGCGGATTATTGCTCTCGCCAAGCAGGGCGAACGTAACCCAGACAAGCTTTGCGAAGGTGTCTTAGAAGCATTCGGCACCAAGGAACAACGGCTCTCCCGCTAATCCTCCATCATTTCGCCGATCCGCCGTTCGGCGCGCTTGCGTATCTCCCACTCATCAGACGCCCGGCGACGCCTTATCCGAGTCTCTTCGTTGGCGTGCCTGCTCGCGGCGACGCCGCGACATGGCCTCCCGAACGCCGTAGCCGAGAGCGAAGCCGATGGCTAGGAATATGAGGTCAAAGAGGTCCATTTGTCCTTAGAACTGTAGGCGTCCCACTACGGTTCCGAACCAACTGTTTCTGTGACTGCCATCACAGCGGCCGTTTCAAATAGGCACGATCATGCTAGGGCCGGTCGCCTAGTAGATCGGGTTGCGCCCATTCACAGGGCAACTCAAGCAACCCACCCACTCCCATCTAGACGCGACCGGCACTCGATTTTTCGAGCGTTAATGCGCGTATGTCGTGCGCAGCGTAGAATAATCCGCGCTTCCAGGTCGATCGAGACTAGATGTATCTAGCCCACGTAGATCATCCGCCCTCTCGGAAGGCCGCTTCGAGCTCAGTCTGGCCGCGATTGCATTGGGATTTGCCGCCATTGTCGTTTGGGCCTTGGAGCGTCCCTTTGGCCGAGGCCACCGCACCCCCGAGATTTTTTTCGCTGCTATTTTGTGAGATTCTAAGTCCAAAAAGAATTCTTAAAGGGTTTGCATTTAGCGTTGGCTGTGTATGCGTCTGTAAGGGTGTTCGCAGATGGTGGCCGGGGACCAGCACCGTATAAAAGCAGCCGAATTTCATGCTCGGGCGCAGTCCGAGACGAGGCCACACTTAAAGGTCCAGTTTGAAAGTTTGGCAAAAGCCCACTTGCGTCTAGCCGAGCAAGCCGACCTGAATGAGCGCGTTGAGGTGATCGACGACTTATGTCGGGAATTGGGGAGTATGGGTGGTGCCAAATCCAAAAAAGGATTCTACGAAACGCCCCGCCCAGGATCGGTGATGCAGACCGAACAAGTTACCTCGGGCATATCTTTTTTCGTTATCTTGTTGGCTATGGCCGCTAGCGCTGTCTTTGTGTTCTGGGCGAGTGGCGGGCTGGTCGGGTAGCGGGCGGATTGCTAGTCGTACGGGTGAGCGGCTAGGCTTTGCGACTAATTATGGCTGCTAGACTTGGAAACTTCCTTTATTGGCTTGGCTGTTTCCTGACAGCGCTTCCGCTGCTTTGGGCGTGTACCAACGCTTGGACTCTTTTGACGCAGAGTGATGTTTCCAGGATCGAGCAGATCGTCGTTGGTATTATTCTCGCTTATGGAATTTGGCTGATCGGCCGCGCTTGCCGCTACGTGCTCGCGGGAACGTAAAATAGCGCCGCTAATAGCGTGTTTCTGGGCAGCGGGCAGTCGGTTTGGCGCGTTTGCTTTTCGCCCTTGTCGATTGCGACCATTAATCGCATTGGCCCAAGGTCCAACGTCAACCTGCCGGCCCACCAATTCACAAGCGACTTCACGATGGAATAGCGTTACGGCCTCTTCTTTTTTTGGCGGGGTGCCCGCAATGGACCGCCAGACGCGTTGCGTAGCGATTGGCTTAATTTCTAGCATCGCGGTTTGTGCTGCGGTGTTTTACTGGATAGAGCACGCAAGGCACACGCCTCTTGACTTTATCGAACGGCATTTGGGTTTTTCACCCGACGGTGGCGACGGCTCATTGGAAGTTATGCTGCTCCTAACGCTATTCATGCTCATTGTTGCGACGGCATTCCATCTGGCGACGAAGTAAAAGCTCTTGTTTGGGTTCCTGCTTTCCGCCATGCCGCGATCGTCAGAAAAATCGCCGTTTATCCCAACTGACGTTGAGTCGATTCTTTGCCTGCGTTGTGGGGGAAAAGCGTGCCTCATCCGGCGTGAGCCGCTCGCCGCTGACGTGCCGGGAGAGATGCTTGTCTTTAAGTGTGAGAAATGCGGCAAGGAATCGAAAGCAATCGTTCAAGGCTAGGCCGGCCAGCCGCGCGGGCCAGCGTTCACAAAAAAACAAAACCGGCCCGCCAATAGGACGAGCCGGAGTTTGATCACCGCTTGGATTGCCAGTCCAAGTCAACCGCGATACGCGGTCAGGTGAGCGGCAATCATATGCGAACTTGCCGCGCGAGCGCGTTGCTAGTCCGAGTTTTCCCCGCAATTTAGCCTGGTGCAGTTCAGGCGACTCTGAACTTCCCCAGGCGTATAAATTCTGTCACGTCGATTTCTTCTGAGCTCTGATTGGGCTGAACTGTAGCGCCCATACTGGCAAGCTGGTCTGCGGTGAGTTCGATCCTGTATCTGGTAGTCGACCAGATTTCACCGCCGAGTGCATCCTCGCGGGCTCGCGATTTGGTCCCTGGATAGGAGCCGGGCGGCAAAACCATGCCTCCATGAAGTTCAACGGCTTGCGCCGCCTCCAAGGTGATCTTCGTAGTTTCTATGAATGGCATCTCAGCCCTGATAGGTGAAGACTAGCATGGTTGAGTGCGTTGCTGCCATTGCCGACTTCGCTGACTCTGCATGGGCGATTCGGAGACTCGACCAATGGATCAGCGAGACAGTTCGACGAAGGCCCGGCTCACGGGCGCGCCCATTCGGCCTGCGACGGGCATCATAGGCCGATTGGCACCGGGGTCTGCCAAGCCTTGTTCAGAGCAATAGACAAATACCGCTTCAAATGCCTCATCGAGTATGTCGACTAATTTATATTCGACCTCATCAATTGTAATTATCCAAGTTGATTGATCCGCTGGCGAAATAGCCGTAGACGAAGAAATACTCGAAAAACCGGTGTCATTGCGCTTTCGTGGAATGCTGCGCACATGTTTGAATGTATTGGCGCATTTTTTTAGAATGCGAGAGCGCCGCGTTCTCTGCTTCAAGTTGGGTCCTCGACTTTAAGGGCGAGGCCAGCATCGCAAACACAAAGCATAAAAGTGCAACCATCGCGTCAATTTAGGTGATTCCCTCATCTCATCAAGGTGGATAAGGTTTTCGGTACACACAGCCTCAAATTACCGATTTGCAAGAATGGCCAGCCGCCGTGTTGCCTCTGTTGAGCCAAGGCTCTCGGCCTTTTGATACCAGAGTCGTGCCTTCTCAGCATTCGCGCCCAGTCCCGCCACACCGAGGTTTGCAAGCGCGATGGGATCGTACGTCGCACCCAAAGCCACCGCAGCGTCGGCGTCGCCGGCCTCCGCAACTCGTTGGAATAGCATTCGGGCCGTGACCACATCGCCCGAGGCCATGAATTGTTCGCCTTGTTTCATCAGTAGCTTTATGTCTTCCGGATCAAGTACAGGCGTGGTCTTGCTCGTAGGAGGAACCTGAGCGGATGATCTAGCTGCCTGGGATATCTCGCTCTGCGCCGATGTCGGATGATTATCGTCTTGAGCAATCGAGGCGGGGGGCGCTTGTTGGCCCGTGGGCCAGGACAAGGGCACGATCGGATCGGATGCCGTTTGCGGCCCAGGTGCAGGTTCTGACGAAGGGCCCCACCCTCCCGCGGCAAAGTAATACGCGATTGTCGCCAACGAGACGATCGCGACCACAATGCCGACGGGAGCGCCTATATTGCGACGTGGCATCTCAGGCGGAGGTGGGAGTCGTTCGGGCTCCAGGGAACGCGGCGAGCGAAACCTGTCAGCCATATGGATCGCACGACGGGACCGTGTGTCAGACTCTTGGTGTTGGAGCAAGCGCAGGCTGGCTTCAAGTTGCTCGAGATCGCGGTCACTCATGCTTTCGTCACGATGTTCAGGGGCTGGCTGCTCCCGCGCGGTATGCTCGCGCAAGCCACCTTCATGCGCCTTGTGCGACACGTGAGTGGAAAGATCGATAGGGTTACGAGGCTTCCCTGGCGGGGGACTCATCATGGTGGTACTTCCCTATTGAGGCCCAACCTCTTTCTTGAGGTTCCTTCCCCCTCTCGGTAACAAGATCGAGGCGCGGAGTTCACGCCAGACACGCGCAGCACGATCATTGATGGTGAGCACTTTTCGGGCTCGGCGGCGGAGGTGGCGGCATCTCTTCGTCGAACCGCTGCCCAAGCCATGATGTCTCTCTTCAGGCTACCACCTGATCTCCGCCCAGCGGCTCTCGAAATTATCCTCGGATGGGGCGGGGTCGGCCTGCACGCAGTCAGCGCAGCGCGGCTTCGGTGTGTACAGCGCCTCGCGCTGCTCACGAGTAAGGTTCATAACCGCGGAACCCTGGTGAAGGGATGACGAAGATTGGCCAGTCGTCTTATCCTTTTCCTTTTCCTGAAATTCGGCGACCCTCGGACCGCTTTGCATACGACCCAGCATCTCCTCGGCGACGCTCCAACGGGTCCAGCCGGGGACGGTCGCCGCAAGATTGACGTCGCGCCATTTTGGATGGCGCTGGGGTTCCAGAAACTTGTCCCACTTGGTGAAAAGAGCCTCGGTAAACCTTCGCACACGCCAATAGCGATCGGTATTTTTCGGCCAGTTGAAAACCGCGAGCACCGCCGGCACTGCGATAGTGTCGATCCTCTCCCCCTGCGGAATCAGCGTCGGATATTCCTCTCTGGTGAACTCGCCGATCGTGTACATGTCGGCAAAGGTCTTAGAAAAGGGAATGGGCACTAAGTGAAGGCCCGAATTCGCGGGAATCTGCGCAAAGAAGCCGACCGGCTTGCCAATCACCCGCACCAGACCGGCAAGTTCGCCCGATTTGAGCTTTTGCAGCGCCGTGGCATTGTCGAGCAGTACATGGTCCACCTTGACGCCCAAGCGCTGAAAAACGATCGTTCCCGTCAGGCTCGAGGCACTTCCTGCTGGCCCGAAGCTGACCTTTTTGCCGCGCAGGTCCTCGATGGTTTTGATGTCGGCGCCCGCAAGGACGTGGATCTCTGAGACGGGCAAGCGACTGATGTAATGAATTCTGCGCCCGAGATTGAAGGTCTTCCTTTGAGTGCGGAAATACTCGAAGACGTCCGACTGCACCATAGCGACGTCGACGCCGCGCAGATAAAGAAGATCGTCGAGATTAGAAGCGGCGCCGTAGGTTACGATCGGAATGACCCGCAAATTGTCGCCGTCGTCAAGCACCTCCGCCAGCTCATCGGCTAAGGTCATGTAGGTACCCGACAACTGACCGCCAGCGACGCCGACGGTCCAAGTATTCCTTCGCTGCTTCAGTGCAGCGTCGGTGCCGCCTTGCTCAAGTGATTTTGGGATTGCTTGCGCATGAGCCGGTGCAACAAGCTCGGTCACAAGGGGCATGGCGACAAGTATATTGGTGAGAATTCCAACGGCTAAGCAGGCCGCGCCCTTGACAGCATGTAGTTGCGCGGCCTCGCGCGCCCTCTTCAGCGCGAATCGCCAGTGGCCTTCACCATCATTCTCGACAGAATATGACTCAGTCGCAGGATGCTCATGCACGCTTTTCCGCCGGTAAGCAGAAACTTTGAAGGGATTGCTTGATGAGTTGCTCATGGACCGCATACTCCCGACTGCGCCCCCGGTCCCTGCGCTTCGTTCGTCTCTGTTTTCCTGTTCTTTTCAACTCCTCGAGTTCAAATCCAAGCTACGACCGTGGCTAACTGTCTGAACGTAGTCACCGGTAAAGTGTTCCGGACACGTGAAAACAAATGTAGAACAGACGGCATCCCGGTGGACATGCGACCTATGCCGAGAGTTCGGGAGGCAAGACGTTTCGTGCGTCAGACCCACCGCACGGGTCGGCTGCTGGGGCCCCCCTGGGAGGAACCAAGGTCCGACATGAAGCGGCGCGTGTTCATCACGCTGCTCGGCGGGGCGGCGGCCGCGTGGGCTTGCTCCTCGAAATAGAACGGGGGCAATGCAACGCGAACCCGGGCATTAGGTCAAAAAACCGAACAACTCGAAGGGCCGCCAAGAAAGAGTCCCGCTGGTCGGCGGGACTGAGTTAACATCCAGAAGGACGACGCTACAGCAACGGAGGAGCTTACCGGCAAGGGTGGAGCAATTGAGGCCGCCCAGCACCGAGCGGCCCCGCTGTTAAAGCAGGACGTTGAGTGCCAATATCTTTGCTCCGCTCTGGCCATGATTTCTCCAGACCAGGGGGCGGATATTACCATCAGATGTTTCGAATAGGGGTGCGTCATGACAAAACCTGCAGTCGTACTGATTGGCGCGGACAAAGGAGGCGTCGGCAAGACGACGGTTGCCCGCACGCTGCTTGATTACTTCGCTCACCATCGGGTTCGTGCGCGCGCATTCGACACCGAAGTGCCCCGGGGGACACTCAAGCGGTTTCACCCAAATGTGACCGATGTCGTTGACATCAACTACGTGCCTGATCAGATGCGGATTTTCGATACCGTCAATTCCACCGACGCGACCGTTAGCTTAATCGACGTGCGTGCCGGTCTCTTGTCGCCGACCCTGCGCGCGCTGCGCGACATCGGCTTCATCGAAGCGGCGAAAAAAGGCGAGATCACTTTCCTCGTCTTCCACATTCTCGGCCCATCCATCGCCTCGCTTGACGAGATTGCGGAAACCGCTGCCTATCTCGGCGATGCAAAATACTTCATGGTAAAAAATTCAATCAACAACGCGCATTTCTTCGAATGGGACGAGGCGACCCACGCGGCCTATTTCAAGACAGTGCCTCGCGCGGTCGCAATCACCATCCCGAAGCTCGTTGAAATGGCGACCGAACAAGTGGAGCTTGCCTCTGTTCCGTTCGCAACCTTCATCGCCAACAAGAAGCAGGGCGGCGATCCTGCCTCATACTCATTCGTGCTCCGGGGCTATGTCCGTCATTGGCTTGGCAACGTCTGGGCCGAGTACGACCGCGTTGGCCTCACCGATGCCGTGGACGCAAAAATCGCGGGCGCAAAACAAGAAGTCCTCGGCCCGCCCCTGCGAACATCGCGCGAGCCGCCGCCACTCCCGGGCGACCAGCCGTCGGCACTGCACGCTGCTGGACGGAAGCTGGTGCGCCCGGAGTGAATCGCGCGCAGCGAGGCGCCGCGGAAATGGACCCGCCCTAACCCGCAGCGTGTTGTGAACGACAAGACCAGTCCGCTCTACGTGGTTTGCTCGCCATGTCGGGGAGTCGGAAAAACTCTGGTTTCGCGGCTGCTTACCGAGTTCTATGTTCTCGATCGTCGCCCCGTGGTCGCATATGACTTGGACGACGAAGGACCGCAATTGGCAGACTATTTGCCGCAATTCACGACGATTTCCGACATCGGCGACATCTTTGGCCAGATGGCGTTTTTTGAGCGGCTGATCGCCGACAATGACCGCATTGCAAATGTCATCGATCTCAGCCACCGCACCTTCAACAGTTTCTTCACCGTCGTGGAAAAGATCAGGTTTTTCGAAGAGGCTCGCCGCCGCGCCATCGAGCCGCTCATTCTCTTCATCGTTGATCCGGATCCGAAATCGCCCGACGCCTATGCGAGCCTGCACCGGTCGATGGAGGCGTCGTTGCTGCCGGTATGGAATCGAGCGGATCCCAGCGCGATTTCGGATTACCATGCCCCTCCAGACGCGAACGCCACTCCGACTTCACTCGAAATTCCGCTCCTCGGCTTTTCATTGAGGGCGTTGATCGACCGGCAAGCCTTTTCGTTCTGCGAGTTCACGCGGGCAAAGCCGCCCGATCTGCCCGACGCACTGGACGACGAATTGCGGGACTGGGTCGAAAACGTTTTCTTCCAATTTCGGAAGCTCGAGCGCATGCTGGGGTGCGTGGCTGCATCGACGCCAGTCCTGGCTCCGGCATTGAGGCGCCCTCGCACCATCCGTCGACTGTCCCCTCCGCTGCCTGCTGTGCGAGGCGAACCGCAGCGGGATGCGCGGCCGGGCGGGCAAACCCATCAGTCAGTGCCCGATCGGCGTACCTTACGGGGTCCTCAAGTTCGCCAGCGACGTGATCGCGTTCCCCCGGAGCAGTGCGGCGGCCCCATCGTCGAGATGCTGCGAAGCGAGCCGAAAATCGAATCAATCAGGTCGAAACGGAGATCGAGCGCGTCCAGGATCGCGAGCTGGCTAAAAAAAATCGTGGAGAAGCTCGTTAAGCCGGCGACAGCTGCCCGTTCCAAGATCGACGATTTAGGCTCGTAGGTGCCGTCTGGATCGCTCCGGCCTCGAGTGAAATGCCGCGGTTAATCCAGCTGTTACCGTCAAACCAGCAATAGTGATTCCGAGATCGTCAGCCCATCGCTCTGGCGTAAGTAGGATCCAACTGCAGAATGCAGCTGGTGTTCACCGGCGTCTCGGCCGCGAGGTTCTTTTCGGTGCGCGGTCGCTGCGCCCTCGACGCGCAACTTCCTTGCTAGCTGGGTTTGTTTGCTCGGCGGCTGACAGCACCGCAATCGCCTCGACCTCTATCAACGCTTCCTCGCGCGCCAAGCCGGAAATCGCAACCGTCGTGCTGGCCGGCCGATTTTGGTCTGACAAATAGCTGTCCCGCACGTGACGGAAGATGGGCAGGTATTTCATGTCGACGAAATAATTGTTGAGCTTCACGACGTGCTGGAACTGCCCCCCGACGGCGGCAAGCGCGTTCTTCAGGTTCTCGAACGTTTGCACCGCTTGCTGCCTGAAATCGCTGCTGAGCTTGCCTTCTTTGTCGATCCCGAGCTGGCCAGCTATGTAGACGATGCGGGCCGGCGCCGTGACCTCGACCACATGCGTATAGCCGGGCGGCCTTCCAAGCGTCGTGGGGTTGATGAACCGGGTCTGGCTCACGGCAATTGTCCTCCTATCGGTGGCGGGCATACGCACTCTAATCGAATTCGAGCACCAGAGTCGGAGCCATGGCAGGCGGTAAGCTCCCGCGGTGAGAAGAGCTGGTCAACCACTCGAATTATCGAAATCATTTCGGAAATTTACGCCTGCGCTTTGATTGTGATTGAAAAACGCTGGGAAAGCGAGGACGTTAAATCCGATCGCCGCGGCTTAAGCCGGAGAATGACGATCAACGCCACGGCGGCGCGAGGCGCACCGGCGCGCCACGCTACCCTCCCCGACCTACCCTGAGATGCCGGCACTGGTGCCGTGGTGGCGCTGGCTGCGCCGGACCGGGTGACGCGCCATGTCATGGTGGGATTTTCTGACTCTGCTTTTCTCGCGCCACGCGGATGAAAGGGCAAGGGACATGGCAAAGCCGAAGCCGCCGCCGTAGCGTCTCATTTCGATCATCCGAGTTCTGCTCAATCCAGCTTCAAGTTGGCTCGGAGTATTTCCTCGACGGCTTGCAACGATGATTTGTGCGCTTCCTCCTGGTACGCGACTGTAGCCCCGCGCTCCACGCAAGGATCGCTATAGGAGAAGCGTTGTTTTGTCTGACTGTTGACCACTATTCCATCTGCAATTTCCTCAAGCCGGCAATTTCGCGTGGTCTGAGCATCAGGAAGCTTGAGCGGTGGCTTAAACTGCACACCGTCAAAGACGTGCTGAGCGCCTTCGTACTCAGTCAACTCAACGTTCTTGCCAGCCCTGCGCAGCCGCTCGACGTACGAGCGGCAGCGCGGTAGGGATACATAGTCATCAGCTATGCCGTGAAAAATACGGATTGGAGCATCGGTGACATTTTCATCATCGACGAAGGCTGTGTCGCATTCTGGGTAAAACGGGATAGACGTGGCGAATGTTAACTCACCAGCGCTATGCATTTTCTGAAAACGTTTCATCATTGCGTAAAGCACTCCCTGACCACCGCGAGAAAATCCCATTGCTGCAATTCTACCGGCATCGATGCGCGGATGCTTTGCAAGGAGTTCCAAGGCGCGATAGCTATCCAACACCTGTGCCAGCCGTCCAAGCTGAGCTTGATCGTTTCCCACGTTCGTCAAACCTCGTCCCGTAAAGCTGTCTACAAGGAGTGTCGCGACTCCCAATGAGTTCAACACAGGAATCCAATCGTTCACATAAGCTACAATCCCGCTTGAGCCGTGTAATAGCACGACTGCCGGAAGGCGCTCGTTGCCAAGCCTCGGAAGCCGCAATTCGCCTCCGATAATGACTTCGGGGCCCTCCTTGGCCCCGTTTAGGAATTGCTGGTCTGTCAGCGTCATTGTCTTAATTGGATGTACTTCAACGCGAGCGGTTTGCGCAGCACCAGTCGGCGCAAAGGAGGTCTGTGACAGCACCGAGATCGCGACAAACGACGTCACCTTGGCGAGTCGAAGATTAAGGTGCATGACAGGTTCTCCTTGGAATAGAACGGAAGGAAATGTTCAGCCTGACTCTGATTTCGCGCGGG
>Ga0081455_10008314_pt1 | contig 10812 bp, 10 predicted proteins | sample TabmetS3T2R1_FD_70207 | JGI IMG/M metagenome (GOLD analysis project Ga0081455, IMG submission 70207) | Tabebuia heterophylla rhizosphere microbial communities from the University of Puerto Rico - S3T2R1 | ecosystem: Host-associated > Plants > Roots > Rhizosphere ... | reverse complement strand
GCCGACGAGCTGTTGGCCGGGCTCAAGCGCCGCCTCACCACGCTGCGCCTCGGCGACCCGCTCGACAAGAACACCGACATCGGTGCGATCAACAGCGCCGAGCAGCTCGACAAGATCCGCATGCTTTCAGAGGTGGGCGAGACCGAGGGCGCGGAGCGGTGGTCACCGCCCTGCGAGCTGCCCGAGCGCGGCTTCTGGTTCCCGCCCACCGTGTTCACGGGCGTGTCGCAATCGCACCGCATCGCCCGCGAGGAGATCTTCGGGCCCGTGCTGTCGGTCCTCACCTTCCGCACCCCCCCGGAGGCGATCGAGAAGGCCAACAACACCCCCTACGGGCTCTCGGCGGGTGTGTGGACCGACAAGGGCAGCCGCATCCTGTGGATGGCGCAGAAGCTGCGTGCCGGGGTGGTGTGGGCGAACACGTTCAACCGCTTCGATCCCACCAGCCCGTTCGGCGGCTACAAGGAGTCGGGCTACGGGCGTGAGGGCGGCCGCCATGGGCTGGGGGCATACCTCGATGTCTGATGGCGACGGCCGGCTCGAGGTCCGCAAGACGTACAAGCTCTACATCGGTGGGTCGTTCCCCAGATCGGAGTCGGGCCGCAGCTACGAGGTCCGCTCGGCCGACGGGGAGCGCTTCCTCGCCAACGCCGCGCTGGCGTCGCGCAAGGACGCCCGAGACGCCGTGGTCGCCGCCCGCAAGGCGTTCCCGGGCTGGTCCTCCGCCACGGCCTACAACCGGGGCCAGGTGCTCTATCGGGTGGCCGAGATGCTGGAGGGCCGCCGATCGCAGTTCGTCCACGAGGTGGGCACCGGCGAGGGACTGAAACGGCGCCAGGCCGAGGCGGCCGTCGACGCCGCCGTCGACCGCTGGGTCTGGTACGCCGGCTGGAGCGACAAGGTCCACCAGGTGCAGGGATCGTCCAACCCGGTGGCCGGGCCGTACTTCGACTTCTCGGTCCCCGAGCCCACCGGCGTGGTGGCGCTCGTCGCTCCCCCGGCGTCGTCGCTGATCGGACTCGTGTCGGTGCTGGCGCCGGTGATCGTCACTGGGAACACCGCCGTGGTGGTGGCGTCGGAGACGGCGCCCCTGCCGGCCATAACGCTGGCGGAGGTGCTCGCCACGTCCGATGTGCCTGGGGGTGTCGTCAACCTGCTCACCGGGCGCCCGGCCGAGATAGCCCCGTGGCTGGCGTCCCACATGGATGTCAACGCCATCGACCTGACCGGCATCGGCGACCCGGAGCTGGCGACCGAGCTCGAGACGGCCGCGGCCGAGAACCTCAAGCGGGTCGTGCGGCCACCGACCGACGCCGGTGGCCCGGAGCCCGACTGGTCCGCCGACCCCGGCCTCGACCGCCTGCGGGCCTTCCTGGAGACCAAGACCGTCTGGCACCCGGTCGGGATCTAGTGGGCGCCCGCTAGGGACGAGGAGCGCCCCATGGAGATCAAGGAACTCGGACACATCGTCCTGTACGTGCGCGACATCGAGCGATCCGCCGCCTTCTATCGCGAAGTCCTCGGCTGGCGGCAGATCGTCCCCGGCGCCGACGGGTCGTCGCCGCTCCCGGCCCCGATCGCTGCGTTCTCGGCACCCTCGGGCCGCACGCATCACGAGCTGTTGCTGATCGAGGTCGGCCCGGACGCCGCCGCGCAGCCCGAGGGCCGCCACGTGGGCCTCTACCACTTCGGCCTCAAGGTGGGTGACTCCGACGAGCAGTTGCGGGAAGCGCTCGATCGGCTGCGGGAGGCGGGGACGCCCATCCTCGGCGCCAGCGACCACACGGTCACCCACAGCCTCTACATCGCGGACCCCGACGGCAACGAGATCGAGCTCTACGTCGACGTTCCCGGCGTCGACTGGCGTGCCGACCCGGCGCTCATCGCCGCGCCGATCAAGCCGCTCAGCCTGTGAGCGCCTGACAGCCTGACCGCTGGGATCAGCCGGCGTAGGTCCGCAGCACGCGCAGCGCGGCGTCGCCGTGGGGCCCGGTCGCGACCAGGCCCGAGTCCTCGGGCGTCAGGCGTCGTGCGCCGACGCGGCAAAAGGCGCCCGCCGCACCCGTGATCGCCGAGTCGGCGTCCGCCGGGCCGTAGCGCCAGGTGTCACCCCCGGGTCCGGTCAGCTCGCAATGCACGGCGTGGGCCTCGTCGCCGGCCAACGCGAAGGCGTAGGGCAACGTGCCATGGGCCAGCCAGGCGATGTGGCGCAGCCGATCGGTGTCGGGGTACGGCGCACCGAGCGGGCCGGTGATGTCGAGGCCGTGCGCCCAGTGCTCGGCCAGCCGCGTCGTGGCGAGCGTTGCCGGCTTGAGGGAGTTGGTGACCCATGGGATCGGCTCCTCCGGGTCGGCGCCGCGCAGCGCCGCCAGCGCCGCCCTGCGGCCCGCCTTCCAGCGCTCGAAGACGACCGCGGGCTCGGCGCGCTCGGCCTGGACCATCCGCTCGGCGGCGTCGTCTACGCCGGGCGCCTCCAGGCGCGGGCGATCGGACGTGTCGCCGCCGGTGGCGAGCCAGACGACCGCGTCCTCGGTCTGCGCCAGGTGCAGGACGACGTCGGCCACGCTCCAACCCTCTGCCGCGGACGGCGATCGCCAGGCGGCGTCGTCGAGCCCGTCAAGGACCGCCTCCAGGCGCTCCTGCTCGTCCGCCAGGTCGTCGATGATGGCCAGGGTCGCGCTCGCGCGGTCGGTCATGACCCGTTCTGCTCCGTGTCGGCGAATGCCTCACGTGCCGCCGTCAGTCCGACCCGGGATCGTTCACGGAACCCATAGGTGCCCTGGTCACGCAGCTCGCGGGCGGCGTCGACGACGCCGGCCAGCGCGGCGAAGGCGAAGGCGCCGCCCACCGAGATGCGCCTGACTCCCGCCTTGCCGAGGTCGGCCACCGTCGGCGCACCGGGACCCGGGAGCACGTTGACGGGCCGGTCGACCGAGGCCACCAGCTGGCGCACCTCGTCGAGGTCGATCACCCCCGGTGCGAACAGCACGTCGGCGCCCGCCTCCTGGTAGGCCTGCAGTCGGGCAATGGTGTCGGCAAGGTCAGGGTGGCCGCGGATGTGGTTCTCGGCGCGCGCCGTGAGCACGAGGTGGACGGGCCCGGCATGGGCGGCCTCGGCGGCCGCCGCCACCCGTTCGGCGGCCAGGCCTGCGTCATAGATGTGTGCGTCGGGCCGGCGGGCGAAGTCCTCGACCGAGCACCCGGCCAGCCCGGTCTCCAGCGCCAGCCGGACGGTCGTGGCGACGGCGGTGGGATCGTCGGCGAAGCAGTTCTCGAGGTCGGCCGACACGGGCAGCTCGCTGGCGGCGACGATGGATGCGGCGTGCGCCAGCGCCTCCTCGCGGTCGACGGAGCCGTCCAACCGGCCGAGGGTGGCGGCGAAGCCGCTGCTGGTGGTGGCCAGCGCCTCGAACCCGAGCGAGGCCAGCAGCTTGGCCGACCCCGCATCCCAGGGGTTGGGCATGAGGAGGGGCGCCGGGCCGCCGTGGAGCGCAAGGAACCGAGCGGCCTTGGCGGCCTGCGCCGCCCGGCTTCCGCTGGTGTCCGCCCGGTCGGCGCCCGCTTCGGTCACCCCGTGAACGTAGCCTGCCGGTCGAGCGCCGCCTCGACCCGACGCAGGTCGAGCACCGGCACCTCGGCCAGGCCCGGTAACGTCTGGACCGCCCAGCGGTATGCCGGCCCGTTGAGCACGAGTGCGTCGAGGCCCTCCGCCGCGACCAACGTGCAGTCGTGCGCCCCGCCGGCGACCAGTTCCTGGGCGCCGATCCAGGTGCCGGGGCCCAGCGCGCCGACCGGACGTCCGGCGCGGGTGGCGAGCAACGCCCCCGCCATCACGATGACGAGCTCCCGGGCACGCTGGCCCTCACGGACCACGACCGTGCCGTCGGCGATCCTCAGCCGGTCGGCGTGGGGAATGAGCGGTGCCAGGGACGTGTGCGCGTACCGGTCGAAGGGGGGAACCTCGGCCAGCAGGGCGACATCCGGGCGGCGTCGGGCCCTCACGCTGCCTCCCGCGTGAGGCTTGCCACCGCGACCAGGCCCGACGCCGCCGCGGTGACCGGCAGCTGCACTTCGAGCTCCGCACCGCCCACGAACCGGATGCTCGCCCGGGGGGCAACCGCCCGGATGAATCGCACCGCCCGTTCGTTGTCGGCCTGGATCCACGCCGTGATCGTTTCGAGGTCGGCCCGATCGGCGTGGGCCATGAGCGCACCGATGAGCGCCCGCCCGATCCCCTGCCGGAACCACCGATCCTCCACCAGCACCGCCATCTCGGTGGCACCGGACCGAGACCGCGCCAGGCTCGCCGTGCCGCGGACCTCTGCCCCGTCGACCACGACCCAGGACCGGTGTTCGTCCGCCGGCGAGGCGATCCGCAAGAGCTCCCGATCGATGGCCCGAGGGCCGGTTCCGTGGAACCGCCGGTACAGCGTCTCGGGTGAGCAGCGAGCGATGAAGGCCCGCAAGGCTTCCAGGTCCCGGGCTCCCGACGGTCGTAGCAGCATGAATCGAACGTAATTAGACCAGTCGTCATAGTCAATAGACCGGTCGCAATAGTTGTATGCTCGGTGTGTGGCATCCGACACACGAGATCGCCTGATCCGCACCACCAGCCGCCTCCTGCGCAAGCAGGGCTACGGCGCCACCGGGCTCAACCAGGTCATGGCCGAGGCCCAGGCCCCGAAGGGTTCGATGTACTTCCACTTCCCAGGCGGGAAGGAGGAGCTGGCCGCCGCCGCCGTCGACTACTTCGCCGAGCGCGCGACGCAGAGGCTCGAGAGCGGGCTGGCCGCGGCCGACACGGTCGGCGAGGCCGTAGCCGCCTTCTTCGACGACTACATCGAGCACCTCGGCCGCACCGACTTCAGTGAGGGCTGCGCGGTGGCCACGGTCGCGCTCGACGCCGCGTCGGCCCACGAGACCCTCGCTGCGGCCACCGGGCGGGCCCTCCGGGGATGGATCGATCGGTTCGCCGAGGCCCTCGAGGCAGAGGGACGCTCCCCCACCGAGGCCCATCGCCTGGCCACCCTGATCATCGCCGCGATCGAGGGCACGATCGTCATCGGCAAGGGCGAGCGCTCGACCGAGCCGCTCGTGGCCGTCCAGGCCGTGCTGCGGGATCTGCTGGCGCCGGCCGACTCCCTCGTCGCCGCCACCTGATCCCACACCCGCAGGAGTTCGACGTAGCCGGCGCCGGGCGGCCGCTCGCCGCGGCGGCACCGGCATCGCGGCGCGATTCAAATCGCTTTCCTAGGCGTACATATGTTCGCTATAGTCGGGCAGGTGACGGAGTTGCGGTGGCGTCAGGCCGATCGGCCACAGGCGCAGGGGGCGCTGTTCGACGAGCCGGTGTTCGAGCGGGAACCGGGCCGCGGCGAGTTCCGCGGCATGGAGTTCCTGCATGTGCGCGCCCAGCGGATCATCAACGAGGTGCCGGGGGCGCCGTTCGGCTTCCGGTACACGATCAACGCCTATCGCGGCTGCAGCCACGCATGCACCTACTGCCTGGCGGGCGAGACGCCAATCCTCATGGCCGACGGCAGCAGCAAGGCCCTGGCCGAGGTCCGGGCGGGAGACGAGGTCTGCGGAACGGTGCGCGACGGCCCCCGCCGCCGCTGCGTCCCCACGACGGTGATCGACCACTGGTCGACCACCAAGCCCGCCTACCGGGTCACCCTGGCCGACGACACCGTGCTGGTCGCGAGCGGCGATCACCGCTTCCTGACCGACCGGGGCTGGAAGCACGTGTCCCGCACCGGCCTGGGATCGGGCCCGCGACCCCACCTCACCCGGCACCACTCGCTGCTCGGCGTCGACTTCGTCGGCAGCGGCGGACACGTCGTCACGGTCGACGGGCCCGCCGACGCCACCATCAGCGGCGGCCCCCGGCGGCGGGTGGTGGGCATCGAACCGCTGGACGGCGAACGTGGGCTGTTCGACATCACCACCGGCACCGGCGACTTCGTGGCCAATGGCGTCGTCAGCCACAACTGCTTCGCGCGCCCCACGCACACCTACCTCGACCTCGATGCCGATCGTGACTTCGAGCGCCGTATCGTGGTCAAGGTCAACGCCGTGTCGCGGCTGCAACAGGAGCTCGACCCCCGGCGCTGGACCGGCGAGCTGATCGCCATGGGCACCAACACCGACCCCTACCAGCGTGCCGAGGGCAAGTACCGGCTCACCCGAGGCATCGTCGAGGCCCTGGCCGAGCACGCCAACCCGTTCTCCATCCTCACCAAGTCGACGCTCGTCCTCCGCGACCTCGAACTCCTGGCCGAGGCGGCCCGGCGCACCGACGTACGCGTCAACCTGTCGATCGGCACGCTCGACGAGGCCGTGTGGCGCACCACCGAGCCAGGTACCCCACACCCGGCACAGCGGGTGCGCGCCGTCGAGCAGCTGAACGCCGCCGGGATTCCCACCGGCGTGCTCGTCGCCCCCGTGCTGCCCGAGCTCTCGGACGGCGCCGAACAGCTCGGGGCGGTGGTGCGGGCATGTGTCCGCGCCGGCGCCCGCTCCATCTCCTCGGTGTTGCTCCACCTGCGTCCAGGGGTGAAGGAGGTCTTCCTCGGCCGCCTGGCCGACTCCCATCCCGATCTACTGCCGAGCTATCGGCGCCGCTACCGGGACCGCGCCTACGCACCCAGGGCCGAGCAAAGGGCGTTGGAAGCCCGGGTGCGGGAGCTCGTGCGGCGCTGCGGCGGCCTCCCGGCGGAGCGCGCCGACCCTCGCCACCACACCGGTCGGGACCCTGAGGTCGACGGCGCCCCGGTGGCGCGCGACCCCGCCCCCAGCCAGCTCCGGCTCATCTGAACCGCCTCGGGGACTCCGCCCGAACCGGCGTCCGGAAGCGCCGGAACCCGGCAGACTCGAACGCCCGAACGCGCCTCGGGGACTCTCGCCCCGAACCGGCGTCCGGAAGCGCCGGAACCCGGCAGACTCGAACGCCGGAACGCGGCAGGCTCAGCCCTGGTCGCCGTTGGCGACGTCCCCGGCGACCAGCCCGTTGGCGGCCGCCAGCGCGATTGCGGCCCGCACCGCCTCCTCGTAGACGGCGTCGAGGTGGTGCTGCGACACGGCCGGGGCCAGCGGCGGCTCCCCGAGCGAACGCGGCAGTGCGCCCGGATCCGACGTGGGCTTGATCTGCGGGCTCGGGGCCGCCTCGTAGCCGTTGTCGGCCCAGAAGGCCTGCACCTTGGATGTGGCGCCGTGCGAGCGGCGCCGTCGACGCGTGCTCATGCCGCCGCCTCCTTGTCGTCCTTGGTGGCCTTGTCCGCCGTGTCCGCTTGGTCGTGGGCCAGGGTGTCGGCGCTGGTCTCGTCCACCAGCGCCTCGGGCCGCAGACCGAGGGCCTGTCGCAGCTGGTCGGGTGTGAGGTCGCCGACCGAGCTGCTGGCGGGAAGCACAAGGTCGGCGATGCGGCGCTTGCCCGCCACGACCTCTTCCACCTGCTCGTCGACCGTGCCGGGGCACACGAGCCGGTGGCTGATGACCGTGTTGGCCTGGCCGATGCGCCACGCCCGGTCGCGGGCCTGGTCCTCGACCGCGGGGTTCCACCAGCGGTCGTACAGCACGACGTGGTTGGCGGCGGTGAGGTTGAGCCCAGACCCTCCGGCCTTGATCGAAAGCACCAGGGCCCCGGGCCCGGTCCCCTCCTGGAACTCACGGATCAGGCGGTCGCGGGTGCCCCGCGTCAGGCCGCCGTGGTAGCAGGCCACCGGGATGCCGGTCCGCTTGGTCAGGTGCTCGGCCAGGCGCTCGCCCCAGCGGGCGAAGTGGGTGAACACCAGCACCCGTTCCCCGGCGGCAAACACGTTGTCGACCAGCTCGTCGAGGCGGGCGAGCTTGCCCGACCGGCCCTCGAGGGGTCCCTGGTCGTCGTTGAGATACGCCGCCGGGTGATCGCAGATCTGCTTGAGGGCGGTGATCGCGGCGAGCACGTGGCCGGTGCGGCTGCGCCGATCCTCGGTGCCGAGGTTGACGCCCAGCAGGTTGTCCAGCACGGCCTGGTAGAGGCCGATCTGCTCGGACGTCATGCCGCAGTGGTCGAGCTCGTCGATCTTGTCGGGCAGCTCGGCGGCGATCTCGGGCTCGGCCTTCGTTCGCCGGAAGACGAGCAGGCCGTTCAGGGCCCGCAGGGCGGCCTCGCCGGGGGCCCCGGAACCGTTGCGCGGCGTCGACAGCTGCTGGATGAACGCCGGGCGGGGGCCCACGAGCCCGGGGTTGGTGTAGTCGAGGATCGACCACAGGTCGCCCAGCCCGTTCTCGATCGGGGTGCCGGTCAACGCCAGCCGCGACCAGCCGGGGATCCTCCGCAGCTCGCGCGCCACCTCGCTGGCGGGGTTCTTGATCGCCTGTGCCTCGTCGAGCACCACCCGGTGCCAATCGACGGTCGCCAGCGCATCGACGTCCCGCACCGCCGTGCCGTAGGTGGTGAGCACCACGTCGGCCTCGGCCGCTACCGCAGCGACCTCCTGGGCCTCGGCGCGGGCGGCGCCGTGGTGGACCTGGACCCGCAGATCGGGGGTGAACCGCTTGGCCTCCGCCGCCCAGTTGCCCAGCACCGCCGGCGGCGCGATCACGAGCACCGGGCCCTGCCCGCGGGTGTCCAGCAGGTGGGCGAGCATCACCGGGGTCTTGCCCAGGCCCATGTCCATGGCGAGGCAGCCTCCGAGACCCACCCGATCGAGGAACGCCAACCAGCCCCGGGCCTCCGCCTGGTAGCTCCGGAGCTTGCCCACGAAGCCGTCGGGCGGCCCGAGCGGCGCCGGCGGCTCGTCGCTGGCACCCCGGACGAGGTCGACGGCCCAGCCGCTTCCGGCCACGATCGCCGGCCCGGCGAGGGCACTCTCCTCCAGGCCGACGGCGTGGCGCAGGATGGCGGCGCCGGTCAGCTCGGTCGCCGCGCCCTGCTCGGCCAGGGCCTTGGCGGCGGCCTCGAGGTCCGCATGGTCGAGCTCGACCCAGCGCCCCTTGGCCTGAACGAGGGGCCGAGCTTGGGCGGTGAGGCGGGCGATGGCGGCGGCGTCGAGCTCGAGGTCGTCGAACAGCACGGACCAGCGGACCTTCGACAGCTGGTTGGGCCCCACCTTGGCCGGTCCGGTGGAGCCGGCCGCCTCGAGCCGCAGGCGCGGCGAGGGCCGGGTCCACGACGCGGTGGGCACGCGCACGTCGAAGCCCACCGACTGCAGGACCCGCCCCGTGCGGGTCATGAGATCCCAGGCCTCGTCGACGCCGAGGACGACGTGCCCGCGTCGCCCGGTGCGGCTCAACGCCGGCAGGAGTCGTTCCAGGCGGCGCAGCTGGGCCTCGACCCGTTGGGCCTTGGCGCCGGATGTCGACACCGCCTGCTCGATCGGGAGCGGATGGCGTTCGAGCCCGGTGGCGTCCACGGTCAGGAGCCAGCCGCCGTCGGCCTCGGGAGGGTCGAGCCGCACGATCAGACCGACGTCCCCGTCCCCCACCACCGGCGCCGCCCACCGGCGCAGGTCGTCGGCCACCTCGTTCGCGGGACCGTGGGCGGCGGCGAACGGCTCGCCGGCCAGCCCCGCCAGCACGGCTTCGGCCACGTCGCGGCGGCTGCGGGCCACCGGCGGCGTGGCGGCCGTGACCAGGCGGGCCGCCCCGGCACGGCAGACCGCGTCGACGGCGGCGTTCAGGATGGTGCGGCACATGCGCTCCGGACCCGTGGCCGGGTCGAACGCGCGGATCGGCCCGGGCATCCGGGCCGACAGCTCGCGAATGCGCTCCCGTTCGACGACCGCGGCGATCCACTGGACGGCGTAGGAGCCGCTGCGCTGGCGGCCGCGGGCGGCCGCCGCTCCCCCGCGCCGGAGGGTGGGAACCATCCGCCCCTGCGCCACCAGGTCGGTGGCCCAGGCGGCCACCTCGCCGAGCCAACGCACGCTGGGGGCGGCATCCAGGGCGAGCTGGCCGGCGCCCACGCCCACGAGCCAGCCGAGGGCGGCGGTGAGGGGCGCCGAGACCGCCGGGGCCCGGTCGCCGGAGGGCAAGGGCGCGCCCTTGTGCTTCTCCCACTCGATGGCGGAACCACCCGCCTCGTCGATCAGGCGCTGCAGGTCCTCACGCTCGGCGGGTGTCGCCGACGGATTGCCGGCCCAGAGAACCACCTCGCCGGGGGCCCACGACGCCTGCAACGCCGGAGCCTGCACCAACTCGGCCGCGCCCTCGCCGGCTGCGGTCGCCGCCGCTTCGTCACCGTCGCCCTGGCTGGCGGGATCGGGAAGCTCCACGTCCTCGCCCGTGACACGCCGGAGCGCGGCGGCCACGGCGGCGCGCTCGTCGGACAGGTCGGCGAGTGCCTGGTCCCGCTCGTAGCGGTCCGAGCGCGCGACGCCCTCCAGCATGTCCTCGATCTCGTCGAGCATGTGGTGCAGGGTCGCGGCCCAACGCTGTGGCTGCGCAGCCAGCGCAGACAGGTCGTCTGCCGCGATCTGCCCGTCGACCTCGGACGCGACGAGCGCCTCGAAGCTGGTTTGGTCCAGTTGGGTCTCCATCGTCTGCTGGCCCATGTCGGCGCCCGGCGCCGCACGACCAGGTGTCCGCCATCTACCCAGGGGGATGGCTTTAGCTCAGTCTAGGGGGTCCAGGTCCCGAATCGGTGGCACCTCCCCTTGCAGGCTAGGTTGCCGATAACGGCCGTTACCACGTGCCAGGCGCCACAGGGGGAGGTCGGCAGGCTGTGAACCGTTCCGATTTTCGACCGACCCCGGGGCGGTGAACGGCATGCCAGCTCCCTGGCCGTTGCGTTTCGGCGCCTTCTTCGCCCCGTTCCACCCGGTCGGCCAG
>Ga0081455_10008313_pt1 | contig 10812 bp, 8 predicted proteins | sample TabmetS3T2R1_FD_70207 | JGI IMG/M metagenome (GOLD analysis project Ga0081455, IMG submission 70207) | Tabebuia heterophylla rhizosphere microbial communities from the University of Puerto Rico - S3T2R1 | ecosystem: Host-associated > Plants > Roots > Rhizosphere ... | reverse complement strand
CGTCGCCGATGCAGGCTTGGAACCGCTGGACTTCGGCCCGTACCGCGACTTCGCGCATCGGGTTGACTCCTCGATCCGCCGCGACATCGTGGTAGCGATCAAGCCGTGAAGCCTGTGTCGGCATCCCACGCTGCGTGGGGTCTTGACGCTGTGCATGGCCAGCATCCCGGGTACAGCGTGAACATCCCACAGAGAGTGTGTGGGTGGCCGGTTGTTCTTGTGGCGGGCTGGTTGGGTGTGGAGCGCTGGGAGGATGGCGGCTGCCGAACGTCCAGGCCTTCCTGACTCAACATCCCACTGACGTGAGGTGTCTTTGCAGCGATCTGTCGGTTGGCCTGGGCGTCCGGTGAGGCTTGGTTCTCATCGAACGGTTGTGACTTTAGGGAAGCCTGCTTCCATAGACCGTCTTTGTCGTGTCCGTCCGAGTCGGTGAGCCTCGAGTCGACCTGGTTCCTGTTTCTTATTGAGGAGGGCCGACATGGCCAGCATGACATCTGAGGTCTCGGCAGCCCAACCGGTCGGAGTGTTGTTTGGCGGGATCGACACCCACAAGGACATCCATGTTGCGGCGCTGGTGGACAGCGCCGGTGGGCTGGTGGGTAGTGCAGCGTTTCCTACTACTGGGGCCGGTTATCGGCAGCTGCTGGCCTGGATGCGCAGCGCCGGCACTTTGGGCAGGGTTGGGGTGGAGGGCACCGGCAGTTACGGCGCCGGGATCTGCCGACAGCTGAGCGCCGCCGGTGTGGAGGTGGTGGAGGTGAACCGGCCGGACCGGGCGCAGCGGCGGCGCCGCGGCAAGTCCGATGTGGTGGATGCGGCTGCGGCTGCCGAGGCTGCCCGCACCGGCAACCGCACCGCGATCCCAAAATCCCGCGATGGGCAGGTGGAATCGGTGCGGGCGTTGCGGCTGGTGCGGGCCTCGGCGGTGAAGGCCCGCACCATCGCGTTTGGCGAGTTTGATCAACTGCTGGTAACCGCACCGCAGCAGCTGCGCGACCAGCTCCGGGAACTGCCCAAGATGGAACTGATCCGCAGCTGCGCGGATTGGCGACCCAACATTGCCAAGGTTGCCGATCCGAGCACCGCGACCCGGATCGCGTTGCGGAAACTGGCCCGACGCTACCTGGCACTCAGCGCCGAGATCGCGGAGTTGAATGAGCTGTTGACACCGTTGGTGGCCGAGCTGGCGCCGCCACTGCTCGCCACCGTCGGCGTCGGCACCGAGACCGCCGGCCAATTGTTGATCACCGCCGGGGACAATCCGGGCCGGGTGCACAGCGAAGCCGCGTTCGCGATGCTGTGCGGGGTGGCGCCGTTGCCCGCTTCCTCCGGCAAGACCGTGCGGCATCGGCTGAACCGGGGCGGGGATCGGCAAGCCAACCGGGCGCTGCACGTTATCGCCCTCACCCGGAAACGCTGCGACCCGGTCACGCAGGCGTATATGAACAAGAAGACCGCCGAAGGCCACAGCAGGCGAGAAGCCACTCGCAGCCTGAAACGCCTCATCGCCCGCGAGGTCTACTACCTGCTCAACCCGGGCGCCCTCACAGCGGTCCCGGTTCTTCCATCCCGGCCGACCAGCCGGCGCGCAGCCGCGGTCGAGGTGGAGCCCCCCACGCGCGGAACGACCTTGACCGCGGCGAGCACCGGCACACCATCAAAGATGGAGGAACCGAACCCTTGACAAACAGGGAAGCATCGCTACGTGGGGTACTCGCGCTGTACACGGCGTGCATGCCGTGTACAGCGCAAGGAAGGTATGTACAGCTCGTACCCGACGTAGCACGCGACTTGAGGCGCTGCCACGTACGCGTTTGTCGACTTAGGACGGGTAGCGGGGGTCGAACCGGCTCATCAGTCACTCGTTGGCCGTCCAGAGATGAGGAACGCGGGAGTTGCAGCTGCGTACTGGTGATGACGATCTACACCGGACTGGCCATGCTCCTCGCCAAGGTGCTTGCGCTGGCGACCACCCAGCCTGTCGGCATCGATGCCCTGGGCGTGATGGGCGGCCCGGCCTGGGTGGGCAGCTAGATGCTGCTCGCGCTCTGCGCCACTCCGACGGGCGAGCTGCTGACATTGTCAACACCCGGACGATTGCGTCGGTCGCCTGGGTCGCCGGTCCGCCGCTGGCCACGTTCATCATCGGCAGGTTCGGCGACGGGGTACGTGCCGAGCGGCTGGGCAGAGCCGAACGAGATGGTGCCAAAGCACAGGGGTGAGGCCTCTACTCCGGTCGATCCGACGATCACGATCGCATCAGCTGGCTAACCTCCCGACCGGCTGCTGTCATCGTTCTTGGGTTGGTGGACTCTCGAACGGGTCTGGCGATTGAGCCCGGGTCGGGGAAGGGCGCCGCGCGTGATGAGGATGTCGCGCGTCCGTCGCGATTCGGTACGGCCCGTGGACCCTACCCTAGAAGCGGCCTGCCGACCGTGAGGGGCACTGCCGGTACACCTTTCAGCAGGACCTCCCAGGTACGCCCGAAATCCGATTCGATCATTAGTGTGCCGACCACGACTGCCCGAGGAACCGTGACCGAGACCAACCCCCATAGCAGCGGCCACACGGCCTTTGCCCGTGACCCGGTCGGCGCGCGGATCACCTTGTTGCTGGCCTCAGCCGGGTTCTTCCTGATCACGCTGGACATCTTGATCGTCAACGTCGCGCTCACCCAGATCGAACGCGAGCTGGGCGGCGGCACGGTGGGGCAACAGTGGGTTGTCGACGGCTACACCCTGCTGTTCGCGTCGTTGCTGCTGTTCGCCGGGAACCTGGCCGACCGCATCGGCGCGAAACGCGCCTTCGGCATCGGCGTCGCGCTTTTCGGTCTCACCTCGATGGCCTGCGCGCTCGCCCCCACCATCGGCGTACTCATCGCCGCCCGGGCGGTTCAGGGTGCGGCAGCCGCGATCATGCTGCCCGCGTCGATGGCCTTGATCCGGGAGGCCTTTCCCGACCCGGGTCGTCGGGCTCGCGCGCTCGGGGTCTGGGCTGTCGGTGGCGCGGTCGCCGCCGCCCTCGGCCCGCTGCTCGGAGGGGTGCTGACCACTTTCGACTGGCGGTGGGTGTTCGGAATCAACATCCCGGTCTGCGTGGCGATGCTGGCCCTGCTGGCCAAGGTGGGGACATCCCCGACCAGGCCAGCCCCATTCGACTGGGCGGGGCAGATCCTCGGGGTGCTCGCCCTCGCCGGGCTGACATTCGGCTTGATCGAAGGCGGCGCGGATGGCTTCGGTTCCCTGACAGTGATCACCACCTTGGTCGTCGCAGTGGCGAGCCTGGTCGGCTTCGTGATCATTGAAGGCCGGGTCGCGCACCCGATGATGCCGCTCGAGCTGTTCGCCTTGACAGGGATGCGGATCGCATTGTTGATCGGGTTCGCGTTCATGGTCGGCTGGTACGGCACCGTGTTCTTGGGCAGCTTGTTCCTGCAGCAGCAGCTGGGGCTGCCTCCGTTGCTGGCCGGATTTGCCTTCCTGCCCGCAGCCTTGTTCGCGGTTGTCGGAAACCTGATTAGCGGACCGGTCACCATCCGGTACGGCACGCGCGTCCCGATCGTCGTCGGCCTCTCCTCGATGGTGGTCGGCCTGACTGCAATGGTGCTCACTGCACCTCTTGGATCGCCGCTGCTCACCACCTTGTTGATCATTCCGATCGGTGCGGGTGGGTCGCTCGCTATGCCGCCGACCACTGGCATGGTGCTAGCCAGCGTGGCGTCCGAGCGAGCCGGCACCGCAAGCGCAGTGTTCAACACCTTCCGGCAGGTCGGCGGCGCAGTCGCCATCGCGATCTTCGGCGCCCTGATCGCGGACCGCACCCATTTCGTCAGCGGCTTGCAAGTCAGCCTGACCATCGCTGCAGCCCTGCTGCTGATCACCGTGATCATCAGTCCCCGCATCCGGGCAGGCGATCACCGGTGACGATCAACGTCCAACTCATCTAAGTGATCATTTGTCATGACGAGGGCCGCTTCATGCGTAACCGGCCGAGCAGTCGGGCGCGCTGTGCGGACACCCGCGACCAGATGGCCTGCTGAAGCGCGAGCGCCGCCCAACCAGCGAGTGCCATCCCAGTGAGGTTTACAAGCAACTGCAGGCTGCTGCCCACGATCTCTTCAGTGACGCCAAAGGCGAGGCCCAAGGCAACGTTCCCGGCTGCCGGGACGGTGGTAACCGAGATGAAGACCCCGGAGAGGCCTCCGACGCGAGCTGAAGTCAGTGACAAAACACCGGCCGCCGCGGCAATAACGGCAACGATGAACGACCATTTGTCCGGCGTGTAGATGAACGCCGTCTCCGGTCGAGGTCCCGCCACCTCCTCCAGCGTCACCCAACCAAGCGTCCTCGCCAGCAGCGCAGCCAGCGTCGTTGCGAGTATTGCGACGACAAATCCCACCACCAGGGTTCGCGCGGCGCGTGCCAGGAGGGTCGGTCGACGCCGAACCAACGCCACTCCCAGCGCCGCGACCGCGCCAAACTCCGGGCCGAGCACCATAGCCCCGATGACCAGAATCTGCGAGTCCAAGATGATCGCGATGCCGGCGATCAGCGTGGCCATGGTCATGAAGCTCACATAGGTCCAGTTGAACTCCGAGTCCGCGTACGCCTGGTGGGTCACGTCAACCCACACCACCGAATCCGCACTGCTTCCTGGTGCCACCTCTTCCGCATCGAGGCCGCGCTGAGACAGCCACGCCCGTACCTGATCAATGTCAAGGCTTCCCTCGTGATGAAGGTCCAACGCGCGCAGGCGGTCGATTACGTCATTCGCTGCCTCTCTGGCGACATCAGCAAGAACGACATCACCGGCGGGACGCAGCGAGACCCCGGGCAACACCGCGAGACTGCTAACGGCAGGGTCCTCCGACAACGCTCTAACTACCGACTCGCTCATAGCTGTGGGCGCCCAGATCCTCAAGTGCAGCATCCGCTCAGTCTGCACCAAGGGTTGATCAACGACCGGACCCGACGAGGCTTCAACAGCGACAACAGGACGAGATCCTTGTCCCGCCGGATCGGGGTGACCGTACGCGTGGTCCGGCCGTGCCGTGTGAGGTTGCTCAACTGTTCTGCCAAGCTCTGGCAGGAATGGGTCCGCGGTTGTACTGGGGCCTTCTGCCGCGAGCAGTTGCCACCAATGCCGGTCTGTCCGGGTGTCCGTGGCGGCGAGCCGCGATCGTGTCGTTGACTGTCAGTTCGACTGGCAGCCTTCTGATCGGTAGGTTTCGATCGCCTATTCGAGACGGCTGTCGTGGATCGGAGAGCATCGGTGCCCGCCCAGCAACCTATGAGCGAGAGCATTCACGCAGCGCCATCGACGAACGAGTGGTGGCGGTCTGCGGTGATCTATCAGATTTACCCGCGCTCCTTCGCGAGCGCGAACGACCGCGGCATCGGGGACCTGCCCGGTATTACCGCACGGCTGCCGTACCTGCGTGACCTCGGCGTTGATGCCATTTGGATCTCTCCCTTCTATCCGTCGCCACAGGCCGATGCTGGCTACGACGTGGCCGACTACCTCGATGTTGATCCGTTGTTTGGCACTTTGGCCGATGCCGACCAGCTGGTCGCGACCGCTCACGGGCTGGGCCTGCGGGTCTTCGTCGATGTGGTGCCCAACCACACCAGCGACGAGCACGCCTGGTTTCGAGAAGCCTTGGCCGCCGGACCCAGATCCCGCGAACGCGCTCGCTATTGGTTTCGGGACGCCGACGGGCTGCCGAACAACTGGCCGTCGGAGTTCGGCGGTCCGGCCTGGTCCCAGGTCGCGGACGGGCAGTGGTTCCTCCACATGTTTAATGCCAAACAGCCCGACCTGAACTGGGACAACCCCGAGGTCCGCGCCATGTTCCTCGATGTGCTCCGGTTCTGGCTGGACCGCGGCGTTGACGGCTTCCGCGTCGACGTCGCACACGCCCTAGTGAAGGCCGAAGGGCTCCCAGACTTCCTTGGCGATCTGCACGCGATCTTCAACGGTGAGGTGCCTGCCTACACCGCACCTTTCTACGACCAAGACGGTGTCCACGACATCTACCGGGACTGGCGGGCGTTGCTGGACAGCTATCCCGGCGAACGCGCCATGGTGGCCGAGGCGTGGGTGAACCCTCACGAGCGGCTGGCCCGCTACGTCCGGCCTGATGAGTTCCACCAGGCGTTCAACTTCGCGTTCCTTCAGACAGCCTGGAACGCCGCTGATCTTCGGGCGGGCATCATCGAATCGCTGCGGACCAACGACGCGGTCGGCGCCCCAGCCACCTGGGTGCTGTCCAACCACGACGTGATCCGGCCGGCCAGCCGACTCGGGTTCACCTACGATCACATCTCACCATGGCTCTCCGCCGGCGAGCCGCCGCCCGATCTCACCCTCGGGACTCGACGGGCCCGCGCCGCGGCGATGCTGATGCTCGCCCTACCGGGAAGCGCCTACATCTACCAAGGCGAGGAACTCGGACTGCCCGAGGTGATCGACCTCCCCGCCGAGGCCAGACAAGACCCGACCTTCGGCTCCAGCGGCGGCGAGATCCTCGGCCGGGACGGCTGCCGAGTTCCACTGCCGTGGGAGAAGGACGCACCCGGCTACGGCTTCGGCACCGGCGCCAACACCTGGCTGCCGCAACCCGCGTCCTTCGGCCCACTAGCCGTCGACCAGCAGATTGGACGCTCTGACTCCATGCTCGAGCTGTACCGGTCCCTGCTGAGAATCCGACGGGCCCGACAACTCGCCACCGGCGATCTTGCGTTGATCGATCTCGGCACCGACGTGGTTGCCCTCGACATCACCGGCGACCCTGGTACCACGCGCGTGATCGTGAACCTCGGCCAGCCAGACTGCCCGATCCCGTCCGACACCGAAGTGCTGATTGCCAGCGCGCCAGGAATCACCGACACCGTCACCACCGACCACGCGGCCTGGCTCGCCATGCGCGACTGAGACGGCAGAGCGGCGCGACCCGGAGCGAAGCGAGGAGACGCACCGGCGCGACGAGCGTGGCGAACCGCCTTGCTGACCGAGATGCCGAAGGGTCGGCGAGCTGGCGTGGATGTCTGGCTGAATGTACGGGACGTCGACCCCGTAGTCACTCAGTTGGTCATTCAGCATTCTGGCCCGCTCGTCTTGGGCCGTGTCCAGCGCCGGGGGGCCAGTGCGCCGGTGAGGTACTGGTCAATCACGGGCGTGGCCGCTGCGATCAGGTCGTCCAGATCGGCCTTCGCCATGGCCTCGGTTTTGAACAGGTACCGGCTGAGCAGGAGTCCCATGAGATGTGCTCCGATCAGCGCCGCCCTGAGCTCGCGGTCGCGGTCGTTCACGATCTCGGCCACCAGCTCGAGGATTGCGGTGGTGTGGAGTTCCCGTACCAGCTGCGCAGCATGCTCGTGCGACAACGCGGTGCGAATCATGGCTAGCGCCTGCTCGCGCAGCGTCGGGTCATTTTCCCACAAGTGAAGCACCGTCGACGCCACCGCGGTGCCCGGGTTCTCGGTGCCGGCCGGGATTGGGCGCAGGCCGGACTCTGCGCCCTCGGGAAGCGCTAGAGCTGCGACGAGCAGGTCGTCTTTGCTGGCGAAGTGGTGGTAGATCATGGCGACGTCAACACCAGCCTGTGTCGCGACCGATCGCATCGTGGTCCGGTCGAATCCGACCTCGGCGAAGAGTCGCCGCGCGGCATTCACGATGTCAACGCGCGTGTTCCGGCCACCTATCGCCGGTCGGCCCGCTCGCCGATTCATGCCGCGCCATCCCGTCCGTGACGCTGCAGGAAACAGTGCTTGATGAGTGCCAGCACCGTCTCACGATAGCCCCGAATGCTGTGCTCTCGGACGGACGACGAGGTCCCGCGGCACCGTCGAAACCGCCTCTGGTCAGGCTCAGCAAGCGTTGAATAAAGTCGGCCGCGGGGCTTACCATGCAGATGCTCACCTCGCCAACGCAGCCCCGAGGCGGCGGCGACACCACCGGACAAAGTCCGCTGGGGACCATGCACATCGGAGGGTTGAATGAGGTTGGAGAACAAGGTGGCGTTGATCACCGGCGGCTATGGTGGCATGGGTCGCGCGTCCGCACGACGATTCGCACGGGAGGGCGCGACCGTATTCATTGCCGGCCGCAAACGCGACCGCGGCGAGAGCCTCGCCAGCGAGATCAAGGACGGCCGCGGCGCGGCGCACTTCGTCGAGCTCGATATCGTCAACCAGGATCAGTGGGACGCGGCCGTCGCCCAGGTCAGGGAGACCGCCGGGGCCCTGCACGTGTTGATGAACATCGTCGGCAGCAACGCCCTGGTCAAGTTTCCCGACATTGACGTTGGTCAATGGAACACGATCTTCGAGATCAACGTCACCGGCACGCTGCGTGGTATCCAGACCTGCGCCCCGCTGATGAGGGACTCCGGCGGTGGTTCCATCGTCAACATCGGTTCGATCGGCGGCATCACCGGCAACTTCTCCACCGGCTACTCCTCCTCCAAGTGGGCCCTGCAAGGTCTGTCGCGATCCGCGGCCTACGTGTACGCGGACTGGGGTATCCGGTCCAACGTCATCCAGCCCGGCTGGATCGAAACGGACCTCACCGCGGCAATGTCGAACCCGCTGCTGAAGAGGATGCAGTCGGGCATGCTGAAGAACACCGTGCTGCTCCGCCGAAGTGGCAAGGGCGAGGACATCGCCGGTCCGGCCCTGTTCCTGGCCAGCGACGAGTCCTCCTACATCACCGGCACCGACATTATCGTCGACGGCGGCTGGTTCACCGCGGCACCGTACCTGACCAACGAACGGCGCCACCACGGGCTCAGCCTGCTGGAGAATAAGAATCGGCTCCAGAAGTTCTTGGGCCGCTTCCGATGATCAACACGCCGGCGCACGACGACCGACATCGCTTTTGGTGTACAACGCCAGTCCCGAATGTGCGTTCAACCTGCTCGCAACTAGAGCGCGAACAACTCGGCGGCAGCCACTTTTTCCAACTGAACTAGCCCAACCATCCGGACCTTGCCCATGCAACGACGACCATGCCCAATCGCCCGACCAGGAGGACACCAGAATGAGACTCGCCGACAAGGTCGCGCTGATCACCGGCGGCACCGGCGGCATGGGCAGCGCTTCCGCGCGCCTGTTCGCCCAAGAAGGCGCCGCCGTCGTGATTGCCGCCCGCCACGAGGAACCCGGGCACGAGTTGGTCAAGGAGATCGCCGACGCCGGCGGTCGGGCAACTTTTGTTCCGATGGACACCGTCAACCAGGACGACTGGGACAATGCCGTCCGCGTGACCAAAGACACCTACGGCGCCTTGCACATCTTGGTGAATGTCGTCGGCTCCAACCAGCTGAGCATGCTGCCACGGGTCGACATCGAGGATTGGAACAAGATCTTCGAGATCAACCTCACCGGCACCCTGCGCGGCATTCAGACCTGCGCCCCGCTGATCAAGGAATCCGGCGGCGGCTCGATCATCAACATCGGCTCCGTAGCCGGCATCACCGGCAACTTCTCGACCGCGTACTCCTCCTCGAAATGGGGACTGGAAGGCCTGTCCAGATCAGCCGCCTACGTCTACGCCGACTGGGGCATTCGCTGCAACACCATCCAACCCGGATTCATCGAGACCAACATGACCAAGGGGATGACTGAAAACGTGCTCGCCAAGGAGTCGTTTGAGCAGACCATGAACAACACCATCCTGCTCCGCCGCGCCGGCAAGGCCGAGGAGATCGGATACACCGCCCTGTTCCTGGCCAGCGAAGACTCCGCCTACATCACCGGAAACGACATTGTCGTCGACGGCGGCTGGTTCAGCTCAGCCCCCTACCTCGGCAACGAACGCTCCAACCACGCCCTCGACATGATCAACAAGAAGATGGAACAAGAGTCGAGCCCTGTCGAGAACCGCGGTCGCTAACGGAACCTCGCGGGCCTCCCTCGCAATCAGCCGCAGTTCAACATGGAAGAAGGCACCGCGTCGCGCTCGACGGTCTTGTCTGGACCATCCGCCTAATCGACATCATCGTGATCACTCCTGCATCGCCGCCCGAATCTGACAGCATCGCGCGTATCCACGCCACCACTCGGACGCCAGGCCCGTCGAGTCTCGACGAGGGCGCCCGCGAAGCTTTGATGATGGGAGACGACAGTGCCCAACGACGGACCTGTCAGCCGCCGGATTCACACCGCACCGCCGACCAGTGAGTGGTGGCGCACAGCCGTCATTTACCAGATCTCTCCGCGCTTGCGCTGGGTAGCGGCAGTCTGTGAGTCGAGGTCCGCGTATCCGAATCCGGCCGCGTACAGCAGGCGGTCATGGCGTGTCACTGCGACGGACATGCCGGGTATGTGTGAGCGGCGCATCTCGCGACGGACGATCTCGGCCAGCTCACGAGCGGCGGTCGAATCCCGCGACGGTTCGCGTTGGCCGCCGGAGGACCAGGCGGGGTTTTGTAGGTAATGGATCGCCCGCGATCATTAAGACTCGGACGACTGTGGTCCCCGTCGAAGGTCTCGGCCATGATCGGCTGCGAGACGTTGTGCCGGAGCTGCTGGAACTTCCCGGCATGGCTAGCCGCCTCGTTCCGAACCGCGAGGCTGCGAACCTGCCTCGATGTCGCCCGCCTGTCTGTGCGGTGGGTTCTACCCCGAGTGGGCGACAGTTGCCTGGCGCTCCGCGAGCGCACCTACGAAGTCTCTGAGTTCCCGGTTAAATCGGTCTTGTTTTTCCCAGAAGGGGAAGTGGCCTGTGTCGTCGTACCACGACGGCCGAGCCGAGTCGCAGCTGTCGAGCACATGCTGGGCCATGGATGGCAGCACAATCGCGTCGGAGTGT
>Ga0081455_10008312_pt1 | contig 10812 bp, 11 predicted proteins | sample TabmetS3T2R1_FD_70207 | JGI IMG/M metagenome (GOLD analysis project Ga0081455, IMG submission 70207) | Tabebuia heterophylla rhizosphere microbial communities from the University of Puerto Rico - S3T2R1 | ecosystem: Host-associated > Plants > Roots > Rhizosphere ... | reverse complement strand
TGATCTTCATGTCGCCGGTCTTGGCGACCGACGCGGCGACGAAGGCCGCGGTGCCCTTGGCGACGTCGAAGATCGCGGCGTTGTTCTTGCCGCCGTCCTCATAGACGTAATTGTCGATGGTGATCTTGGTGTTGGCCTTGAGATTGAAGGTGGTGTTGTCGATGAAGGTGATGCCGAGCGAGGCATTGGCGCCGGTCTGCACGACGTCATTGAGATAGATGTCGTCCTTGACCTTGAGCGGTGTGGGGGCGTCGTTGCGGATCACGCTAGCATTGCCGACCACGGTCGCGACGTTGCCGATCGGCTCTTCCGGCGCCTGCGCGTCGGCTGCGGGCGCGGTCGCGTCAGGCGCGGATGCTGCCGGTGCCGTGGGCTGCGATGGATCGGTCTGTGCCTGGGCCAGTCGGATTTTCTCGGAAGCGCCTGCGAAAGCTTCCGTCGCGCCGACCATCGCACCGCAGAAGAGCAGCACCAGCGCGAAGCAAGGTCGGCGCGACATCGGGATATTTCCGTTTACGACAGGGAAGGCAGCAGGCGGGAGACCGATTTCAGCGCCGTCAGGCTGAATGCGGGATGAACATGGCCACTTCTTGTCGCCTTGGTCCAAACGATCAAGCGCCACACCCGGGTATCCCGGGCATGGCGCTTTCACACCGCGCTGGAAATGTGTGGCGTCAGCCGCGCTTGTGCGGGGCGAGGTTCATCGGCTTGCCGGGCTTTGCCGTGTAGCTGGCGGGCGTGGCAGCCGGCGGCACGTAGTGGAAGACAGCCTTGCAGCCGTCGCTGAGCTGCGCGCGCTTCTGGACCATGCAGGCGGTGACGCGCTCGACGTCGGGGATTTCCGACGAGCACAGCCGCATCGCGTCGCCGGTGCACATCTGCTCCTGCTCCGCCGTATGGGCCTGCGCAGCGGTGCCGAGTGCGGCCAGCGCGAACGTCGTCGCGATCAGTATCTTGCAGGCGCGCATGGTCGAAGCGGTGGAAGCCATTGAATGTCCCCTTTGTGGATGGTGTCGCAGCGGATGCTGCATCCGAGTTTGTCGCGCCGGAAGTGGCGCCTCGTTGGCAAGGAGAAATACGTGGGCCCGGTTTCGGGATTTTTTCGTCGCAAGGGGAAATGTGTTTCGTCGCGGAGGAGATTTGTTTCGTCGCCGGAGGCGATCCGCCGCATGGTTGCTGAAAAATTATCCCCGCCTTGCGTCGTTTTTCTCCGCGCTCCCCACGAGCCAAGCTATGTCGCGTCAGCGCGATCGGCTATACTCTGATTCTGGCGCGGTCCACGCCTCCCCCCTCCGTCGGGTAAGCATCGTTCATGCGGGACTACTTCGATCGTCGAACCAACTGTTCGAGCATCAAGCATAAGGAGGGGTTGCGACATCGCTCGCGATAGGAGGTTCTTATCATGAAGCTGTCTGCGCCCCTTTATCACTTGAAGCGCAAGGCCAAACTTCTGTCCCGTGCAGAAAACATCCCGCTGCACGAGGCGCTCGACCGGATTGCCCGGCAAGAAGGCTTCCGTGGCTGGAGTTTGCTCGCAGCCAAACTGACTGCAGCCGCGCCTGCTGAAAAGCTGTTTGCGCGGCTCGCTCCCGGCGATCTGCTGCTGGTGGGCGCGCGCCCGGGACAGGGCAAAACCCTGATGAGCCTCGAACTCGCGGTGCAAGCCATGAAGGCCGGCAGTCGCGGCGTGTTCTTCACGCTGGAATACACCGAGAAGGATATTCTCGACCGGTTCCGTGCCATCGGCGCGGCGCGGGAGGATTTTTCCGGTCTATTCGAATTCGACAGCTCCGACGAGGTGAGTTCGGATTACATCGTCAGTCGGCTCGCCGCCGCGCCTCGCGGCACCCTGGTCGTCGTGGACTATCTGCAACTGCTCGATCAGAAGCGTGAGAATCCGGAATTGATGATTCAAATCCGGGCGCTGCATTCGTTCGCGCGCGATCGAGGGCTGATCTTCGTCTTCATTTCCCAGATTGCTCGCTCCTACGATCCGTCGAAGAAGCCGTGCCCCGATCTGGAAGATGTCAGATTGCCGAATCCTTTGGATCTCAGCCTGTTCACCAAGACATGTTTCCTGAACAACGGTGAGATTCAGTTCCGGTAATCAGCATTCCGGGCGTTGGTGGATTGATGGAGGTGATCCGGGCATAGATCGCCTCGCGGGGGCACCTGACAATCTCAGTCTCCGCGTTTTTTCACAGTCTGGACCCTCAACGGACATAGGTGGAAATTTCGGTTGAGAACATTGGTCCTCGTCAGCCGGGTAACAAGCCTGCAAATGGCCTGAGATTTGCCGTTCCTATCGCTTGCTCGGGGAAACCTTAGCATCGCGCAATGCCGGAACCGCGGCGCCAGATGATGCGGCTCGCGCGGGGCGCCCGGACGGGTCGCGAGCGAAACCTCTCATGGGATATTGGACCGTGGTCCAATATCGAACCCGACGGATGCCCTGCTACTGTCGCAAAAATGCGGTGGATTTTATGGATCCAAACGCAGGGGCGCAGCTGAGCATGGCGGAGCGTTAGCTGGGAAACCAGCCCCATTAGCCCAAAGATCAACACGACGGACTCACGGCAGAGATGTCGTGGCGAAAATACTCCATTGTTTCTACCAGAAGGGTGGAGAGATGGGACCAGACATTGGGAGGGCATTATGAAGATTCACCGGATGGTTCAAGTCGCTTTCGTCGCCCTATTGCTGCTCGTGGGTTTTACAAGGGTATGCTTCGCTGAAACCGGCACAGTGAGTGTCGTATTTACCAAGGGCGGTTTTATCGTCGATGTCGGCGGCGGCCAGGGTGTACTAACCTTTCGTGGCAAGAAATATCCCTTCACGGTTTCGGGCATGAGCTTGGGCCTTTCGATCGGCGCCTCCACCAGTAAGTTCGTTGGTAGAGCACTGAACTTGCGGCGCCCCGGCGATCTTGCAGGGAGCTATGTCGTCGCCGGCGCAGGCGGTGCGATCGCCGCTGGAGCTGGGGGCGTGCAGTTGCAGAACGCCAACGGCGTCATCCTACAGCTCAGTGGTGCCCGGATCGGTGCTGAGGTGTCGGCTGCGGTGGGCGGGGTCACCATCATAATGCAATAAGAAGCTGGTCCGCCGATTGGAGGCTGAACCTCAGCAAACGTCAGTGCTGTGGCGGCCTGGAACATTCAGCGGCGCTGAGTTTTTGGCCGGTGCACCCGGCAAATCATTGCATCACGCTTGGGAGCCGCAATGATGAAGTGAACCAGATCGACGAAAGAGAAGCGTCAATGAAACGCGCTGCCATTAGAAATGGCCTAATCGCACTTGCTGGCATAGTTGCGGTATTCGGCAGCGATGCGCTGGCGCAGACACCACCAGTCGCGCCCACCGGCTCGACAGTATTGGCATTTGGCGTGCTAGTTGGCAGGTGGACGCGAACCGAAGGTCCATACGTAATCAACATCAGTGCGGTTGATGAAAACGGTAAGCTTGACGCCAGTTATGCCAATCCGAGGCCGCTACCTTTTCACACCGCAGAAGTTACCCGCGACGGAAACGCGCTCAAGCTATTCTTTGAATTGCGCGCTGGCGGTTACGGCGGCTCAACTTACACACTCAAATATGATGCCGCGAGCGACAGTCTGAGAGGCGTCTACGACCAAGTTGTCGTAAAGCAAAAGTTCGACGTGGTTTTTAATCGTACCAAGTGATGGTACCCGGCGTAATTTGACGATGCCCATAAAGATGGCCCTGTGGCGAACCACAGGGCCTCAAGTCTCGGGGAGAAAGTCGTCAGCTCACGCGCTTCCAGGTCTGGCCGCCGCAGAACATGCCGCCGAAGGCGCAGCCCTGAACCTTGAGCGTGTTGGTGCCCTTCAGCGCGATCGTCGAGTCGTAGTTGCGGCCGCTGTTGGGATCATGAATCCGGCCGGTCCACTTGGCTCCCTGCGGCTTCATGTTGATCAGGATGCGTTCGCCGGTGTTGACGGAGTAGCCGCACAGGTTGGCGCCGCATTCCTCGATGCGAACGTTGCCCTTGTTCTCTTCGGTCGACCAGACGCCGAGCGGCGAGTTCGGATCGGACGCAACGGCAGCCGGTTGCGGCGCAGGTGCCGGCGCGGCGGCGACCGGGGCGGGCGGTGCAGGCGGAGCGGGAGCCGCGACGTCGGTTTGTGCTGGTGCTGCAGTCGCGACCGTCGATGGAGCAGGCGCGGGGGCTGGAGCTGCTGCGGCGGGAGCGGCTGGTTGTGGCGTTGCGGCCTGGACCGGGGCGGGCGCGGGTGCCGCCGGTTTTGCCGGTGCGGTCGCGACGACGTCATCGTCGTCCTTGCCCTTCGAGCCGAGGCCCTTGAGATCGATATTGCCGACCGTGCCGTTGTAGCCGGGCGCGATGATCTTGATGCAGGACAGGGCATTGCAGTTACGTGGCGCTTCAACGCGGACGCGCTCGCCATTGACCTGGAAGGTGATTCCGCCGGCCTGCGCCGAGGTGGTGGCCATCAACAATGCGGCGAGGATGTAGAGTTTTTTCATGAAAGCCTCCCGATCGGCTTGTGGGCGTTGACGGTGAATGTGGGCGGACGTTACGCGGGCGAAGGCATGTGTTCTGTGACGTACCTCACGCGAGACCAATGCGGCGCAGCGGATGGAGCTCGGTGATTCAAATCACATCCTGCTCGGGTTCCCCGCGACTAGCCTGCCGCTTCACCTGTGCGGGAGGCCTCGATGCAACGACTTGGTTTTCTCGCCGTGCTGATCGCGCTCACCTCTTCGGCCGATGCCCGCTCGATTTCATTCCGCGTCGGCAGTCACCAGGTGCACATCGAACGCCAGAGACATTGCCGTTCGGCGTCGTGCGCCTCGGTGTCGATCTCCCGAAGTCTCGACTGGCGTCGCAAGCGAATGGACGACGAGCGTGACGCGGGCGTCGCGCCGAAGCCCGTGCCGCCTGCGCCGCAGACGGTTTCGCCGCCCGCGGCTCCCGCGCCATCCGCACCGCCGGCGACGACCGCGCCCGCCAAGGCCGTCGCCGCCGCCTCGCCGCCCACCGTCTACACGCCGGCTGCAACGCGAGGCGAGATCGTCGCGGCGCCGCCACCACCTCCGCCGCCCACGCCGCCACCGGTTCAGCAGGTCACGATTCCATCGCCGCCTCTGCCCAAGGTAAAGCCGGTCGAGGCCGCGCCGCCTGCGTCAAAGGTCGAGCAGGCCTTGCATCAGGCTGAGGAAGAGCCGCAGGAGACGCCGATCGGCGATTGGCTGACCGAAGGCAAGGGCACGGTGCGGATCGCCAAATGTGGCCATTCGCTGTGCGGCTATGTGCTGACGTCATCGAACGAGAAGGGTGAAGCGATCCTGATCAACATGAAGCCGAAGAAAGAACGGCAATGGACCGGCAGCGTCTACAGCCAGGACAGCGGCGAGACCTATTACGGCACGATGGCGATGAAGGGAATCAACACGCTTCGCGTCGAGGCCTGCGCGCTCGGGCGCTTCTACTGCTCCGGCAACAATTGGAGCCGCATCACGCGCCACGCCGACAATCTGGTGACGTCGTCGCAGGCATCCGCGCGGCGGCGGGCGTAGCTCGACGCGGAAACGCCCGGTGGCATGGCCTCCGGGCGTCTTACGTTAATGTCTGAACGGGAAGTCTAGAACACGCCGAGCACTATCGCGCCGACGAAGGCGAATGCAACATACGCGGCTACAACGCCAAGCCTGCTGACGAGAGGACTTACGAAATCCATTGGGAAGGCTCCCTGGGTTCACGTCGTGCCCGCAACTAACACTTTAGGCTAGCAAAGCGTTCCCGGCCCAAAAAGTCAGCGCTACTGTCCATCCAGGGGCTCTCCACAGGCGGCAGGCCCTGCCAACATGGTAAAAAAATCGTAAAATCAACATGTTGAAGAGTCTTTAAATAAATTTAGTCGAACCTGCGCGCGATGACGCGCGGAGTTCGTTTGTATCTCGTCGGCTCCTTCGTCCTCGTCTCGCTAGCTGGTTGTGGCCGCGGCTTTTTTCAGACCGCAGAGCGTGAACCATGGCGCGCCGAGGCCGAAGTCGCTTGTCTGAAGTCCGGCGCGGTCAAGGAAAGCCCGGAAGTGGTCCGAATCGACCCGATCTCCGGCCCCGGCGTGTGCGGTGCGGAATACCCGCTGAAAGTGGCCGCGCTCGGCGAAAACATCACAAGCTTCGGCTTTGCCGACGAAAGCCTGCGCCCACCCGGCAATATCGGCAATCAGCCGCGCTGGCCGATCAACCGCGCCCCGCCAGCAGCGCCGCCGCAGGGAAATTATCCCCCCACGTATTCAGGCAATTCTTCGGCGCCGATTCAGCCGAACTATGCGGCGCCGTCGAACGGCCCGATCTCGCTGTCGGCGCCGGGCATCGCCGCCCCGCAGGAAGACGACGCCTATTTGCCGCCCGAGGGTGCGGCAGCATCGCGCAATGGTGGCTACATGGCGTCGCCGTCCTATCCCCCGCGCGACCGCTATCAGTCGCCTTCGCCTGCGCCATATTCGCCGCCATCCTATCCGCCGTCGCCGGCTGCGCCGCGACTCGGGCCCGCGCAGGGCAATCCGGTCAGCGCGTTCGGGCAGGTCTCGATGAAGCCCGCGGCGACGCTGGCCTGTCCGATCGTCTCCGCGCTCGATCGCTGGCTCACCGATTCGGTGCAGCCGGCTTCGATGCGCTGGTTCGGCGTGCGCGTCGTCGAGATCAAGCAGATCTCCGCCTATTCCTGCCGCGGCATGAACGGCAATCCGCACGCGCATATTTCCGAGCACGCATTCGGCAATGCGCTCGACATCGCGGCCTTCACGCTCGCCGACGGACGGCGCATCACGGTGAAGGGCGGCTGGCGCGGCATGCCGGAAGAGCAGGGTTTTCTGCGCGACGTCCAGGCCGCCGCCTGCCAGCAGTTCAACACCGTGCTGGCGCCGGGCTCCAATTCGCATCATGAGGATCACATCCACGTCGACCTGATGCGCCGCGCCTCGCAACGCACCATTTGCCAACCCGCCGCCGTCTCGGGCGAGCAGGTCGCCGCGCGCGCCCAGCGTAACCCTTACGGGTCACGCGATCCCTATTCGACGGGATCGCTCAGCAATAAGAAATCGATCTCGCGCTGGTTCGGGGGCGGTCGCAGCAAGGTCAACGAGGAAGACGAGTTCGAGGATCATTAGAGTCCGTTGAACCCGCCCCGCTGCGCTCTGGAAAATTCTGCCCGTCGTCGGCAGGATGTTCCGGCGTACCACTCTGATCAGTGAAGAGAACGCCAGCCTTATCAATCATTTCCGCGTTGGCATGGTGATTGCCTTCATCCTTGGGTTGCCGAGGAGAACAGTGTGTCATGATCACGGTTGTTGCCAATTCCGGAACCTATTTGCGCGCCGCGCAAGCATCTCCATCAAGGATGGTAATCACGAGGGCCGATGCGCAGCCGGCAACTGAAGCCGCCGCGACTGCGGCTGCAGGAAATGCGAAGCCAGGAATTCCTGTTTCAGACCTCAAGGCAATCGACGTCTCGGGACTGAAGATCATCTCGGTCAGGGATAACCCCGAGCTTCGCGACCTGATGGCAACAAATTGGCTAAGGACGCGGACCGACGAAGCGACTTTTGCGACTAGCGTGCCCGACAACGCGCCGCAAAATATTTATGCAACCGTCAAGGTCAAAGGGAAGATCGTCGCGACCCTTTATAATGCTGGCTCTGCCGCGATGACGAATGAAGTCGGGGGAAAGGTTGGCGACTTGCAAGACCCTCCCGGCCTGCGCGGCGGCGGTCCCGATTTGGCGCAATGGCGTGCGGAGCGTATTGCAAAGGCCGTCGGCGGCACGATCGAGAAGGCGTCCACTGCGATCACGCAATCCGCATGGAAGCCACGTGAGTCAACTTCGACCAACTATACCCGCGCGCAACTGGATGCGGCCTTCGAAGCCATGATGGCGGAACGACAGACGGCCATCGCGCAGCGATATACCAGCTATCCAGCTCCCCACGAGCCTTCCAGCGGCCGTACCGACTTCAACGCTTGAGCTTCGCCAGTCGGGCGCTCGACGTCGGAACTGGTTTTGTCGCGGGAGGACGGGAAGGGCGGTGCGGTTCCCTCCGACTCGATATGTGGTGCGCAAGGGGCTTGCTTCAAGACCCCCATCTTCCCGTAGAACCGCCAGCCCAAGCCACAACCTGGGAGTGACGGGATGGATGTGTTGCGGTCGACGAGCGGGCACGCGGTGGTGATCGCCGGCGGCGGTCCGACGGGGCTGATGCTGGCAGGCGAGTTGGCGTTGGCGGGTGTTGACGTCGCGATTGTCGAGCGGCGCACGAGCCAGGACCTCATCGGTTCGCGTTCGGGCGGCCTGCACGCGCGCACCATCGAGGTGTTCGATCAGCGCGGCATCGCCGATCGATTCCTTGCCGAGGGACAGGTGGCTCAGGTCGCCGGGTTTGCCGGGATGCGGCTCGACATCAGCGACTTCCCGACGCGGCATCCTTACGGGCTTGCACTCTGGCAGAGCCATATCGAGCTCATCCTCGCCGGCTGGGTCGGCGAGCTCGCAGTGCCGATCTATCGCGGGCGTGAGGTTACCGGCTTCGCGCAGGATGATCGCGGCGTCGACATTGCACTGTCCGACGGTGAGTTGCTGCGCGCGCAACATCTCGTCGGATGCGACGGCGGGCGCAGCCTGATCCGCAAATGCGCCGGCATCGAATTTCCGGGGTCGGATCCGACGACCAGCAATTTGATCGCCGAGGTCGAACTGGCCGAGGAGCCACAAGATTGGAGCATGCGCCGCGACGCGGTCGGTGTTCATGGTCTCAGCAAGATGGAGGATGGGGTGCGGGTACGCGTCCTCGTGACCGAACAGCAGGCCGGCCACACGAGCGAACCCACCTTGCGCGATCTCAGCGAGGCGCTGATCGCCGTGTACGGGACCGACTACGGCGTGCACAGTCCCACCTCGCTCTCGCGATTCACCGATATGGTCAGGCAGGCCGCGGCCTATCGCGAGGGCCGGGTGCTGCTGGCCGGCGACGCCGCGCATGTGCATCCGCCGGATGGCGGGCAGGGCTTGCAGACCGGCGTGCAGGATGCGGTGAATCTGGGATGGAAGCTGGCGCAGGTGATCAAGGGGATATCGCCGGAACGCCTGCTGGACACCTACCACGCCGAGCGTCACCCGGTCGGCGCCCGCGCGCTGCGCAACACGATGGCGCAGGTTGCGCTTCGCCGCATGGACGAACGCACCAAGGCATTGCGCGACACCATGTCGGAGCTGCTCGGCATGGACGAGCCGCGCCGGCGCTTCGCCGCCATGATGTCCGGCCTCGACATTCACTACGCGTTCGGCGAAGGGCATCCGCTGCTCGGACGCCGCATGCCCGATCTGGATCTGCTCACCGCCGAGGGTTCGCTGCGGACATTCACGCTGCTGCACGAGGCGAGGCCGGTGCTGCTCAACTTCGGTGAGGCGGGCGTGTTCGATATCGCGCCATGGGTCGATCGGGTTCAACTCGTCGATGCCGAATATCGAGGCGCGTGGGAGCTTCCCGCGATCGGCGCGGTCACGGCTCCCGCTGCGGTCCTGATCCGGCCCGACGGGCATGTGGCATGGGTGGGAGATGCAGCCGGCCAAGGCCTCGCCGATGCGCTAACCAAATGGTTTGGACCGCCGATGACGTAGCGAGTAAGGCGGATTAGCGAAGCCGCCAATCCGCCCTGCAAACTCATCCCGCTAGCCGCTCCAGCAGATCGTGCACGACGCCCTTCAATAGATCGAGCTTGTAGCCCGTCATCGGCAGCGGGCTTGCGCCTGATGCCGCTTGCTCCGCTGCATTGGCGATCGCAGCCGTCGTGGCTTTCCTGTCCTGCAAGGCGGCTTCCACCGCATGCAGCCGCAGCGGCACCGGGGCGATGCCGCCGGCGGCGACATGGACGAACTGGAACGTGCCGTCCCGGATCACGGCGCGCGCGCAGATCTCGACCAGCGGCCATTCGGCATGGGTGCGGCTGATCGCGCGCTTGTACAGCGCGCGCTCGCCTTGCAGCGGCGAGGCCAGCTCGACGCTCTTGATCATCTCGCCCGGCTGCAATGCGTTGTCGGCGGCGCCGTTGGAGCCATCACCGAGCAGGTCGCCAATCGTCAGCGAATTCCTGCGATCGGTGGTGACTTTCGCTTCATAGGCAAGCAGCGCCGCCGCCATCGTCGAGGGATGCGGCGCCACGCAAGGGCCGAGGTCGAAGGCGACATGGTAGAGGTGATTGCCGGATCGCGCCGGACAGTCGGAGCCGCCCTTCCTGAGACAGGCGATGTGTGGATTGCGAAAATACCAGCAGCGCGAACGCTGCGCGAGATTGCCGCCGAGGGTGGCGAGGTGACGGATCTGCGGCGTCGCCAGACCTTGCGCGGAGGCCGCAATGCCCGGATAGGCCGCGGCAATCAGCGGATCGGCGGCGATGGCCGCAATGGTCGTGAAGGCGCCGAGGCGCAGACTGCCGTCGGCGGCCCAATGCATCCCGATCATGTCGGGTGCGGCGGATATGTCGATCAGCGGTCCGATCGAGACGCCGCTGCGCCGCCGCTCGGAGAGGTCGGTGCCGGCGGCGCGGAATTCGCCTGCTGTGGCGGTCATGGCTGTCGGTGTCATGCGGCGGCCCTTCCTTTGAGTGCGGCGACGAGACGGTCGGGACGGATCGGTAGTTCCGTCAAGCGAACGCCGATGGCGTTGTGAATCGCATTGGCGATGGCCGGCGAGGTCGGCGCGGTTGCGACTTCGCCGATACCGACGCTGCCGCCGAGCACGTGATCGAAACCCGCCTGGTCGAAATGCACGTCGA
>Ga0081455_10008311_pt1 | contig 10813 bp, 11 predicted proteins | sample TabmetS3T2R1_FD_70207 | JGI IMG/M metagenome (GOLD analysis project Ga0081455, IMG submission 70207) | Tabebuia heterophylla rhizosphere microbial communities from the University of Puerto Rico - S3T2R1 | ecosystem: Host-associated > Plants > Roots > Rhizosphere ... | reverse complement strand
GGATAACAAGTTGGTACGCCAAGCCGCGAATTATGCCATCGACCGGGAAGGCATCTGCAAGTCGCTCCTGAACGATACCTGTATCCCGGCGACGGGCGTAGTCTACCCCGGGCATCCCTGGTTCGGTAAGCCTGCCTTCACGTATACCTATGACGTGAAGAAGGCCAAGGAGCTGATGAAGCAGGCCGGCTTCGAGGGCAAGCGCGTCAAAACGAGCTTTTTAATTTCGACCTCAGGGTCGGGCCAGATGCTACCCTTACCTATGAACGAGTTCGTCCAGGAAAACCTGCGCGAGATCGGCATCGACGTTGAGTTGCTCCCGATTGAATGGAATACTTTAACTTCCTTGGTACGCAAAGGCTTTGCGGAGGAACACGAGAAAACCGGGGCGATGAACGTGTCCTTTAACTTTCTCGAGCCCTTTAGCGCTTTTGTGCGCTTCTTTCACAGCGCTTCCGTGCCCCCGAAGTCACTCAACATCATGTACTACATTAACCCTGAGGCCGACAAACTTATCGAAGCCGCACAGGCAGCCTTTGACACCAAAGAACGTGACGCCCTTCTGGGCAAGCTGCACGCTATGGTAGTGGAGGATGCGCCCTGGCTCTTTGTCGTCCACGATCTCAACCCGCGGGCACTAAATCCGAAAGTTAAAGGATTTGTTCAACCACAGTCATGGTTTGTCGACCTCACACTGCCATGGGTGGAGCAATAGGATGTGGAGCTATATTCTCCGACGTCTGTTCTTCGGCATTCCGACACTGCTCGGCGTGACGATCATTGTTTTTACGCTCCTGCACCTCGCCCCTGGGGACCCCATTAGCGCCATGGTGCCGTCTGATGCGCCTCTGGAGGTGGTGCAGATGATCAGGCAGCAGATGGGACTCGATAAACCCCTGCCCGTGCAATACTGGCGCTGGCTCACGCGGGTAGCGCACGGGGACTTGGGGAACTCGTTGGCAACCCGCCGTCCAGTGCTGAACGAAATTCGCGCGGCGCTCGGGAATACTTTCCTGCTAGCGGTCTCGGCGGCGTGTATCGGCTTCACCCTGGGGGTGGTGCTGGGTACCACCGCGGCCTTCTTCCAGGGCAGGTGGGTAGACAAAGTGGCCAGTGCGGTGGCGATTACTGGGGTCAGCCTGCCGCACTACTGGGTGGGTATCATGCTGATCATTGTGTTCTCGGTGACTCTGAACTGGCTGCCGGCGATGGGGATGCAAGACACCTCTGGGGGCTCGTCCCTGTGGACGCTCCTGCGTCACATGCTCCTCCCCAGCATTGCCCTGGCGCTCATTCCCATGGGGGTGATCACGCGCATGGTGCGAGCCAGTGTGCTGGAGATCTTGCAGCAGGACTTTGTGCTCACATTGCGTGCCAAGGGCTTATGGTCGCGGACGGTGACGCGACATGTCATGAAGAATGCCGCTCCGCCGGTGCTGACCTTGATGGGCCTGCAGTTTGGCTATCTCCTGGGGGGCTCCGTGCTCGTCGAGACTGTGTTTAGTTGGCCGGGATCCGGTTTCTTGCTGAATCTGGCGATCTTTCAACGCGATATCCCTATGTTGCAAGGTGTCATCCTGGTGCTGGCGACCTTCTTCGTGCTCCTGAACCTGTTGGTGGATATCTTGCACAGCCTCATTGACCCACGTATTCGACGCACCTGACGAGGCATACTTATGGCTGAACCTGCCTTAATACACCCGCCCCAGGAACTGTTAGAAGGGCCTGCGGGCACGCCCATGTCTTATTGGAAACTCGTGTGGTGGCGGTTGCGCCAGGACAAGGTGACGCTCACGGCAGCGGCGGTCATCCTGTGTATTGTGCTGTCGGCGGTCCTGGCACCGTATCTTGCTCCCCATAACCCCGCGCAGGGGAGTATTCGCAAACGTCTCGCGCCCATTGGTACACCAGGTTACATACTCGGTACGGATGAGCAGGGCCGAGATATGCTCTCACGGCTCCTGTTCGGTGGGCGCCTGTCGCTGACGGCCGGTATCGTGCCGGTGTGTATTGCCCTGCTCGCCGGCTCAACCATGGGGATTCTCGCCGGCTTCATGGGGCGCTGGGTAAACATGCTCATCATGCGCATCATGGATATTTTCTATGCCTTTCCCTCGGTCCTGTTAGCCATCGCTATTTCGGGGGCCCTGGGGGCCGGCGTGGGGAACACGATCATCGCGCTGTCCATTGTGTTTACGCCGCCCATCACGCGTGTGGCAGAAAGCGTCACCACGCAAGTACGGGGCTGGGAGTTTATGGAGGCAGCCCGGGCGAGTGGGGCTGGCACCTGGATGATCATTGGCCATCACATGATCGCTAACGTCGTGGCGCCCATTTTCGTGTACGCCAGCACCCTGGTGAGCGTGAGCATCATCCTGGCCTCAGGCCTCAGCTTTCTCGGCCTGGGAGCTTCCCCACCCAATGCGGAGTGGGGCCTGATGCTGAACACGCTGCGCCAATCGATCTATGTGAATACCTGGGTGCCTGTCCTGCCTGGTGTGATGATTTTTTTGACTTCTATGGCGTTCAATCTGCTGAGCGATGGCCTGCGGGATGCGATGGATGTGCGGTTGTAAAGGAAGCAGATGTGGCTCAGAGTGAAGGGCCTAACGGCCCTGCGCCGACGCAGTCGCGCCAGGCGCTTTTGACGGTCAGGGCACTGCGTAAATACTTCCCGGTACGTGGTGGCATCCTGCAAACTGTCCAGGCCCAGGTGAAAGCCGTGGACGGGGTGTCCTTTGACGTGCAGCGTGGGGAGATTCTCGGCATTGTGGGTGAATCTGGCTGCGGCAAATCCACCCTGGCGCGTCTCATTCAGCATCTCATCGAGCCTGACGCCGGGGAGATACGCTTTGCCGGGCAGAATACCCTGTCGACCTCAGCATCAGTGTTCAAGGCCTTCTGTCGTCAGGTCCAGATGGTCTTCCAAGACCCGTACTCGTCGCTGAACCCCCGTATGAACATCGAGGACGCTGTCGCCTTCAATGCGCGTGTGCATGGGGACTCGCGCACCACCGCACGCACCAAAGCGTGGGAAGCGTTGCACAAAGTTGGACTCCGTCCAGAGCAATTTGGCCGTCGCTATCCGCATGAGCTCAGCGGCGGGCAGCGCCAGCGCGTGAATATTGCGCGGGCCCTCGTCCTGAACCCCACACTCGTCATCCTCGATGAGCCGGTCTCATCGCTTGACAAATCCGTGCAGGCCCAGGTCTTGAATCTCTTACAGACCCTCAAGCATGATCTGGGCCTGACCTATCTGTTCATCTCGCATGATCTGCTGGTCATTGAATACCTCAGCGACCGCGTCCTCGTCATGTATCTCGGGCAGATCATGGAGATGGGCAGTACCGACGAGGTGGCAACAGCGCCTTTGCATCCCTATACGCAGGCCTTGTTTGCGTCGGCACCCTCGATGAATCCCGATGAACGCCTCGACCATCTGCCGCTTCTGGGGGATCCCCCAAATCCGATTAACCCGCCTTCTGGCTGTCGCTTCCGCACCCGCTGCCCGCACGCTATGGAGCAGTGCGCCATCGCCAGTCCGCCCCTGCTCTCCGTGGGGGGCCATGACCGGTATGTGGCGTGCTATCTCTATAGCGATCAAGCCGTGGAGCCTGCCTTGTAACCCGCCTCAACCAGGGCTGGCCGGCGGTGGCGGCTCGGTGAAACGGCCTCATATCCATGCGCCACCTGGAACAAACGTGCTTCCTCAAACGGGCGCCCAATGACCTGGAGGTCAATGGGAAGACCGGCGCGCGTGAAGCCACAGGGGATCGACATGGCCGGTAACCCGGTAGGCGGATAGGAAATTCAAAGGGCCTTTTCCTCAGACGCGTGTATCTTGTCCTTCTGCGCTCTCCGCCGCGGGCAGAGGCGCGCTTCCTTGGCTCGCCAGCCCAGAAGAGTGGAGGAGAGGACCGAAGCAACCTGTGACCAAGAGGTGACGGGATGCAGAATGTCGTCGGGATCGCTTGCCTCGTCGTCGGTGTGGTACTGATCATCTTTGGGATGCATACGTCTGCCTCATTGGGTTCGCGTTTGTCCGAACTGTTCCCCGGCGCCCCGAGTGACTGGACCATCCGGCTCCTCGTGGCAGGCGTGGCAGCGGCCATTCTCAGACTCGGCATGCTGCTCGTCGGACGGCGCAGGACACTCTAAAGGCGCCTCTGCCGTGAGGACGGTCTCTGGAAGGCAGGCGGTGCTGTGGTGGTGAGGGTGTCGCTCAAGATGGGTGATGTCTGTGGGAGGATGCTCCTACTGCTTCGATGTCCCCTCGACACCATGTATCGTATAATCGTGTTGACACCCTGGTAAGACGCTTGCCCTAGGTTGAGCTTAAGCCCTTGCATGACGGAATGATCCCGCTCTCCAAGTGGACGAGAGGATTGGACGTGTTGGCCAGGCTTCTTTTCAACATACTTGGAACGCTCTGCCTGCTTGTTGGTATCCTCGGCGTGATCTTGCCTTTACTCCCAGCGACCCCCTTTCTCTTGCTTGCTTCTGCCTGCTACGTGCGGGGCTCTCCAACGCTGCATCGCTGGCTCATGCGCAATAGATATTTGGGAACATACATCACCACCATACAAGAGCGCCGAGGCATGCCTCTCCAGGCGAAGATCCTGACCATCGTGGTGCTGTGGGCCTCATTGCTCTTCTCGCTCTACCGTGTCGATTCTTTGCTCTTGGATGCAACCTTGCTTGTGGTAGGGATAGGGGTGACAACCCTGCTCGTACGGCTCAAAACAGTGGGACAGGGTAGCAAGCAGGATCACTGCTAGTGGACTATACATACGCCTCTACCACAAGCGGCGGTCTTGATACCGTGGAGCACTGTCGTGCCGTCACTGGGAGGCCACTCCATAGCGCTGCGTATCACTGCGTGGCCTGACGAGAGGGCTTGGCCTCGATCTTGACTTTCGCGACGCCTTTCTTGGTGATGCCAATCTGCTTGGCCGCAGCCTGCGAGAGATCGAGGTGCCGGCCGGGCACATACGGCCCACGGTCATTAATCTTCACCTGGACGGATTGGCCCGTTTCCAAATTGGTCACTTTGGCCTCTGTCCCCAACGGCAGCGTCCGATGGGCGGCGGTCAGGGCGTGTTGATTGAACGTCTCGCCACTGGCGGTTTCTCGGCCATGGAAACCCGGCCCATACCAGGAGGCTGTACCGATCTGGACAGTTGCGCGTTGGCCTGCGGGAGCGCGTTCTTGCGTCTGGGGAGCAGGGGCCTGGGGGATAGATACGGGAGCGGTCTCCGTGTGGGCATGTGGTCCAGCCGGCAGCGGCACGGACGCGTCTTTCAGGCTACATCCCGCGAGGCCCCCCAGCAACATGACGCCGACGATGTACCCCCATGCGATCTGCGTATGAACGAGAGCCATAGTGGATTCCTCCTCGGTTGCTTTGGCATAGGGAGCAAGACTCATGCCATGCCGCTCGCGAGCGGATGAGACAACCAGCTCCCTTGTCACCAGGAAGAGGCCGCACAGGGGAGGCCCCCGGCACAGGCAGGCGGGGCACGTGCATGTCATCATGAAGGCATCGCGCAGCCATCGCACAGCAAAGGGAGGATAGGGGGCTGGCATGTTGCATTTCCCCGTCTGTCTTGCATTACCAAGGTAGAGGACAGGGAAGAGGGACGACACTGCATGCACAAGGGCATAGCCTCCAGACGCTCAAAGAACATCCTCTCCACTTCGTCTTCGTCTCAAAATGACCGTTTTGTACGCACATTTTCTCTCATTGTGAGAGACAATATCATTTTGAGAGTAGCGCGCTTGAATTTTGATTGGGTCTACAGAGACCCTGTCTGGCGGCTTGAGCCCATGGCTCCCTGTTTCTCGACGCGGTTGGTATGCCTTGTGCTTGGCCAGCAGATGCTGATAGTGGTGGTCTCGGAACTTATTTGAGACTCTGCTCTTTCTGGCGGTGAACGGACGAGATTGGAACAGCTGCAAGAGGATATGAAAAACAAAACCCCCACACTCTATGTCTGGGAGTTCTTCGTCTCATGCCTTTCCGGCGTTGCACACAACGGCAGCGGCCTTTTGCCCTCAACGCCATCCTCGTCTGGAAGGGCTCTCCCACTCAGCAGTGTTACGCTTGGCCTCGTTCAGGCGCTGGCGGGACTCTCCCATGACTAGTGCCGCTTCTGCCAGGCGGATAGGAAATTCAAAGGGCCTTTTCGCTCTGCCGGCCGCCCCTCCCCAGCGCTCCCTGCCGGCGTCTCCGCCGTGCCCGCGGCGCTGGCCGCGCCTCTGGCTGGTGCCCGCAGGATGGGGGATGGTACAGTCTCAGGTATTCCCTCGCGCGAGGGAGGGGCATGGTCTCCAGCGGCTTACCCAAGCCCTGGAGGCCCTCGAGGCAGGCCAGCGTACCCAGCAGACGAGAGAGACCCAGATCCAGCAGCAGCTCACCACCCAGGCCCAGGCCCTGACCCGGCTGCAGACCGGATACCAGTGGCTGGGGTGGGCGATCGGTGCGCTCGGGGAACTCGTGCTGGCCCTCGGGGGCCTGGTGGGCTGGCAGGCCTGGCGCCCACCAGCATTGCCCTACATCCAGACCTTGGGAGCGCTCGATGCCACGCTAGGGCAGCAGTGGGGGAGTCTGCCGAAACCCGTCCAGGAGGCCATCAGTGCCACGTATTGCCGCGTAGGCCTGGTACCTCATGGCCAGCGCAAGTAGGAAGCCCCATGACGCCCCACCCCATCCCCAACTTCCAGGGCCGCGCCTGTGTCGGGGTGCCCACCGGCCCCGGCCGCTCCACCCTGGTGACCCGTCGCACGGGCCAGATCATTGGTACGCTGCGCTGGCATGGGCAGAGGCGGACCTGGGTCTTGCTGTCGGCACTGGGGACAGCCTGGGACCGTGGCACCTTGGGCGATATCGGGGTGGGGCTGCGGCGACGGCAGCGGGCGGGCAGAGTCCCGGAGGCGGAGGAGCGAAGGCCGCACGCGAGCCCCCTGCAGTCCCTCACTGGCAGGCGGAGGCGCCCCGTGCCGATCCACCCAGGCGAGAGTCGGGGCTTCCCGGGGCGCGGGGAGGAGTCATTAGGAGATCAAGGTGTCAGCATACAGCCTGCACGATCGTGCCCTGCCTGGTTAACGTATAACCTGTTATCAGATCTTGGGGGCTTAGGCTGACGGCATTGCGAGCAAGGCTAGAGAAGCGGACATCAGACAGTTGGCCGGCTTTTGTCCAATGTTAAGGCCGCACAGAGCCGGGCGAAGGTCAGCTCTAACAAAATTGTTGGGCGGCACGTCACCGGATCCGTTGGCCCAGCCGGAAGATTGCTCGAGGCCCTAGGATGGCCTCGATGGTGTGCATGGGGTTCCCCGGTATAGCAAGGATGTCTGCGTCGTGCCCTGGTTTGATGTGACCCTTGCGGTCGGCGAGGTGACAGGACGCGGCAGCTTTGGATGTTGCTGCGGCGAGCACGACGGCGTTGCTCAGGCCTTGGGTCGCCGCGTAGGTCAGCTCCGCAGGCAGCACGTCGTGCGTTTTGGCGGCACTGATACCAGCGTCAGTCGAGAAGGCAAATTTGACTCCGGCACTGACCAGGGTGCGGATGCGCGTCCAGCGATGCTCCAGCAACGCCACTAATGCCGGCGGCATGGGCGAGCGTGGTTGATCGCGTCCGATGGTAAGGCCTGCCCAGACTCCTTTCGCGATCATGGTATCGATGATCGCCTGTGCGAGGACAGGCCCTTGTGGGGTGAGGAACGTGCAGTGCTCAACACCGTCGACTCCAGCCTCGATCGCATTGGCGATTCCGCCGGTCGAGTGGGCATGTGCTGTCACGGGAAGGTGGTAGTGACGGGCTGTCTGTACAACTACCGTGAGTTGCTCTTGCGTGTACTGGGGCACAAACGGATCGGAACCGGCCGTGACAAGTCCTCCGGTCGCCATGACTTTGACCCAATGTGTCCCGCGCTCGCCGCGGAGCTTGACCGCGTCAGCGAGGTCTGCACTGGTATCTGCGACACTGCCGAGGTACCAGCAATGGCCGTCGGTGCGGGTGATCGCTGGCCCAGCGGTAAGAATTTCAGCCCCGGCGCTGGGGGTTGCGCGGCATTCGTTGCTGACGGTTACGGTGACGAAGTTGCGGTCCCCGAGGTCACGAACCGTGGTGACGCCCACATGCAACGCCTGACGTGCATGCTGACGCGCCCGGTCCAGCAAGACGTCATCAGGGGTGGTCGCGAGGGCCTCCGGTTGACCGTGCGGGTCCCATACCAGGTGGGTATGCGCATCAACGAAGCCCGGCATGAGGGTGACATCCCCCAGGTCGACGTACGCAGCGCCCGCGGGTGGTTCGGCGCCGGTGAAGTCGACGTCGGTGATCCTGCCGTGGTCCACAAGCACGAGGACCGGGCCATCGTTGAGCCTTTCTCCGTCAAAGAGACGAGCGCCGCGTATCGCTGATCGCTGTCCTCCGTCCATCCATTCCCTCCTCGTGGATCGGGCCTGTGGCTACGTCGCCAAATGTGTGCCGGTGCTCAGTGCCGCCTCACCATTGATGATCAGGCTTCTTTGCCCTGCTAAGAAAGTCGCTCAATTTATCACATTTTGTAGCGCGTCAAATCTGACGGAGGCGCGGTATGTTTCCTCTCCGGTGCAGGGCTCATCGCCTGCAAAGACGTGGGCCTCTTTGAGGCCTTCTCGTGCCCATGGCCACCATCTCCGACCTTCTACAAACTGCTAGAAATTGAGCGATGTAATTTACCTTTTCGACTCGAATTTCCTTGGAGCTGCTAACTCACTGCATCTCGACCGCGTTCAGCATCATACGACGCAAGATCTTCGCGCTGTTCTCGAGGTCAATGAGTGGCGCGCCCTCGTTCAACCCGTGGAAGTTGATAGGTGGCCCAAGACTCTCAGTGAACAGCGCGCCAGCGGCGACGAGTTCTGGATGGCCCTTGGCATCTGTGCCGCCGCCAATAGCATGCATTGGGCAGCTCTCCCCTATCACTTCACGGTAGGCGTTATTGACCACCGTCAGGAATTCGTTTCTCGGGTTACGGATGTCGGGGGCGGCCGCTGTACTGCTCTTGAAGGTCACCTCTATTCCGCCCGATGAGGCGCGGTAGCGCTCGACGAGTTGCTGGAACACCGCCTGGAAAAGGCTATCACCGGGGATCATCCCCTCCTTGCCGTTCCAACCCTGGGCATGATGACCGATGGCATAGCGGATATCGATGCTAAGCCTGACTCCTTTGTCCTCGGGCACAAGTTGAGTCAGTGCGTAGGTTGTGCCGTTGCCCTCCTTGAAGATGGTGTCGTAGCGGTAGAGCAGGTCCGGATGCTTCTCACCGAATACCATAGTGCCCCATCCCCACTGGATAAAGCGCGACATCCGGGTGAAGTGATTGTCCTTGAGCACACCCTTATCGGCGAGGTGGGCGAGGAAGTTTGCGAGCGATACCAGGGGGTTCGCCCCCTTCGCCCGGTTCTCGTCGGGCGCCGAGCCGTGCTGGGCACCCGCGACATTGGCGGTAAGTATGACGTCATCACCGTCGCGCTTGACCAGGAGCGTGGCGCTCTGATAGCTCGGGTCGTCGAACTCATAGGCGCGGTACCAGCGTGTGACATTGGCCGCGATGTGGTCGAGCAGGACATGAGCGACTCCCGTAACCCCAGTAATGCGCGCTGTCGCCGAGGTGGGGATCTGGTTCGTTGGTCCCTGAGAAGTGAGGAAATCGTTGATCCAGACACCCTGCTCCGCGTCCAGCGTCTTGGCCACGTAGAAGGACGGTCGTTCAATGCCCTTCTCCGCCCGGATGCACCATTCCGCGTCAAACACAATGCCGAGCGTCGGCTTCGCATCGGGATGCTTGTCATAGTATTTCGACGTCGACAGATCAGTCTCCTCTGAAGTGTCGAACAAAAGCTCAAAGGTGACCCCATCGAGTGCCTGCGGCTGGTCATCGAGCTGCTTCAGGAACTGGAGAAGGACGTTGAGCGTGACGACTGCCGGCCCCTTGTCGTCGATCACACCACGCCCCACCAGGAACGTCGTGACAGCGCCACGGTACATCCGCTGCTCTTGACGCGGCTCAAACGGCCTCCATACAGGACTGCCAGGACCCACCGTGTCCAGGTGGGTCAGGAACGCGAGCTTTCGCGTGCCCTTGCCAACACGGTAGCCGAAGACCCAGTACTGCTTGTCGTCACTCATCCACTCGAAAAACTCGGGCTTGTGGTTCTTAAGCTTGTTCTCCTGCCTAAACTGGTCGATCCAGCCCTGCATTTTGCCCTGGATTTTCTTGAGATTCGCTCGGACCGTTTCCTCATTCTTACGGTCTTCGTCGCGCCATGTCTCGATACGGACGAGCTCATTGATGTGCTCGATCAGCAACGACATATCCGCAGCCATGGCCACTGGCTCCATCGTCTGAGCCGTACCAGTGACTGCACTAACAAGGAGAAGCGCGACAATCGTGCCGACAACATATGCAGTAGCCCGCCATGATGTGGCAACACGAGACCTGCACCGGATCCCATGCAACGGATTGCCAATGTGCCACCCAGGTGGGATAGTCATTTTTGGCCTCCTTGAGATTTGGCTTGATGCATATGGACCTGCCCCCCAGGCAGCTCAACAGCTCTCCTCGCGTTTGCATCAGTGCACCGACTCCAATCTCTGCAACGCATGGAGAGGCAACCCGGCGATGACGTTCGCCGTCATCGCCGGAATCCATGGGGAAACGCTGAACATGTGGTTGAAGGGCGTGCGGTATCTCGGCCCCACACCCCCTACCAAAACGACTACCCCTTCTGACCCGACGCCACCCATTGCTGCACCAGCTGCTC
>Ga0081455_10008310_pt1 | contig 10813 bp, 6 predicted proteins | sample TabmetS3T2R1_FD_70207 | JGI IMG/M metagenome (GOLD analysis project Ga0081455, IMG submission 70207) | Tabebuia heterophylla rhizosphere microbial communities from the University of Puerto Rico - S3T2R1 | ecosystem: Host-associated > Plants > Roots > Rhizosphere ... | reverse complement strand
GACCTCGAACGGCGGCCGGACGCCGAGGGCCAGCAGCACCGCCCCGGCCGCGGCCACCGCGATGGCGTACTGCGCGGCGTTGAACAGCACCTTCTTGAGCGCCTTGCGATGGAAGAGGTCGCTGGCGATCGAGCTGGCCGTCAGCGCCAATGCGGTTGGCGCCAAACCCCACCCGAGCAGCAGGGCAAGGCACAGGCAGGGCGTGGTGGTGATCTCCTCCAGGTTCCCGCTGCGCGGCAGCACGATGTAGCGCGCTTCACCCACCAACATGAACAGCCAGAGCAGCCAGAAGACGGGCGGCATGTGGAGGAGCACCCGCCCGCCATCGATCGCGAGCACCAGCAAAATGGCGCAGCCAGCTACCGTCACGGCGACGACGTAACTGCCAATTGCCGACCAGCGGGGATGACCGGTCATTGCCCTCGAGCCCTGGGAGTGGGAACAGGGACCGATAGCACACCACTTCGCCCCGGGCATTGTCGAGCCCGGGACGAAGTCGGTCAGGCCGGTCGCGCTTGTGTGGCCTCTAGTGCCACTTGCTGCCAGGACCGGTGGCCGCCACGAGGGCGCCAAGGGTGCCGAGCATGAGAGCGATGCGTGCGAACCGCCGCTTCAGGAGCGCCACGACTCTTCACCTCCTCGGCGGGCAGGAGCGGACTGGAGTCGTCGAGGCCCTGGACGTGAAATCAGATTAGCTGAAATCACTATTAGCAGTCGATCATCTCGCACATGTCGATCGAGTTCTGTCGGAGAATCACCGAGGCAATCCCAGATCGCCTCCACGTGCCAGCGGCCGGCATCGTAGGCTCGAACCGACCGCCAGAGCCGACGCCCCGCCCAGATCCCCGCGGGTTCGTGCGGCCCTGGCGGTCCTCGTGATTCGGCGGGCACGCGCAAAGCTGCTCGTACCCGCCCGATCCAGTATCGTTCCAAGCTCAAGGCGCGCCGAAACCCCCGCGCGGCGAGCGACCTGGAAGCTCGCCGAATGGGCCCCGGCCCCCCGGGGCGGCTCGCTGGGCCCTGATCCCGCCCACGACACGTACGTCAGTTCGTTCTGGAGTGACGCTCCGGGCATCGCCAGCGTGACCAGCTCCCGGCTCGCGCGTCCCTCCCAGAGCGACCGAGGGAAAGGCGTGGGATGGGGATCGACCCGGCGATGCCGACGCTCGGGGCGCGGCCACAGCGGTTCCTGGACCTGTTCGTGCACGCGCCAGTCGCGTACCTGGTCACCGACGCGGCCGGCACCATCAGGGAGGCCAACCGGCTGGCTGGGCGGCTGCTCGGCGCGGCGCCCCGCTCGCTGGCCGGCCAGTCGCTGGAGCAGTTCGTGGCTCCCGAGGACCGTTGGGCGCTCAAGGACCGCCTCTGGCTCGCCGGCGGGCGGAACCGGCCTCAGGAGTACGACCTTCGCCTGGAGCCTCGCCGCCGCTCGGCGGTCGCGGTTCGCGCAACCATCGGCGTGGTGCGCGAGCGCTCCGGCGCCGTCCGCGAGCTCCGCTGGTTGCTGCGCGAGCGCGAGGCGGCGGTCGGGGCCCAGCCGGCGGGCCGCGCCGTCGCGGGTACCCGCGCGCCCACCGGCACCGGCACTGCCACGGGTGGCCCCGGAGCGGCCGCGCGGAGGCCGACCGCCAGCGACGACCTCGCCGGCGTCCTCGAGGAGGTCGTCGCCGCGGCGGCGACGCTGCTGCACGCCGACGGCGCCGGGCTCATGCTGCTGTACGAGGACGGTGGCCTTCGCTGGGTGACGGCGACCGGCAGCGACGAGCTCGCGTTCGAGCAGGCGCAACGCGATCTCGGTGAGGGCCCGTGCATCGACGCCCTCGACCGCGAGGCGGTGGTCTGGAGCGCCGACCTGCTGGGCGACGTGCGCTGGCGGCGGCTCGGCGCGGCAGCGCCTGGCAGCGTTCGCGGCGTGCTGGCCGCTCCGGTTGGCGTGGCGGGCGGGCCGATCGGCACCTGCACCGTGCTGACCAGCACGCCTCGCCAGTGGAACCAGGCCGACGTGGGCGCGATGCGCGCCTACGCCACCGTGCTCGGCCGCCTGCTGGCCACCGCCACCGACGCCAGCCGCAAGAGCGAGCTCGCCGACCAGCTCCAGCAGGCGCTCGACCGCCGGGTGCTGATCGAGCAGGCCAAAGGGGTGCTGATGGCGCGCATGGGGGTTGGCGCGGACGAGGCGTTCGCGCTCATCCGGCGCGAGGCCAGGTCGAGGAGCCGCCGGGTCGCCGACGTGGCCGGCGAGGTGATCCTCGGCCACCTGCCGGAGCGGTAGCGCCGGGGCCTCCGTCGGTTGGGCGCCGGGCGGGCCGCCTGGGAGCCAGCGGCTCGGCCCTCAGGCGCCCTCAGGCGCGGGCGTGGTCGAGCCCTGCTCGATGCGCTCGAGGCGATGATGCACCTCGTAGCGATCGCCCCGGTAGAACGAGCGCACGTACTCGATGATGTTGCCGGACGGGTCGTGGGTGACCCGCTGGAACAGCAGCGCCGGCTGCTCCACGTTCACGCCCAGGATCTCGGCCTCCTCCTCGGTGAGCCGTACCGCGCTGGCCCACTGGTCGGCCGCGGCGACCCGCACGCCCCAGCGCTCGGCCAGGAGCGTATAGAGGGACACGTCGGTGAGGTCGGCCTCCTGGAGCCCGGGGAAGCGGCTGGCCGGCAGGTAGGAGCGCTCCAGCGCCATGGGTTCGCCGTTGGCCGTGCGGACCCGCTCGATCTGCACGACCGCGGTCCCGTGGGCGACCTGGAGGTGCCGAGCGATCACCGAGCTGGCCGGTGCGACCTGGAGCGCCAGCACGATCGAGCCGGGGGTCATGCCGCGGGCGAGCATGTCCTCGGTGAAGGAGGTCAGGGTCTGCGGCTGCCGGAACTTCGGCTCGGCCACGAAGGTGCCGCTGCCGTGGACCCGGTAGACCAGGCCTTTGCCGGCCAGCTCGTCGATCGCCTGCGTGACCGTGGCCCTGGCGACCCCGTAGCGCTCCGCCAGCACCCGCTCCGACGGGAGCCGGGTGCCCGGCTCCAGGTTGGCGATGAACCCCTCCAGGATCTCCTGGAGCTGCTCCCCCTTGGGTCGCTGGTAGGAGAGGTTCGGAGGCAGCGAGGCCAGCAACGGCCCCTGCCGGCTTGCGTTCATGGCGAAAGTGTAGCCGGTCCGAGCGCGGCCAGCCCGCGCCTATCGCCGCTGTTGACGAGCAGAGCTAGTTCATTATTCAATCAGTGGCTAATCCAGTAGCCCAACCGCTGTGAGGCAGCCAGCTCGGATTCCCCGCCCTCGCAAGCCCTCCGCCCGCTCAATTGGGTTCCCTGTCGCGACCCGTTCGGGTGCTGCACGGCCGGTCCATTCGCGTAACCCCTCCGGGGGCCGCTGATGATGTCGCCCCGACGTTGGATGCGGCTGCGCCCGGAAAGGAACCGCCGTGAAGATCGCATCACCTGCGCGCATCGGCCGGCTGTCGGCACTGGCCCTGCTGGCCATCTTCGGCGTGGTGGCGTGCGCACCGAATCAGGGCGCTCAGCAGCAGGCGGCTTCCAACGCCGTCCCGGACAAGATCGTGATCGGCTCCACCCTCCCGCTGACCGGAACCGAGTCGCAGGCGGGTGGCAAGCAGAAACAAGGCTATGAGCTGGCCATCGACCTGGCGAACAAGAGCGGCGGCGTGGACATCGGCGGGAAGAAGGTCCCTGTCGAGCTGAAGCTGCTCGACGACACGACCGACCAGGCCAAGGCGGTCAACCTCGCGCAGCGCCTGATCACCCAGGACAAGGTCGACTTCTTCCTCGGCACCTATTCGGCCCCGCTGGTGGAGGCGCAGACCACCGTGGCGGAGCAGAACAAGATTCCCTACGTCGATGGCGGCGGCGCGGCGTCGTCGATCTACCACAAGGGCTACAAGTGGATCTTCGGAACGCTCGCCCCGATCACGAACCTGGCGACCACGGAGATGGGCTGGATCGACCAGCAGCAGGCCGCCGGGAAGCTCCCCAAGCCGGCGCGGGTCGCCATCGTCTGGGAGAACACCTCGCACGGTAAGGACTTCCGAACGGGAATCCAGGAGTTCTCCAAGGCCCACCCCGGGAGCTACCAGACCGTGCTCGACGAGTCCTTCCCGCTGGACGGCAAGGACTTCTCGGCGCTGCTGAGCAAGGTGCGCGCCGCCAAGGCCGACCTGTTCATGGTCGACGCGCACCTCCCCGACTTCATCACCATGCAGCGGCAGTACCTGAGCACCAAGATGTGCAACCGGCTCATCACCTACGGCGCGCGTGGCTCGGAGATCGACGCGCGCACCGCGCTGGGCCAGAGCGGCGTCAACTACATCCTGTCGGCGGTGTGGTGGAACAAGCAGCTCGGCAACCAGGGGCTCAACAAGGAGTTCGTCGACGCCTTCAAGGCCAAGTACGGCACCGACCCCGAGTGGTACCAGGCCACCTCCTACGAGGCCGCCCGGGCGCTGCTGACCGCCATCTCCAAGGCCGGCTCCGTGGACAAGCAGAAGGTCCGCGACGCGCTGGCCAACCTGAAGATCGACTCGATCCTGCCCGGCGGCACGCTGAGCTTCCCCGCGGCCAACGGAGGTCAGGCCAGCTACCCGTTCGTCGTCCAGCAGAACCTGCCCGACGGCACCGCGCCGATCATCTACCCACCCGACGTCGCCAACGGCCAGGGCGTGGCGCCGAACCCTGGCTGCAAGGCCTGACGGATGCAGGAGGCGCTCACCCTCGCGATCTCGGCGGTGCTGCTTGCCGGCTTCTACGCGGCCATGGCCTACGGGCTCGGGCTGATCTACGGGGTGCTGCGCATCGTCAACGTGGCGCACGGCGGCATCATCATGGCCTCCGCCTACCTGGCCTGGCAGCTGTTCACCAGGTTCCACGTCGACCCGTACCTCTCCATCCCGATCGCGCTGGTGGCCTTCTTCCTGGTCGGCACGGCGATCTACTGGCTGCTCGTACGGTTCCTGCCGCGGGGGCCGGCAGGAGCCGTGCAGTCTCTGCTGTTGCTGTTCGGCGTCTGGCTCATCATCCGCAACCTTGCCTACCTGCTGTTCACCGGGAACGACCAGGCGATCCGCACGCGCTACTCCACCTCGTCGGTGACGATCCTCGGTGCCAGCTATTCGCTGAACCGGGTCCTGGTGTTCGGCATCTCCCTGGCCGCGCTGCTGGCCCTGCACCTGTTCCTCACGCGCACCTACTGGGGGAAGGCGATCCGGGCGGTCGCGCAGAACTCGGAGAGCTGCACGCTGGTGGGCATCGACGTCGAGCGCGTGTACCTCCTGAGCTTCGGGCTCGGGACCGCGCTCGCCGGGCTCGCCGGGGTGGCGAGCGCCTGGCCGGTCGACGCCCTGGTCCGCCACGCCGGGCGGGTCCAGACGGAGGCGCCCTTCCCGAGCCCCTCGAACATGCCGATCGACACCTTCGTCGTCCTCATGCAGGAGAACCGCTCCTTCGACCACTACTTCGGCTGGCACCCGGATGCGGACGCCGTCAACGCCGGTCTCAGCTATCCGGACGATCTCGGCAACACGCACAGCACCCATGCGCTCGCCCCCGACTTCCAGGGCTGCGCCTTCGAGGACCCGAACCACTCCTGGGACGGGGCTCGCACCGAGTACAACGGCGGCAAGCTCGACGGCTTCTACAAGGCGAGCGACTTCTACGCCCTCGGCTACTACGAGAAGGCCGACCTGCCGTTCATCCCGGCGCTCGCCGACAACTTCACGCTGTATGACCGCTATTTCTGCTCGCTCCTGGGTCCGACCTGGCCCAATCGCCTCTACCAGCACTCGGCCAACTCCGGCGGCAACAAGTCCAACGCCTCGGCGGCGGACGTGATCGCCGCCCTGGCGACCGGCGGTCTCTATCAGTGGCAGACGATCTGGGACCTGATGCTCGCCAAGGGGCTGAGAGTCACCTACTACTACAGCGACCTCCCCTTCATCGGCGTCTTCGGCAACCGCTACCTGCCGATCATCAAGCCGGTCTCGGAGTTCTACGCCGACGCCGCGGCCGGGAACCTGCCGAACCTCGCCTTCGTCGACCCGATGTTCCTGGACGGCGGCGGCGGCGACGGGCTCTCCGGGGACGAGCACCCGCACGCCGACATCCGGATCGGGCAGGCCTTCATGGCGGACGTGGTCAACGCCTTCGTTCACTCGCCCCAGTTCCGCCGCGGCGCCATGTTCGTCAACTACGACGAGTGGGGCGGCTTCTTCGACCACGTCTCACCGGTGTTAGTGCCGGACGACCGCCAGAGCGCCAACCTGGACGACAACTTCGGCATCACCGGCTTCCGCATCCCCGGCGTTGCGATCTCGCCGTACGCACGCCGCGGCTATGTCAGCCACATGACCGTCACGCATGAGTCGATCCTCAAGCTCCTCTCCTACCGCTTCGGCATCGGCTACCTGACCAAGCGCCACCGCTACGCCTCCAACATCGGGCGCTCCTTCGACTGGGAGCACCCCGACTTCAACCCGCCGTCCCTGCCGCAGCCGCAGCCGCCGGCGAGCACCCCGTGCTCGCTGCAGGTGCTCGGCTCGGAGTCCGAGAGCGGGGAGGACAGGGCGGCCCTGGCAGCCGAGAAGGCGGAGGGCCTCCACATCGGCTCGCCGCGGATGATCGAGTACCTCGATCACCTCGGCTATCCGACCGGTCCCGCCAAGCCGGACAAGATCTTCTCCAGCCCGGGGAGCACCGTGGAGCGCCTCGGCAAGCAGGTCGTCGCCTGGCAGGCCGGGCGCTGATGCGACGAGCTGCTGTGGCGGCGGCCCTCGCGGTCGCGCTCTTCTGCGCGGCGTCGCCCGCCCGCGCCGCCGTCCCGCAGGTCAATCACGTCTTCATCGTGGTCCTCGAGAACGAGAACGCCGACGCGACCTTCGGGCCGAGCACCGAGATCCCCTATCTCGCCAGGAAGCTGACCTCGGTGGGCGGCTACCTGCCCAACTACTACGCGACCGGCCACCTCAGCCTGGACAACTACATCGCAATGGTGAGCGGCCAGGGCCCCAACATCCAGACCCAGAGCGACTGCCAGATCTACTCCGACTTCACAGCGCTCTCGGGTCCGGACGCCGACGGGCAATTCGTCAATCCCATGGGGGGCTGCGTCTATCCGATGGGCGTGGGGAACATCGCCAGCCAGCTCGAGGGCAACGGCTTCACCTGGCGCGGCTACATGCAGGACATGGCCAACTCCGCGCCGGCCGAGCCCGCCACGTGCCGGCATCCCACCATCAACAACCGCGACGGGACCCAGAACGCGACCGCCACCGACCAGTACGCCGCGCGCCACAACCCCTTCGTCTACTTCCACTCGATCATCGACTCGCCGACCTGCCAGGCCAACGACGTCGACCTCAGCAGGCTGGGGCCGGACCTCGCCTCGGCGTCCACCACGCCGAACTACGCCTTCATCACGCCGGACCTCTGCAACGACGGGCACGATTCGCCCTGCGCCGACGGCCAGCCGGGCGGGATGGCGCAAGCGAACGGCTTCCTCAAGGGGCTGATTCCGCAGATCACGTCCTCGCCGGCCTACCGGGACCGCGGCCTGATCATCATCACCTTCGACGAGGCGGAGGCCGAGCCCGGCGAGCAGGGCGACGCGAGCGCCTGCTGCAACGAGCGGCCCGGGCCCAACACGGTCAACCCCGGGGGTCCGGTTCCCGGGCCCGGCGGTGGGCGCATCGGGGCGGTGATGCTGTCGACCTGCATCCGGCCGGGCACGGTGTCAACGGAGCCCTACAACCACTACAGCCTGCTGCGCTCGGTCGAGGACAACTTCGGCCTGCCCCACCTCGGCTTCGCGGCCCAGGCCGGACTGCGGCCGTTCGGGGAGGACATCCTCGACAGGCCGGCCTGCCCGGTCCCGCGTCAGAAGAAGTGCAAGCGCAAGCGGCACAAGAAGCACCGCCACCACGCGGCGGCCGCCAAGAAGCACAAGCACAAGAAGTGCAAGAAGAAGAAGCGGGGGAAGAAGAAGCGCGCCGGCTAGCCGCGCGCGCAGATCCGGAAGCGCAGGGAGCGGACGGCGACCTTGCCCTGGCGGTCGGTCGCAGTCACCTTGAGTCGGTGGCGCCCGTGCCGGAGGTGCAGGCGGGGCAGGCGGGACGTCTCACGGCTCGTCTTCATCACCGAGCGGCCGTCCAGCTTGGCGCGCACCTTGCGGATCGCCGAGTTCGCCCGCACCGAGACCTTCGCCTTCAGCCTGGGGACGCAGCGCTTGTTTGAGACGCCGGTGACCCTTACGTAGGGAGCGAAGGCCGCGGCCTTCACGTCCTCCCAGTTGCCCGCCGGGTTGCTCGAGTCCATGACGTCGTTGAACGCGTACCAGAGCATCATCTGGGGATCGCCGTCTGAGATCGCCATGTCGCGCATCGACTGCATCTCGGCGCGGGTGGGGAAGCGATCGGGAGCGGGCTCGTACTCCGACCAGGAGAAGGCCTGTAGCACGAAGACGGGCTTGCGCCCGTACTGGGCGGCCAGCCGGCGCGTGTCCTGTGCGTAGCCGCTGAGGGCGTCCACGTTGTTGCCCTTGCCGATCGGGTAGTAGTCGGCCCCGACGTAGTCGGCCGTCGGCTCGAACGGCTCGAGCTGGCTGGTGAGCACGCCGCTGTCGTTGGGGATCGTGACGTAGAGGGTGGGCTTGTTCGGCGCGATCGACTTCACCTGGGCGGCGAGCGCCTTGGTCTGGGAGACGTTCTGGGCGGTTGGCGAGAGCTCGTCACCCACGTAGAAGCCCCAGGTCGCGGGGTGGTCCTTGACCAGGCCGAGCGCCCATCGCTTGAATTCGTCGTTGTTCGAGCACGGGCAGTCGGGGCCCAGGTAGCGGTAGTAGGTGCGCAGGTCGGTGCCGTCGCGCCAGGCGTGGTCGTTGAGCGGCCAGATCAGCTGGATGCCGGCTGCCTGGGCCTCGTCGGCGTAGTGGCGGACCTGCTGGGCGTTGCCGAACCAGGCCGTGTAGTTGAGGACGTACTTGAAGCCTGCGTCGGCGATCGTGTGCAGCCGAGCGCCGCAATCCTCGGTCTTCGAGTTGGGCGCGCACTGCTCGTAGACCCCCTGCGGAGGGAGGTCCGCCTGTGCCGAAGCCGGCCCGAACAGGGCGAAAATGGCCATGCATCCGAGCAGGGAGAGAACGGCCGCGCGCGCCGTTCGGGGCCGAACCTGGCCGTTTGATCCAACTGAGGATGTTTCGCGTCCCGACATGGCCTTGATTCCTGCGTGGGCCATTCATCGGACGCCGCCCAAAATTGATGAGCCTGCCCGTTCGGGCCTGGACGTTTGTCACTGGAGTCCTTTTTCAGGTAGCGGACGTAATGCTGAGCGTCAATGGGGGGAAATCCCGGATGAATCTGGGCCTCCTGCTCTCGATACTGCTTCACCAGGAGCTCGCCGCAAGGGGCGGCGCGCATCTCGTTTCAACTCAACCTCGACTCAACTCACGGGAGAGAAAACTGTGATGAACACCCTTAGGGGGCGTTTGCTCTTTGCGTTCGCGCTCACGTCGCTTGCGATCGGCGCGATGACTGTTGATTCAGCACTCGCCCAGAGTTCCGCGAATTTCTGCGTCAAGAAGAAGAATCCGAACAAGGGCATGCTGAAGGCCGCGAACGGCACGAAGTGCAACAAGGGCTATTCGCTGCTCTCTCTGACCCTGCCGCAGGGCGCTCCGGGTCCGCAGGGCCCGGTCGGTCCGAAGGGCGACACCGGCGCGACCGGTGCCACCGGCGCGACCGGTGCCCAGGGCGCTACTGGCGCCACCGGCGCGCAGGGCGCGCAGGGTGCCACCGGCGCGCAGGGCGCGCAGGGTGCCACCGGCGCGCAGGGCCCGGTCGGACCTCAGGGTCCGGTCGGCGCTCAGGGCGTCCCCGGTCCTCAGGGGCCGCAGGGCGACCAGGGTCCGCAGGGTGCCCAGGGTCCGCAGGGCCTGACCGGCAACACCGGTCCTCAGGGTCCGCAGGGTGATCCGGGTGCCACCGGCGCGACTGGCGCCACGGGCGCCACGGGCGCTATGGGCCCGCAGGGTCCGCAGGGCGAGACCGGCGCCACCGGCGCCCAGGGTCCTCAGGGCGATGTCGGCCCGCAGGGTCCGCAGGGCGAGACCGGTGCCACCGGCGCGACCGGTGCCACTGGCGCCCAGGGTCCGCAGGGTCCGATTGGTCCTCAGGGTCCGGTCGGTCCTCAGGGCGATGTCGGCCCGCAGGGTCCGCAGGGTGAGACCGGTGCCACTGGTGCCACTGGTGCCACTGGTGCAACCGGCCCGCAGGGTCCGCAGGGTGAGACCGGTCTGACCGGCCCCGCCGGCGCGACCGGCCCGCAGGGTCCGCAGGGTGAGACCGGCGCGACCGGTGCCACCGGCGCCCAGGGTCCGCAGGGTCCGATTGGTCCTCAGGGCGACGTTGGTCCTCAGGGTCCGCAGGGCGAGACCGGGGCCACCGGCGCGACTGGAGCCACAGGCGCCACCGGTGCAACCGGCCCGCAGGGTCCGCAGGGCGAGACCGGCGCGACCGGTGCCCAGGGCCCGCAGGGCGATCCCGGCGCCACCGGCGCCCAGGGCGACCAGGGTCCGATTGGTCCTCAGGGTCCGATCGGTCCCCAGGGCGTTCCTGGCCCGCAGGGTGAGACCGGTGCCACCGGCGCCACTGGTGCAACCGGCGCGACCGGTTCACAGGGCCCGCAGGGCGACACCGGTGCCCAGGGTCCGCAGGGCGCAACTGGCCCGCAGGGCGCAACTGGCCCGCAGGGTCCGGCTGGACCTGCCGGCCTCGGTACACCCGTGACCGCTAACACGAACAACCAGGGAACCAGGACCACCAAC
>Ga0081455_10008309_pt1 | contig 10813 bp, 9 predicted proteins | sample TabmetS3T2R1_FD_70207 | JGI IMG/M metagenome (GOLD analysis project Ga0081455, IMG submission 70207) | Tabebuia heterophylla rhizosphere microbial communities from the University of Puerto Rico - S3T2R1 | ecosystem: Host-associated > Plants > Roots > Rhizosphere ... | reverse complement strand
TGCCGATTTCCGAAGTCATCTCCGAAGGCAATGTCGGCCTCATGCGGGCCGTCAAGCGCTTCGAGCCGGACAAGGGCTTCAGGCTCGCCACCTACGCCATGTGGTGGATCCGCGCCGCCATTCAAGAATACATCCTGCGCTCCTGGAGCCTCGTGAAGATGGGCACCACGGCGAGCCAGAAGAAATTGTTCTTCAACCTGCGGCGGCTCAAGGGCCAGCTCAAGGCGTTCGAGGATGGCGATCTTCATCCCGATACGGTGAAGACGATCTCGAAGAAGCTCGGCGTGCCGGAGCAGGACGTCGTCAACATGAACCGCCGCCTCGCCGCACCGGATCATTCGCTCAACGCCCCGCTGCGCGCGGACTCCGAGGGCGAATGGCAGGACTGGCTCGTCGACGAGCATCCGGATCAGGAGACGATCCTGGCCGACTCGGAAGAGTACAGTCAGAGAAAAGCACTGCTCGACGATGCGCTGGAAAGCTTGAACGAGCGCGAGCGGCACATCCTCTCGGAGCGGCGGCTCAAGGACGAGCCTGCGACGCTGGAGGAGTTGTCCCAGCGCTATGACATCAGCCGCGAGCGTGTCCGGCAGATCGAGGTCCGTGCGTTCGAGAAGCTGCAAAAGGCCATGCACAAAAAGGCGCGCGAGGAACATCTTCTCCCGGCCTGACCTATCGCCGCGGGGTGGCCTCCGCTAGAGTTTCCATCAAGACGAGCCCGGGCGCGTCAGTGACCCGGGCTTTTTCATATCGAGGGAGAACGCCATGCCGGCCATCTACGATGCCTGGGCTTTTCTTGACGGACTTACCGCGCCCGAAGTCGTGAGCTTCGCGAAAAAGGTCGAGGCCTGGGGCTATCGGGCGTTGTGGATTCCGGAAGCCATAGGGCGCGAGCCCTTCGCCATCTCGGCTCATGTGCTTGCCAACACCACGAAGCTCACGATGGCGACAGGCATCGCGAACATTTATGCGCGCGGCGCGCTCACAACGCGCGCGGCTCAGGAGACACTCAACGAGCAATCCGGCGGGCGCTTCCTGCTCGGTCTCGGCGTCTCGCATATCCCGTTGGTCGAAGGCGTCCGGAAGATTGCCTATGGCAAGCCGGTTGCCAGCATGCGCGCGTATCTCGAGGAGATGGACGCACAAGCCTACCAAGCGCCCGCGCCGGCGCAGAAGCCGAAGCGCGTGCTGGCCGCGCTCGGGCCCAAGATGCTCGAGCTTGCGCGCACCCATGCGGACGGCGCGCATCCCTACAACGTGACGCCGGAGCACACCGCTCGCGCGCGCAAAATTCTGGGTCCCGACAAGCTTCTCTGCGTGGAGCAAAAGGTCCTGCTTGAGACCGACCCCGCGAAAGCGCGCGCCATCGCGCGCCAGACGCTCGGGATCTATCTGACGTTGCCCAACTACACGAACAATCTGAAGACCCTGGGATTCACGGACGCCGATTGCACCGATGCCAGCGACCGGCTGATGGATGCGATGGTCGCCTGGGGCACGGAAAGCCAGATCGCGGCACGGCTGAAAGCGCACAGCGATGCCGGCGCAAGCCACGTGTGCATTCAGCCTCTCAACCCCGACGGCTCGCCCAAACCCGACGAGCGAATTCTGAAAGCGCTGGCTCCCGCAGGCTAAAGCCGATACGCCACGCGGAAGACGCCGACGACATCCGTCGGCGCATCGCTCAGATTGCCGGGCTCGTTGCGCACGAGTACGCCCGCGGCGATGTCGGTTCGTGCGCTCACGCGCAGGCCGTAGCTTCCCTGCAAATCGACTTCGCGACCGTCGGCCTTGAGGCCGGCCACGACATCGCGTCGCGCCACGAATCCGTTCGCGTCGAAGCCGAAGGGAAGCGCCAACTGCGCGTCGCCTGAGACGACACGCAGCGGCTGCGAGACGCCGAACGCGAGGCGGTCGCCATCGCGGAAAAGATCGTGGCCGGCGACACCGACACCCATCGCCGTTGTCACCGCATGCGAGATCTCGCCAATCAGCGACGCCTCGGCACCGCGCGCATGAGTGACGCCGACATGGAAACTCGCCGCAAGATCGAAGCGCGGGCTGAGCGCGAGCCGGCCGGCAAGGCTCGCATAAGCCGTGTTGCTGTTGCCGCATTGCGCGGCGCCCGTGCCGACGGCGCCGAGCAATGAGCGCTCTTCGGAGAGCGCGCCCAGGCCCCATTGCAGCGTGGCGCGCCGGGCGATCGCCATATCGAAGCTGACTTTCGTCGCGACCACGCGGCCGGCCGGACGCGTCGTAGGAATATGCGTTACGATGTCGAAGCTCCGCGTCGGATCATAGGGCGCGCCGACCGCGAAGCTCATCGTCATCAGGCCGAGCGGCGACGGCACGGCGACGGCGGCTTGCGCCGCGCCGTCGATCAAGCCGACATAGGGATCGGAGATAACGAAGGGCTTCAGAAGATCGCGGTCGAGCGCGCTGCGCGTCGTTGCCATGGGTCCGAAGCCTGCTGCCGGGCCGCTGTTGAAGCTGACCGCCATCCGCACATCCCCGCCAACCGGCAGCTGGGCTTCGAACCAATAGGGACTGCCCGAGACATGCGCGGGCCGGCCGTCGCCGGATGTTTCGCCGAAGCGGTAGATCGCGCCCCGTTCGCCCGCGATCCAATCCGCACGCCCGAACGCAGCGAGCCGTTCGAGCACCATGAAATTTTCTGCCGGCGCGCGCAGACGCTGATCAAGCGGGATGAGGAAGCCGCGTCCGAAGGAATCCTGGCCCATCAGCGTCACGCCCGCGACCTCGCGCTGCAAGCCGGCGCCAAACGCGCTGCCCAGCGTCATGGACGTCGATTGCGCCGTGAAGCTCTGCGTTCCCGCGGTGACGCTCATGGTGCCGATGGGCTGCGTCGCTTTGTCAAGATCGAGAAGACCCTGGCCATAGGTCGCGCTGTCGGCATAGATGCCGGTCTTGTTCGCCGTCTGCAGCAGGATTTGCGCGGCCTGTTTGGCGGTGAGCGTGGGCGACGACGACATGACGACGGCGAGCGCCGCAGCAACCTCGGGCGCCGTGAACGATGTGCCGGATCCGGTGACGAGCGCGGTGGCGGTCGTCTTCCCGAGCGAGAGCACGCCCTCGCCGGGTGCCACGAGACAGAAGGCGGCCGCGATGCCGCATTTGTTCGAGAACGAAGACAGCTTGCCTGTCGAGTCCACCGAGCCGACGACGAGCCACCCGCCGCTCAGCTGCGAAAAGAGCAGCGGCAACTCGCCAAAGAGGCCAGGCTCGGCTTTCGACTCGTTGCCGGCCGCCACCACCACGACGCCGCTCGCCGCAACGTAGCTTTGCCACGCGGGCAAGGTGCTCGGCATCGCTGCGCTCACCATCGACGCCGCCGTCGGGCCAAGCGAGGTCACGGTGTTGACGGGATCGTTGAGGGAATAGTTCACCACGCGGATGCCGCGGTTCTGCACGAACGCGATGGCGGCGGCCTCGGCCGCGTCGGTGACGGTGAGCGTGCCATCCTTGTCTGCGACGCGCACCGGCAGGATCGTCGATTGCGGCGCGACCCCTTCCGGCGCGGTGCCGTTGCGGCTCGCGGCGATCACACCCGCGACCGCGGTGCCGTGACCGTTCCAGTCGTCCGTCGTGGTGCCGCCATTGCTGAAGGCGTCATAGCCGGTTGTCGCGCGACCCGCGAGCTCGGAATGCCCGGCGAACAGACCGGTGTCGAACACGGCGACCGTGACGCCGCTGCCGAAATAGCCGCGCCCGAAGGCGCCGGTCGCCTTGATCAGCGACAGTTGCGGTGTGCCGTTGTCTTCGGCCGTGGGCATGTAGGGGGGCGGAGCGGGCGCGGGCGCAGGGGTCATTGACGCGGGAGCGCTGCCGCCTCCGCCGCCTCCTCCGCAGCCTGCGATCGGCAAAAGGGCGAGCGTCGCGGCGACGGCCCGCCGGATCTGCGCGCGAGACATCATGCGGCCCTCCCCCTCAGGTCACGACGCCGAAACGCTTTTTTACCAAGCCAAACCTTAACACTTCGCGGAGCGCGCGACGGCCGATCCCCCAAAATCACGCAAATTTCAGCGTGTAGATCGGCGGCAGATGAGCGGAGACCAGCTGCCAATCGTCACCACCTGTGTCGCTGGTCCACAGGCTGCCGGTGGTCGAGCCCATCGCGAGGCGGTCGCCGGTCTCGTCGACGACGAGACCGTGACGATAGACGAGATCATAGGCCTGCTCCTGAGGCAGCCCGTTCGTCAGCGTCTCGAAGCTCTTGCCGCCGTCGCGCGTGCGCGCCACCAGGAACTTTCCGTCGACGGGATAGCGGAACTCGTCCTTCACGGCAGGCACAAACCACGCCGTATCGGCCTTGGTGGGATGTACTGCCACCGCAAACCCGAAGCTCGAGGGCGGCACGGTCAGCTCCGTCCACGACTTCAAGCCGTCGACCGAGCGGAAAACACCATTGTGATGCTGGACCCAATAGCAATCCGGCGCCTCGGGACACGCCACGAGGCGATGCACGTCCTGCATGACGGGATTGTACGCCTGCTCCGGCGGAACATAAGCGGCGCGCAAGCCTTTGCCCGCGACCGCCCAGGTCTCACCGCCGTCGAAGGTCTGCCAGACGCCGCCGGTCGAAACCGCGACGGCGAGGTGATGCGGCGAGCGCGGATCGAGACAGATCGAATGAATGCCGGGCTCGTCATAGCCGCCGCCCATCCATTGCGCGCGCTCCGGCGTCTTCCAGAGGCTCTCGATCAATGACCAGCTCGCGCCGCGATCGGTCGACTTGAACAGACCGCCCGGAATGGTGCCGGCCCACAAGACGCCGGGCTGATCCTTGGCGCCCGGCTCGAGAACCCATAGGAGTTTCAGGCTCGGCGCGGGCTTTCCGTCCGCAGACGGAGGAACGCCTTCGTAGGACGGCGTCGCGATCTCCTCCCAGGTTTTGCCTTCGTCCTCGGAGCGATGAAGCTTGACACCGAAGTGACCGAGATCGAGCACCGCATAAAGCGTCGCGTCGCGTGCATCGCGCAGCATCGTCGTGATCGGCTGGCCGAGAAAGGATGTGCGCTCGATGGACCAGCCGCCATCCTTGCGGCGGAGATCGAACAAGCCTTTGCGTGTGGCGGCGAACAGACGATCCGACATTCTTGGCTCCCTGACGATTTGTCCGACAGTTATCCCCCCGAAAGGGCCTGCAGCACATAGATCTCGGTGTCCGCAGCCACGGACCGCGACAGAACCGTGTCGTTGGCGTGGCGCTCATTGTCGATGAAGATCACGACATGACGGCGAACACGCCCCTGGTCGTCGAGCACATAGCCCTTGAGCCGGGGAAAGTCGACGAACACCTGTGCGAGCGCGGCGCCGACCGTCGCCCCCGGCACGACCGTCGCGTCGCGAGGACCGACGGTCGCCAGATGCGAGGTGAAAACGAGGCGCGGCATGAGGATGTCCAAGTCTTGGGCTCAAGCGGTTATCCTAGGGCAACGCTAAAGGAAGGGAAACGGATGCCGCTTTAGGTTACGCTGACGTTGAAGCTCCGTTCGGGTTCGGGATGCGGGAGAGGCGCATGGCTCAGACGATCGCAGACAAAGCGTTTCCAGTCTCTTGGGAGCAGTTTCATCGCGATGCGCGGGCGCTGTCCTGGCGATTGTCGGCGCAGGCCGGACGGTCCACGCCCTGGCAGGCCATCGTCGCCGTCACGCGCGGCGGCCTCGTGCCCGCCGCGATCATCGCCCGCGAGCTCGACATCCGCTTGATCGAGACGGTGTGTGTTCAATCCTATCGCCAGGAGCAGATTCAGGGCGAGCTCAAGGTGATCAAGCCGGTCAGCGCCGATCTCGTGGCGCTCGCAGGCGGAGGCGGCGCCGCCGTGCTCGTGATCGACGATCTCGTCGACACGGGCCAGACCGCGCGCGCGGTCCGCGCGATGGTGCCGAAGGCCCATTACGCGACGATCTACGCAAAGCCCATGGGGCGACCCCTCGTCGACACCTATGTCACCGAAGTGAGTCAGGACACGTGGATCTATTTCCCTTGGGATATGGGGCTCGCGTTCCAGCCGCCGATCAACCCGGCAGGGTGAACAATCGGGAAGCTAGCTATTTTCACCGTGTCATTGCCGGGCTTGACCCGGCAATCCACAGCAGCAAACGCCAAGCGGCCCTGGATGCCCGGGTCAAGCCCGGGCATGACAGCGAGAATGGTTTAATCCGCGAAGGGATCTTTCACGAGGATCGTGTCTTCGCGCTCGGGGCTCGTCGAGAGCATCGCGACGGGTGCTTCGATCAGCTCCTCGATCCGGCGGATGTACTTGATCGCCTGCGCCGGCAGATCGGCCCAACGCCGCGCGCCGCGCGTCGATTCGGACCAGCCTTCGATCGTCTCGTAGATCGGCGTGATGCGTGCCTGCTCCGCGGAATCCGCCGGCAGAAAATCGATCTTTTCGCCGTCGAGCTCATAGCCGACGCCTATTTTGATCTCCTCGAAGCCGTCCAGCACATCGAGCTTGGTGAGCGCGATGCCGTCGATGCCGCCGGTGATCGCCGTCTGACGCACGAGCACGGAGTCAAACCAGCCGCAGCGGCGCTTGCGCCCCGTGACCGTGCCGAACTCGTGGCCGCGCTCGCCGAGCCGCTCGCCGATGGCACACGTCAGCTCGGTCGGAAACGGCCCCTCGCCGACCCGCGTCGTGTAGGCTTTCGCGATGCCCAGGCCATAGCCGATGGCGCGCGGGCCGATGCCCGATCCCGCCGCCGCCTGCCCCGCCACGGTGTTGGATGATGTCACGAACGGATAGGTGCCGTGATCGATGTCGAGCAGCACGGCTTGCGCGCCCTCGAACAGAATACGCTTGCCGGCATGACGCGCCTCGTTGAGCGCGCGCCACGCGGAGCCCAGAAACGGGGCGATCTTGGGCGCGATCTCCTTCAGCGACGCGAGCAACTCTACGGCATCGATCTCAGCGAGCCCCATGCCGCGGCGAAGTGTGTTGTGATGCGCGAGCAGACGGTCGAGCTTGCCCTGCAGCGTCGCGACATTCTTGAGATCGATGGCGCGTAGCGCGCGTCGCCCAACCTTGTCCTCATAGGCCGGTCCGATGCCGCGCTTGGTCGTGCCGATCGCCTGCAGGCTATTCGACGTCTCGCGTGCGACATCGAGCTCGCGATGCAGAGGAAGAATCAGCGCGGCGTTTTCGGCGAGCAGCAGATTGTCCGGGCCGACCGCGACGCCTTGCGCCTTCAGCCGGCCGATCTCGTCGAGAAACGCCCAGGGATCGACGACGACGCCGTTGCCGATCACCGCTTTCTTGCCGGGGCGAACGACGCCGGACGGAAGCAACGACAACTTGTAGGTCACGCCGTCGATAACCAGCGTATGGCCGGCATTATGGCCGCCCTGAAAGCGCACGACGAAATCCGCGCGCTCCGACAGCCAGTCGACAATCTTGCCCTTGCCCTCGTCGCCCCATTGTGAGCCGATGACCGCTACGTTAGCCATAAATTACTGCTCCGCTCTAGGAACTCAGAGTTAGCATAGGCGCTTATTGAAGCAAACGGTACGATCGCCACTGTCGGCGCGCATGAATCGGGGACACACCGTGGACCAGAGCCATTTTCCAGTCCTGCCCAAATATCACGACGCCCTGATCCGGCTCATTTCGCGCCTGCCCGATACGGTGGGCGTCTATGCCCTGCGGGCGTTCAATCTTTATCTGAAGCAGCAGGCTCACTTCCTGGTAACCACGAAGCATGGCTTCCAGATGCTTTGCTCCACCAGCGACCTGATCCCCCTCTATATCATTCAGTTCGGTCACTGGGAGCCGGAAGTGTCCGCTTTGATGGAGGCGTTCGTCGGCCCCGGTGAAACCGTTGCCGATATCGGGGCCAATATCGGTTACGACACTTTGCTGATGTCGGGCCTGGTCGGACCGGGTGGACGTGTTGTCGCCGTCGAGGCTTCGGGGAACACGTTCGGGTTGCTCCAGCAAAATTTGTCGCTCAACCGAACGCGGAATGTGCGCGCGCTCAATATCGCCGTCTCGGACCAGCCTGGCAAACTCACGCTCTATCAACGCTCGGCGACGAACACCGGTCAGGCGACGACCGTCAAGTCCCGAGGGGCTGTCGAAGAATGCACCGTCCAGGCGCTCCCGCTTCATGCCGCGCTCGATCAGCAGGAGCGAGACTCGCTGCGCTTCATCAAGATGGACGTCGAAGGCGCCGAATATCCGATCGTCTCGTCGATCCTCGAAAACCTCCACGCCTTCCCGCGCCTCGATTCCCTCGTTATCGAGATTTCCGATGTCGACAATCCCCGCTGGAGCGGCATCTTCGCCACACTCTTCCAGAACGGGTTCCAGGCCTATGCCATCGAGAACGAGTATTCCTATCTCTCCTACCTCAAATGGAAGCACCCGGCGCCCTTGCGGCGGATCGCAACCACACCCACCAAACAAACCGATGTTCTCTTCACGCGTCGAGATCTGCCGAGCACGCTCTCCGTCGTCCAATAGGCTATCTCAGTCCAAACGGCACGAGCATGGGAACGCGCCGCGCGTAAGCCTCGTACGCGCCCTGCCCCATCTCGGCGCTTAGAAAGCGCTCTTCGAGCCGCGCCTTGAGCCAGAACGCGCGCACCATCAGGCACAGGCCCGCGATCGCAAACAGCGTGCCGATCCACAGCGCTGTCACGATCAGCGCGACAATGACGCCCGTATAGATCGGATGCCGGACGATCGCATAAGGCCCGGTGTCCACCACACGATGCGCTTCCTTCAGCACGACGTCGGAGGACCACAGACGTCCGAGGTGCAACCGCGCCCACCAGGTGAACGTGAACGCCGCGGCCTGGACCGCGACCAGCGCCCATAGCGCCGGCGTGCCGAGGTTCCAGAGCTGAAAATCAGCGGTGCGCTGGGCCGCGCTGCCAAGAACGAACAGCAGCGCGCCCGCGATCATCAGCAGACGGAACGGCCGCTCCGAGCGGCCCGCCGCCTTCGCCGTAGGCGCCGTCCACAGGCTGCCCACCGCCCAAGAGGCGACCCAGAGGATCCACAACGCGCCGATCGCTGTGCGAGGTGACATGGGCGTATCTCCTTCATATCGAGATCGCCCCCCAATCTCCGTGTCAGAACGCGAGCGCTTTCGCCTCCTTGACGAGCGGGATCGCGCGGATGTCGTCCAGCACCTTCGGCGACACGGCGCTGTCGACCGCGACGAGCGCGATCGCCTGACCGCCCGCGGCGACGCGGCCGAGCTGGAACGTCGCGATGTTGACGCGGGCCTCGCCGAGCAGCGTACCTAACCGGCCGATGAACCCCGGCTTGTCGTCGTTCATCACATAGATCATATGCGCGCCAAGCTCGGCCTCCATGTTGATGCCTTGCACCTGGATGAGGCGGGGCTTGCCGTCCGAGAACACCGTGCCCGCAACCGAACGCTGACCGCGCTCGGTCGTCACTGTGACGCGGATATAGCTTTCATAGACGCCATGCGCGTCGCGGCTGATCTCAGTGAGCTGCATCCCGCGTTCCTTGGCCACCACGATCGCGTTGACCATGTTGACCTCGGAGACATTCGGCTTGAGCAGGCCGGCGAGCAACGCGGCGGTCAGCGCCTTGGTCTTCAGCTCCGCCACCGCACCGATGTATTCGATATCGACCGCGCTGATGCTCGTTTCGACGAGCTGGCCCGCAAACAAGCCGAGCTGCTCCGCGAGCTGAACGACGGGCCGGAGCCGCGGCGCTTCCTCCGCCGTGATCGAGGGCATGTTGATGGCGTTCGTCACCGCACCCGACATCAGATAGTCGGCCATCTGCTCGGCCACCTGAAGGGCCACGTTCTCCTGCGCTTCCGTCGTGGAGGCGCCGAGATGAGGCGTTGCGATGAGGCGCGCATGTCCGAACAGGAGGTTCTGCTTCGCGGGCTCCTCCTCGAACACGTCGAGCGCCGCGCCCGCCACGTGACCGGAATCGAGCGCGGCCTTCAGATCCTGCTCGACGATGAGACCGCCGCGCGCGCAATTGATGATGCGCACGCCCTGCTTCATCTTGGCGATCGACTTCGCGTCGATGATGTTGCGCGTTTGCTCCGTCAGCGGCGTGTGCAGCGTGATGAAATCGGCGCGGCGAAGCAGCGACTCGAGATCGACCTTCTCGACGCCGAGCTGAACCGCACGCTCGGCGGTGAGATAGGGGTCGTAAGCCACGACCTTCATCTTCAGCCCGAGCGCCCGCTCCGCGACGATGGAGCCGATATTGCCGCAGCCGATCAGGCCTAGCGTCTTCGCGGTGAGCTCGACGCCCATGAAGCGCGATTTCTCCCACTTGCCGGATTGGGTCGAGACATCCGCCGCCGGGATCTCGCGCGCCAGCGCGAACATCATGGCAATCGCGTGCTCCGCGGTCGTGATCGAATTGCCGAACGGCGTGTTCATCACGATGATGCCCTTCGCCGTCGCGGCCGGCACGTCGACATTGTCGACGCCGATGCCGGCACGCCCGATCACCTTCAGGTTGCGCGCCGCGGTAAGGAGATCGGCAGTCACCTTCGTGTTCGAGCGAATGGCGAGGCCATCATAGTTGCCGATGATCTTTTTCAGCTCGTCCTTGTCGAGGCCGGGCTTCACGTCGACATCGACGCCCCGCTCCTTGAAGATCGCAACGGCGGCCGGCGACAGCTTGTCCGAAATGAGTACCTTGGGCATTGGAGAACCCCTGTTTGTCGGTGACCGGGATAATTTTCTCTGTGTCATTGCCGGGCTTGACCCAGCAATCCAGACGGGCTCAACGCTTGCTGCGAGTCGTCTGGATGCCCGGGTCAAGCCCGGGCATGACACCGTA
>Ga0081455_10008308_pt1 | contig 10813 bp, 10 predicted proteins | sample TabmetS3T2R1_FD_70207 | JGI IMG/M metagenome (GOLD analysis project Ga0081455, IMG submission 70207) | Tabebuia heterophylla rhizosphere microbial communities from the University of Puerto Rico - S3T2R1 | ecosystem: Host-associated > Plants > Roots > Rhizosphere ... | reverse complement strand
TGCCATCTGTAATAGATTCTTCCAAAGATAATTTTTTCCCCCGCACCACTTGATAATCCATTTTTGACTGCTCTATTACCCTCTTAAAAGTGGGACTACTACGCTTAGATGATAATGTTTGTACAGAATCAGAAGCTGGCACCTCAAAAACATTAGAATTTGGAAATCTTACCCTACTACCGCCTTTTTGTAATTTAGAAATCGTAACACGAGGGGGTTGAGGCGTATCCATTGAATATAAAAAAGAAGGAATTAAAATTATAACAACATAAACGAACTTTTTCATGGCATTGCCCCTTTTTCATATTAAAAAATTTTTTTAAAAAAAATATAATAAAAAATATAACAAATAAGGTTAATAATTATAAAGAAAGAATTAACAAGAAACAATGATCTTATACAAGAGATGGTTAAAAAACCTTTAAAAGAATGGCGCAGCCAGCCATAGCTTTAGCGACGGCTGGTGCCGGGGGTCGGAATTGAACCAACGACGCGAAGCTCTTCAGGCTTCCGCTCTACCACTGAGCTACCCCGGCTAAGACAAAAACTATCAAGATATAGTATGTATGGTACCTGTTTATGAGTTTTTGTCAATAAAAATGCATATTTAATTACAAACCAATGGAGTTGCTCTTCCCGCTTCATTTGCCTTTGGCACCGGAATTAAACCTCCCGTCATAACATCAAAAATAAATCCATATATAGGAATATCTGATGGTATAAGTGGATTATTGCGAATAGTTCTGACATCTTCGAGCACTGATTTTGCTAAGCCATTAGTAATAGGAAGCCAATTAATAACACAATCACAACTACATAAATTTGCACCACAACAACTACTGGTGTTCACCCACTGACAAACATTGTTACTTTGCAAAGGATTAAGCGTGACATTACAATTTTTAATCAACGTTGCAGTAACAAGACTACCTGTTAATAAATCATTCATCACCGCATTAGTAAATTTTTGCATAGCACAATCAGTATGCTGAATAACAAAAAATTGTTCTGCTCCCAATAATTTATATGAAAGAATTAATGATCTAAGCATATCTTCCGTTACACGAGCTCCCGCATTACGAATAACATACGCATCTTGTGGTGCAAGTCCCATAATCGCAATAATATCATTCAGACGAGGATCCATACATGTTAATATCACCGTTTTTTTTGCAGCAAACATGTCTACACGCGCGACATATGACATTTCAAAAACATCATTCGCTGCTACAACTTGTGCGTATAATTGGCTATTGTTGGCATTAATAACTTGTTCATTGGGATTACATGGAACTAAGGATGCTTCTAGATGACTGACGCATGTAATTATGGTAACTATACTAATACACAAAATTGATACAAATTTTTTCATCTTTCCTCCTTTAAATATTGAACTTACATAAAAATTATCTCTAAACTAATTTCTCTTTTAGCGCTCGCCCTGATACTTCGGCAAGCTCAGTAGTAAACACCCTGCCTGGCCTCCGAAGCCTTGGCGAAGGCAGGCTTGAAGGGTTTTCCTCAAGCGCTCGAAGAAACCCTTCAACAAATTCAGGGCGAGCGCAGGGATAAATAAACTCATTTAATTTTTATTTTTTACTCCTTTTTCTTAAAACCATATTTTTACTATTCTATAATTTCCCCTCAATTGCCAACAATCTCTTTTTTTGCTACGTTAAATGAGGTAAAAGAACCGTTATTAATGTCAAAATGGAATATCCATGAAAAGTCTTTCACAAGAACTTGAAATCATCAAACAAGAATTTACTACCGCGCTTGCAACTATCATCAATGAATCTTCTCTTGAATCAGTTCGTATTGCATTTTTAGGTCGTAAAGGTAAAATTGCTGCTCTTATGGAACAGCTTAAAAATTTATCTGTTGAAGACAAAAAAATAATAGGTCCTTTACTTAATCAATTTAAAACAGAAGCTCAAGAACAACTTGATACTCAAGCAACAACATTGCAGCAAAAGGAATCTGCCCACCAAAATTTATTACAAAAAAACTTTGATGTTTCAGCATATAATTATACAGAACTTAAAGGAACATCTCATATCTATACGCAAATTATTGCTGATTTAGAAGATATTTTTATCTCAATGGGATACTCTATTGCTGATGGTCCTGAAGTAGAAAATGATTATTATAACTTTGAATCACTCAATATTCCTACAGACCATCCCGCGCGTGATGCACAAGATTCATTTTTTTTACATAAAAAAGGATTACTCCTTCGTACACAATGCTCCAATATTCAAGCACGTGCCATGGAAAATTCTCAACCTCCTATTGCAATATTTTCACCCGGAAGAGTATATCGAAATGAAGCGACAGATCAAACGCATGATTTTTTGTTTACCCAAGCAGAAATATTATTAGTTGATAAAAATATATCCGTCAGTAACTTACTCGCAACAGCTCACACTTTTTTACGCAAAATATTTGATAATGAAACATTAGAAATTCGTGTACGTCCTGGCTTTTTCCCTTTTGTAGAACCAGGATTAGAAATTGATGCTTCCTGTCCTTTTTGCGAGTCAGGTTGCTCCGTATGTAAGCACACCCGATGGATTGAATTACTAGGAACAGGCATGGTTCATCCCAACGTATTACATTCAAGTGGCATTGATCCAACAATATATTCTGGATTTGCATTCGGAATGGGAATTGAGCGCATTGCGATGATTAAATATGGAATCAATGATGTTCGTCTTTTTCATTCAAGCAAAATAAAATTTCTTAACCAATTTTCATAAAAATAATAAGGGTAATAATGAACATAAAAAAAGCTGTCATTCCTGCTGCAGGGCTTGGAACACGATTTTTGCCCTACACGAAAACTATTCCTAAAGAAATGTTACCTTTGTTAGAAAAACCATCCATCCAAATTATTGTTGAAGAAGGTTTAGCTTCACACATTAATGATTTCATTATCATTGCTAATGATGATAAAAAAGCTCTTATTAACTATTTTTCTCACCAACCAAAACTTGAAAATGAATTAGCACAAAAAGGAAAAACCGCTTTACTCAACAGCATTAATACCATTATAGATTCTGCACAATTTACTTTTGTTCCACAACCGCAGCCACTAGGGCTTGGTCATGCAGTTCTCATGGCAAAAGAAGCGATTGGTAATGAATATTTTAGCGTTTTTTTACCTGATGAAATTATGATTAGTGAGGATCCAGCCACTGCGCAACTAATTGCCGTTGCACAAAAATATAATGCATCAGTTATTGGCGTTCTTGAAGTTCCGCATGAAAATGTTTCATCATACGGTATTATTGCGATAAAAGAAGAATTAGAAAATGGTATTTTTGATGTAGCAAAATTAGTGGAAAAACCTACTCTTGATCAAGCACCCTCAAATTTTGCTATTGTAGGCCGCTATGTTCTTTCTCCACGCATTTTTGCATCTTTAGAAAACACCGCAGCCGGCACCGGCAATGAAATTCAATTAACTGATGGCATTGCTCATATGATGCGCAACGGTGAACGCGTTATCGCATATGTTATAAAAACGAAGCGCTATGATATTGGCAATCCTCTTGGATGGATACAAGCAAATATTGATATAACATTGAATCATCCAAAATTTGGTCCAATCATTAAGCAGCATTACACAAAAATAATGCAATCTCAACCATAAACATCCCTTTCTCCTTGTATTTTTAACGTCAAAAATTATATCCTAATAGCTACAAAGCTCTCAACATCGCAGACCTAATACCTGAGGTGGCAATGAATGGTGCAAAAAAATTAATTTTCTTTCTTGCAATCATAAGCGCTGTTACCACATTATATCCTCATGATCAAAAACCACTGAGTTATACACAAAGGCGCAATAAACGTGCCCGCGAGAAAAAAAAACGTTTAGCTGCCAATCGTGCTGCACGCAATCACCGTCCATGGTTTCGCAACAGGCCGCCTGCAAAACATCGTATTACACATATGTTAGGGGGAATTGCTGAAGATATTATAAAGCTCAATTTAGGTATTTTTTCATGGGATTCATTTAAAATATTTATTACAACAGCACCATTTTATGTAGGCGCACGTATGATTGATGAAAAACTACATAATTGTTTTTTTGATCATAAACATAAAAAAAACAGAAATGAACCTGCTCAATGGAGTAAAGAAGTTGCGCGTCTCAGTATTGGTGTTCCTATTGCATTGCTGGGAACACAAGCGTTTTTAAGCCGTAATGATGATCTACAAATGACGGGTCAAATTTTTCTTACAGGTATACCATTTGTGCTTATAACAAAAGATTTTATTAAGAAATTAGATTTTGATTTATGCAAAAGACCATTTCATGAAAAATTCGCCAAACATCAACGTTCATTTGGAGGATTTCCTTCAGGACATTTAGCTGAGGCTACTTATACCGCCGTTTTATATGGCATGCGTTATGGCCCTAATTTTGCGATACCTTTAGGAAGCATTGCCGTTTTTGTTGCTGCAATATTTTTATCAAGTAATCGCCATTATTTATCCCAAATGGTTGCCGGCGCCGGATTTGGTGCAATGTATGCCGTATCGGCGAACAAACTTATTAATTCTAAATTAGCAAAAAAAAGAGAACTTCAACTTGGTCTTGAAACTAATAAACAAGGTCAACTTGCCTTAAATTTATCTATGAAATTTTAATCCCACTATAACTTACCAAACGATAATAATAATAATTAGCGAATTAAGATATACGTTTGATATTTTACGTTGTTTTATTAAACTTATTGTATGCAAGTTGATAATTGTTAAAGGAGTAAGGAATGATACTTATTTTATTAGCTTTAGGATTTATGAATAATATTGCTTTAGCCTCAGAAAATATAGAGACAAATGAACAAAATGTTTTAAAACAAGAAAAAAAGCTAAAAAAGTCAAAAGTTCTTGATTATGGTTTAGATACTGAATTTGAAGGTTATACTTTAAATGAGGTGATAAATCATAAAGTTGATTTAAATATTTTATTATTAGAATATAATGATAAAAAAGATACATTTAAAGCTATTGGATCATTAAAAGATTTGAATAAATATTCAAAATTTAAAGAGCATATTAATAAAAATGAAGCGGTTATGTGTTTTGATAGTATACTACTCGATAATAATGGTCATATAGTAGAGTTTGGGGGTACAATTATTGATAACACTCGTGAGACATCTAATTGTACTAAGTTTTATAAAAAATATGAACAATTCTTGGAGCAAAAAGTAGAAAGATTAATTATCGATATATATGATAGTTCATTTATGCGCTCGCAAGGAAGAGATACAGCTCGTAAATTACATCACAATAAAAATTGTTCTTAATTAAATTATAACCTTTTCCAAATCCTGCTACTAACCAAGCTTTATGGTCTGGGATATGTGAGGACTTCCACCTTTTGACCGCGCACCATGGGCGGCGCACATTAAAAATCCCCCTTGAGAGGGGAATTTTTTTAATCCCAAAAATTTTAAAAAAATTTTATTTTTCTATATTTTATAGATAATTTCCTTTGAAATCTCTAAATAATACTCTATTGTATGGCTTTAGCACTTCATTTCTTTCTTTAATAAAATTTTTTATATGTTCTATAAGTTCCTCTTCTTTTTTTATAAGATTTTCAATATTTTCATATGCTACATATTCAGGTGTTTTTTCTGCATTTAACTCATCTTCGGGCAACCCTGATTTTTCAGCTTTTAAATATTCCTCGGTTTGAGTATATGTCTGATATAATTGGGAAGACAACTCAGGCAATTCATTTTTTCCTCCATAAAGAGCAAGGTCCAATGGATCGATATTATATCTATCATCTAGTGTTTCTTGTTGTACTCGCTTTACTAACTCTCTTATCTTATCTTTTCTGTCTAGTAATTTTTCTACTTCGGATGTTTCTTGCGAATACGACCTTTCTTGCGAATACAAAGATAATCCCATTGTTAAAAAAGCAAAAGCTTGCAACAATAATATTTTTTTCATAAAAACCTCCAAAATGAATATATTTAAAAATTAATTACCTATACCAAGAATATCAAAAAAGTTTTTTATTTGTCAATAAAAATATTAATAACCCCTCTAAAACACCTGCCCAAATATAAAGAACCCTACTTCGCTCCATTCCTCGCTACAGCTTGCTCTTTCGCATAAAGCTTTAAAGCACATGGTCGGAGGACACCGTAAAACTACGAAGAACACAGCTCTCTTTCGCTATAAGCTTTGTAGAACATGTAAAGCTTCAAAGAACAACCTCGCAAAAACATAAAATTTAACAGAAGTTAAAGTAAATGAAGAAAGGGAATACAATCAATTAAAAATCCCCCTTGAAAGGAGGATTTTTTTAATTGGTTACAGAAAAGTAAATTCTCTATACTTAAAACTATTTTTTTGATGCAAGTTCTATATAATTCTTATATGTTTCTGATTGTAAAAAATCTTTTGCAAATTTGTCTATTAAAATAGCTGACTCTTTAAGTTTGACAAACGCCTTCAAAAATTCTTCACCCCTGCCTTCTTTGTCACATTGATCATATAAAGAAGGGAGCATCTCTTCAAGCATTACATTATTAGATTCTTTTGCTTCTATAAGCATATTCTGCATATTTATAGCCATTTCTTCTTCCATTTGTTTCCTAAGAATAAGAAATTTTTTATAATCATTTTTTGCTATTTCTACATTTAATTCATTATTATCAATGCTTCCATTAATATTTATCGCAAAAACAACAAATACCATAAAAAAAGATAAAAATAATTTTTTCATATTCATTATCAATTCTCCTAAAAATTATGCTCTTTTAATAGTTATTACAATTTCGCAGCAAATTGAAAATCATGTCAAGTCTTTTCCTCAAAACGCCTGCCCAAACGTCAAAAATCCTACTTCGCTTCATCTTTCGCTAGAGCTTGCTCTTTTGTATAAAGCTTCAAAGAACACAACCACGCAAAAACATAAAATTTAACAGAAATTAAAGGTAAATGAAGAAAGGGAATACAATCAATTAAAAATCTCCCCTTGAAAGGAGAATTTTTAAATATATCTTTTTTTATTTAATTTTCGGATGAGCTCTTATTTAAAATATCTTTTATAATAGTATCACTCTCATCTTGATATTTTTTACTCAACTCTTGAGACTTTTTACTTTCTTCTTCATAATCTATACTCTTTTCTTGATGCTTTTTACTTCGTTTTTGATATTTTTCGCTTTTATATTGACAATCTTTACTATTATCTTCCCAATAATCTTTTATCTCTCCTTGATGCTCTTTGCTTTTTTCTTGAGCTTCTTTACTTAATTTTTCATACTTTAAACTTTTTTCTTGATATTCTTCACTCTTTTTTTGAGATTCTTCACTCAATTTTTGATATTTTATACTATTTTTTTGATATTCTTTACTGCTGTATTTATATCCTTGTGCTATTTCCACATCCTCTGCCAAACGTTCAAAAATTTTATATTGTTCGATTGATGTATTTTTCTTATCTTCCGCTAACCAATACTGTTTTAAAAATTCACATTCTGAAGCTGGATTCTTTAATGTCGATTCAGTATTTGCAAGACATTCAAATAATTTTTCTTTCGCATCTTTTTCTAAAAAATTTTTATAATCAGAAAATGCATTAGATAACATCTCTCTTAATGCTGGATTTTCATTCAAAAAACTATTATATGAAGGATTGTAATCTTTATAAAGCCACCGGCTAACTCCTGTACCGCTATAACTTTGTATAACAACAACAAATAATGAAAATAATAAAACATATTTCATATTCATAATCAAACTCCAATAAGCAATATATTTTTTCTTATAATTTTTTTAACCAAAATCAAATATTGTACATTTATAATTTATCACAAATAGAAAAATTTGTCAACCAAAACTATAAAAATTTAATGCTATTCAAAAATTGTTAAAAAATTATCCTTGAAAAAGGAAAATTTTAATCTCAAAATTCAAAATGAAAAATATCTCAACCTTTTCTAAAACCTCTAAAATATTGATATTATAAAGAAAATAAATTTAAGAAAGATTTGTGACTATAAATGATTTTCTATGATATTTCGTTTTTTAAGACATTCATCTGCTATAGTAACTCTATGTCGATAGGAAGGGCGTTGATGATCGTGTATAAAATTAGCAATAGCGATCAATGTATTTTTTTGCTTGATTATATATTTTGATGAACTATCAAAACAATTTAAAAGATTTTGATCAAGACATTTAATTTTATCGGATATTAGCTGATATATCGTATTTTCAAATAAACTATAACGAGAAGAGTAAGGATAGTTTATTAAGTTAAATTCGAATTGTTCAGCATTATACAGCTTATGATCTCTATTAATTTTAAGTTTTTTGATGGATGAAAGATTCATAAATGCAAATCGGTCAGCTTCTATTTCTTGATGTCTTTTGCAAGGTATGTAACTTACTATGGGTAACACGAGACCAATCAAAAATTTAGGAATATTTAATAGATAAGAACTTGTTTTTTTAAGAAGTGCTACATTAGAAAAAACCAATGGAATAATGCTTAGACTGAAGATTAAAAAGCCTTTACCTATATCACCATTGTGATAATGCTGTGCTTCATGTAAGAGTGATCTTTCAGCGAGGGTCATTTGTTTTTTTGTCTGCGATGTTATCAATTTTTCCGTTAAGTTTTTTTCTAAAACTTGTGCTATATTTTTATCAATTTGAATAAAAGCGCCTCCATATACACACCAACCCTCACCTAATTTTAATGGAACTGAATGAGCATTGATTATATTTTTTTTAGCGAGAATATCTCTGGCCCATATTTGAACGTTTTGAGGGGCATCTTCTTCTGTACGTATTTTCCATATTGCTGCTCCTTTAGCAATTCCATAGCTTACAGCACCGATAAAGGATGAAAGGGCTATGGTTTGAGATAGTGCATTTTGCATAGTAAAAGATGATTGATGCAGAAATAATAGTATTAATAGGTTATATGCATAACATTTTTTATTCATAGACAATTAAAATAAATGAAGTTATATAGAATAGATTATTTTTTTGTATTCATATATTGATTATCGATATTAAATAAATCCCATAAAACAAGTTTGTGATCTTTTTCAGTAGCTATATAATTGCCATCAGGACGTAAAGCTAAAAATTTTGTATCCTGTAAAATTTTTATAAGTTCATAGGTGCTTCCATTATAAAAATAAATTTTTTGAAAACATGCAGCAATAAGTAATGTTCTATCATGACTAAAAACTAATTCTTCTATGCGATCCTGATTATTAATGGTTATTAATTTATCACCATTATGAGCGTCCCAAATAATTAAATTTGGTTCATTATTAGTGCACCAATTACTAAAGCTTGCTCCTGATACAAGATGTTTGCCATCAGGGCTAAAAGCGAGCGCAGTAATAGTATTTTTATGATCATTGAGCTGTTTGATAATATTACCCTCACCGTCACGCAGAACAAGTGCACTTGCGTTACAATCCTGAGCAAGATAAGGAGTTTCTGATGCGGTAACGAGGCGAGAAAAGTCTGAGTTAAATAGAGCAAGTCCTACTTCGCCGCTATTGCCGATGAGATTTTTTATTGATTTTCCGTTTTGATATAAACAAAGTTCATCACATTTTTTTTCTGATCGGCCACCCGCAATAAAAGTGTGATCAGTTTTATATGCTAATGTGTAGATAGAACAGGGAGCAATTGTTTTTTGTAAAACATTACCAGTGATAGCATCATATATAATAATAGTGGCTTCATTGGTACCATTATGAGAGGATATGCTTTGTAAAATGCGAGTACTATCAAGACTAAATTCAGTGAGATTATTCTTTTGGTAATCAATTGAAAGTAAATCTTTTATATGGTCTCCAGTATGGCCATCGCAAAGCACTACATCATTTTTAAGCATGCTCAGGCAAGAACGATATATCATTCGAGAACCATTTGGACTAAATTGTATCTTTCCAAGAAAATGATTTTCATTAATAGTTTTTATACATTCTCCCGTTTGTCCATTTCGTAAAATAATATTGTTAGCAGCAGAAACGAGAATAGAACCATCGTGATTCCATGTAGCAGAAATAAAAGAACGATCTGGATGTCCACTTAAATAATGTGCCACTGGATGTATTTTGCTGAGAACATCTCTTTTTTTTTCTGGGCTCATAATTGATTGTGATGACAGAAGTGTTTTTTCCATGCACACAGTAGTTATGCTGAGTGTAGAAATAAATATAGATAGTAGTTGAGATGAATAAGACATTAAAATCTCCAAACTTATTGATTATTTTCATCAGTTGTATTTTTTTGTGCTTTAGCTTTTTCTTGTTCCTGGAGATATTTTTGCCATCGTTCTTCACTTTCACGTTTGCTTTTTAAATCCTCTTGTTTTCTATAATTTTGTTGTAATTCTAATGCATAGGCATCACATCTGACTAGCTCTGCAAATTTATCGTTTTCAGATTCATTGGGTAATATTATATTGATAGCATATTCATGTTCTTTAGTTTTATCTTTAAAATTTGTGGAAGATAAAAAGCCGAATTTAATGTAACCGGTTTCAGCAACTTTTTTATAATCTTGTTCAATTTGATCACATGATCGTCTAACGCGCCATGATTTATTAGGATTAAGACACACATGTTTTAATTGTGAAGATTTAGAAAGAGTAGTACTTATATCTGGCATGTTGCTTATATAAGGATATCTTTCATTAATCGGATATGGCGTAGTTGAATTTTTATTTTCTTTTAAAAGCTCTTTTTCTTTAAGCAATTCTTCTAAAATTACTTGTTTGTAAACTTTTTTTGTAAGCATA
>Ga0081455_10008307_pt1 | contig 10814 bp, 10 predicted proteins | sample TabmetS3T2R1_FD_70207 | JGI IMG/M metagenome (GOLD analysis project Ga0081455, IMG submission 70207) | Tabebuia heterophylla rhizosphere microbial communities from the University of Puerto Rico - S3T2R1 | ecosystem: Host-associated > Plants > Roots > Rhizosphere ... | reverse complement strand
GTGCGTCCGACTTTCAGGTTCTTATTGGCCAGTAGCCTCGTTTGCGCAGCCTGCGGACCGATTTCGAAATTGCCTCCATTGGCATCCGAGACAGTCGAAGCCGAGCGGCGCAACCAGCAAATCGAGCATATCCGGGACTACTTTGCCAAACGTGGCCGTCTTCACAGTGTCGCCTTCCGCATCCGCGCCGCCAACCGTGACGAGTGCAAGAATCGAGCGTTCGCGGAGATCGGCCTGGAAGCAGGCACAATTGAGAGCTTGCCGCGAGAGTACCGCTCATTCGCCCACGACGCGCTTTCGGCCATCTGGACACAGGCGACCGTACTGTCGGTTGCCGAAACATCGCCCGCCGCACTCGCGGGGATAAAACCTGGTGACCACGTTCTGACATTCAATAACGAGGCGGTGCCCCGCTCCGGTACGAGTGGGTGGATCGCGCGCTTTGTGCGCAACAACGGCGACCGTCCGATTCGAGTTCTGATCCGGCGCGCTGGCGTCGACGACATCCGCATGGTGTATCCGGTGCTGGTCTGCTCAATCCCGATTCACCTGACGACCGATCCTGTGCCGAACGCATTTACGACCGGCGACAAGATCGTCATTCACTCCAGCCTTTTGCGAATTGCGCGCAGCGATGCACAGCTTGCCCTGGTCGTGGGACATGAGCTCGCGCATGTCACCCTCGGACATCTCGAGAAGCGGGCTGCTAATGAGCTTCTTGGACAGGCCAGCGGAATGATAATCGACCAGGTTTTGCTCGGGGCAACAGTATGGACCGGCGGTTTGTTTACGAGAGAACTCGGTCGTGCAGGACGATTGGCGTTCAGCGTAGATTTTGAGCGCGAGGCCGATTATGTGGGCGCCTACTATGCGGCGCGTGCCGGTTACGATCTTGCTGGGGCGGAGGAATTCTGGCGAACTTATTCCCTGGAGTTGCCCGACAGCATTCGTGCCGGCATAACACACCCGGTGACGCCGGTTCGCTTCGTGCAGTTGCAGAAAGTCGTTGCGGAGATTGCAGATAAACGCCGCCGCAACGTGCAACTCATTCCCGAGCTAAAGGTCGCTGACGCCAACACTGTGCCGATGATTCCGGCTGAAGACACACGTTGATTTTGACCGGCGAAGCTAAACACATTTCTTGGCCTGGCACAGGTTCTCGAGCTCGGGAAACGGCCGGTAGGCGGCATTGCCGCACTGTTCCCGGGTTGCGTCTATTAATTGTGTGATGTGACCGCCGTAAAAGATTGCGATGCGATCTTTTACGCCAGTGTACCGCTTGCTGGCGTCGCGGGAATCCGAGCGCACGCAGACAACATAACGTTCTTCTTTGCCGGCGGGTCGAAGTGCGGGCTCGCTGATGTACGCGCTGCGGACGTTGGTTGGATCGTCGAGCGAGCTGGTCATCGTGTTCAGAATTTCGTTCTTGTAGTCCGATGGGAAAATATTGGGATTTTCCTCCGGCTCCTTTTTGCTGCCTGATGAGCAGGCGAGCAGCGACATGGCGAACGCTGATGTCAAGAACAGCTTCCCCATGGACCGGATCATTCGCAATTTCCTTATAGGTCCAAGCGGCTCAGTCGAGCCTCAGCTTCCGCCGCCGTTGCCCGAGCGTCCGCAAGCGCAACGCGTTCAGTTTGATGAAGCCCTCGGCATCGCGGTGATCGTAGGCGACTGCGCCTTCCTCGAACGTCACCAGTTCCTGATCGTACAGGGAGTATTTGCTTTCCCTGCCGATCACGGTGACGTTGCCTTTGTAAAGCTTAAGCCTTACGCGGCCTGAAACGAATTCCTGGCTCTTGTCGATCGCGGCCTGCAGCATCTCCCGTTCGGGCGTGAACCAAAAGCCGTAATAGACCAGCTCGGCATATTTCGGCATCAGCTCGTCTTTCAGATGCGCAGCGCCGCGATCGAGCGTGATTGATTCGATGCCGCGACGTCCGGCCAGCAGTATCGTGCCCCCCGGGGTCTCATACATGCCCCGCGACTTCATTCCCACGAACCGGTTTTCGACCAGATCGAGACGGCCAATGCCGTTGGCGCGGCCGAGATCGTTGAGCTGTTTGAGCAGCGACGCCGGCGACAGTCTTTTGCCGTCGATGGCAACGGGATCTCCGCGCTCGAAATCGAGCGTGACAACGGTGGGTTTATCGGGCGCTTGTTCCGGATCGACCGTGCGTGAGAAGACGTAATCGGGCACGTCCTGCGCGGGGTCTTCCAGCACTTTGCCTTCCGAAGAGGTGTGCAACAGGTTGGCGTCGACCGAAAATGGCGCTTCCCCGCGCTTGTCCTTGGCGATCGGAATTTGGTGCTTTTCGGCGAACTCGATGAGCTTGCTGCGCGAGGTCAGATCCCATTCCCGCCATGGAGCAATAACTGTGACATCGGGCTTGAGCGCGTAGTAGGTGAGCTCAAAACGGACTTGATCATTGCCTTTGCCCGTGGCGCCATGCGCAACCGCATCTGCCCCGACCTTCTCCGCAATCTCGATTTGTTTTTTGGCGATCAGGGGCCGCGCGATCGAAGTACCAAGCAGGTATTGGCCTTCGTATAGCGCGTTTGCCCGAAACATCGGGAAGACATAGTCGCGCACGAATTCTTCGCGCAGATCCTCGACAAAGATGTTTTCCTTCTTGATGCCAAGCAATAGCGCTTTCTGCCGTGCCGGCTCGAGTTCTTCGCCCTGGCCTAGATCGGCAGTAAAAGTCACCACCTCGCATCCATAGCTGGCCTGCAGCCATTTCAGAATGATCGAGGTGTCGAGCCCGCCGGAATAGGCGAGCACAACCTTCTTTACTGTCTTTGTTGTCCGGCCACCGGCCATCTTAGATCACCCGCGTCGAAATTTGCGGGCGGACTATAGGGCCAAAGTTTTGCTGCGCAAAGTACTCCCGCCTTTGCAGTTGTCTTAATACGATTTCGGCTTTCGACCGAATAATCCCGCAACAAAATCATACGCCGGCAAGGTCAAGCGACTAAGCGACCGATCGACATCATCATCTGATAGTCGCGTGCGCGGCCAGCGATAGATGATGGCGTATGCAATCCAAATGATGAGATAGGTGAAGACGCCGGCGAAGATTACATCGGTAGGAAAATGCGCGCCGAACATCACGCGGAGCGCTGCCATGCCCGTGCCGAGGGCAAAGGCGCCAACATAGGCCAGAGCACGCCATTGCAGAGGAGCCAATGCAGCCGGCGCAAGAGTCCAGAAAGCCCCTGCGACGTCGCCCGACACAAACGAGCAGTTTTCTGGGCAATCGCCGCGGCGGTCCCACCACGGCACGAAATGTCCGTTGCCTCCGAATTGAGTGACGTTGACCGGCCGCGAGCGACCCCAATGCTCCTTGAGAATCACATTGGCCATGATGCCTGGTGCCAAAATCATCGTCGCAATGAGAAAAACGACCGCTCGGCCCGGCATCAACAATTTGCGCCACGGCAAGATGAGCTTGATCAAAAGGGCACCGGCCGCAGGGGCCACCAGCAGTGCCGGAATCCACAGGCAGAAATTGCGTGCCCGTACCAACGACGGATAATAACGCAGCGCAAATCCATCTTGGTCCGGCGTCTCGACTGCATGAAAATGCCGGGCGACTTGCAAATCGAGTTCGGGATAAAGACCAAAGAGCAAACCAGCCGCTACGGCTATCGCCAGCACACAAATGAGCCCCGTCCGATTCATGCGCGTCTCGTCTAGCCGAGGAACTCAAAAATAGAAAGGCGACATACTGCGCGAGTGACTATATTTGCGCCCATGACGACGCGAACCGTCGACTTCTGGTTTGAATTCGGATCGACTTATTCCTATCCGGCAGCAATGCGTCTGGCGCCATTGGCGAAAGCGGCAGGCATCGCCGTGCGCTGGCGTCCCTTCATGCTGGGGCCGATATTCAGGGACCAGGGCTGGGACACATCTCCGTTCAACTTATACCCGGCCAAGGGCCGCAATATGTGGCGGGACCTGGAGCGTATTTGTCTTGCGCTGAATTTGCAGTTCATACGGCCCAATCCTTTTCCGCAAAACACGCTCCAGGCCGCGCGGATCGCGCTGATTGGGCTTGCCGAAAGTTGGGGAGAGAACTATTGCCGCGCCATTTATCGCGCCGAATTCGGCGAAGGCCGCAATGTCGAGAACGAGGAGACGATTGCAGACGTTCTGCAAAATCTCGGACAGGACGCGCGCGCCGTGCTGCAACGAGCTCGATCGGACGAAATAAAGACGCAACTTCGCGCGCAAACCGAGGAAGCGCGGCAGCTCGACATATTTGGCTCACCGAGCTTCGTCACTGCCGACGGTGAGCTCTTTTGGGGCAACGACCGGCTGGAAGCCGCGCTGAATTGGGCTACCCGCTAGGCGCTCTTTGGCTCGTGCCAGCGGCCCGCGTTGCGGCCGGCAATCAACCAGTAGACAAGCCCGCCGATGATCCCGGCTGCCGCCGCCAGCTGCAGCGCATTCGCGACAGGCGGCACATCGGTCGTGTTCTCGAGCCGCACGGAGATATCCGAACCGTAATACGACGCCAGACCGACCAGGGCGCCTCCCACGCCATAGAAAAGAAAACTGCGCAAGCGTGCCGCTTCCGAGATAACGATGAGCAGCGCCGCCGGCAGTATTGCCACCGCTCCAACGAAGCTGGTGGCAAAGAACGAAACGATGAAGAAACTCAATCGCTCGACCGGATCGGAGTCGATCCCTGCCCAGTCCGGCGCAATGATTCCGATCGCAAGCGTAATGCCTGCCGCAATGATAGCCAGGATCAGCGCCACGATTATCACAATGATGCGGCCGAAGAGAGACATGACTTAATCCTGAAAGTATTTCTTGCGATCAGATCGACGCCATCACTCCACCATCGCCATGGCACGCAGCGCCATCCGCTCTCGCGCGGATAATTTTTCGGTCGTACTCTTGAGCTGGCCGCAGGCTGCAAGGATATCGCGCCCGCGCGGCGTGCGAACCGGAGACGCATAGCCGGCATCGAACACGACCTGCGAGAACTTCTCGATCTGCTCCCAGTCCGAGCATTCGTATCTGGTGCCTGGCCAGGGATTGAATGGAATGAGATTGATCTTTGCAGGGATGCCTTTGAGGAGCCGAACCAGCGCCTTGGCATCCTCGATCGAATCGTTAACGTCCTTGAGCATGACGTACTCGAAGGTGATGCGTTTCGCGTTCGAAACGCCAGGATAGTTGCGGCAGGCTTCCAGCAAATCGGCGATCGGATATTTGCGATTGAGCGGGACAAGCTCATTTCGCAGCTCGTCCCGCACGGCATGCAGCGATACGGCCAGCATGCAGCCTATCTCGGCGCCGGTGCGTTCGATATTCGGCAAAACTCCTGATGTGGAAAGGGTAATGCGCCGCTTGGAGATGGCGATACCCTCCCCATCTGCCACGATCAGGAGCGCGTCGCGCACCGCTTCGAAATTGTAGAGGGGCTCGCCCATGCCCATCATCACGATGTTGGTGATGCAGCGCTCGCCATTCGGCACGACGCCGTCTGCCGGTCGCGTGCCTCCCGGCCAATCGCCCATGCGGTCGCGCGCCGCCATGACCTGGCCGACTATCTCTCCCGCCGTCAGGTTTCTGACCAGTCGCTGGGTCCCTGTGTGACAGAACGTGCAAGTGAGCGTGCAACCGACCTGGCTGGACACGCACAAGGTGCCTCGTTCAGTGTCGGGAATGTAGACACATTCGACTTCGTGCGGTCGCTCGCCCTGGACCTCACCTGGCAATCGCAGCAGCCACTTGCGGGTCCCGTCAACCGAGACCTGCTCTGCAACGATCTCCGGGCGAGCCAACGTGTAACGCTCGGCCAGCGCAGCACGAAGGTCTTTGGACACGCTGCTCATTTCGTCGAGCGACGTCACGCCGCGAAAATAGATCCAATGCCAGAGCTGCTGCACGCGCATCTTGATCTGCTCCTGGGGCACGCCGAATGAGCCCAACGCATCGGCGAGCTGGGCTCGCGTAAGGCCGATCAGTGACGGCTTTTCGGGCGCCACATACCGCTCGAGCGGGATTTTTTCGACGAACTCGCTCGGGCCCATTGGAATGTCTGCAGACTTGACCATCGGATGAAGCATCGGCGCCATTTAGCGCTGACAGGCAATATAGGACCCCAAAGCCCTACTTGCACTCCTCCGCGACCTTGTCGAGCGCCTGAGCGATGCCCTTGAGGGAATAGGTGTCGGTGGTTTTTGTGCCTTTTGCCGATTCGCTTTTGACCACCAGGTCTGAGCCTTTGCGCAGGGTTTCCACCATCTGCGTTTCTTCCGCAGCGTTCTTGATCCAGGCGCCGTCATTCTGCGTGTACATCGCATATCTGGCAGTACCGATGGAGGCGCTCGCATCCTGACCGGCTTTTTGCTGGTAGCCGACGATGACCGAAACTTCGTTCTTCACTTTTTCCGACGGACGCGTGGAAACGAAGGCGTAAGAGGGATCGCGATTGCGGCCCGAGGGCTCACTGGTGGTCGACGTCGGCTTGGACAGGGCGAAGCAAATCTTTTTCCCTGCGGGTGTTGCCCTGTAGGCGCCCCAATCGCCGAACTGTCCGAGTAATACAGCCTGGTCGGTCGGGCTGGCGGATTTTTTCTGTGTCGGCTCGGCTGGAGTGGCTGATTTTTTTGACGAATCGGCCGGGGCGTTGGACTTTTTCTGCTGCGTTGAGTCGGCGGGGCTGGCTGGTTTCTTTTGTTGTTGTTGTTGCTGCTGCGCCGCCGCCGAGGCACTGAGCACGCAGGCCGCCAGGATGCCGCAAAAGGTCAGAAACAAATTGTTGGTGTTCATCGGGCCTACCGGTGACGCATCAGGAATCAGGTGGATATTAGCGCATTATCGGCGAATGTCGGCAATGTGAAGGCGGCAATACCGTCTGGCTCGGCGGCGTCGAGCGCCGACCGCCATGCCGGCTTGCCCGTAGTGCGAGGCCTTGCTATTCGCGCTGCACAAACATTTATCCGATCCATGAAAGCCCTGCTCTGTACCCGCTACGGCACGCCCGATGATCTGGAGCTGGCCGATATTGCCGAGCCGGAGCCAGGCGCCGGCGAGGTGGCGGTTAGAATCCACGCCGCGGCGCTGAACTTTTTCGACACCCTGATCATCGCCGGTAAGTACCAGTTCAAGCCGGCCCCGCCTTTTTCGCCTGCCGCCGAATTCGCCGGTACTGTCGAAAGCCTGGGTGCAGGAGTTTCCGCATTCAAGGCAGGCGACCGGGTAGTCGGCTACATGACTTACGGGGCTGCGCGAGAGAGGGTTGTCATCAGCGCTGACAGATTGATCAAGGTTCCGGACAAGCTCGATCTCGACCGCGCCGCCGGGGTCTGCATTACGTATGGAACGACCTTTCATGCCCTCAAGGATCGTGCCGAACTCAAATCTGGCGAATCACTGGCGGTGCTCGGCGCAGCCGGAGGCGTCGGCCTTGCTGCCGTGGAGCTCGGAAAAATCATGGGCGCGCGCGTAATCGCCTGCGCCTCGTCGGATGAAAAGCTGGCTTTTGCAAGCAAGCACGGCGCCGATGCAGCGATCAATTACGCCAACAGCGATCTCAAGGATGCCTTGCGGCGTTGCACGGATGGGCGCGGCGCCGATGTCATTTATGATCCGGTCGGCGGTCCCTACACGGAGCCCGCGCTACGCTCGATCGCATGGAAAGGACGTTTCCTGGTCATCGGTTTTGCCGCGGGCGATATTCCGAAGCTGCCGCTCAATCTGGTGCTGTTGAAGGGCTGCGATGTGCTTGGCGTGTTCTGGGGGTCGTTCATTGACCGGGACCCGGAAGGCCATCGTGCCAATACAAGGCAGCTTCTCGACTGGTGCGAACAGGGAAGGCTGTCATCGCACGTACATGCGGTTTATCCCCTTGCAGAGGGGCCGGCTGCCCTCAAGGCAATCGCCGCACGGCAAGTCATGGGCAAGATACTCTTGCGGCCCTAGTTATGCCTTTGAGAATTCCGCGAGCTTGGCTTTTGCCGCTGCGCGATGTTCCGGGCGAATGTGGCTGGCCATCAGCTTAAGAGCGGCCGCAAGCATTGCCGCATCATCTGTAAAGCCAAGGACGGGCAGCACGTCCGGAACGGCATCCGTTGGCAAGAGAAAATAGGCCAGCGCACCGAACAGCGATGCTTTGACGGGCAACGGCGTGGCCTTGTCAAACGCGCAGTAGTGGGCAGTTAACAGATCCTCGACAAAGGGAATTGACGCGGCCACGTGGCGCACCTTGCGCCAGAATTGGTCGCGAAACGCGCGTTCGTCGTCCCTGTCCGGCCAGAAATTCGATCGTGCGAATGCCATGACGACGATGTGGTTAGCAACAGCGGTATCCGCAAGGACCGCGCTTTTCGGGCTTACCCGGTCAATTCTCGCGCCATGACGTAACCCTTCCTGCATCGAACACCTGCCCTCGCAAAGGGTCCGGGCCGATACTACCTTTTGCACGTCGACTCCGACCCTACGAGGCATCCATGTCCTGGTCATTGAATATCGGCAGAGTGGCGGGAACCATTGTCCGCGTGCACCTCACCTTCCTCCTTTTCCTCGCCTGGATTTTCGCCGCGAGTTACGCGTCGGGAGGTGCGGCTACGGCCTGGGACAGCCTCGTGTTCATGGTCCTGCTATTTTTATGCGTGCTGCTGCACGAGTTCGGTCACATCTTCACGGCGCGCGCATTCGGCGTGCCGACCCCTTACGTGACGCTGCTCCCGATTGGGGGCGTTGCACAGCTCGAGCGCATCCCCGAGGAACCGTGGGAGGAATTCCTCATCGCCATCGCCGGACCTATGGTCAATATCGTCATCACGGCGGCGCTCATAGTCCTGTTCGGCGCCAACTTGCAGGCAAACGCCGCAGCGGCGGTCGACAACATGAAGATCCCGCTGGTGGATCGGCTGGCCGCAGTCAACCTGTTCCTCGCCCTGTTCAATATGATTCCCGCATTCCCGATGGACGGCGGACGTGTGCTGCGAGCTCTGCTCGCCTCCCGGCTCGGTTATGTGCGCGCAACCGAAATCGCAGCGTCAATCGGACAGTTTGTCGCCTTCGCGCTGGGGTTTATCGGGCTTCTGTACAATCCAATCCTGATCTTTATCGCGATCTTCGTCTATCTCGCTGCGTCTTCGGAGGCGCACATGGTCGCGCTGCGCGCGGCCTCGCGCGGCGTTCCCGTAAGCTACGCGATGATGACGCAATTCGCCACGTTATCCCCGCAGGCGCAGATCGATGAGGCCGTCCAAACCTTGCTGCAAACGAGCCAAGGGGAATTTCCGGTCGTCGACGATGCCGGCAAACCGGTCGGGGTCCTCGGGCGCGCCGACCTGATCCGCGCCATCAAGACATTGGGGCCGGAGGCGCGAGTCGCGGATGCGATGACCGCGGAAATTCCGACTATCAGCCATCGTTCCACGCTCGAGCAGGCTTTCAAGCTTCTGCAGCAGAAATCGGCGCCGGCCGTTGGCGTCACCGACGCCGGCGGAAAGCTCGTGGGATTTGTCACCAGTGAAACCATTGCCGAAATGATGATGCTGCAGGAAGCAATGCCGCGCGGTCTGCGCATCGGTCCGTGGAGCCGGCCGGCCGGCGCCTGATGCCGGGAGTCACAAACCCGTCGTTTTAGCTTTTTCCAGTTGTCAGAAACTGCGTGCACCCTCCGCGCTGATTCGGCGGAGGCCACTTCATGTCCGGGCACTTGCCCGCCGGCAGCGCGACGCGTCGCCGGTTTCTGACAACTGTTGCTTCGGCGACGGCCGCAACGGCACTCGGCACCATCGCGTTACCGGCTTTCAGTCGCGCGTCGCAAAGACCGGTTATTACGCATGGCGTGCAATCGGGCGATGTGTCGACCGACTCGGGAATGGTGTGGGCGCGCACAGACCGCCCGGCACGAATGCTGATCGAGGCGTCGACGAGCGACAGCTTCAAGGATGTTTGTCACGCATCGTTCGTTGACGCGCTGCCCGAAACTGACTTTACCGCCAAGGCGCTGCTCGAGAACTTGCCGGCAGGGCAGGACATTTTCTACCGGTTGCGCTTCCAGGATCTGTTGTCGGGACAAGCGACCAGCGAACCGGCTGTCGGTCAGCTTCGCACGGCGCCGGCCGATCGCCGCTCGATTTCGTTTGTGTGGTCAGGCGATACGGCCGGGCAAGGCTGGGGGATTGATCCGGCACGCGGCGGCATGCGCACTTACGCGACGATGCTGCGAAATCGCCCCGACTTCTTCGTTCATTGCGGCGACAGCATCTATGCGGACTGCACAATACCGGCACAACAGAAACTGCCCAACGGCGAGACGTGGCGAAATATTGTCACCGAGGAAAAAAGCGCGGTCGCAACGACTCTCGCCGGCTACCGTGGCAACTACAAATACAACCTGCTCGACGCGAATTTGCGGGAGTTCAATGCGAAGCTGCCCATTTTTGCCCAGTGGGACAACCATGAGGTTATGGAGGACTGGTGGCCCGGTGAAACGTTCGATCGCCGCGGCTACGACGTAAAAAACACGCTGCTGCTTGCCGCGCTCGGAAGCCGAGCGTTTCATGAATTCATGCCCCTGCGCTTCACGCCATCGGAGCCAGGTCGCGTGTATCGGAAGATCTCCTATGGGCCGCTGCTCGATCTGTTCATGCTCGATATGCGCAGCTACCGCGGCCCAAACAAAGCGCCGCACGAAATTCGATATGGTCCCGACGCTTACCTGCTCGGCCCCGCACAGCTCGCCTGGTTCAAGCGGGAACTCAAGCGTTCGACGGCAATCTGGAAGGTCATCGCGTCCGACACTCCGCTGGGTACCATTGCCGCCAGCTCG
>Ga0081455_10008306_pt1 | contig 10814 bp, 7 predicted proteins | sample TabmetS3T2R1_FD_70207 | JGI IMG/M metagenome (GOLD analysis project Ga0081455, IMG submission 70207) | Tabebuia heterophylla rhizosphere microbial communities from the University of Puerto Rico - S3T2R1 | ecosystem: Host-associated > Plants > Roots > Rhizosphere ... | reverse complement strand
ACGGCGCTCGACTTGCATGTGTTAGGCCTGCCGCCAGCGTTCGCTCTGAGCCAGGATCAAACTCTCAAGTTGGATGAGAACTTTTCCCGGCCGATCACAACGTTTGACGAGGTCCCACGCTTGTCGACGCGCCTTGGCCTGCGTGCGATTTGCACCGCACCCAGGGCCGCTTCGCGCGACAAGGTGTTGACCTGAAACGTCGACCGCCGAAGTCTCGTCCGGCCGCTCCCCCTCGAAGACACGTCGCTCCGATCGGGAGGCGGCCCGCAGGGACTCCGCCGTCCACGTTTCTCTTTCTTCCGATTCACCTGTCAAACAGCCCGGGACCAGGGCGGTCCCCACCCTCCGGTAAGCCGGAGAGCCGTCGAAGCTTCGGACCTCCGATCGGGATCGGAAGCCTGGTCACCGAATATCAGTGAGGAGCTTCGAAGACGCGCCGTCGCACCGAGGCGGCAGCGTGCCGAATTAGCGGTTATATATGGGCCCGAGCGCGCAAATGTCAACTCCCCGACAGGGCCAAAAACCACCCTCTCGGTGCAAACCGGCAACAACCATCTTCTTAAACAATATAGGGGGGTTAGCGGGCGGGGAAAGGCCTCCCAGGCCGTACTGCGGCCACATTTCTCCGTCCCTCTTGACGGCGCAGTGGGAGGTGTCAGTTCGGGGGGAATTGCGCCGACGTCCCATCGTCTGTGACGTACGGCGTTTACCCATCGATTAGGCCAGAAGAGCTAGGGCACGGTCGTTGACGGACCGTGAAGGCGGCATCGTGCGCCGCGCTTCAAGTCAACGCCCGTCGTCCCGGTCGCGTTTGACACCTTGGGTGTTGGGTAAATCGCCCGCGGGCGTGGGGGGATGTCGGGCTTGGAGCAGGGCAGACGACACGCGGCGCTGCGTTCGACCTTGGAGGCCGAGCACATCGATCTCGGCAACGAGCCGCCATTGTCAGTCGACGGCGAGAGCAGCGGCTTGGTGGACCGCCGCCGCGTTTCCGTGCAGTGGCTCAGCGGCGTCATTCTGACCGGGCTTTGCGGCGCGGCCCTCATGAGCGGCGCGGTTTTTGCAGCCCTCGATGGGGAGACCAACTTCGCCACCGTGCCGGAACGCGTGGAGGGCGCGTTGCGCAGCGCCGTCGCCGGCATCGTCGAGCGCGTGGCCACCCGCAAGGCCGATCGCCTGCCGCCGCCCGGCGAGGCCAATGCCGCCCGCCAGGTCATTCGCGTCACCACGACCAGCCGCGGCAGCGGCAATCGCGAGATTGTGCGCGTGCGTCCCTTCGTCCGCGTGGCGGGCAATCTGTCGCTCTCGGTATCCGAACTCTCCGCCAACATTCCCGCGTTCAATGCGCAGAAGATGGCCGCCCGCTCCGAGGGACTTCCGGTCAGCGCGCAGGACGCTGCCGGCGCCGAGCCCGACGCGGAGGTCTCGTTCATAACCCGTGATCTCAATACCGCCTTGCCGCGGGCGAAGATTGCAGCCGTGGCCTCGCTCGACGACGTGCTCGCGCGGGTGCGCGAGGCGGCGAGCTGGGACGGAAATCTCGCGCAAAAGCCCGCTCTGCTCGCAAGCGCGCTTCCCACGACGCTGGCGGCTTATGCCCCCGAGCGGCACGCCGATCCATATGCCGGTTTCGAACCGCGGATCGTGCCGGAAAACGTGAGCCTGCTGCCCAAGACCACGGCGCAGGTGACCGGCGGAAATGCCTGGACCGAACGCGCGATCGTGCTCAAGAAGGGCGATTCAGTGTCTGCGTTCTTGCGCGAGCTGGGCGCGACGGCAGACGAGATCAAGGCGATTACCGCAGCGTTCGGAGGCCGCGGAAAAGACAGCAGCCCACGCGACGGCTATAAGCTTCGCGTTCTGCTCGCGCCCGCGAGCGACGGCATACGGCTGCGACCCGTGCGCGTCATCATCGCCACCGATACAGCAGTCGAGGCCATGGTCGCATGGTCTGAGCTGGGCAAATACGTTGCCGTCGACGTGCGCCGCGCCAATAGCGTGGCATCCTCGAGCAGCGACGACGATGACGACGGCAAGGGAGTTCGGCTGTATCAGAGCATCTACGAGACGGCGTTACGCAATCACGTGCCGCGGCCGGTCATCGACGAATACATCCGCGTCTATTCCTATGATGTCGATTTCCAGCGCAAAGTGCAGCCGGGCGATTCTTTCGAAATCCTGTACGCCGGCGACGATGAAAACCCAAGCGACAACGGCAAGGGAGACGTGTTGTTCGCCTTGCTGACCACTGGCGGGGAGACGAGGAAATTCTACCGCTACCAAACGAGCGACGATAATGTCGTCGACTACTACGACGAGACCGGAAAAAGCGCGAAGAAGTTCTTGGTCCGCAAGCCCGTCTCCGACGGCAACATAACGTCCGGCTTCGGCGGCCGTAACCATCCCCTGCTCGGCTACGATAAAATGCACACCGGCGTCGACTGGGCCTCGTCGACGGGAACGCCGGTCTTCGCCGCAGGCAACGGCATCATCGACAAGATCGGTTGGGAAGGCGGCTACGGCAAATACATCCGCATTCGGCATGCCAACGGTTACGAGACCGCCTATGGCCACATGTCGGCCTTCGCCCGCGGCATGGAGGGCGGCAAGAAGGTTCGCCAGGGACAGGTGATCGGCTATGTCGGCTCGACCGGCTTGTCGACGGGGGCGCACCTGCATTACGAGATTCTGATCAACGGCCGCTTCGTCGATCCGATGAGAATCAAGCTGCCGCGCGGCCGCGTGTTGGAGGGCGCGCTGCTTGCAGGCTTCGACCAGGAACGCACGCGGCTCGACGCCATGATGACCCGCGCCACGCCTTCGCGTTACGCGCAGACCCGCTGACGGCGTCGTAGCTCCGTTTCGTCGCCCCTCAGGCCGCGGCTGCGAGCTTGCCGTTGAAGGTGAGGCCCTGCTTGCCCGCCGATATGGCGACCTTCTCGCCGTCCTTGATTTGCCCGGACAGGATCAATTCAGCGAGCGGGTCCTGTACCGACTTCTGGATGACGCGTTTGAGCGGACGCGCGCCGTAGGCGGGATCGTAGCCCTTTTCCGCGAGCCACTCGCGCGCCGAAGGTTCGAGGACAATCGCGATCTTGCGGTCTTCGAGCAGCCGTGCCAGCCGCGCCATCTGGATGTCGACGATTTTCGTCATCTCGCTGCGCTTGAGCCGGTGGAACAGGATGATCTCGTCGATGCGGTTGAGGAATTCAGGGCGGAAATTCGCCCGCACCACCGCCATGACCTGATCGCGCACAGCATCGGTGTCCTGCCCCTCCGGCTGGTTCGCCAGATATTCGGAGCCGAGATTCGAAGTCATCACGATGAGCGTGTTGCGGAAGTCGACGGTGTGACCTTGCCCGTCGGTGAGACGGCCGTCGTCGAGCACCTGCAGGAGCACGTTGAAGACGTCCGGGTGCGCTTTTTCGATCTCGTCGAACAGCACCACTTGATAGGGCCGCCGCCGCACCGCCTCGGTGAGCGTGCCGCCTTCCTCATAACCGACATAACCCGGGGGCGCGCCAATCAGGCGAGCAACCGAATGTTTCTCCATGTACTCCGACATGTCGATGCGAATCATCGCGGTCTCGTCGTCGAACAGATATTCGGCCAATGCCTTGGTCAGCTCGGTTTTGCCGACGCCGGTCGGGCCCAAGAACATGAAGGAGCCGATCGGCCGGTGCGGATCCTGCAGGCCGGCGCGCGCGCGGCGCACCGCGGTGGACACCGCCTTGACCGCTTCCGCTTGACCGATGACCCGTTTGCTAAGCTGCTCTTCCATGCGCAGCAGCTTCTCTTTCTCGCCTTCCAGCATCTTCTCGACCGGTACGCCGGTCCAGCGTGAGACCACTTGCGCCACATGGTCGGCGGTCACCGCCTCCTCGACCATGGCTCCTTTGCCCTCCGCCGCCTCGATGCTCTTGAGCTTCTTCTCGATTTCGGGAATGCGACCGTAGGCAAGCTCGCCGGCGCGCTGGTATTCTCCTTTGCGCTGCGCGTTCGCGAGTTCGACCCGCAAATGATCGAGCTCGGTCTTGAGCTTTTGCGCGTTCGAGAGCTTGTCCTTCTCGGCCTTCCACCGCGCGGTGAGATCGGCGGACTGCTTTTCGAGCGCGGCCAACTCCTTCTCGAGCCGCTTGAGCCGCTCCTTCGAGCCTGGGTCGGCTTCTTTCCTGAGCGCCTCTTGTTCGATCTTGAGCCGCACGATCTCGCGGTCGATCGAATCGAGCTCCTCCGGCTTGGAATCGACCTGCATCTTCAGGCGCGCGGCAGCCTCATCGATCAGGTCGATGGCCTTGTCCGGAAGAAAACGGTCGGCGATGTAGCGATGCGATAGCGTGGCCGCCGCGACGAGCGCCGAGTCGGTGATGCGAACCCCGTGGTGCTGCTCGTATCTGTCCTTCAGTCCGCGCAGGATCGAGATCGTATCCTCGACGCTCGGCTCGTTCACATAGACCGGCTGGAAACGCCTCGCGAGCGCCGCATCTTTCTCGACGTGCTTCTTGTATTCGTCGAGGGTGGTTGCGCCGACACAATGCAGCTCACCACGCGCGAGCGCCGGCTTGAGCAGATTGGAGGCGTCCATGGCGCCATCCGCTTTGCCGGCACCGACGAGCGTGTGCATCTCATCGATGAACAGGATGATGCCGCCATGCGAGGAGATCACCTCCTGCAGGACGGCTTTGAGCCGCTCCTCGAACTCGCCGCGATATTTCGCACCTGCAATCAACGCGCCCAGATCGAGCGCCAGCAGTTTTTTGTCCTGCAGGCTTTCCGGCACATCACCGTTGACGATGCGCTGAGCGAGGCCTTCCACGATCGCGGTCTTGCCGACGCCGGGTTCGCCGATCAACACCGGATTATTCTTGGTGCGGCGGGAGAGTACCTGGATGGTGCGTCGAATCTCCTCGTCGCGGCCGATCACCGGATCGATCTTGCCCTCGCGGGCAGCCTGAGTGAGATCACGGGCGTACTTTTTCAGCGCGTCGTAGGCGCTTTCGGCTGAGCTCGTGTCGGCCGTGCGGCCCTGTCGCAACGCGTTGATCGCCGCGTTGAGGTTCTGCGGCGTGACGCCCACGCGGGCCAAAATGCGCCCCGCCTCGCTGTCCTTCTCGAGCGCGAGGGCAAGCAGGAGCCGCTCGACGGTGACGTAGCTGTCGCCTGCCTTCTCCGCGATCTTCTGCGCTTGATCGAAAACCCGCGCCAGCGCCGGAGCCAGATAGACTTGACCAGCGCCGCCGCCCGATACTTTGGGAAGCTTGGCAAGCGCCGCCTCGACGGCCGAAAGCGCTTCGCGCGATCGGCCGCCCGCGCGGTCGATCAAGCCGCTCGCCAAACCCTCGGGGTCGTCGAGGAGAACCTTCAGCAGGTGCTCAGGCGTGAATTGCTGGTGACCCTCGCGCAGAGCCAGCGACTGGGCAGATTGGACGAACCCCTGGGCCCGGTCGGTGTATTTCTGGAAATCCATTGCAGTTCCCTCAGCCTGCCGCTCGCGCCGGCGGCGCGAGAGGGCTCTCCACCGTTACTGACCTAAGCCAAATATCTGCGCGCGATCAATCGGCCGAGCCCCGAGTAATGATTCTAGATCGGTATGTGGGAAGCGGCCGTTTGCGGCGAAAGAGGCCGTGGGTGATTTTTGGATGCCGGCTAGGCAGGCAGCGGTTCAGCAGCTAACAACGAAGCCATGACCGGTGCACATCCAAAGATCCACGCCATCTACCGCTATCCGGTCAAGGGGCTTTCGCCGGAGTCTCTCGCATGCACACGGCTTGCGGTCGAGAAAACCTTGCCGGCGGATCGCCTCTACGCCATCGAGAACGGGCCATCCAGCTTCGACCCCGCCGCACCCCGTCATCAACCCAAGCAGCGTTACCTCATGTTGATGCGCAACGAGCGGCTCGCTCGGCTGCGCACTCGTTTCCACGAAACAAGCCATACTCTCGTTATCGAGACGGAAGGCCGCGAGGCTGCGCGCGGCAATCTGCGCACGTCCGAAGGCCGTGCGGAAATCGAGCGGTTCTTCGCGGTCTTCTGCGCCGACGAGTTGCGGGGTGCGCCCAAGGTGCTGCACTCACCGGGCTTTAGCTTCTCCGACGTGGCGCGCAAGGTCGTCTCGATCATCAACCTGGCCTCGGTCGCCGCCGTCGAAGGGTTGGTCGGCGGGCCCGTCGATCCGCTGCGCTTCCGCGGCAACGTCTACGTGAGCGGCTGGCCGGCGTGGCGCGAGTTCGATCTTCTCGGGCAGGAGATCACGGTCGGCAGCCGCGCGCGGCTCAGGGTCATCAAGCGCATCGTGCGCTGTGCGGCGACCAACGTCGATCCGGATACCGGCATCCGCGATCTCTCCATCCCCGAGACACTGATGCGCGGCTTCGGCCATGCCGACTGCGGGGTCTATGCCGAGGTGACAGAGGCGGGGGAGATTGCCGTCGGAGACGAACTGAGCACCTGAGCCTCTCGGAGCACAGGCAAGCCTGCGTGGTTGGGAGCAGTTACTTTGTCGCTTCCGAGAGCGCGGCGGTGGTCATGCCGCCCCGGCTGAGCAAGAACACGCCCTGCTCGCCGAGCAAGTTCCAGGTCCACCACGGCGCATTGAAGCGCAAGGCCCGCCCCCAAGCATCGAGCGCCACCGATTTTTCGATGTGCGCGCCCACGACATGGCAAAGCTCGCGGAAATCCTTGATGGTGCAGAAGTGGATGTTGGGAGAATCCCACCACGCATACGGCAGATTATCCGTGCGCGGCATATGCCCACCGAGCAGGATTTGCAGGCGGATTCGCCAATGACCGAAGTTGGGAAACGAGACGATGCCATGGCGGCCGATACGCAACATATGCTCGAGCACGATGCGCGGCTGCCGGGTGGCCTGCAGCGTCTGCGAGAGCACGACATAATCGAAAGCGTCATCGGGATAATCGGCGAGGTCTGTATCGGCGTCGCCCTGGATCACCGCGAGCCCTTTTGCCACGCATTCGTTGACCCCCTCCCGAGACAACTCGATGCCGCGCCCGTCGACGCTGCGTGTCTCCCCCAGGAGCTGCAGCAATTCGCCGTCGCCGCAACCGACGTCGAGGACTTTGGCGCCGGGCGCAACCATCTCGGCAACGGCCAGCAGATCGACGCGTGCACCGCCGTGCGTGCGCGCGGCCTCCGCCATGGTCAAATCGTGCTTGAGGCGCATCAGCATCGTCATCCCCGCGCGGGTGGAAGGCCGCGCGCCTTGGCCGCACCTTCGAGAAACCCGCGCACGATGTCGAACAGCTCCGGCTCCTCGAGCAGGAAAGCGTCGTGACCCTTGTCGGTCACGACCTCGGCAAAGGACACGCGCGCGCCGCCGGCATTGAGCGCGTGCACGATGGCACGCGAATCCGAGGTAGGAAAGAGCCAATCGGACGTAAAGGAGATCACGCAAAACCGCGTCGGTGTATCCTTGAACGCATTGGCGAGCACGCCGCCGTAATCTGCCGCGAGATCAAAATAGTCCATTGCGCGGGTCAGGTAGAGGTAGGAGTTGGCATCGAAACGCTCGACGAAACTAATACCCTGGTGGCGCAGATAACTCTCCACTTGAAAGTCGGCGTCGAAGGAGAACGTCGGATTATCGCGATCTTGGAAGCGACGACCGAACTTGCGGTGCAAGGCCGCGTCGGAGAGATAGGTGATGTGGTTGCCCATGCGCGCGACGGCGAGCCCCCGCCGCGGATTTGTGCCCTCGGCGAAATAGCGTCCGTGCCGCCACTCCGGGTCGGCCATCACCGCCTGCCGGCCGACCTCGTGGAAGGCGATGTTCTGCGCTGAATGACGGGTCGAGGTCGCGATCGGCAGCGCCGAGAACACCCGCTGCGGATAGCTCGCGCACCATTGCAGGACTTGCATCCCGCCCATCGAGCCGCCGGCCATGGAGAACAGCGAGGCGATACCGAGATGGTCCAGCAGCATGGCCTGCGCGCGCACCATGTCGGGAATGGTAATGACGGGGAAATCCAGACCCCAGGGCATGCCGCTCTTCGGGTTGGTGGAGGCCGGCCCGGTCGTGCCCATGCAGCCGCCGACCACGTTCGGACAAATGACGAAATAACGCTCGGTATCGATCGGCCGTCCCGGGCCGACCATGGTTTCCCACCACCCCGGCTTCTGAGTCACGGGATGCACGTTGGCCACGTGCTGGTCGCCGGTGAGCGCATGGCAGATCAGCACCGCGTTGCTGCGCTCGGCATTGAGCGTGCCATAGGTCTGATAAGCAATTTGGAACGGAGCAAGATCGATACCGGCATCCAGCGATAATGGCTTGTCCATGGCGAAACGGACGACACGCGAATGCGGATTGTCGGCCTCGCGCGCGCGGTCGGCGGGATCGGATGCAACGCTGAAATCGGCCTCGACCATTCGTGACAACCCGGCCGGCGAACCGAAATAGCCGCCGATCTATGCGAATGCCTGACGGTGGCCGTCGCGACGGCGTTAGATAGGCAGCGCGGCGCCGCTGTCAATGTTTTCTTTGCTTTAGCCGGTTCGCCCACCTATCAATGCCACGCCTGCGACCGGTCGATGCGGGCGCGAGAAAAGCGGCAAGACGCGTCATGGTGAAAGCCTCCCGGTCTGAAACACCGTTGCTCGGCGAACTGCGTCGAGACATCGACCGCATCGACGAGGCGATGCACCGGCTTTTGATGGAGCGCGGGGAAATCATCGATCGCCTCATCGCCGCCAAACAGACGCAGGAAACGGGCTCCGCCTTCCGTCCGGCGCGCGAGGCGGAGATGATGCGGCGGCTGGTCGAGCGCCACAAAGGAATCCTGCCGCTCGACACCGCCGAGAGTATCTGGCGGGTCATTATTTCCACTTTCACCTATGTACAGGCGCCGTTCGCCATTCACGCCGACCTCTCGGCGGGGGATGCGGCGATGCGCGATTCCGCGCGCTTCCATTTCGGCTTCACCGTGCCGTTCGTCCCGCACATGGGGGCTGCAAGCGTGGTGACGGCGGTTTCGAACTCCAAGGGCGATCTCGGTCTGGTGCCCGCCTTCACCATGGCGGGCACGGACGCGTGGTGGAGCGCACTCGAACTCGCTTCCGCGCCCAAGATCATTGCCCGCTTGCCCTTCGTCGAACGCGCCGATCATCCGGCCGGCGTGCCAGTATTCGTCCTGTCGCGGGCCGCGCCCGATGCCATGGTCACGGAGGTGGAAGTATGGAGCGTGCGGGTGGCGGGCTGGAGCACGGCGGCGGCGCAGGCGGTCGGCCCGCTCGCCGAAGTGATTGCCGTGCCGGATCGCGGCTTCGACAGCGCAGCCCTGCTGGTCTCCGTGCCGCAAGGTGGCCGCGTCGATCGGGTGACGGACACGCTGGTGACGGCCGGCGCCTCCGTGCGTGCCGCGGCCCTCGTCGGAAGCCACGCAACCCGCTATAGGGTCTCCGCCGAAGGCGCGCCGCCTGTGCCGACCGGCCGGTGAGTTCCGGAGTGTGAGATGTCCGTGCTGCAGCGTCCGCAACCGCGTCCCGGCGTGCTCGCGATCGATCCCTACGTTCCCGGTAAGAGCACGGCACCGGGCGTTGCTCGCGTGTTCAAGTTGTCCTCGAACGAAACGCCGCTTGGACCGAGCCCAAGAGCGCTGGCGGCCTATCATGCGGTCGGCGAACACTTGCAGGACTATCCCGACGGCGACTCGACGCCACTGCGCGAGGCTATCGGGCGCGCCTTTGGCCTTGATCCCAACCGCATCGTTTGCGGCGCCGGCTCCGACGAACTCTTGAACCTGATTGCCGACGCCTATCTGCACGATGGCGACGAGGCGATCCACACCACCCACGCTTTTCTGATCTACCCGATCGCCACGCGCGGTTCCGGCGCGACGCCGGTCGTGGCGGCGGAAAAGAACTACACGGCGGACGTCGATGCCATCCTCGCAGCGGTGAGCGAGCGCACCAAAGTCGTGTTTCTCGCCAATCCCAACAACCCGACCGGCACCTACGTGCCGTTCGACGAAGTCAAACGGCTGCAGCGGGGTCTGCCCCCGCACGTGCTGTTCGTGCTCGACGCGGCTTATGCCGAATACGTGCGCCGCAACGACTACGAGGCCGGCATCGAGCTTGTCGCCACTTGCGAGAACGTTGTCATGTGCCGCACGTTCTCGAAAATCCATGGGCTGGCGGCGCTCCGGCTCGGTTGGCTTTACGGGCCGGCGCACGTAGTCGACGCGATCAACCGCATCCGCGGGCCATTCAACGTCAATTCGCCGGCCATGGCGGCGGGCATAGCCGCACTCGAGGATGGGACGCATCTGGAAGCAGCGCGCGCCCACAACGAAAAATGGCTTGATTGGCTCCCGGTCGAACTTCGCAAGCTTGGATTGGAGGTGACGCCGAGCATCGCCAATTTCGTGTTGATCCACTTTCCCGAAAGCCGCGGCCGTACCGCCGAGGATGCAGATGCATTCCTGACGCAGCGCGGCCTGATCCTGCGTCGCGTCAAGGCCTACAAATTGCCGAATGCGCTGCGCATGACCGTCGGTAGTGAGGAGGCGAACCGCCTTGTGGTCGCCGCGCTAGCCGAGTTCATGGGAAGGAAGCCGTGATGCAGTCCGCCGGCCCGTCTGTGTCGCCCCCGATTCCTCGCATCCGGCAAAAAGGGGAGAGAGCGAGTGCTCTCACGACGCCGCAGGATTGGACCGTTCCATGAAGGCTGACGTCGCCATATTCAACCGCCTTGCGCTGATCGGGATGGGCCTGATCGGCTCCTCGATCGCGCGTGCCGCCCGCGCGCAAGGCGCGGCGCGCTCCATTGTCGCCACCGCCCGGTCGGCGGCGACGCGCC
>Ga0081455_10008305_pt1 | contig 10815 bp, 7 predicted proteins | sample TabmetS3T2R1_FD_70207 | JGI IMG/M metagenome (GOLD analysis project Ga0081455, IMG submission 70207) | Tabebuia heterophylla rhizosphere microbial communities from the University of Puerto Rico - S3T2R1 | ecosystem: Host-associated > Plants > Roots > Rhizosphere ... | reverse complement strand
CAGCCGCTCGTGCGCCTCCTCGCTCAGCTCACGCTGCGGCGGGAAGAAGAAGTACGCGAACGCGCGCTCGTGGCTCCGCCCCACGCGGCCGCGCAGCTGGTACATCTGCGACAGGCCGAGCAGGTTGGCCGCGTCGACGACCAGCGTGTTGGCGTTGGGGACGTCCAGGCCGGACTCGATGATCACCGTCGAGACCAGCACGTCGGCGTCGCGGTCCCAGAACCGCATCATCCGGCGTTCGAGCACGTCCTCGTCCATCTGGCCGTGCGCGATCACGATGCGCGCGTCCGGCACCTGCTCCTGGAGCCACGCCGCCTGCCGGTCGATCGTCGCCACGCGGTTGTGGACCCAGAACACCTGGCCCTCGCGCAGCAGCTCGCGCCGGACGGCCCCGAGCGCGAGCCCCTCGTCGTACTGCCCGACGTAGGTGAGCACCGGCTGGCGATCCTCGGGCGGCGTGTCCACCGTCGACATGTCGCGGATCCCGGTCAGCGCCATCTCGAGCGTCCGCGGGATCGGCGTGGCCGACATCGTGAGCACGTCCACCTGCGCGCGCATCTTCTTGAGCCGCTCCTTGTGCGCCACGCCGAAGCGCTGCTCCTCGTCCACCACGACCAGGCCGAGGTCCTTGAACCCCACGTCACGCGACAGCAGCCGGTGCGTGCCGATCACGACGTCGACCGCGCCGCGGCGCAGGTCCTCGACGATGCGGTCCTGCTCCGCCTTCGGCACGAAGCGGGACAGCATCGCGACCTTGACGGGGAACGGCGCGTATCGCTCGGAGAACGTGATCAGGTGCTGTTCGGCAAGCAGGGTCGTGGGGACCAGGACCGCCACCTGCTTGCCGTCCATCACCGCCTTGAACGCGGCCCGCACCGCGATCTCGGTCTTGCCGAACCCGACGTCCCCGCAGATCAGCCGGTCCATCGGCCGCGGGCGCCCGAGGTCGTCCTTGACCTCCTCGATCGCGGTCAGCTGGTCGCCGGTCTCCTGGTGCGGGAACGCGTCCTCCAGCTCCATCTGCCACGGCGTGTCGGGGCCGTAGGGCGGGCGCTGCACCGACATCCGCACCGAGTACAGCCGCACGAGCTCGCCCGCCATGTCCTTGACCGCGCGCTTCACGCGCCTGGTGGTGCGCGCCCAGTCGCCGCTCCCCAGCCGCGACAGGCGCGGCGACTCGCCGCCCACGTAGCGAGCCACCATCCCGACCTGGTCGGTGGGGACCGAGAGGCGGTCGCCGGCGGCGTACTCGAGCACCATGTAGTCGCGTTCGGAGCCGCCGATCGCGCGCCGCTGCACGCCGACGTAGCGCCCGACGCCGTGGACGCGGTGCACCGCGAAGTCGCCGATCTCGAGCTCGTCGGCGATCGCGTCGGTCGTTCGCGCGGTGAAGCGCGGGGCCTGACGTGTGTGCCGCCGCGAGCCGAACAGGTCCTCCTCGGTGACCACCGCGAGCCTCCCGGCCGGGAAGACGAAACCGGCCTCGAGCCCGACCTCGGCCGTGTCGACCTCCGGCAGCGCGACGAACTCGCGGATGCGTTCGAGCGAGCCGTGGGCGCTTGCCGTGAGCACGATCCGGTACCCACGGTCGCGGAGCTCGGAGGCGCGTCGCGCGAGCTCGTCGGGGTTGCCCTGCGCGGTCCCCCATCCCTCGAGCCCGAGATCGGTCCCCTCGGTGAACCCGGTCAGGTGCAGCCGGACCCGGCCCTCCAGCGCCTCCTCCAGCGGATGCACGGCGACCGGGCCGGGCCAGTTGGAGGCCTCGGCGAGCGCGTTCGCGTCCTCGAACGTCCGGTTCGCGCGGTCGTAGGTGCGCCGCGCGTCGGCCACCACGACCCACGAGCCCTCGGGCAGGAGCTCGGCCGCGAGCGGCATCCGGTCGAACAGGAGCGGCGCGAGCGACTCGAGGCCTTCCGCGTACAGCCCCTCGCCCAGCCGCTCGAGCCCGTCGCGGAAGCGGTCGAGGTGACGCGGCGCGAGCTCTCGGGCGCGCGCGGCGAGCGCGTCGTCGGGCACGAGCTCGCGGACCGCGGGGATCTCCAGGCGCACCAGCGGTCCCGAGGACAGCTGCGAGGACGGGACGAACTCGCGCAGCGACTCGATCTCGTCGCCCCAGTACTCCAGGCGCGCCGGCCGGCGCGCGATCCCCGGGAAGACGTCCACCACGCCGCCGCGCACGGCGAACTCGCCGCGGTGCTGCACGACGTCGGTGCGCGCGTACCCGAGCGCCACCAGCCGGTCGGCCAGCGCGTCGGGCGGCAGCTCGATGCCCCTCACCAGTTCGACCGGCGGCACCTCGCCGAGCGTGGGGATCAGGCCCTGCATCGCGGCGAGCGCCGGCGCCACCAGGACGAACGGGCCCTTGGCCGCCTTCAGCCGCCGGACCGCGTCCGCCCTGCGCGCCGAGACCTCGGGCGAGGGCCCGATGCCCTCGTACGGGAGCGCCTCCCACGAGGGCAGCAGCGCCGCGTCGTCGGGGCCCATCCACGCCTCGACGCCGCGGTGCAGCTGCTCGGCCTCGCGGGGACCGGAGGCGACCAGCAGCACCGGCGCGTCGATCGCGCGCGACAGCGCGGCGACCAGGAAGTCCTGCCCGGCGTCGGCCCGCACGACCACGGGTCTGGAGCGGTCCAGCAGGACGCGTTCGAACGCCTCGGAGCCGATCAGCGTGTCGAGCGCCGTCTCCAGCACCGCGCCTCCTTCCCTCGGGCCGCCCCGGACAACACGAACAGGCCCCGTTCGGCCGAACGAGGCCTTGACCTGCGGTTCCGTCGTCTCGTTGTCTTCTACGCCCCCGAGGTCAGCCCTCGCGCGGCGCCGAGCGATTGTATCGGTCCTGGGTGACCTGCAGGCCCTCGCTGAGCAGCGACAGGACCGCGTCGGCACCTTCGTCCACCAGGGCGGCCACGTCCGCCTCGTTCCGCTTGGGGAACGCCTCCAGGACGTAGTCGCCGGGGTCCTGACGTCCGGGGGGCCGGCCGACGCCCAGGCGCACGCGGGAGAAGTCGGGCGTCCGGAGCGAGCGCTCGAGCGAGCGCAGGCCGTTGTGTCCGGCCGTCGAGCCGCCGGTCTTGACGCGCAGCGCGCCGAACGGCAGATCGATCTCGTCGTGGACGGCGATCACGTGGTCGGGATCGACGCCGTGCTTGCGCGCGAGCGAGGCGATCGGCGGCCCGCTCTCGTTCATGAAGGAGCGCGCCTTGGCGAGCACGACGCGCTCGCCCGCGTACCGGATCTCGGCCGTGTCCGCCGAGACGAACCGCGTCTTGCGGAAGCGCTCGCGTTCGCGCGAGGCGAGCTCGTCGACCACGCGGTAGCCGAGGTTGTGCCGGGTGTTCGCGTATCGCTCGCCGGGGTTGCCGAGCCCAGCGACGAGCCAGGTCATGGGTTCGAGGGCGGCTAGCCCTCGGAGGACCCGTCGGCTCCGGCCCCTCCGCCTTCGCCCTCGGCGGGGGCGCCACCCTCGGCACCCTCCTCGCCCTCGGCGGCCTCGCCCTCGACGCCCTCCTCGCCCTCGGCGGCCTCCTCCTCGAGCTCGACCGCCATCTGGGGCTGGGCGACGGCGACGACCGACTCCTCCTCGTTGGTGAGGAACGTGACGCCCGAAGGCGCCTGCAGGTCGCTCACGCGAAGGCCCATGCCGATCTCCAGCTCGGAGATGTCCGCCTCGATCGCCTCGGGGACGTCGGTCGGCAGACACTCGACCTCGATCTCCCACAGGTGGTGCTCGACGACGCCGCCGGCCTTGACGCCGACGGACTCGCCCACGATCCGCACGGGGATGTTCAGGCGGATCTTCTCGTCGCGCCGCACGGCCAGCAGGTCCAAGTGGATGAACCGCCCGTGGATGTGATCGCGCTGGACGTCCCGGGGAATCACCAGGTGCTCGGTCCCGTCGACCGCGAGGTCGATCAGGACGTTGTAGCCGGCGCCGGTGTGCAGGACGTGGAACAGGTCCTTGGAGTCCACCGAGACCGGGGTCGAGTCCAGGCCCGCCCCGTACAGCACGGCGGGCACGCGACCGGCGGCGCGCAGCTTGCGGGCGACGCCCTTGCCGGTGCCTTCCCTGGGCTCGGCGACGAGCTTGACTTCGGCCATGGTTGGAGTCCTCGGGTGTTCTCGGGGTTCGGGCGGGAATGGTACCAACACGCTGCACGAGGGGACCGGGACGACACCGAGGCAGCGGCTCGAGCGTCTTTCCTAGTGTGGGGATCCTCGTGACCCAGACCCGAGGCATCGAGGGCGCCGGACGCCAGATCGCCGACCTCTACGAACGCCACGCACCCGCGGCGGGCAGGTTCGCATACCTCCTGACTGGGGATCGCGGCCTGGCCGAGGATCTCGTTCAGGAGGCCTTCGTCCGGGTGATCGGCAGGTTCGGCCACCTGCGCGTGCCGGATGCGTTCGAGGCGTACCTGCGCAGGACCATGGTGAACCTGCACACGTCGTCCCTGCGCCGACGCCGCCTCGAACGCGCGTACCTCCAGCGAGCGAGCTCCGAGCCCGAGCCGTCCACCTCGCCACCGGACGTCGGCGCGCGCGAGGATCTGTGGGGCGCGCTCGAGGAGCTCACCCCGCGCCAGCGCTCGGCGATCGTCCTTCGCTTCTACGAGGACCTGTCCGAACGCGAGACGGCCGCCCTGCTCCGCTGTTCGCCTGCCGCCGTGAAGTCATTGGTCGCCCGGGCGATGGACGCGCTCCGGGCTCGGATCGGAAGTGAGTTGCGATGAACGATCTCGAACGCGACCTGCGTGAGCTCCTGGGCGCGAAGGCCCGGGACGCGTCCCTGTCGGGCGAGCCGAGTCGAACGCTCGTCAAACGCGCCCGGCGACATCAGGTCGTGACGGTCCTCACGGCGGTGCTGACCGCGGCGGCCCTCGTCGCGGGATCCCTCGTCGGGATGCGGAGCATCCTGCGCGCCGACCCCGGGCGTCCGCAGCCGGCCGCGCCACCCGTCCTCCCCGACGCGCCCGACGGCTTCGCCTCGGCAGCGCTGCCGTACGCATCCATCGCCTACCCGAGCGACTGGTACCTGCTCGACACGTCGCCGCTCGAGTTCCTCGGGGTGGCTCGTCCGGACGCTGTCCCGTCCGGACCGGTCCTGCAGCTCGCCAACTTCGACCCGGATCTCCCCCACTCGCCACGGTGCATGGTCGACCCCGATGCGCTGCCGGACGACGGCGTGCTCCTTACGATCGGCGTCATGACGCCGGAAGAGGCCGCGATCTCGAACGAGCCGAGCGGGCCGTGGCCCGTCGACCTGTCGCCCTTGCCGTCGAACCAGGATCCCGTCTGCACCGGAGGGCCGCGTCCACGGATCGCCGCGTGGACCGCGCCGTCAGGTCTCATCTACTGGGCGAACGCGGCACAGGGGCAGGACGCGAGCCAGTCCGACGTTCGCGAGATGGAGCGGGCGTACGAGAGCCTCGCCTTCCCGCCCACGGACCAGCCACAGATGTCGCCCATGGCCGCCTTCCAGGGTCAGGGGACACCGCGCGTCGTCCTCGGCACCGAGCGCATCGGCGAGGGGATCGCCGGGATCGTCGCGTACGTGGAGCTCAACAAGAGCCTGGTCGTCGGCGTTTCCGGCAGCAGGGGCTCGGACTGCTGCGTCGGCAGCGCGATCGCACCTCATTCGGGCAGCACCGACCAGCCGATCACCACGTCCTCGATGGTGACCGCGAGCGGCACCCTGGTGTACGGGACTATCTCCCCAAAGGTCGTCCGCGTCGAGCTCCGCACGTCGAGCGGTGATGCGATGCCGGTTCACGTCACCGAGCTGCCCCCGAGCATGGGATTCGACGACCGCGTCGTGTGGGCGATCGCGCCGGGTCAAGACGAACGCGCAACGATGGTCGGCTACGACGCAGACGGGAACCCGATCGGGATCCCCTCCTTCCCCGCCGGACCACTGGTGACGATCGCGACCGGAACCGATCCCGAGGGCGGGGCGTGGGAGCTGTACCTCGAGCCCACGAACGACGGGACGGGCCTCGGCTTCGGGTTCGGTGAGGGTGGCGGGGGAAGCGGCTGCTGCCTCGGGCCGCTGAGGAGCGACTTCCGGATCAACGGCTACGGCTCGGGAGGGGGTGAGCCGAGCAACATCACGGCGCTCGCCTCGGATGCGGTCGCGCGTATCGAGTTCGAGGGGTCCGGCGGCGAGCGGATCGAGGGCGGCCTGTACCCGGTGCCCGACCCGTCGCTTCGGATCCCGCAGATCGGGCTGGTCATCGTGCCGTCGAACGTGTCCCTGAACGGCCAGTTGGTCGCGTACGACGCGAACGGCGCCGAGATCGGACGCGAGGACGTGGGCGACAACCCCGAGCCGGCAGGCCCGACCAACGAGATCGACGTCGTGTGGGAGCGGCTGCGCAACGCTCGGGACGCGATCGAGGACTACGCTGCTCGTCATCAGGTGTCGCTCGAAGGACTCGACAGGAACGTCTCGCTGAAGCTCGACCCGTTCATCCGTTGGAATGACGGAGCGCTCGCGGATGGGCAGGTGAGCGTTCGAGGCGTGACCCGCGCGGGCGGCTCCGAGGTCACCGGCCTATCCGGCTGGACCATGGTCATCGTCTCCGCGACCGTCGGACCGAACGGATCGGTCGGGAAGGTCTACTGCATCGGCGTCAACATCGATGAGAACGGTGGCGGCAACTTCCGCTACGGGACGCAGGACGCGGCGAGCTACGAGGACTGTCGCGGAGGCTGGCCCGAGCTCGATCAGTAGTCCGAGTCCGCGAGTCACCGCTATGAGAGCCGAGGCTCGCGCGTCTGGATATCGATGAGCCAGACCACCGGTATCGTGCGCTCCGCGGTGGACGAGCGGCCCGACCTCGACGACCTGTACGTCCGGTACACGCCGGGCGCCGTCCGGCTCGCGGCCCTGATCACCGGCGACCCCGACCTGGCCCAGGACATCGCGCACGACGCGTTCCTGCGCTCGGTGGGCCGGTTCCGGCACCTGCGGCAGCCGGAGGCGTTCGAGGCATACCTGCGGCGAGCTGTGGTGAACGCGTGCACCTCGCACTTCCGCCGCCGCAAGGTCGAGGCCGCGTACCTGCGCGGCCAGAGCCGGCACCCGGCGCCGGTCGACGAGCCCGACCACGGCCGTCGGGACGAGCTCCGGTCGGCGCTCGCGGCCCTGCCGCCTCGGCAGCGCGCCGCGGTGGTGCTCCGGTACTACGCCGACCTGCCCGAGCAGCAGGCGGGCGAGGCGCTCGGCTGTTCGGCTGCCGCGGTGCGATCGATGGTCGCCCGCGCGATGGAGAGCCTTCGCGAACGGATCCCGAGGAGTGAGGACACGTGAACGATCTCGAACGCGACCTGCGCGAGGTGTTCCACGACGATGCGCTGCGCGTGCCGACGCCGGCGACGCCGCCCGAGGGGCTTCCCCGTTCGGCGCACCGCCGGCAGGCGGTCTTCCTCGGCCTGGCGGGGCTCGCGGGCGCCGTCGTCGTCGCGGGCGTCGTCGTCGGCGCGACGACGCTCCTGTCGACCGAGAGCGGCCCGAAGCCCGCTGCCCTGGGCCCCACCACGACCGGCACCATGAACGGGATCACGATCACCTATCCGCAGGTGTGGCACCTGATCGACCCGGACGCGGCCGCGCTGAACGGATCGCCGATGATGGGCGAGTCCCCGCTCCCCCGGATCGTCCTCGCGCTCGCGCCAACGCAGGCCCCCGAGACGTTCGGGTGCCCGGGCCAGGTCGGCGGCGACGCCGCCGCCACCTCGCTGATGACGATCCAGGAGGAGCCACTCGCGGTCGGCGGCGCGGCGGCGACCCCCTGGCCGGTCGACCTCGAGACGTTGAACGTCGATCCCTCCGAGTCGGGCTGCTATCCCGGGTGGACGTTCGAGCGCGCCGGCTGGACCGCCTCCGGGCGAACCTTCGAGGCCAGGATCGGGTTCGCTCCCGAAGCGAGCGACGAGGAGCACGATGCAATGGTGGCCGCGTTCGCGTCCATGACGTTCGAGCCGTCCCCGGGGGCGCCCTCATCGGTGACGGTCGCGACCGGGACCGCCGGTGGAACCGACTGGAGCCTGATCGCGGGCTTCGACACGACGGGCAAGACCGGCCTCACGCTCACCTTGTATGCGGGGACGACCGGGAGTGGGACCAGCTTCCGCTCCTCCCTGTCGGCTCTTCACCCTTTCGGGCAGCCTCTCGGCCACGGGTCCGACCGCGAGGTCGTGGTGTACGGGGCCGTACCCGTCGGCGTGACGCGCGTCGAGGCCACCGCGGCAGACGGCTCGGTCGTGTCCGCGGATGTCGCCGACGTGCCCGACCAGATCGATCCCGACCTCGACGCGTACGCCTTGGTGATCCCCCCGGGACCCGCCGACCTTCGGGGGTTCGACGCGTCCGGCGAGGTGGTCATCGAGGGGACCCTCGGCAAGGGCGAGGGGCTCATCACGACGGAGGCCTCCCTCGAGGACGGGCGGCACTTCGGGTACGTCCGCTCCGTCGATCCCGACCGGCTCACGATCGACTTCGACCTCGCGTACTTCCTGTCCGGCAAGGAGGCCAACGACGCGTACCACGCCGCCGGCGGCACCGGGCCGGTGCCGAACGACCACTTCGTGGTCAACGACAACCCGAAGCTCCGGACGCTGCACCTGTCGCCGGACTTCCGGCTCCGGCTGCTCGACTGGAACCAGTGCTGCGAGACCTTCTTCGACGGCGACCTGTCGCTCTTCGCGCAGGCGATCGAGCAGCAAGCCGACGTCACGGACGGCGACCTGATCTACCGGGGCCAGAGCTCGTGGTGGATCACCGTCAGGGACGGGCTGGTGACCGAGATCGAGGAGCAGTACTCGCCGTAGCGGCTACTGGTTCTCACCGTGGAAGATCTCGGAGACGCTGCTCTCCTCGAACACGGCCCGGAGCGCATCGGCGATCAGCGGCGCGATCGACAGCACCTTCAGCTTGCCGAACTTCTTCTCCTCGGGGATCGGCATCGTGTTGGTGACGACGACCTCCGCGATCGGCGCCTCCTCCAGGTTCTGCACGGCCTTGCCCGACAGCACCGGGTGCGTGGCGGCGGCGTAGATCGGCCCGGCGCCCTGCGCCGCGAGCACGCTCGCGCCCTTGGCCACGGTCCCGGCCGTGTCGATCATGTCGTCGACCAGGATGCAGGGGCGCCCGCTCACCTCGCCGACCACCGCCATCTCGTCGATCTTGTGCGCCTCCTTGCGCGACCGGCGCTTGTACAGGAAGGCCAGGTCCGCGTGCAGGTACTCGCGCAGGCGTTCGGCCGTCTTGATCCGGCCGGCGTCGGGCGAGACGATCACGAGGTCGTCGCCGTGCAGCCCGAGCTCGTTCTGCAGGTACCCCGAGAGCACCGGCAGCGCGGTCAGGTGGTCGAACGGGAAGTCGAAGTACCCCTGGATCTGCCCGGCGTGCAGGTCGACCGACACCACGCGGTCCGAGCCCGCGGCGGTGAGCAGGTCCGCCATGAGCTTGGCGCTGATCGGCTCGCGCGCGAGCACCTTCTTGTCCTGCCTCGCGTAGCCGTAGTACGGGACGACGGCGGTGATCCGCTTGGCCGAGGCCCGCTTCATCGCGTCGATCAGGATCAGCTGCTCCATGATCGACTCGTTGACGGGGTCGGCGTGCGTCTGGATCACGAACACATCGGCGCCCCGCACCGAGTCCTCGGGCCGCACGTAGATCTCGCCCGAGCCGAACCGGCGGATCACGCACGGCGCGATCGGGATGCCCAGGTGCTCGGCGATCTCCTCGGACAGGTCCGGATGCGTCGTCCCGGAGAACAGCATCATCCGCTTCTTGGTGACGATCTCCACCTCAGTGCGCCCCCTTGCGCTTCCCCCGCGCATCCGCGGCCTTCTCCTGGGCCTCGGCGTCCCGGCGCTTTCGGTACCCCCTCACGGTGCGCTGCTCCGAACGCTCGAGGGCGAGCGCCCCCGCCGGAACGTCTGACGTGATGACCGAACCCGCGCCCGTCACCGCTCCCTTCCCCACCTTCACCGGAGCCACGAGCATCGTATCCGAACCCACTCTGGCGTCGTCCCCGATCCGCGTCCGGTGCTTCGCGTACCCGTCGTAGTTCACGGTGACCGTTCCCGCTCCGACGTTGGCCCGGGCCCCGACGCTCGCGTCGCCCACGTAGGCGAGGTGCGGGACCTTGGCGCCCTGCCCGAGCTCGGAGGCCTTGACCTCGACGAACGAGCCGGCCTTCGCGCCGGCCCGGAGCACGGTCCCCGGGCGGACGTGCGTGTAGGGCCCCACCTGCGCGCGCGGGCCGATCTTCGAGCCCTGCACGACCGAGAACGAGACGCTGGCCTGCTTGCCGACGGTCGAATCCACGATGCGCGTGTTCGGGCCGATCTCGGCCCCGGCCCCGATCGTGGTGGCGCCCGATAGGAACGTCATCGGATGGATCACCGAGTCCGCGCCGATCCGAACGTCCGCGTCGATGAACGCGGTCTGCGGGTCGAGCAGCGTCACGCCGTTCGCGAGGTGCCGCTCGTTGATCCGCTCGCGCATCACGCGTGTGGTTCGGGCGAGATCGCCCCGCGAGTTGATCCCCATCGCGCCGCCGGTGTCGACCGTGAGCACCGAGACGAGCTCGCCCTTGTCGATCAGGATCGGGAAGACGTCGTTCAGGTAGTACTCGCCCTGCGCGTTCTCTCGGCTCACGAGCGGGAGCGCCCGGAACAGGTCGTCGCGCCGGAACGCGATCCAGTTGGTGCCGCCCTCCCGGATCGCGCGCTGGGACGGGGTCGCGTCCGTGCCCTCCGCGATCGACACGAGCCGGTCGCCGTCGCGCACGATGCGCGAGTAGGTGC
>Ga0081455_10005827_pt1 | contig 10816 bp, 9 predicted proteins | sample TabmetS3T2R1_FD_70207 | JGI IMG/M metagenome (GOLD analysis project Ga0081455, IMG submission 70207) | Tabebuia heterophylla rhizosphere microbial communities from the University of Puerto Rico - S3T2R1 | ecosystem: Host-associated > Plants > Roots > Rhizosphere ... | reverse complement strand
CTGCATTGGCAGCATCTCTCTTGGGCCGCGCGCAACAGCGTCAAGATTGGGGCGGTGGTCAACGTCATAGACATGCCGTATCTCGGTGATTTGGTGATGGAATAGGGAAGCGTGCTTGCTGATCGAAGGAGGCAAAATGCTGAAAAAGATTCTCATCGCGGTTGCGGCGGTCATTGTCCTGTTCCTTGTCGTCGTCGCCATGCAGCCGTCCGACTTCCGGATGGAGCGGTCGGCCACCATCGCCGCGCCGCAGGCCGATGTGTTCGCGCAAGTGAATGACTTCCACAAGTGGGACGCCTGGTCGCCGTGGAAGGACCTCGATCCCAACGCCAAGATCGGCTTCGAAGGCCCGCCCGAAGGCCAAGGCACGGTCATGACCTGGTCCGGCAACAGCCAGGTCGGCGAGGGCAAGATGACGCTGACCGAGAGCCGCCCGAGCGAAATGATCAAGACCACGGTCGAGATGATCAAGCCAATGCGGGGCTCAAGCACCGCCGAGTTCACCTTCAAGCCCGACGGCGACCGCACGGTCGTGACCTGGACCACCGCCGCCCATCACAACTTCCTGCAAAAGGCGCTCTGCCTGATCATGAACGGTAAGAAGATGATGGGCGAGATGATGGACAAGGGTCTCGCGCAGCTGAAGTCGGTGTCGGAGTCGGGGAAGGCGGCGAGCAACAACTAGCCCGCAGGCCCATTCGCCGGTTCCGCATTGGTCAGCCTCGGCAGGTCAAGTATAGTTGGCTGGTGACGGCGCCCACGGCGCCGGTCGGGGAGGGGGCGGTCGCATCCGAAAATTGCCCGTTATCGGCCATGAAGTGGGACTTCTTGAAGGTCGATACCTTGCCGAGGCCGCCGCCGAGGGCCCGCGCAGTCCTGATTACGGCCGGCGTCGGCTTTCTCACCGGCTTGATCTCGAGCCTGCCCTCGCCTTTGCCGGACCTTCGCCTCGAAGACCCCGAACTTCTCATCAACGCCGAAGGGATTCCGCTGCACGCCGGCATCGCTTTCGGGGCGGGCATGGCGCTCATGCTGTGGCTTTGGGCGAACCGCGACCTTGGCAAGTGCCTGCTCGCCATGGCGCTCACCCTCATGGGCTGGCTCGCTGCGGTCAACACCGCCAATGATGTGATGACCATGGTCGTAGGCTCCGAGCTGTTCGGCACGGTGCCGGGCGCCAAGGCGAGCCGGGAAATGGTCGGATGGGTGTTGGCGGGCGCGATCGGCGGCGCGGTCGGCGCCGGCCTCACCGCTTTTGGCGCGGGCGTTCCGGCTCAGGCGATCAGGCGCCCGCAGGCTTGGGGGCTGATCGTGGGCATCGGCGCCCTCTACGGCATCCTTCTTTATCCCGCCGCCGACCTCAATCAGGTCGCTCTCCTCTTCGTGCCGTGGCAGGCCGCGGTCGCTTCTTCGATCGCCTACGCCGTCGCGGGGCCAAGAGCATGAGCCGGAATACGGAGGTCGCTGATCGCCCGAGCGGCAACCTCGACTTCATCGGATTGTCACGCGGCTAAGGCTTACTGTAGGTTGCGCGGGGACAGGGGGCCTGCTCGCGCCTAGCACCAGGTCGCACGAATTTGTGGGGCGGGGATCGATGTTTCGTGAGGTGGCGCTCGGCACGGCTCTGCTTGCCGCGACCGCAAGCGTCTTTTCGGCCCGGTGCTCCGCCGCGCAACTGAACGACGTCGAGCACATCATCGTCATTTATCTCGAGAACCACAGCTTCGACAATCTGTTCGGATTCTTTCCGGGCGCCGACGGAATTGCCGCGGCAGGCGCGACCAAGATCCAAGTCGATCCGGATGGACATCCCTATACGTTTCTGCCCCCGGTGCAGCACCTCGTAAAGAAACCCGACGGCACCAAAGGCGCCGAAATCGATCGTCGCTTTCCGGACAATCTGCCGAACCAGCCTTTCAGCATCGACGCTTTCGTTCCGATCGGCAAGGCGACGGGCGACCTAATCCATCGCTATTACGACCAGATCGAGCAGATCGACGGCGGTCGCATGGACAAGTTCGCGGCCTACTCCGATGCTCGCGGCCTGGCCATGGGATTCTACGACGGAAGCCAAACCAAGCTCTGGGACTATGCCAAGCGATATACGTTGGCCGACCACTTCTTCCATGCTGCCTTCGGCGGCTCGTTCCTCAATCACTTCTGGATGATCTGCGCTTGCACGCCCCGCTACGAAGGCGTGCCGCCCGATGCGATCACGGCGAAATTCGTCGACGGCCACATCTCCCAACTCGGGCAGACGGGAGTCTTGCGAACCGATCTCCTTTCGCCGGAAGGCTACGCGGTGAATACGATCTTCCCGCAATTCGGCCCGCACCCGGAGAACCCTCCTCCGCCCTTCGACAACTTTCTTCCGCCCATCGATTCAAAGAAGGTGCCCACCATCGGCAGCCGCCTAAGCGACAAGCGGATAACGTGGACGTGGTATTCAGGAGGCTGGGACGACGCTGTCGCCGGCAATCCTTCAAAAGATTTCCAATTCCACCATCAGCCCTTCGCCTATTTCGACAACTACAAAGACCTGATGCGCGACGGCCATCTCAAGGATGGCCGAGACTTCATCTGGGACCTGGTGCACGGGACCGTGCCGAAGGTTGTCTTCTACAAGCCGATCGGCGAGCTCAATGAGCATCCTGAATACGCCAACGTGCTTGAAGGCGACGAGCATCTCGGTGAGGTGCTGCGCCTGATCGAGCAAAGCCCGATTTGGTCGAAATCGATCGTGATCGTCACCTTCGACGAGAATGGCGGCTATTGGGATCATGTGCCCCCGCCCAAGATCGATCGCTGGGGTCCTGGCGCCCGCGTGCCGACCGTCATCATCTCGCCCTTCGCCAAGAAGGGCTTCATCGACCACACGATCTACGATACGACCGCGATCCTGAAGCTGATCGAGGTGCGGTTCGGACTCGATCCTCTGGGCGACCGCGACAAGACCTCGAAGGACTTGACCGCCGCGTTCGAGTTCGACAGCGCGCCGGAGCAACCCTCCCAGCCGTAAGCGCCGAATCTGCGCTATGCTTGCCTCTTCAAGGCGGAGGCTGCGCCGCGCGCCACATGATCCTGACCGAGTAACCTCCATGAAAGCGCTTGCCGCGGGGCTAGGCTTTCTCGGGCGACGCCTTGCTCAGGCCATGCTGGTCATGCTGGCGATCCTCGTCATCGCCTTTGCCGTGCGCGCGAGCCTCGGCGATCCCCTGCGCGAGATCGTAGGGGAGGCGGTACCGGAGGCGGAGCGCGAGGCGCTTCGCCATGAGCTCGGATTGGATGCGCCCTGGCCGGTGCAGCTCGCCCGCTATCTCGGCGGCGCCCTGCACGGCGACCTCGGCACCTCGACGATCTACAAGCGGCCGACGCTTCAGGTGGTGCTTGCCAAATTCCCGGCAAGCTTCGAGCTCGTGCTCGGCGCAAGCCTCATCGTGCTCCTGCTCGCGCTTCCGGCCGGGGTCTATTGCGCGGTGCGTCCGCGCGCGCCGGGCGCAAGACTGATCCTCGGCTTGAGCGTGCTCGGCATCTCGATCCCGGTGTTCCTCACCGGCATCTTCCTCATCACCATCTTCTCGGTCTGGCTCGGCTGGCTGCCCGCCTTCGGCCGCGGCGAGACGGTGCAACTCGGCGTTTGGGAGACCGGCCTTCTCACCGCGAGCGGGCTGAGGCACCTCGTCCTGCCGGCGATCACGCTCTCCTCGATCATGCTGCCGCTGTTCATCCGGCTCGTGCGCGGCGCCATGCTCGATGAGCTCGGCCATGACTATGTGCGCACCGCGCGCGCCAAGGGCGCCGCGCCGCTGCGCGTGTGGCTTCGCCATGCGCTGCGCAACGCGCTCGTGCCGCTCGTCGCCGTGGGCGGGCTCCAGGTTGGCACGCTGATCGCCTACACGCTGCTGACCGAGACGGTGTTCCAGTGGCCCGGCATGGGTTTCCTCTTCCTCGAAGCGGTGACCCGCGCCGACATCCCGCTCATTACCACCTATCTCGTCTTTGTCGGCCTCCTATTCGTCATCACCAACACGGTCGTGGATCTCGTGAGCCTGCTGCTAGACCCCCGCATCAGTCTCGAGGGGGCGCGATGAGCGCCGAAGCCTCCTCGGGTGCCGCGCGCTCGCGTCTCGGCTTTGCCGCCTTGCGGCCTGGTGCTGCGCTCGCCGCAGTCCTGCTTGGCGTCATCGCTGTGGCTGCCTTGCTCGCGCCGCTGATCGCTCCAACCAATCCATTCGATCTGTCGAGCCTCGACGTCCTCGACGCCGAGCTTCCGCCCGTATGGCTCGAAGGGTCGGACCCGCGCTTTCTCCTCGGCACCGACGCGCAAGGCCGCGATCTCCTGAGCGCCATCCTGTACGGCACCCGCATCTCGCTCACCGTGGGCCTGCTCGCCGTGGCAATCCAAGCCGCCATCGGCGTGCCGCTGGGGCTGCTCGCGGGCTATGAAGGGGGGAGGGTGGACAGCGTCGTGACCCGCGCCGCCGATATCCAGCTCTCGCTCTCGACCTTGATGATGGCGATCATCGCGCTCGCCCTGTTTCGCGCCGGCCTCGGCGGCGAGAGCTTGACCCGTTTCGCCGTGCCGCTGCTCGTCGTGGTCATCGGGCTTGCCGAGTGGCCCTATTTCGCGCGCACTGCCCGCGCTGCGACCCAAGTCGAGGCCGCCAAGGACTATGTGCGAGCGGCGCGCGCGCTCGGCGCGAGCAATCTCAGCATCGTCGGGCGCCACATCCTGCCCAACATCCTCTCGCCGCTGATCGTGGTGGCGACCACGCAAATCGCTGGCGCCATCATGGCCGAGGCCGCGCTCTCCTTTCTCGGCCTCGGCATGCCGGTGACCAAGCCGTCGCTCGGCACGTTGATCCGCTCCGGCTACGACCTGATGTTCGCGGGCGACTGGTGGGTGACGGTCCTTCCCGGCCTCGTGCTGATCGCCGTTCTCGTCTCGGTCAACATGCTCGGCGACGCCTTGCGCGATGCGCTGGACCCGCGGCTCACGCCGCGTTAATCGCGCGGCGTACCAGGACCCCTTGAACGGTAGGTGCGCTCCGGCCCATAAGCTATAGTGCGCCAAGGCTTTTCGCGTCCCGGCGTGGGACGGCCTTGCAGGAGCTGTCATGGAGACCTCTGGCCCGGTTAATCAGCAGCTTGTCTTTTCCCTTCGGCGTGTCACCGAGGGAGCCGCGACGGCTGCCTTCAACTGGATCGGACGCGGCGAAAGCCAGGACGCGGGTCGCGCCGCGCTCGACGCCATGCGCCGGGCGCTCGCCGATATCGATATCGACGCGGTGGTCGCCATCGGCGAGGCGACGCGGGGCGAGGCGCCGCAGCCGGCGCGCGGCGAGCGCTTGGGGCGTCCGGGTTCCTCCTTCAAGGCCGACATCGCCGTCGATCCGGTCGAGGGCACGAGCTATCTGGTGCGCGGCCAAACCAATGCGCTGGCCGTGCTCGCCGTCTCGGCTCGCGGTGCCATGTTGAATCCGGGACCTGCCTTCTACATGGAGAAGTTCGTTGCCTCCGCGCCGGCCCGCGGCAAGATCGATCCGCGCTGGCCGCCCGAGAAGAAGCTCGCCGTGCTCGCCGAGCTTCTCGACAAGGACGTCTCCGAGCTCACCGTGTTCGTGCTGGAGAAGCCGCGCCACCGCGATCTCGTCGACCGCATCTTGGGCACCGGCGCCCGCGTCGCTCTTTATCCCGCCGGCGACGTCGCCGGCGCGCTGATGGCCGCCATCCCGGGCTCCGGCATCGATGCCTTGATGGGAACAGGCGGCACGCCCGAGGGCGTTATGTCGGCATGCGCCATCAGGGCGATCGGGGGCGAGTTCCTGGGTCGCCTCGATCCACAGCTGCAGACCGAGGCGCGCGCGGTCAAGGAGGCGGGGATCGATACCTCCAAATGGTACGACCGCGACGAGATTATTGCGTCCGACAACGTGTTCTTCTGCGCCACCGGGATCACCACGGGTCTGATGCTCGAAGGTGTCGAGCGGACCAAGTCCCACTATAAGGTGCAGACAATGATGATAACGGGATCGACCGGCGAACGGCAGATCTTGACGAGTTACATGCCGAACGAACGCCTGGCGAGCATAGCGGCGCGCGACGTCGCGTAAGCCCGATTGGGAGGGGTGCCTGGAGTAGATGTAGATTATGCCTAAGCGGGTAGATCATCCGATCATCCTCGGCATCGTGGGTGACTCGGCGTCGGGGAAAACGACGTTGTCTGCGGGCGTGGCCCAGATTCTGGGCGAGGCGCACTGCACCGTGATCTGCACCGACGATTACCATCGCTACGACCGCGCGCAGCGCGCGGCGGCCGGCCTTTCGGCGCTGGACCCCCGGTCCAACTATATCGACGTTCTCGAGCAGCATCTGCGCCTGCTGCGCGGCGGCGAACCGATCCTGAAGCCTGTTTACAACCACCGCCAGGGCACGCTCGAGCCGCCCGAATATGTGCGACCCAAGGACTTCGTCATCGCCGAAGGCTTGCTCGGCTACACCACGCGCGCCATGCGCGATTGCTACGACGTGAAGATCTATCTCGATCCCGAGGAAGATCTGAGGAGGAGGTGGAAGCTCCATCGCGATACCACGAAGCGCGGCTATACGCGTGAGGAGGTCTTGTTTCAGCTCGAGCGGCGGGCGTCGACGAGCGAGACCTTCATCCACCCTCAGAGGACCTTCGCCGACATCGTCATCCGCTTCCAGAGGTCCAAGGACGCGAACGGGTCGGACACCCAGCTCGACGTCCGCCACATCCTACGGCCGACCTTGCCCCACCCCGATTTTACCCCGCTGTTCGACGGGTCGAGCAACGCGGGGCTCCACCTCGAGCTTGCCCGCGACCGGGACGGCAAGCCCGTCGATGTGCTTGAGATCAACGGCAATATCTCCGACAAGAGGGCCGAGCGGATCGAGGATCTCTTATGGAATCTGATCCCGGAGGCCGGCCATTTGCGCGACCAGGTGGGCCAGATTGACGTGGCCAACGGCGCCCGCAAGAGCCATCCTCTGGCGCTGAGCCAGCTTCTTGTGGGCTATCACGCGGTAAAGGCGGCCATGGGCGTCCGCGCCTATTGATCTCACGCGTTCTCGTGTTAGTGAACGTCGCGTTCGAGCAGTTAGCCCTCACCTAATTTTGGGGAGAATCGATGGCTGAGGCCCTGGTGCAGGATCAGGCATTACCGGAGGCGTCCCATCAGGACATGGCGAACGCTATTCGCGCGCTCGCCATGGACGCCGTGCAAAAGGCCGATTCCGGCCATCCCGGCATGCCCATGGGCATGGCCGACGTGGCCACGGTGCTGTTCACGCGCTTCCTGAAATTCGACGCGAGCCATCCCGACTGGCCCGACCGTGACCGCTTCGTGCTGTCAGCCGGCCACGGCTCGATGCTGCTCTATGCGCTGCTCTATCTCACCGGCTACCCCAAGATGGAGCTCGACGAGCTGAAGCGCTTCCGCCAGCTCGGCTCGCGCACCGCCGGCCACCCCGAATATGGCCATGCACCAGGCATCGAGACCACCACCGGTCCTCTCGCCCAGGGGCTTGGCAATGCCGTTGGCATGGCGCTCGCCGAGCGGCTGCTCAACCGCCGCTGCGGCGATGAAATCGTGAACCACTACACCTATTGCCTGGCAGGAGACGGTTGCCTGATGGAGGGCTTGAGCCAAGAGGCGATCTCGCTCGCGGGCCATCTCAAGCTCGGCCGGCTGATCGTTCTGTTCGACGACAACCAGGTCTCGATCGACGGCCCGACCAGCCTTGCCGTCTCCGACGACCAGATCGAGCGCTTCAAGGCCTCGCACTGGCACACCGCGCGCGTCGATGGCCATGACCCCGAGGCGGTGGTGCTCGCCATCGAGAATGCGCGGGCCGTTACCGACAAGCCGTCGCTGATCGCCTGCCGCACCGTCATCGGCTATGGCGCGCCGAGCAAGGCCGGCACTGCCGCGACCCATGGCGCGCCGCTCGGCGAGGAGGAGGTCAAGGGCGCACGCGAGAAGCTCGGCTGGCGGCACCAGCCCTTCGAGGTGCCGAAGCCTGTGCTCGCCGCCTGGCGCGCGGCTGGCACACGGAACCGGGCCGCCTTTGAGTCATGGACGCAAGCGGCAAACCGCCCCGATGCACCGGCGCGCGCAGCGCTCTCCGATCCCATCGACGACAAGGTCGAAGCCGCGATCGTGGCTGCTGTCGCCGCCATCAAATCCGACTTCACCCGCGACGGTGCCAAGCTCGCCACCCGGCAATCTTCCCAGAAGGTGCTGGAGAAGCTCGTGCCAGTCGTCCCTGGATTGATCGGCGGCTCCGCCGACCTCACCGGCTCCAACGGCACGCTCACCAAGCTGCACAGCATCGTCAAGCCGGGAGACTTCTCCGGCAATTACATCCATTACGGCGTGCGCGAGCATGAGATGGCGGCAGCCATGAACGGGCTTTCGCTTCACGGCGGCATCGTGCCCTACGGCGGCAGCTTCCTCGTCTTTACCGACTACTGCCGGCCCTCGATCAGGCTTTCGGCGCTGATGGGCAAGCGGGTGATCTATGTCATGACCCATGACTCGATCGGCCTTGGCGAAGACGGCCCGACGCATCAGCCCATCGAGCATCTGGCCGCGCTTCGCGCCATCCCCAATCTCAACGTCATGCGCCCGGCGGATTCGGTCGAATGCGCCGAATGCTGGAAGTTAGCGTTGCTCTCGAAGCAGACGCCCACGATCCTCGCGCTCACCCGCCAAGGCGTGCCGCTGCTTCGCAAGACCGACACCAAAGAGAACCTCTCATCCAAAGGTGCCTATGTGCTGATCGAGCCGAAGGGAAAGCGCGACGTGACGCTCATCGGCACGGGCTCGGAGCTGATGCTCGCGGTCGAGGCCGCCAAGACGCTCGAAGGGGAGGGGCTCGAGGCCGCGGTGGTGTCGATGCCGTGCTGGGAGCTGTTCGAGGCGCAAGACGAGAGCTACCAGGACGCAGTCCTGGGCTCGGCGCCGCGCGTGGGCGTCGAGGCCGCATCGGAGTTCGGCTGGGCGAAATGGCTGGGGCCGAACGGCGCCTTCGTCGGCATGCACAGATTCGGTGCTTCTGCCCCTGCCCAAGACCTATATAAGCATTTCGGCATCACGGCCGAGGCCGTCGCTGCCGCAGCAGTTGGAGCGATCGAAAAGTCGAGGAGTGATGGAGGACATGGCTAATAAGCGCGTTGCCATCAACGGATTTGGCCGGATCGGCAGGCTTACCTTCAGGGCCTTCCTGGAATCCGGCCGCAAGGATCTCGACTTCGTTGCAATCAACGACCTCGGCTCGGCCGAGATGAACGCTCACCTGCTGGAATTCGATAGCGTGCATGGGCGGTTCCGCGGGCGGATCAACGTCGCCGACGGGCATCTCAAGACCAACGGCCAGGACGTTAGGGTGCTAGCGGAAGCGACCCCCGAGAAGCTTCCCTGGCGCGACCTCGGCGTCGACATCGTCATGGAATGCACCGGCCGCTTCACCGACCGCGACGGCGCGGCCAAGCACCTGACTGCCGGCGCCAAGCGCGTGCTTGTCTCCGCCCCTTGCTCGGGCGCCGATCTGACCGTCGTGTTCGGCGTCAACCACGACAAGCTCACCCAGGAGCATCACGTCGTCTCGAACGCCTCCTGCACCACCAATTGCCTCGCCCCCGTGGCGCAAGTGCTGAACGACGCAATCGGCATCAAGCACGGCTACATGACCACCGTGCATGCCTATACCGGCGATCAGCGCACGGTGGATACGCTGCACAAGGACCCTTACCGGGCGCGGGCAAGCGCGATGAACCTGATTCCCACCTCGACCGGCGCCGCCAAGGCGGTCGGCCTCGTGCTGCCCGAGCTCAAGGGCAAGCTCGACGGCGCGGCCATCAGGGTGCCCGTGCCGAATGTGAGCCTGGTCGATCTGACCTTCCAGGCGACGCGCCCGACCACCGCCAAGGAGATCAACGACGCGATGGTCGCGGCTGCCAACGGGCCGCTCAAGGGCATCCTCGGGGTGAATGCAAAGCCGCTCGTCTCGACCGACTTCAACCACGATCCGTTGAGCTCGATCTTCGATCTCAACAGCACCCACGTGGTCGACGGCACGTTCTGCCGGGTGGTGTCCTGGTACGACAACGAATGGGGCTTCTCCAACCGCATGTGCGATACGGCCGTCGCCATGGGCCGGCTGATATGAACGAGCGGGCCTCTCCGCTCATGGAACCTATCAAGGACGGCGCTGGCGGGTTCGACCTCTCTTATGTCAGGTCCATCGACGGGGTCGATGTTCGCGGCAAGCGCGTGCTGGTGCGCGTCGATTTCAATGTGCCGATCGAGAATGGGGTCGTGGCCGACGCGACGCGGCTGACGCGCGTGCTGCCCACCATCGCCAAGCTGGCCCGCGAAGGCGCAAAGGTCGTCGTCCTCTCGCATCTCGGCCGCCCCAAGGGCGTGCCGACGCCCGACACCTCGCTCTGGCCGGTGGCCGCCAAGATGCACGAGTTGATGCCGGGAACCAATGTCCGCTTCGCCGCCGCGCCGTCAGGCGATGAGGCCAGGCGCGTCGTCGATGCGCTGAAGCCGGGCGAGGTGGCCGCCTGGATCAAGGAGCACGTCAGCGGCGGCGAGCGGGTCGGTGTTGCGGTCCAGGGCAGCTGGGGTGGTGGCACCGGCGAGATCACCGGACTGGCGCTGGCGAACGCCTCCGGGGCCGCGGCCTGGTTCGACCCGACCGTGATGATGCCGGACGACGAGACCGCTTGGCGGGCCTGGCTCGCCGACGAGAAGCTGCCCAAGGCGCTCCACGACGCGAACGGACC
>Ga0081455_10008304_pt1 | contig 10819 bp, 9 predicted proteins | sample TabmetS3T2R1_FD_70207 | JGI IMG/M metagenome (GOLD analysis project Ga0081455, IMG submission 70207) | Tabebuia heterophylla rhizosphere microbial communities from the University of Puerto Rico - S3T2R1 | ecosystem: Host-associated > Plants > Roots > Rhizosphere ... | reverse complement strand
CGAAGCCGAGGGATACCGGCCCCTGTGGTCGGCCGACATCCTCACCGAGCTGCAACGTAACGTCGTCGAGGCAGGCGTTCCGGCCGATCGGGTGTTCCGGCGTATCGCGCACATGACCCGTTCATTCCCGGACGCGATGGTCACCGGATACGACACGCTCGTCGACGGCATGACCAACGATCCGAAGGATCGCCACGTCCTGGCCGCCGCGGTGCGCGCCAACGCCGAGGTCATCGTCACGTTCAACATGCGTGACTTCCCAGAGCCGGCGCTGAAGGCGTACGACGTCGCCGCGATCCACCCCGACGACTTCCTGCTCGACCAACTCGACCTCTACCCCGGCCTCACCGTTGAGGTTCTGGAAGAGCAGGCCGCGGCGTACCGGCGCGAGCCCACCACCCTGTCCAGGCTGCTGCCGCTGCTCGAACGCAGCGGGCTGCCGCGGTTCGCCGCCGAGGTGCGGCGGCACATCAGGTGAGGTGTGGGGTCAGAGGTCGGTGAGGTCGTGGGCGTAGGCGAGGCGTTTGATTTCTTCTTCGGCTACGGCGGCGGCTTCGTCGGCGTCCTCGGCGACGGTGATGACGTGGCCGACGCGGTCAGTGTGGTCGCCGTGGGGGTGGTATTCGGCGTTGGGGACCAGCGTGGTGGCGATCTCCACGACGCGGCGGTCGGTGCTGGTGTGGTGGTCGGGGGCGGACAGGACGCGGACGGGGCGGTCGAGGGTGAGGAAGCGGATGGCGGCACCGCGGACCTGCTCGTAGCGCGGGGTGGCGGTGGGGAGGCCGGCGGACTGGGCCACGTGCAGGGCGACCAGGTCCACGCCGGTGGCCAGGTGGACCAGCCGCGGGATGTGCCCACCGGCGATGCGGGCGTTGACCTCGATGACCCGGGGGACGTCGGCGGCCAGGCGGAGTTCGACGTGGACCGGGCCCCAGCGCATACCGAGGGCCGCGGCGGCCTCTTCGGCGGCCTGGCAGACCCAGGCGATGTCGACCGAGGACAGCGGGCCGGGCACGTCGTGGCCGGTTTCGACGAAGAACGGTTCGGGGCCGAGGTGCTTGCGTACGGCGGTGATGGCGCGGCCGTTCCACAGCTCCACCGACAGCTCGGGGCCGGTGATGTAGCCCTCGACCAGGACGCCGGGCAGGCGGGTGCTGCCGGGCACGGCGGCGGCGGCCAGCAGGGGCGCGGCGACCTCCTGCGCCTCGTACGGGTCGGTGGCCAGCCGTACGCCGACCGAACCGGAGCCGTCCACGGGCTTGACGACCACCCGCGGGCCGAGCCGGTCGGCGGCGCGGGCCACGTCGGACTGGGTACGGCACAGCGCCCAGCCGGGCACCGGGACGCCGGCCGCGGACAGGTACGCCCGGGCGTCGGCCTTGTTGCGGCAGCGGGCCACCGCCTCGGGGTCGGCGTGGGCGAGCCCGGCGGCGCGGGCCACGTGCGCGGCGGTGCACAGCGCGCGGTCCTCGCCGGTCATGATCCCGGCGACGTTCCCGCCGCGGCCGACGAAGCTCCGGCACCACCCGGCCACGGCCTCCCGGTCCAGCGCCGGCAGGCTGGCGATCTGGTCGTAGCAGCCGCGCTCCCCCGGCGGGACCGGCTGGCCGGTCAGCAGGATGGGGCGCAGGCCGAGGTTGCGGGCGGCCCGCGCGTACGAGCGGCCGGTGCCCGTCCGGTCGCTGTCGACGAACACCAGCGCCTGGTTGCTCACCCGCTGCCTCCCTGGTGTGCTCCGGGCCGGCACCCGAGGTAACGAAGTCCGGCCACATTTCCACTGTGCGCCACACCGGGGCTTGCCGCCTCGCTCGGTTCAGCGACCCATGGGCAGTGCGCGCGGTTCACCAGAGGCGCCGGCCCGTCGAGGGCCGGACAGACATCACCCGTTCGAGGGAACAGGGCGCCGGGTCTGTCCCAATCTGGACCCGCTCATGACCTTGTGCAGGCAGACGCACCCCGAGACCGCACCCCGTACCGAAGGAGACCGAGGTGTCGATCACCGCCGAATGTGTCGTGTGCGCCGAGCCGATCGCGGTAGGCGCCGATGTGGAGAAGGCCGAGATCGTCCCGTGCGACGCCTGCGGCCAGGAGCACGAGGTCGCCGAGGTCGGCCCCGGCAGCGTGGTGCTGGCCGCCGCGCCCGAGGTCGAGGAGGACTGGGGCGAGTGAAGGCCAGCCACTGGCCGCATGTCCTGCTGACCGTCACTGTCGTACGGCAGGAGGAGAAGCAGCTCATCGCGGCGCTGCGCGAACGCGGCTGCACGGTCACCGTGGCCAAGCTGGCCGACCTCGCGGGCGTACTGAACGGGTCCGCGCCGGTCCCCGACCTGGCCCTGGTCCGCAACCTGGCCCACCACGAGGCGGTGGAGGTGACCCGGCGGCTGGCCACGTTCGGCGTGCCGACGGTCAACTCGGCCGAGGCGGTCGAGCTGTGCGGCGACAAGGGCCAGCAGGCGCTGCTGTTCGGCCGGCTCGGCATCCCGCACCCGACCTCCTACCTCGCCTACGACCTGGACCAGGTCGCCGAGCGGGTCGCGGAGCTGGGCAGCGCGGTGATCAAGCCGGTCAGCTCCTCCTGGGGGCGGGGCCTGGCCCGGGTCACCGACGCGGCCACGATGGAATGCTGGGCGGCCGGCCGGGAGTCGGTGGACGCGGCCGGCAGGCACTTCCCGGTGCTGGTGCAGGCCTACGTCGCCAAGCCCGGGTACGACCTGCGCGTGGTCGTGGTCGGCGGCGAGCCGGTGGTGGCCATCGAGCGCGCCTCCGCCGACTGGCGGACCAACACCCACCTCGGCGCGACGGTCCGGCGTACGGACCTGAGCGTGCCGGTACGCCGGCTGGTGGCCAGCGTGCTGGACCAGCTCGGCCCCGGTTTCTACGGGGTGGACGTGCTGATCGAGGCCGGCACCGGCCGGCACTACGTGCTGGAGGTCAACGCCAACCCCGAGTTCGCCCGGTCCGCGCCCGTGCATGGCGTGGACATCGCCGGGCTGCTCGCCGATCACGTGGTGGCCCGCTGCTCCCCGGCCACGTACCGGCTGCCGGCGGCGGCCTGAGGAGAGATGGGGATGCGAGAGTTTGACACGGCGCTGGTGCTGTCCCGGGTGCTGACCTCGGGGGTGGTGATGAGCATCGAGCGCAACGACCGCGAGCTGCCGGGGCTGGAACGGCTGCTCGGCCAGCGGTACGGCGGCGCGAAGGTCTGCCTGGTGAACAGCAGGACGGCGGCGGTGCACGCGGCCGTGGCCGGGCTCGGGCTCGGGCACGGCGACCAGGTGGCGCTGGCCGACCCGCCGGCCTGGCAGCGGGCATTCCTGGGCTGGCTCGGCATCACGCCGGTGCGCGGGCTGGGCGACACGCCGGCCTTCGAGTACCGGGAGGCGGGCGAGTTCGCGCCGTTCAGCGCGCCGGTGCTGGTGGTCGACCTGACCCCGCTCGGCTTCGGCCCGGCCGGCGCCATCGTCACCGACGACGAAACCGTGTGGGCCCGCGCCGAGCGGCTGAAGATCTTCGGCGCGTACGACCTGCGCACGATGTGGACCCAGGACGAGGCGGACCCGGAGCTGGTCCCGGGCGTCCAGTTCAACTACCGGCTGTCGCCGCTGGTGGCGGCCTGCATCCGGACCAGCCTGACTGCTCAGTCCCGACTCAGGAAGGCAGCATGATCACCGACTTTCCGGCGTTGCCGGTGCCGCTGCCGGACGAGGCGGAGCTGGCGGGTGAGCTGGCCGCGCTCGGCGGGGAACCGCTGCTGGGCAAGGGGGTGCGCCGGACGCTGTTCCCGGTGATCACCAAGGAGGACGTGTTCGGCGCGCTGCTGGCCGTGCGCAAGGACCCGGACCGGGTGGTCGCGGACTTCGCGGGCGCCTACCGCGACTACGTCGGGGCGGCGTACGCGCTGCCGACCGCGAGCGGTACCTCCAGCCTGCACCTGGCGCTGGTGGGCGCGGGTGTGGAGCCGGGCGATGAGGTGATCGTGCCGGCGCTGACGTTCATCGCGACCGCGCAGGCGGTGGTGGCGGCCGGCGGCATCCCGGTGTTCGTGGACATCGACCCGGACACCTACTGCATGGACCCCGCGGCCGCGGCGGCCGCGATCACCGGGCGTACGCGGGCCCTGATGCCGGTCCACGTGCACGGGCTGCCGGCCGATGTCGTGGCCCTGCGCGCGCTGGCGGACCGGCACGGGATCGCGCTGGTGGAGGACGCCTCGCACGCGCACTCGGCCTCGGTCGGCGGCGCGATCGCCGGCTCGCTGGGCGACACCGCCGGGCAGAGCCTGATGGCCGACAAGAACTTCCCGCTCGGCGGCGAGGGCGGCATCGCGTTCTTCGCCACCGAGCAGGCGTACCAGCGGGCGGTGGACTACCTGGCCCGGCACCACATCGACTACGGCATGTCCTGGGTGGCGGCGGCCTTCGGCTCCAGCCAGCTGGAGCGGCTGCCGTACTACGACGCGGTCCGGGCCCGCAACGCCACGCTGCTGGGCGAGGCACTGCGCGGCACGGAGCTGTTCACCCCGCCGTACGTGCCGGACGGGCACGTGCACGCCTACAACATGTACCGCGCCAGGCTGCATCCGGAGGCGGTCGGGCTGGGCGACCTGCCGATCCACGCGGTCACCGACGCCGTGCACGAGTTGCTGGTGGCCGAGGGCGTGCCGGCGCGGGAGTGGCAGAACGCGCCGATCCCGTTCCACCTGCCCTTCCGGCACCGGGCCGGCTTCGGCAACGGCTGGCCGTTCACGCTGAACCCAGGCGCGGTGCGGGACTACACCCCGGCCGACTTCCCGGTGACGATCGCGACGCTGGAGTCCACGCTGGTGCTGTGCCGGGAGCTGCGCTCGCCGGTGGAGTGGGAGCGGGTCACCCGGTACGGGCATGCCTTCGCGAAGGTGGCCCGCCGTCCGGACGCGATCCGGGACCTGGTGGCGCAGCGCGCGCCGCGGCCCCGGCCGTACGAGCGGGCGGCCCGCCTTGGCTGAGTTGCTGCGCGCCGCGGTGCTGGGCGCCACCGGGTACTCCGGCGCCGAGCTGACCAGGATGCTGCTCGGCCACCCGGACGTCGAGGTCGCGTACGTCTCGTCGGAGAGCCAGGCCGGGCAGCCCATCGCCCGGGTCGTGCCGAGCCTGCGGTACGAGCCGGGTGCCGCGACGCTGACCCTCGGGCCGGCGGCCGAGCTGCCGCCGGTGGACGTGGTGTTCTGCTGCCTGCCGACCGGGTCGCTGCCCGCGGTGCTGCGCGAGCTGACCGGCAAGGCCAAGCGGGTGATCAACCTGGCCGGCGACTTCCGGCTCCGCGACGCCGCCGAGCAGGCCAAGCACTATCCGCAGGCCGCGGCCGTCGCCGACCTCGCCGCCGACTTCGCGTACTGGGTGCCGGACCTGCAACCGGTGCCGGAATCGCGCCTGGTCAACCTGCCGGGCTGCATGGCGGTGGCCACGATCTACGCGCTGTACCCGCTGCTGCGCGAGGGGCTGGTGGAGCCGGAGATCGCGGTGCAGGCGGCCACCGGGTCCTCCGGCGGCGGCAAGGGCGCCCGGGAGCCGCACGCGGAGCGGGCCGGGAACCTGCGGGTGCACAAGCTGCACGGGCACCGGCACGGGCCGGAGATCGCGCAGGCGGTGCGGCGGCTGACCGGGGTCGAGGTGGACCTCCAGTTCAGCACGCTCAGCCTGGATGTGAGCCGGGGGATCATGTCGACGGCGTTCTTCCGGCTGCTGCCCGGGGTGGAGCCGACCGCGGTGCGGCGGGCGTACACCCTGGCGTACAAGGGGAAGCCGTTCGTGCATGTACGCCAGGCCAGCCCGCGCTTCCCGACCGACCTGCCGATGCTGTCCAGCGTGGTCGGCTCGAACGTGGCCGAGGTGGCGGCGGCGGCGCGCGGGCGGTGGTGCGTGACGGTGACCGCGCTGGACAACCTGCTGAAGGGCGCCGCCGGCCAGGCGGTGCAGGCGATGAACCTGCTGCACGGGCTGCCCGAGGTGGCCGGGCTGCCGCGATCGGGACGGTGGGTGTGATGGGCAACCCGGCTCTGTACGTGCTGAAGGTGGGCAGCGGGTCGCTGCCCTACCAGCCGCTGTTCGCCGAGATCGGCGCGCTGGCCCGCTCCGGCGCTCGGGTGCTGCTGGTGGCCGGCGGCGCCGCCGGGATCGCCGAGTACTACACGGCGATCGGGCGGGAGATGCCGGTGCTGCGGCTGAGGTCCGGGGACACGGTGCGCTACAGCCCGCCGGCGGAGTTGGCGCACATCCTCACCGCGTACCGGCAGGTGACGCTGCCGCTGGTACGCGCTCAGCTGGCCGCCGTCGGGATCAACGCCTTCGCCCTGCCGGCCAGCGATTCGGCGCTGGTGCGGGGGCGGCGCAACCGTCCACTCCGGACGGTCGAGGAGGACGGCCGGGAGCGGATCGTGCGCGACCACCGGGCCGGCGTGGTGTCCACTGTGGACGGTGATCGGCTGCGGGCGATGCTGGCCGAGTTCGGCGTGGTGGTGCTGTGCCCGCCGGTGGCCGACGAGGTGGACGGCGAGCCGGTGAACGTGGACGCCGACATGCTGGCCGCGGCGCTGGCGGTGGCGGTGCGCGCCGACCACCTGCGGCTGGTGACCGGTACGGCCGGGCTGCTGACCGACCCGGGCGACCCCGCCTCCACGCTGGCCGACGCGCACCCGGGCGAGGCCGGTACGTACGCGGGCGGGCGGATGCGGCAGAAGGTGCGGGCCGCCGAGCTGGCGCTGGGCGGGCCCGCGGACGTGGCGATCACCGGGCCGCACTCCTTCGCCGACGCCGCCGGGCGTACCCGCTTCTGGCGCGGCGGCGAGCCGGACGGGCTGACGCTGCTGTCCCGGGCGGTCCAGGTGCCGTCGGTGTCCGGCGACGAGGCGCAGGCCGCCGCGCTGCTGGTCGACTGGTGCCGGGCGCGCGGGGTGGACGCGCGGATCGACGCGGCCGGCAATTTCGTCGCCACCCGCGGTGGTGGGCCGCGCCGGCTGCTGCTGCTCGGCCACCTGGACACCGTCCCGTTCACCTGGCCGGCGACCTGGACCGGCGACGAACCGGCCGGCCCCGTGCTGACCGGCCGCGGCAGCGTGGACGCCAAGGGCAGCCTGGTGAACTTCGTGGAGGCGCTGATCGCCGCCGACCTCCCGCAGGGCGTACAGCTGCGTGTCGTGGGCGCCGTCGAGGAGGAGGTCTCCTCCTCCCGGGGCGCGTTCTACGCCCGCGACCACTACCCGGCCGACGCGGTCGTGGTCGGCGAGCCGAGCGGCGCCGCCGCGCTCACCCTCGGCTACTACGGGCTGTTCAAGCTGCTCATCACCTGTACCGAGGCCGCCGGCCACTCCGCCGGCAAGTCCGTGCTCACCGCGCCGGACGCGGTGCTGGACGCGGTCGCCGAGGTACGCGAGGCGGTGCTGAAGGAGGTCCCGGAGGCGCTGTCGGCGCTGGTCGACGTACGCCACTCCCCCGGGCGGGCCGCGCACACGGCCACCGCGACGCTGAACTTCCGGCTGCCGCCGCTGGCCGACCCGGACGCCCTCCGCGAGCTGGTGACCGGGCTACGCCGGGACGGGCTGGCGATCGAGGTGCTGCGCGGCACGCCGGGCGCGGTGTTCGGGCGGGGCAGCGCCCTGTCGCGGGCCTTCGCGCGGTCCTTCGCCGCCGCCGGCATCCGCCCGCGGTACCTGGTCAAGAAGGGCACCTCGGACATGAACACGCTGGCTACCACGTGGCGGAACGTCCCGATGGTGGCGTACGGGCCGGGTGACTCGACGCTCGACCACACCGAACACGAGCGGATCTCCGCGGCCGAGTACCAGACCGCGCGGGCGGTGCTGGACGGGGCCATCCGGCAGTGGATCGACCTGGGGGCGGCCTGATGTACCGCACGCTGAACTCGCACGTACCCGGGGCCGGGCCGGGGGCGCCGCCGCTGTGCGCGACCGGTCCGGTGCTGGATTCTGCCCACCTGACAGTGCTGGCCGAGCGGGCCCGGCGCGCCCGGGAGCTGGTGGTCGACATGGCGGCGACGCCGACCGGCTGCCACCTCGGCGGCGGGCTGTCGGTGCTGGACATCCTCATCGCCGGGCTGGACCGGGCCGGGCGGGACCACACCGAGCTGGTGCTGTCCAAGGGGCACGCGGCGGCGGCGCTGTACGCGGCGCTGCACGTGTCGGGCCTGCTCGCGGAGAACCCGGCACCCAGGTACGGCCGGGCCGGGGAGCCGTACACCGGGCATCCGGGGCCAAAGGTGCCCGGTGTGCGGTTCCCCACCGGCAGCCTCGGGCACGGCGTCCCGTACGCCGTCGGCTGGGCGCTGGCCTGCCGGCTGGGCGGGCGTACCGGGCTGGGTATCGCGGTCACCGGCGACGGCGAGCTGCAGGAGGGGCTGGTGTGGGAGTCGCTGCAGGTGGCGGCGGCGCACCGGATCGGCAACTTCGTGCTGGTCGTGGACGCCAACGGCGGGCAGAACGACGGGTACGTCGCGGACATCTCGCCGCTGCCCGGGCTGGCCGAGCGGTTCGCCGCGTTCGGGTACGACGTGGTGGAGCTGGACGGGCACGACCTGGGCGCGCTGCGGCGGGTGCTGGCGCCGGCGCGGACGACCGCGACCCGGCCGCTGGCGGTGGTGGCCCGGACGGTGAAGGGCAAGGGCGTACCGGCCGTCGAGGGCCGGGCCGCCGCGCACTACGTGACGATCACCCCGGCCCGCGCCCGGCAGTGGAAGAAGGCGATCCGGTGAGTCCGCTGTCTGGTCGCGATGCTTACCGTGCCGAGCTGACGTCGTTGGCCGGTGTCGATCCGTCGATCTTGTGCCTGGAGGCGGACCTGGGTGGGAAGGACCACCCGTTCGCCGCCGCCTACCCGGCGCGGTTCCGGAATGTGGGGATCGCGGAGGGGGCCATGATCGACATGGCGGCGGCGCTGGCGGTGGCGGGATTCCGGCCTTTTGTCTCCACTTTCGCGACTTTTGCGGCGATGCGGGCGGCGGAGAGCCTGAAGTTGAGCCTGGGGTACCTGGGGGCGCCGGTCACCGTGGTCGCGCCGTACGCGGGGGTGACCGGCGGGTGGTTCGGGACCACGCACCACTGCCTGGAGGATCTGGCGGTGGTGGGCGCGCTGCCCGGGATCGCCATCGCCGCGCCGTACGGGGAGCAGGAGACGCGCGCGGTGATCCGGGAGCAGGCTCGCGGCGACCGGCCGGCGTACGTACGGCTGGGGCGCAACGGCGCGTTCGACAGCCTGCCCTGGGACGGCGACACGGTCCCGCCGGTGGTGTGGCAGGGCCCGGCCCGGTCCGGGGACCGCTGCCTGGTCTCGGCCGGTGAGTACGGCACCGAGCTGTGCGTCGCCGCGGTCGCGGCCGAGCCGGGCGTACCGCACGCGCACCTGTGCTGGCTGGACGAGCCGCACCTCTACCAGGCCGCCGCGGAGCTGGCCGGCTTCCGCGAACTGGTCGTCGTCGAGGACCACCGCGGCTGGGGCGGCGCCGCCTCCGCGCTGGCCCGCATCCTCCCGGCCACCTCGATCCGCTCGGTCGCCCCGTCCGGCTGGCCGGCGCACGGCGGCAGCGCGGCCGAGGTCGCCGCCGAACTCGGCCTGGACCTGCCCGCGGTCCTGCGCGCCCTCGCGCTCCCCCACCCGCTCCCGCACGCTGCCTGATCGGCGCCCGCGCGGGGACCGCCCCGCGCGGGACCGGCACCAGGCCGTCACCGCAGCCCGGCCGGATGGGCCGTCGCCGGGCGTGCCAGCACCTGCCGGCCAGCGGGGACGAGAGGAGACGATGGACGTGACACAACACCGGATCGGGACGGCGGAGGGGACGGCGCTGTACGTGGGCGCGGTGCTCGGCGCGGGGGTGCTGGCGTTGCCGGCGCTGGCGGCGCAGCTGGCCGGGCCGGCCTCGGTGCTGGCGTGGGCCGGGCTGATCGCGCTGTCGGTGCCGGTGGCCGGCGCGTTCGCCGCGCTCGGCCGGCGGTACCCGGACGGGGGCGGGATCGCGACCTTCGTGGCCCGGGCGGCCGGGCCGCGGCTGTCGGCGGCGGCCGGGTGGTGGTTCTACTTCGCCGTACCGGCCGGGGCGCCCTGCACGGCGTACGTCGGCGGGCAGTACGTCGGGCACGCGCTGGGCTGGGGCCGCCCGGCGCAGCTCGCGGTGGCCGCGGTGCTGCTGGCCGCCGCGTTCGGGTCGAACTACGCCGGCCTGCGGCTGTCCGGCCGGTTGCAGCTGGCCCTGGTCGGCATGCTCGCGGTGCTGCTGCTGGTCGCGGTGCTGGTGTCCGCGCCGCACGCCCGTACCGCCAACCTGGCCCCGTTCCTGCCGCACGGCTGGGCCCCGGTCGGCGCCGCGGCGAGCCTGCTGTTCTTCTCCTTCGCCGGCTGGGAGGCGGTCACGTCGCTGAGCGCGGAGTACCGCAACCCGGCCCGCGACATCGGCCGCGCCACGGCCATCGCCATCGCGGTGATCAGCGTGCTCTACCTCGGCGTCGCGTTCGCGACCGTCGCGGTGCTCGGCGACCACCCCGGCAAGGCGCCGCTGTCGGACCTCCTCGTCCTCGGCCTGGGCGAGTGGGCGCGCCCGGTCACCACGCTGGTCGCGGTGCTGCTCTCCGTGGGCGCGATCAACGCCTACTTCGGCGGCGGCGCCCGGCTCGGCGCCGCGCTGGGCCGCGACGGCTCGCTGCCGGCCTGGCTCGCCCACGGCTCCAGCGCCGGCGAGGTGCCGCGCCGCTCCCTGACCGTCGTGGCGCTGGGATCGCTGACCTCGCTCGGGGTGATCACGGTCGGCCACCTCTCTCTGAACGCCCCGCTGCTCGCCA
>Ga0081455_10008303_pt1 | contig 10820 bp, 9 predicted proteins | sample TabmetS3T2R1_FD_70207 | JGI IMG/M metagenome (GOLD analysis project Ga0081455, IMG submission 70207) | Tabebuia heterophylla rhizosphere microbial communities from the University of Puerto Rico - S3T2R1 | ecosystem: Host-associated > Plants > Roots > Rhizosphere ... | reverse complement strand
GCTGCGCGCCAGCAAGCCGACGGTGTCGAGGCTCGGTGCGAGCGGCATCGCGCCGGGGCAGGGAACGAGGCCATGGGTCGGCTTCCAGGCGGTGACGCCGCAGCAATGGGCGGGAATGCGCAGCGAGCCGGCCGTGTCGGAGCCGAGCGCGACGACGACGCTGCCGCTCGCAACGGCTGCCGCCGAGCCCGACGAAGATCCGCCCGCCACGAAGTCGGGGTTCCACGGATTGCGCACGCGACCGCGCGCATGGTTGTAACCCGACGGCTCATAGGCAAGTTCGGTCAGTGCGGTGAATCCGACGCGCCGCGCGCCGGCGCCATCGAGCCGGGCCAACAGATCGGTTTCGCCGTCGACGCCCACGTCAGTCGCGGTCGCAAGGCCTCCCGTCGGCCGATGCGACGCCGTTCGAAATATATCTTTGACGGCATAGGGGAGCCCGCCGAGGTTGCCGTCGACGTCGGGAAGGCGGTCTTCGATGCTCACAAACGCGTTGAGGCGTGGTTCGAGCCGCCGCGCTCGCTCCGCCGCAGTCACGCTCAGCTTGCGGCACGCAGTTGCGTCGAGCGTCGGCCAATCCGGAATGCGGGCGCAAGTTGACATCGCGTTCGAATTTACCGGGAAGTCGGTGCGGCCGCGAGCCGTCGGGCGGGCTGCGGCCCGCGGGCGTAACACGTGTCCATTTTTCGACGAATCACCGGATTGCCGCGGACTATCCAACATCCGAGCAACTGTTATTCTGTTCATGCATTTTGGCTTGGAGGGTTGAATGGGACGGCTACCCCGATTCGTGGCTGTTGCGCTTGTCGCCAGCCTCAAATGCATCGGGCCGGCGCTATCGCAGGACTGGCCGACCCGGCCGGTGACCATGGTCGTTCCGTTCGCCGCCGGCGGTCCGGCAGACACGGTCGGACGCATCCTCGCCCCCGGCCTCTCCGAGCTTTTGGGCCAGCAGGTCATTATCGAAAACGTCGGCGGCTCCGGCGGCATGACCGGCAGCTCCCGCGTGGCGAAGGCGGCGCCCGACGGCTATCAGTTCGTGCTCGGCAATGTCGGCACCCATGCCGCCAACCAGACCTTCTATAAAACTCCGCTCTACAATGCCGCGACTGATTTCGCGCCGGTCATGCTGATCGCGCAGACGCCGCTGGTCCTGCTCGCGCGCAAGGATCTGCCGGCCAACAATCTGCAGGAATTCATCGCCTATGCGAAGGCAAACCAAGCAAGCATGCAGTACGGCTCGGGCGGAGCGGGTTCCGCAAGCCATCTTGCTTGTGTGCTGTTGAACGCGGCCGTCGGGATCAATGTCACCCACGTGCCCTATCGCGGTGCCGCCCCGGCGATGCAGGACTTGATCGCCGGCCGGATCGATTACCAATGCCCCGACACGCCGATCGCGATTCCCCAGATTCAGAGCAAGATGGTCAAGGCGATCGCCATCCTCACGCGCGATCGCTCGCCGAGCTTGCCTGCCCAGGCGTCCGCGCACGAGCAAGGGTTGACCAATTTCGACGCCTCGAACTGGTTTGCCTCCTTCTTCCCCAAGGGAACGTCCGCGGCGATTGTCGACAAGCTTCATGCCGCCACGCTCGCCACCATCAACAGCCCCGCCGTGAAGACGCGGATGCAGGAGATCGGCGCCGATCTCGTGGAGCGCGAGCGCAGCTCGCCTGAATATCTGCAAAAATTCGTCGAGACCGAAATTGAAAAATGGGCCGGGCCGATCAAGGCCAGCGGAGTCTCGATGGATTGAGCGACCGACAACCGTCGATCGCGACACCGAAGTGTCCCCAAGCGTTGATCGATCCTCGTCATGCCAATTAAGCTTGCTGAAAATTTCCGCGCCGTGTTTTACGCGCCGTTCTACGCCGCCCAGTCGCTCGGGTTTTATGCCAGCGAGGGTGTCGAGGTCGAATTGGTCAACTCGTCCATTCCGGGTGACGGCGTATCGGCTCTCCTCAATGACGCGATTGACATTACCTGGGGTGGGCCGATGCGGGTCATGAAGGCCCACGACCTGCAGCCAAGCTCGCCGCTCGTCTGCTTTTGCGAGGTCGTCGCACGCGACCCGTTCTATCTGGTGGGCAGGCATCATCGTCCTGAGTTTCAGCTTCGGGAGTTGGCGTCACTGCGATTTGCGAGGGTTGCCGAAGTATCCACGCCTTGGATGTGCCTGCAGAACGACCTGCGTGAGCAAGGCATCGACCCATCTCGCCTCGATCGCGCGCCCGATCAGCCCATGGCCGCCAACTTCGAAGCGCTGTGCAAGGGGCAACTCGATGTGGCGCAGCTTTTCGAACCCTACCCAGCCATGGCCCTGCAGTTGGGCGTGGGCCACATCCTCTACGCGGCCAGCACCCGAGGACCGACGGTCTATACGACGTTCGTCGCCACGCGGAGCGGAATTGAGCGCCACCGCGAAGCGTTTATGGGGATGACGCGCGCCATTCGGCGTATGCAGGCCTGGCTCACCGAGCACGATGCGGAAGAGCTGACCGAAATCACCGCGCCTTTCTATCCCGACGTCAAGCGCAGCATTCTGGTGAGTTCGCTCCGGCGTTATGGTCAAGCGGGGATTTGGGCTCGTGCTTCTGATATTTCGAGGCAGGGATTCACGCGGCTTGGTGAAAGCCTGCTGTCAGGCGGATTTATTTCGCGCATGCCGACATACGAAGACTGCGTCGATCAAAGCTTGAGCTCAGCCGCCGCCATGCCTCGCCGTTAGCGTCCGCGGCGGGTCCGACCGAAGCAAGTCAACCCAATTTGGGCTTCAACTTGCCGTGTCTCGCCGGCTGCTCCCATCCGAAAACGCTGCGTCCGTCATATGCAGGCGAGAGGTGACGCTCTTGTGCCATCAGCGCGTCGAAGGAAGAACCCGTGGCGCGGCCTTCGAGGGTGCACGCCTGCTCGTCCAATCGCTTCAGCGCGGCAAGCTCCTCCTCGCGTCCGAGCTTCGCTTTTCGCACCGCTGATTTCAGCACGCGGATCGTTTCGTCGTAGACCTTCAGCGGCACCGGGAACGGATGCCGATCCTTTCCGCCGTGCGCGAGCGAGAACCGCGCGGGGTCGCTGAAGCGGTACGGCGCGCCGTGGACGATTTCGGCAACCATGGCGAGCGCACGCACCGTGCGAGCGCCCACGCCGGGCGTGAGCAGCAGATCCGCAAAGTCGGATGGCCCACGATCGGCGGCCGCGGCCAAATTACCGTGCAGCCGCCGCATCGCTACGTCACTTACGCGAACATCATGATGCGCGGGCATGATGAGATTCGGCAGCGGCGGTTGCGCGGCCGTTTGCTGATCGTCGCGACGTTCGGCCTTCGACAGCTCGCGTGCGATTGCATCCGGCCCCATCGATGAGAGGATCTCGATTTGGCCACGGCGGGACGCTTCGGCTCGGTGATCTGTCAGGTTGACGATCATACCCTGTTGCGGCCCGTCGATCGCCGAATGCGGCTCGTCGACGAAGCTGTTGAGCCCTTCCGAGAGCCAGTGATAGCGGCGCGCCTGCCTGCGCCCGCCGTTCATGCCTTGCTGCACGACGACCCAATGCGCCTCGTCGGTGACGATGAAGCCGTGCAGATAGAGATCAAAACCGTCCTGCACGGCAGCACTGTCGACCTTGGCGACCAGCCGGCTGGCCATGGAGAGCGCCGAGCCGTCGAATCCCACGCGGTTCCCTACGGATACCAGCTCGTGCGGCGTCTGCCGGGAATATTTGCCACGTCCGCCGCAGACGTGAATTCCGAGCTCGTTGCGCAAAGGCGCGAGCCCGCGCTTGAGCGCGCCGATCACGCTCGTGGTGATGCCGGAGGAATGCCAATCCATGCCCATCACGGCCCCGAACGACTGGAACCAGAACGGATGGGCGAGACGCCGCAACAGCTCGTCGCGCCCGTAGTGATGAACGATCGCCTCGCTGATCACCGTGCCGAGGCGGGTCATCCGGTCCGCGAGCCATTTCGGCACTTGTCCGCCATGCAGCGGCAGGTCGGCGCTTCCAGCCCTTCGAGCCTCCATCATTCCTCGCAAGCCGTTTCGTCCTTCGAGCTTCGCTTGCCCTGTAGGACCTCGTTCTAGATATTGAATGGAGTGCTCAATGTTAAGACAGAGGGGCTGGTCCGGCTTTCGCGGGGACGAACGGAAGCATCCAGTAGCCCGCATGAGCCTTAAGCGCGTTTACGCGCTTCTTCGATGCGCTATGGCGATATGCTGGTTCCCGGATTTCGCTGACCCTCATCCGGGCTACGAATTCCGAATGCAAATAGCATCCTGCAATCATTCAGCGTCTTGCAGCGAAGGCGAGCGCATCCTCCAATCGATCGTCGCCCCAATAGATTTCCGGACCGATTGCAAACGTTGGTGCCCCGAAAATGCCGAGCTTGCGGGCGGCATCCGTCGCCGTCTTCAACAGACCCTCGCCCTCTGCGCTCTTCGCGCGGGCGATAATCGGCGCTGGCGACTTACCGAGCGAAGCAAGAACACGCTCGACGTGATCATCGACACCTGGCGCGCGCCGCCCGATGAACCATTCATGAAATGTCGCTCGCGAGTAGTCCTCGCACCATTTTTCTTGCGCTGCGATGAGACCCACCCGCAACGCGAGAAGATCGGGATCGGCTGGGTATGGCGCCCGGCCGGCAAAGGGGATCTTGTGGCGGCTGGCACGCCGCTCGACGTCGTGCCAGAAATAATTCATCTTCACTTCGTTCTTCGTGAATGCGGTATTGTTCTGCTCAATCAAAATTTCGCGAAGGTTGAACGGCTGCCAGCGCACGTCGACGCCTGCCGCGGACGCGATCGCACCGATACGCATGACCGACAGATAGGAGTGGATGCTGCCGTAGAAGAAATAGAAATCGAGATTGTGGGCCATGGCTCAACTCCGCGCCAAGCGATTGACGACTGGGCGCTGCGAGCGCGTAGTCTCATCATCGCCCAGTGCCGGAAAAGATAGTATCGGATAAGATTTGGCAGGTCTGAAGAACCCCATGCGCAACAGCACCATCCGCGTCGCCACCTTCGCCGGGCCCGGCGCCGAGCCGGTCATCCGCTCGGTGCCGTGGCCGCAAGTGCAAAAGAACGCGGCGCTCATTCAGATCGGCGCCTGCGGGGTGTGCGGCACCGACCTTCACATCCTCAAAGGCCACTGGCCCAAGCCGTTGCCGTGGCCGTTCACCCTCGGCCACGAGCTGGGCGGCGTCATCGTCGAGGCGGGGCGCGAATTCGGCGAAGACTTCATGGGCAAGCCGCTGCGCGTCGGTTCCAAGGTGATGATCCCGCCGCTGATGCCGTGCGGGCGCTGCTATTACTGCGTGCATTATCCGCAGCAGGCCAACAAGTGCCTGACCCCGGTCTATTACGGGCGCTATCTCGGTTTCGACAAGCCGCCGCATTTGTGGGGAGGTTTCGCGGAATACGTCTATGTCGATCTCGACATGCTGCCCGGCACGAAGGTGTACAAGCTTCCCGACGACATGCCGCTGCGCCTGGGGGCGCTGTCGGAGCCGCTGACCTCCTGCATCCGCGCCTTCAACCGCGCGGTCCGCGCCGGCGGATTTAGCTGGGGCGACACCGTCGTGATCCAGGGCTCGGGACCGATTGGCATTCTCGCCATCGCCGCCGCGCGCGAAATGGGCGCCGCACGGGTGATCTGCGTCGGCGCGCCGGAAGAGCCGCGGCTTGCGCTCGCGCGCAAATTCGGGGCCGAAGCCACGGTCAACATCGAGGAGGCCACAGACCCGAAGCAGCGGATCGAGCGCGTGCGCGACATCGTCGGCGGCTTCGGCGCCGACCTCGTGATGGACTGTTCCGGCCATCCGAGCGCCGGCCCCGAGGGCATCGAAATGCTGCGCGACGGCGGCACCTATGTGGAGATGGGCCAGTTCACCGATGCCGGGTCGATCGCCACCTCCTGGCACCGCATCTGCGCCAAGGACCTCAACGTGCTGGGCTCATGGGCCTTCACCGCCAACGACTTGCCGCTCGGCGTCGACATGCTCGACCGCGCCCGTAACAAATATCCCTGGCTCGACATGCAGACGCTCTACCCGTTCGACGAGGACGGCGTCTCCCGCGCCGTCAAGGACGCGATGGCGATGAAGACGGTCAAATCGACCATCGTGCCCTGGCCGGAGCTGGTGTGAGCACCGGCGGTCTGAAGGCATGATTAGCAACGCCGTGATGATCCCCGCATACACCGTCACCGCACGCGTGCTGCACTGGATCACGGCGTTGCTGGTCTTGGCTATGATTCCACTGGGGGTGGTGATAGCCAACGAGTGGGGCGGATCTGCGCAGAACGCTCTCTACGACCTGCACCGCTCGATCGGAGTCACGATCATTCCGCTGGTCATTCTGCGCGTCATCTATCGGTGGACCTATCCGCCGTTACCGTTGCCCGCCGATATTCCCGCGATGCAAAGGCTCGCCGCCTACACCACGCATTGGGGTCTTTACGCGCTGCTCATCGTGCAACCGTTCATAGGCTGGATCGCCACTTCGGCTTATCGGGCGCCCATCATCGTCTTCGGCTTGTTCGAGCTGCCGCCGATCTGGCCCGAGAACCGCGCGTTCTCCGAGCGACTTTTCTACATCCATACCCTCTTGGGCCTCGTCATTGCCTGCCTGGTGGCTGTGCATATCGGCGCGGCGCTGCATCATCATTTCGTGCGCAGGGATCGGGTGCTGCTGCGCATGATCACAGGCTGATAATTGGCCTCCGCTCACCAAGTCGTTCTAGGACAGCTTCCTCTTCAGCAGCCGCTCGGCATTGCCAGCGAAGATCTTACGGCGGTCGCCCTCCGGAATGTCCAGGCGCTTGATGACATCGATCGTCGGCGCGATCGGGCCGAGCGGCGTGTCGGTCGCGAACACCACGTGCTCCGCGCCGAAGAATTCAAGCCCGCAACGCACCGCGTGGGTTCCCCCGCCGAACAGCGCGGTGTCGCCGTAGAAATCGCGCATGTAATCGAGATGCGGCCGCTTGAGCGACGGCAGGATCTTCGAATAGTCCTCGTCGCTGGTGCGGCTGCCCAGCACGTCGAGGCCCGCACCGACCCGGCCGTCGTAGTAGGGGATCATACCGCCCAGATGATGGGTGATGATCTTGAGCCGCGGATAACGGTCGAATAGGCCGCAAAACACCATGCGCACCATGGCTACCGACGTGTCGTAGGGCCAGCCGAAGCACCACCACATTTCGAAGCGCGACTTCTGCTCCTTCGGATAATCCGGCATGCTCGCCGTGCGCGCCGGATGCAGCCAGATCGGAAGATCGAGCTCCGCCATGGTGGCAAAGATCGGCTCGAAGTCTTTGTCGTCGAGCGGCCGGCCCGCGATATTGGTGAAGATCTGCACGCCGCCGGCGCCGAGCTCGTTGACCGCACGCCGCGCCTCCTGCACCGAGCCCTCGACGTCGGTCATCGACAGCGCGGCGACGAAGGTTGGGAAGCGTGCAGGATGGCGCGCACACAGCTCCGCCATGGCGTCGTTGCCGATGCGCGCGAGATTGAGGCCGACGTCGCCGGCGGCAAGGTCTTCGATCGGCGGATTGGGCAGCGAGATGATCTCCCGGTAGTCGCCGAACCGGTCCATCTCGCGGAAGCGCTCGTCGAGATCGAACAGCTTTTTGACCCCCCGCAATCGTGCCCCGATGTTGCCGAGCCGCGGCGCGATCCGGTTCATCTCCTGGAAGAATTTGTCGGGAAAGATGTGGCAGTAGATATCGACGATCGTGTCATTGGCCATTGCTGTTGCCTTGCTTCAGCGAAGACACATCGGCGTGTCTCGGGCGCAGCGCAGCATGAGCGGAGCGAATGGTGCGCTGCAGACCCGGGACCGTTCCGGACTGTGGCGGTCCCGGATCAGCGGTGCACCGCTACGCTGCGCTTCGCGCTGCACCGCATCCGGGACAGAAGTCATCCCCCGTGAGAATACTCAAAACTTCGTCCGGTCCGCGCCCTTGAGCGCGAGCATCTCGCGCGCCTCTTTCGGCGTCGCGACCTGGTAGCCGAGCTCCTCGATCAGGCGGCGCGCCTTCGCCACCTGCTCGGCGTTGCTTTTGGCGAGCTTGCCGCGGCCGATATACAGGCTGTCCTCAAGACCCACGCGCACATTGCCGCCCATCATCACCGCTTGGGTGGCAAACAGCATCTGGTGTCGCCCGGCGCCGAGCACCGACCATGAATAGTCGTCGCCGAACAGCTTGTCGGCGGTGCGCTTCATGAACATGAGATTTTCCATGTCGGCGCCGATGCCGCCGAGAATGCCGAAGATCAGCTGCAGGAAGATCGGCGGCTTGAACCAGCCGCGGTCGACGCCGTGAGCGAGATTGTAGAGATGGCCGACGTCATAGCATTCGTGCTCGAACTTGGTGCCGTGCCCCTCTCCCATCAGCTTCGAGATCTTCTCGATGTCGGCGAAGGTGTTGCGGAAGATGGTCTCCCTTGTCCCGGTGAGATAGGGCTCCTCCCAATCGTGCTTCCAAGTCTTGTAGCGGGCGACCATCGGGTAGAGGCCGAAGTTCATCGAGCCCATGTTGAGTGAGCACATCTCCGGCGACAATTTCATCACGCCCGCGAGCCGCTCCTCGACCGCCATGGTCGGCGACCCGCCGGTCGTAATGTTGATCACAGCGTCGGTCGATTGCTTGATGCGCGGGAGGAACTGCATGAACATCGCGGGATCGCCGGTCGGGCGGCCGTCCTGGGGATTGCGCGCATGCAGATGCAGGATGGCGGCGCCGGCTTCGGCGGCGCCGATCGCCTGCTCGGCGATTTGGTCGGGCGTGATCGGGAGCGCATCCGACATGGTGGGGGTATGGATCGCGCCCGTGACGGCGCAGGTGATGATGACCTTGTCGGAGTTCGCAGCCATTGTTCTCTCCCGGGGACTGTCGGATGCACTTGCAGGATCAGGTTGTGCGGGCATCCGCGGCAAAGCGCAAGCGCCGCTCCAGCGGCAGGAGCTGCCAGCCAAAGCGTTCGGTGAGAAAGCCCCAGATGCCCTTCGGCGCCACCAGCATCACGGCGATGGCGACGGCGCCGAGCATGAGAAGATACAGGCTGCCGAGATCGGCAAGCGTCTGCCGCAGAACGAAAAATATGATGGTGCCGATGATCGGCCCCTCCACCCGACCGATGCCGCCGATCACGGTGATGAAGATGACGAAGGCGGTCCAGTCGTTGACGCTGAAGGCGGTGTCGGGGGAAATCCGCAGCTTCTGCAGAAAGATCAACGCCCCGACCATCGCCGTGCCGAAGGCGGTCAGCACGTAGACGACGAGCTTGGTGCGCGTGACGTCGACGCCGTTTGATCGCGCGGCCAGCTCATTGTCGCGGATGGCGGTGAGCGCCAGGCCGTAGCGCGAGCGCAGCAATAGCACGATCGCGGCGAGCACGATCACCACGAGCGCGAGCGCCACCCAATACATCAGGAATTCCCGCAGCTGCCGGCTCGGCGCCATGGCCGTCACGATGGACGCCGGCAAGCTGATGCCGGAGCCGCCGCCCAGCGCGGAGAGCTGCGAGGCGATCAGGCGAAACACTTCGGCGATCACCCAGGTGCCGATGGCGAAGTAGTGGCCGCGCAGCCGAAACATCAAGCCGGCGACGGGCAACGCGACCACCGCGGCAACCGCGCCCGCAATCGGTACGGCGAGGAGCGGATGAACGCCGGCCAGAATGGTCGACGCAAACAGCACATAGCCGCCGAGCCCGACATAGGCTTGTTGGCCCACCGAGACGAGCCCGGCATAGCCGGCGAGCAGGTTCCACAGGCTCGCCAGCGCCACATAGGCGTAGATTTCCGCAAGCAGCCGCAGGTCGTCGCGTCCGCCCCAGGCCGGCGCCATAGCGAGCAGCACGAAGGCCAAACCAAATGTCGCGACCCCGATGCGGCTCGAGCGGGTCGCGTGCTCGACCTTGAAGGACGCGATCATCCCTTCACCTTCGGAAACAGACCCTCGGGCCGCAGCGCCAGAATGAACAGAAAGGCAAGATGCCCGGCCAGGAGCTGCCAGCCCGGATTGATCTGCGCGCCGATCGCCTGCGCCACGCCGAGGATGATGCCGCCCGCGAGCGTGCCCCACATGCTGCCGAGGCCGCCGATGATGACGGCCTCGAAGCCGAAGATCAGCCGCGCGGGGCCGATCGCGGGATCGAAATTGGTGCGAATTGCAATAAACACGCCGGCCACAGCGATCACCGCGAGCGACAGCGCCATGGCGAGCGCGAAGACATGACGGTTGTCGAGGCCCATCAATTGGGCGACGGACTGATCATCCGACGTCGCCCGAAAGGCGCGGCCGAAGGCGGTGCGGTAGAACAGGAGCTGTAGCGCACCGATGACCGCCACCGCGACGACGAATTGCAGGAGGGGAAGCGCGCCGATCCAGACGCCCTCCATCAGCGGAAAGCTTGCGACCTCGATCGCGCCGGCCCGCAGCCGGCGGCTGTCGGCGGTAAAGAGTTCGAGCAGCGCGTTCTGGATGATGACGGAAAGTCCGAAGGTCACCAACAGAGGTGGCAGGAGGTCGTCGCCGAGCGTGCGGTTGAGCAGAGCGCGCTGAAGGCCATATCCGATCGTCGTCATGATCGGCACCACGACGGCGATCGCGAGCAGCGGGTTGATGCCGAGCGTGTCGGTCGTCATCAGCGCGATATAGGCGGCGAGCACGATCAGATCGCCGTGGGCGATGTTGACGAGGCGCATCACCCCGAAGATCAAAGCGAGCCCGGCGGCGAACATGGCGTAAAGCCCGCCGATCAGCACGCCCTGGATGACGATATTGACCCATTCCATCGCGGTACGATTTCGGTT
>Ga0081455_10008302_pt1 | contig 10821 bp, 4 predicted proteins | sample TabmetS3T2R1_FD_70207 | JGI IMG/M metagenome (GOLD analysis project Ga0081455, IMG submission 70207) | Tabebuia heterophylla rhizosphere microbial communities from the University of Puerto Rico - S3T2R1 | ecosystem: Host-associated > Plants > Roots > Rhizosphere ... | reverse complement strand
GCGGCTCACTCCGAGCGTAGCGCGACCAGCGGATCAACTTGCGTCGCCCTTCGCGCCGGAATCCAGCAAGCGCAAATCGCCACCAGCAGCAACACGAGCGCAACCACGCCAAACGCCAGCGGGTCGGCCGGGCGCACGCCGAACAACAGACTTTCCATCCAGCGCGTCAGCGCGAAAGCGGCAGTCAATCCAAGCGCGACGCCGATCAACGTCAGCTTCAATCCTTGCCACATAATCAACCGCAGCACGTCGCGCGCCTGCGCGCCCAACGCCAGCCGAACGCCTAACTCGCGCGTGCGCTGTCTGACCGTATAGGCGATCACGCCGTAGATGCCGACGGCCGCCAACAACAAGGCCAGCGCCGCAAAGCTCGACAGCAAGACCATCGTCAGCCTGCGCTGGGCCAGCGAATTGCCTAGCAATTGATCCATCGTCCAGACCGAGTACACGGGCAGGTCTTTGTCTACCGTATGAATCGCCTGTTCGATTGGGGCGGCGACAGCCAGCGGATTGCCCTGCGTTCGCACAATCAGTCCTAAAGCGGTTCCGGGTTCTTGCGAAAACAGCACATATGTTTGCATCGAGGCGCCGCGATCTACGCCGTTCATCTTGACGTCATTCACAACGCCGATGACTTCGCGCCAGAGGCCGTTGTATTCGGGAAAGCCTTGTTTGACGCGCTTGCCGATGGGGTCTTCGTTCGGCCAGATGCGGCGCGCCAACGTTTCGTTGATGACCGCCACCGGCGCGGATTCCGGGGTGTCAGCCGCGCTGAACCACCGCCCGCGCAGCAACCGAATGCCCATCGTATCGAAGTAATTCGCGCTCACCCGCAAGTAATCCGATACCGGCAACTCGGCGCGCGACGGCGCGGGTTTGTCGGCGGCGGTAAAAACCGAATCCCAGTATGCGCCTTCTATCGGCAACGATTGCGACAATGCGGCGGAACGGACTCCCGGCGCGGCCCGCACGCGCGCCAGGCATTCGTCATAAAAAACGCGCCCCGTCTGCGGACTGTATTTTTTGTCCGACAGCTCAAATCGCATCGTCAACAAATTGCCCGCCTCGAAGCCGAGATCAACGCGCAGCAGGTTGTACATTGAACGCAGGAGCAAACCTGCGCCCGCCAACAAGACGAGCGACAAACTGACCTCGGCGATCAGCAAGGCTTTGCGCGCCCCTTCGCGCGCTACGCCCGTCGTCAGGCGTCCGCCGTCTTTCAGAGCGGTTTGTAAATCGATCTTTGAGGCGCGTAAGGCGGGCGCCAGGCCGAACAACAAACTGGTCAGCGCGGCGACGCCCAGCGTGAAGAGCAATACGGCGGTGTCCAGCCCAACGCGGCTGAGCTGTGGGATTTCAGTCGGCGCCAGCCTAAGCAATCCGGCCAACATCAAGCGCCCCAGCAGCAACCCGCCGGCGGCGCCCAGCCCTGCCAGCAACAAGCTTTCGCTCAGCAATTGCCGCACGATGCGCCAGCGGCCAGCGCCGAGCGCCAGCCGCACGGCCAGCTCTTTTTCCCGTTCCGCCGCGCGCGCCAGCAGCAGATTGGCGACGTTGATGCAGGCGATCAGCAAAATGAAACCAACTGAGCCGAGCAAGACCCACAGTGAGCGCCGCACGCTCTCTGACATCACGTCCTGCAAGCGTTCAGCCTGCGCGCTCTTGCCTTCATTGATCTTCGGATATTCCTGCGCCAGTTGTCGCGCGAGCGCCGCCATTTCACTGTTCGCCCGCTCGAGCGTCACACCTGGTTTCAGGCGCGCGACGGCATACATACCGCCAAAACTGGATCCGCGATCCGCCATGCCGGAATTGGGCGCAAGAAACAGCCCAATCGGAACGTACACTTCAGCCGCCTCGAAGTACTCAAAACCCTGCGGCGCCACACCGACCACGGTGTAAGAATCACTGGTCAGCGAGACGGCTTTGCCAATAACGTCCGCCGCGCCCCCAAAGTGACGCTGCCAGAAGCCATGACTGATCACGACGGTACGCGGCGCCCCGTAACGATCATCCGCTTCGGTAAACAATCGCCCGAGTTGCGGCCGCACGCCGAGCAGTGAGAAGAAATTCCAGTTGACCCTTCGCCCAGATAAACGCCTGGGGTTGTCCACGCCAATCAGATTGAAGGACTCCGGGCCGGACATTGCCATCCCCGCAAACGATTCCGCGCGGGCTCGCCAGTCTGCGAAGTTCGGATAAGGCACGCCATTACGTTCGCCGTCGCGCGTTCTCTCCGCCAACAACACCAACCGCTCCGCTGCCACATACGGCAACGGACGCAGCAGCAGCGCATTCACCACGCTAAAGATGGCCGTGTTCGCGCCGACGCCTAAAGCGAGCGTGACGGCGGCAATCATTGTGAAGCCGGGTTTCTTAGCCAACGTGCGCGCGCCGTAGCGCAAGTCTTGCCACAAATCCGCGATCATATTTGTCCTCCGGTTGGTTCCGAGTACGATGGGTTCTTGGTTGATTTGCCGCCTTGCGCGCCGCAGTTCTCGCGCCAGCAATTCACTGCCGCTCAATTCCGACCGGGTTTGGCGTTCAGCTTCCGCCGGCGTCACGCCGCTCGCCAGCGACTCCGCGTAGCAGTCTTCCAAGAACTGCGCGAGTTCTTCGACGATGGCCGCCTCATGCGTTGGTGTAAGCCGCAAGCCGGCCAGTCGCGTTCTGATTTCTGCTTTCCAGTCAGGCATAGGTGTTTTTGCATCTTTCTTCGCACTGCATATGATCCCCCTGACGCCCCGCGGCAAGGTAATCGAATTTGAAAATCCCCGATAATGCCTTACCACTCCTTGTCGTGTTCAGGTTATTCAGCTCTTAAAGCGATCATCGGATCCACCTTAGTCGCCCGCCGCGCCGGTATCCAACAGGCCAGGAGCGCCACTCCCAGCAGCAACAGGACGACTCCGCCGAACGTCAGCGGGTCCGCCGGCTTCACTTCATAGAGCAGGCTTTCGAGGTAGCGCGTCAGCGCGAACGCGCCGCTCAAACCGATCCCTATGCCGGCGACCGCCATCGCCATTCCATGACGGATGACCAGCCGGAACACGGCGCCAGGGCTCGCGCCCAGCGCCATTCGAACGCCCATCTCATGCGTCCGCTGCCGCACTGCGTTGGCCAGAACGCCGTAGATGCCCACGGAAGCCAGCGACAGCGCCACCACGGCGAACAGCCCTAACAGGATCAGATTGAAACGCGGTTGCGCGACTGTCCGGCCCAGCGTCTGCTCGGCAGTGCTTACGCCAAAGACCGGCGCGGCGCTGTCCAGCGCCTGCGCCTCGCGGCGCACAGCCGCCGCCAACGCCAAAGGGTCGGCGGCCGTGCGAACGACCAGGCTCATTGTTCTGGACGGGCCTTGCGCTTGCGAATAGTAGGCTTCCGGCTGAGTTTCCTCGTTCAACTGGTTGAGCGACACATCGCGGACGACGCCGACGATCTCGGCGAGGGGCCCTTTTTGCGACGCGCCCATTAAGAGTTGAATGCGTTTGCCCAGCGGGCTTTCATTGGGCCAGAAGCTGCGCGCCATCGTCTCGTTGATAACCACGACCGGCGGCGCGTTCGCGTCATCGGACGGTTGCAAGGCGCGCCCCTGCCGTAACGCGATGCCCATAGTTTTGAAGTAATCCGGCGTCACCCGCCAAAAGTAGAAATGCCCGTAAGCGTTGCGGTCAGGCGGAATTGATTGATCAGCGACGCCGGGCCGCCCTTCGATCTGAAAGGCTGTGTCGCCGTACCAGCCGGTGAATGGCAGCCCGCTCGTCGCCGCGGCTGAGACGACGCCCGGCAACGCGCGAGCACGCTCCAGAAGGCTATCGTAAAAGGCGGTCACGCGCGGATTGTCCTGATAACGCGACGCCGGCAAGTCGATGTTGACCGTCAACAGGTTTTTCACGTTGAAGCCAGGATCGATGCGCAGCAGACGGTCGAAGCTGCGCAGCAACAATCCCGCCGCGATGACCAGCATTACGGCCAGCGCCACTTCCGACACGACCAGGGCGCGCTGAACGCGGGCGCCTCCGGCGCTGCCTGTAAATCCGCGTCCTTCCTCGCGCAGCGCACGGTTTAAATCTAGCCGCGAGACCTGCGCCGCCGGGGCCAGGCCGGACAGCATCGCCGCCATCAGGGAGACGCCCAACGTGAAGAGCAGCGCAGTGACATTCAGCGAGATCTGGCTGAAGAGAGGAACGCTGATCAGGTTTGTATTCGTAATCAAACGTACGCCCCAGCCGGCGAGCGCCACGCCGACCGTTCCGCCTAAGAGCGCGATCAACACACTCTCGGCCAGCAACTGCCGGATTAGCCTCCAGCGCCCAGCGCCCAGCGCCGCTCGCACGGCGATCTCTTTACGCCGCCCGGCTGCGCGCGCCAGCAGCAGACTGGAGACGTTGGCGCAGGCGATGAGCAGGACCAAGCCTACTGCGCCGGCCAATATCCACAAGGCTTTCTTCGCGGCGCCGACCAGGTCGTCCTGGAGCGGCAGGACGCGGATGCCGTGGGGCGGCTCGTTGATCGTCCCCTGCGGATGATCCTGCCGCAACTGCGCGAACACTGCGCTCACCTCGGTGAACGCCTGTTCCGGTCGTACGCCCGGCTTCAGGCGGGCAATCGGCCGCAAGTAGTAGCTGCCCCAATTCAGATTGGCCGGGTCAATTTGCGCAGCGCGCCAGAGTTGAGCGAACTGCGGAACCGAAAAGTCTTCTGGCAATCGGAAATCCGGCGGCATTACGCCGACGACAGTGACCGGGTTGTCATTCAGCCGGATCGTCCGGCCCAGAATGTCCGCGTCCCCGCCATACCGCCGCTGCCACATCTCATAACCTATGACCGCCACCCGTTGACTGCCGGGCGTTTCGTCTTCCCGGCGAAAAGTCCTGCCGAGGACGGGCTGAGAGCCCAGCGATTCGAAGACGCCCTCCGTCACATATGTGACCGCGACGCGCTGCGTCTCATTCTGCTCGGTCAGGTTTCCGCTACTGAACCAATAGCCGCCGAGTCGCTGGAAAGACTGATTCCCGGCCCGCAGCCGCGCGAGTTGCGCTTCTGAAAACCCGACTTGATTGAGCCCGGACGTGGGAATCGTCTGCCAGACACTGACAATCGGGTCCGGATCGGAATAAGGCAGCGATTTGAGCAGCACGCCGTACAGCACGCTGAAGATCGCGGTGTTCGCGCCGATGCCCAGACTGAGCGTGGCGACGGCGATCAATGTGAAGCTGGGGTTCTTGAGTAAAGTTCGTGCGCCGAAGCGCAGGTCTTGCCATAAATCCGCGATCATATTTGTCCTCCGATTCGTTCCGAAGACGACGGGTTCCGGGTTGTTTGGCCGCTCCATGCGGCGTAATTCGCGCGCCAGCAATTCACTGCCGCTCAATTCGGTCAGTGTTTGGCGATAGGCTTCCGCTTCCGTCGCGCCGCCCGTAAGTAGCTCGGCGTAGTAGTCTTCGAGATATGCCGCCAATTCCTCGACGATGGCGGATTCGCGCGTCGGCGCAAGACGCAAGCCTGCGAGCCGTATTCTGATCTCTGATTTCCATTGCGGATTCATATCTGACGTGGCCTAGTCGCTTTTCGTCGTTATTCACTGCGCAAGGCAATTAGCGGATCAACCTTCGTCGCCCGCCGCGCCGGAATCCAGCAAGCCAGCAACGCGACCGCGACCAATAAAATCGCGACGCCGACGAACGTGACGGGATCAGTGGCGCCCACGCCGAATAATAAGCCCGAGACCGCGCGGGTTACGGCGAACGCTCCGGCCAGGCCGATTACGATGCCGATGAGAACCAGCTTCATCCCCTGACTGATGATCAGCTTCAGCACGTCTCGGATTTGCGCGCCTAAAGCCATGCGCACACCGATTTCACGCGTTCGCTGGCCGACGGCGCAAGTCATCAGGCTGTACAGACCCATTGACGCCAGCAGCAGCGCCAACAGGCCGCAGACCGTTCCCGTCCCCGCGGCCAAACGGGGTGCCCAGTAGTCGTATGACAAAATCTCATCGGCCATTCGCAGGCCGAAGACAGGCACGCGCGAATCCAGCATTGCGATTTCACGGCGCACGCTATCAGCTACGGCTTTCAAATCGCCGGCGGTGTTTGCGCTAACCAGCAGCGTCATACCAGATCCGAAATGCTGAAATCGCGGCAGGAAGAGATGTGGCTGCGGAGCTTCATACAGAGTATCGTAGAGCGCGTTCTTGACGACGCCGACGATTTCCATCAAAGGGGATTGCGGGTTCAAGATGCGAATGCGTTTACCCAGAGCATTCTGCTCGCCGCCATAGAACTTGCGCGCATATTCCTGATTGACGATCGCGACCGGCGGAGCATCGCTGTTATCGCGTTCGCTAAAATCGCGGCCTGACAGCAGCGGCGTCCTGATCGTTTCAAAATACCTCGGCGAAATGATATTGGCGGCGATCTTATCTCCCAGGTTCGGAAGCGGATCGGGTTCGCCTTCTTTCACGACTGTCCGGATATCGGAATTGTCCTCCAACGGCGCTCTCTGAGTGAGCGCTGCGGCGCGCACGCCGGGCTGGGCCTCGATGCGCTTGAGCAATTCGCTATGAAATCGTTTGGCCGTCTCAGTAGTGTAGCCGAGCGAACCGGGATCGATAGCCATCATTACCAGATTCTCGGTACTGAACCCCAGTTCTGTGTTTACTGCATTGTTCCAGCTTCTGAGAAACAAACCGGCGCATACCAGGACGATGCAAGAGATCGCCACCTGAGCGACGACCAGGGCGCCGTTCAGATTCCAGAGACGCCCGCTCCTCGATTGTCCGGCGACCTCGCTCTTCAGCACTGTGACCAGATCAGGCCGCGAAGCGAGCAAAGCGGGCGCCAGCCCGAAAATCAGCATGGTTGAGAGCGTAACGACTAACATCCATTTCAAGACATAAAGATCGGGGCTGATATCGAGGTCGATGGCGCCGGAGAGGAGAGGAAAAGAAGCGCGCGCCAGATCGGTTCCCCAGCATGCGAGCAGCCAACCCAATGTTCCACCGAGCAGCGCGAGCAGCAGGCTTTCCGTCAGCAATTGCCGCACGATGCGAAAGCGCCCCGCGCCCACCGCCAAACGGACGCCTATCTCTTTACTGCGCGCGGCGGCTCGCGCCAGCGTCAGATTAGCGACGTTTGCGCAAGCCGCTAGCAACACCAGACCCGCTACACCTGAGGCGAGCAGCGAACTGAGCTTGAGAATCCAGGTAGCCCCGCCATATCTGCCGTCGAACTCGGATACTACGCGAACATTCAAATCGGCATTTTCTTTCGGATATAGTTGCGCCAGATTGTTCGCCACCCGCTTCAAATCGACGTCCGCCTGCGCCACTGTGACGCCGGGTTTAAGTCGACCGATTAGTTGGAGAGTGTTCCAGATGCGATTCGTTACCCACCAGCCTGTCTGCCCGTTGAGTTTCGACTGCATCATCAGGGGGACCCAGAAATCATGTTGGATTCCATAATTCAGACCTTTGAAGGTCACGGGCGCGACGCCTATGATTGTGAAGGGATAACCGTTAATGAAGATCTTTTTGCCGGTAATCGCCGCATCGGAATTAAAGCGGCGCTGCCAAATCGCGTGGCCCAAAACTACGACCGGATGAGTGTTTTCCGTACGATCTTCTTCAGGCGAGAAGCCACGACCCAGGACCGGTTTGACTCCCAATATATCGAAGTAATTGCCGCTGACGAGTTCGCCATCGACAACATCAGTGTGGGCGTCATCGCCGTAATCGCTGCCCTCACCGCCTCTGATTCCCGCTGAGGTGTTCTGCCACGCGAGTAGCCCGGACAAAGTCTCGTTTTGCTCGCGCAGATCGAGATAGTTCGCATAAGCGATGCCGCCCCAGGACTCGCCATCCTTCTTGTTTTCCCGGAACGATTTGACGATTTCATCCGGCCTCTCCACTGGCAGCGAACGAAGCAAGAAACCGTTCGCCAGACTCAAAATAGTCGTGTTAACGCTGATGCCCAGCGCCAGCGCCAGCACGGCTACAGCGGTATAGCCCGGCGCTTTATGCAAAATGCGCGCGCCAAAACGCAGGTCCTGCCACAAATCCGCGATCATATTTATTCTCCGATTGGTTCCGAGCACGACGGGTTCTTGAGGGACTTGCCGCTCTATGCGCCGCAGTTCCTGCTGGAGCATTTCACTGTCGCTCAACTCCGCCAGCGTTCGTTGATAGGCTTCGGACTCACTCACGCCGCTTGCCCGCAACTCGTCATAGCAATCGTCAAGGTACTGAACCAGCTCTTCGATGATGGCGTTCTCGCGTGTCGGCGCAAGGTTTGATTTCGACAGTCGTAGTCTGATTTCTTGATTCCAATTCGGCATAGTTCTCCGAGAGTCGGAATGCGGCCTGCTGTGGCGGTCCTCCGACTTTTGACTTCCAGTCACTCACTTCGCAAAGCAATCAGCGGATCAACCTTCGTCGCCCGCCGCGCCGGAATCCAACAAGCCACAAGCGCGGTTACGCTCAACACAACAGCCACTCCCACAAAAATCAGCGGGTCGGTCGCGCTAACCCCGAACAACAATGTTTCGAGCAAGCGAGTCAGCCAGAGGGCGGCGACGAGGCCGGCCGTCACGCCGACCATTACCAGTCTCATCCCCTGAACGATGACCAAGCGAAGCACATCGTAGCCTCGGGCTCCAAGCGCCAGGCGAATGCCAAATTCGTTGGCGCGGTTGCCGACGTTGAGCGAGATCACGCCGTAAATGCCCATGCCGGCGAGCAGCAATGCGGTCACGGCAAAGCCCGCGAGCAGAAGACTCGTCAGTCGTTTTGTACTAAGCGAGCGCGCCACGGCCTGTTCCATCGTGCTCACTTCAAACACAGGCAGTTCCGAATCCAACGCCAAAACCTGCGCGCGAACGGCTGAGATCATCGCTTCGGGTTTGCCCGCCGTCCGAATGGCGAAATACATCGACTCCTGAATTTGCTGCGAAGCGGGCAGGTAAAGGTAGGGCCAGGATGGGCTCGTGAGGCTTAGATCTTCATCCAGGCTGGCCTGTTTGACATCCGCGACAACACCGACCACTTCCGTCCATGGGCCGGCGCCGAGTTTGACCCGCTTGCCAATGGGATTTTCATTAGGCCATTGGCTGCGAGCGAGCTTCTCATCTACGATGGCGACAGGAGTTGATGCCGCGGTGTCGGTTGGCAGGAATGGGCGGCCTTTTAGAATCGGGATGCCCATCGCGGCGAAATAACCGGGCGTCGCATTACGCCACCACGCCACTGGCGCCTGTTCAAGCTCGCGCTCTTCCACCGTGAAGACAGTTCCATCGCTGACGCGGTTGAATGGCAACTGCTGGCACAATCCGGCGGCGCGTACACCCGGCAGGTTTTGCACACGTTCAAGAAATCGCTCGTAGAAGCCGTGAATCTGCGCGTTGGTCGCGTATTTTTTCTCCGACAGTTCCAGGCGTCCCGTCAACACATTGTCCGGACGGAAACCTGGATCGACTGCGAGCAGGTTCTTGAAACTTTGCAACATCAGCCCCGCGCCAATGAGCAAAACCAGTGAAAGCGTTACCTGTGCAATAACGAACGCGTTATTCAATCGGCGGGCGCCGCGAGACGCTGTTCCCCGCGCCCCTTCCTTGATCGCTTCGCTCAAATTGACCCGTGCGCTCCACAGCGCCGGAGCCAAGCCAAACAGCAGACCGGTCGCGAGCGAAGCAGCAAAGGTGAAAAGCAATACACGCAAATCGATTTGCGCTTGCTCGATTCGGGGAACGTTTTCCGGCGACAGATTTTTAAGCGCTTTGACGCCCCAGAACGCCAGCGCCAGCCCGCCTCCGGCGCCCGCCAACGCCAGCAATAAACTTTCGGTCAGGAACTGTCTGATAATTCTGCGCGAACTTGCGCCCAGACAACTGCGTACCGCAATCTCGCGGCTGCGCGCGGATGCGCGGGCCAGTACTAGATTGGCGATGTTGGCGCACGCAATGAGCAGAACCAGCACGACCGCGCCGAGCAAAACCAATAGCGGCGTTCGCACGGCGCCGGCAATGAGTTGTATCAACGGCAAGACCAACAAGTTTGCCTCTTGCCGTTCTATCGGCCAATTGCGCTCCCGCGCATAACTGCCGAACAACGCGTTGATTTCCCCTTGCGCGACCGCCGGGCTGACGCCAGGCTTCAGACGGCCAATCGGGTTCAGATACCAGTAATCGTGGTTCTGTGGATCGAATCCCAGCGGGGTCCATAGTTCTGTACGTCCGGGAAAATTGAATCCGGGCGGCATGATTCCCACGACTACAGTTGGAATGTCGTTGAGGTTGAGAACCTTTCCGATTATCCCCGGATCGCCGCCGAACCGCCGCTGCCATAATTCATAGCTCAGGATCGTAACCAGGTTATTGCCCGGCGTGCATTCCTGCGGCAGAAACGCGCGACCGTGAAGCGGCGATTGTCCCATCACGCTGAAAAAATCATATGTGACGGTCGCGCCATTTAATCGCGCCGGCTCCGCTTTGCCCGTTAGATTGAAACCGGCGCCGCTGTAGCCCGCGATCTTTTCAATGGTTTGGCTGCGGTCGTGAAAGAAGGCGAAAAGACCATTCGTCAACTGCAATTTCCGCAGCCCCTCCTTCGGCGAAGTGACCCAGAAATTCATCAATCGGTCAGGCTCCGGGAAGGGCAACGGGCGCAACAGCACGGCATTGACCACGCTGAAAATCGCGGTATTGGCGCCGATCCCCAACGCAAGCGTCAAGACGGTCACGGCAGTAAAACCGGGTTTCTTCAGCAACATTCGCGCGCCGAATCGCAAGTCTTGCCATAAATCCGCGATCATATTTGTCCTCCGA
>Ga0081455_10008301_pt1 | contig 10821 bp, 10 predicted proteins | sample TabmetS3T2R1_FD_70207 | JGI IMG/M metagenome (GOLD analysis project Ga0081455, IMG submission 70207) | Tabebuia heterophylla rhizosphere microbial communities from the University of Puerto Rico - S3T2R1 | ecosystem: Host-associated > Plants > Roots > Rhizosphere ... | reverse complement strand
CTACTCGCTCTCCTCCGCCAAGCTGAAGGAGCAACTGGGCTGGGAGGCACAGATCCACTTCGCCGAGGGACTGGAGAGGACCGTCGCCTGGTACCGCGACAACGAGGACTGGTGGGGGCCGATCCGCTCCGGCGAGTACCGCGAGTACTACGAACGGCAGTACGGGAAGGCCCTCGGTTAGCGCGATGACGACCTCACCGACGACCGACGACGTCCTCTGGGATCTCGAGCACCTGAAGGAGGCGCGCGGCCTGACCAACTGGATGTTCGAGCAGTTCGAGGCCGACGTGCGCGGCCGCGTCCTCGAGGTCGGCGCTGGGATCGGGACCTTCACCGAGCTGCTGCTGATGAAGCCGGTCGACCACGTGCTCGCGATGGAGCCCTACGGGCCCTGCGTGACCGTCCTGCGGCAGGAGTTCGCCGACGACCCGAAGGTGACGGTCCTCGACGAGTCGCTCCCCGACGCCCCGAGCCTGGCAGCCGAGAAGGAGGCCGTCGACTTCGTCCTCTGCCAGAACGTGCTCGAGCACATCGAGGACGACGCCGGCGCGATGGCGGCGATCGCGGCGGCGATGAAGCCGGGTGCCCGGCTCTTCCTCCTCGTGCCCGCCAACCCCCGCCTCTACGGGCCGCTCGACAAGGCCTACGAACACTTCCGCCGCTACACCAAGCCGCTGGTTCGCGAGCGGGTGCTCGGCGCCGGGCTCGAGCTCGACGACCTCTACTCGTTCAACGCCCTCGGGATCCCGGGCTGGTGGGTGCAGAACCGCCGCGGCAGCGACGCCGAGTTGAGCAGCAACTCGCTGACGGCCTACGAGATGCTGCTGCGAGCCTGGAAACCGATCGAACGGCGCTGGCGGCCGCCGGTCGGGCTGAGCGTCATCGCCCGCGCGCGCAGGCCGGGCTAGGCGCCGCGCGCCATCGCGAACCGGCATTCGGCGAGCGTTCGCAACACCCGCAGGCCGTCGACAGCGGTGAGCTTCTTGCCCTCGCGGCGCCCGCGGGCGCGGTAGCGGACCGGCACTTCGTAGATCTGGTGGCCGCCGGCGAGGACCTTGCCGGTGATCTCCGGCTCGATGTCGAAGCCCTGCGACTGCAGATCGAGCGAGCGGAAGATCTCCGTCCGCATCAGCTTGTGGCAGGTCATGATGTCGCTCAGGTAGCAGTTGAAGAGCAGGTTGGCGACCAGGGTCACGCACTTGTTCCCCATCACGTACCAGAAGCTGAAGGCCGAATGGGATTCGAAGCCGCGCGACCCGAAGACCACGTCGGCCTCGCCGTCGAGGACCGGCTGCAGGAGTTTCGAGATGTCGGTCGGGTCGTACTCGAGGTCGGCGTCCATGATCGCCGCGTAGGTGCCGCTCGCGTGCTGCAGCGCGGTGCGGACGGCCGCGCCCTTGCCGCTGTTGCGCTCGTGCGTCACCAGCGTCACCTGATCGCGATCGGCGAGCTTGCGCAGCAGCTCCGGGGTGCCGTCGGTCGAGCCGTCGTCGACGATCACCAACTCGACCTCGGCGACCGGGTAGTCGACCTCGAGCACGCGGTCCACCGCGTTCTCCACCGTCGCCTGCTCGTTGAAGACGGGCATCAGGATCGAAAGCTCTGGCCGCGGCATCGGCCGGGTAGCTTAGAGGCTGTCTCAGCCGTGCCGCGGTCGCCAGCCTTGCCCCGCTAGGGTGCGGCGCCATGGAGGACCGCTAGATGGCAGAGACGCTGCCGACCAAGCTCGACGGCGTGGTCCTGGTCGAGCCCGCCGTCCATGGCGACGAGCGCGGCTTCTTCGTCGAGACCTACAGCCGCGATGCCTGGGCCGAGCTCGGTGTCGACGTCGAGTTCGTCCAGCACAACCACTCGCGCTCCTCGCTGGGGACGCTGCGCGGCCTCCACTTCCAGACCGTGCCGGGCCAGGCGAAGCTGTTGCGCTGCGCCCGCGGCGAGATCCTCGACGTCGCCGTCGACCTGCGCCGCGACTCGCCCACCTATGGCCAGTGGGAGGCGCACGTGCTCGACGATCAAAAGCACCACCAGCTGTTCGTGCCGATCGGCTTCGCCCACGGCTTCGTCGTCTTGAGCGAGACCGCCGACGTCTGCTACCTGGTCTCGAACCTCTTCGACCCGGCGACCGAGAAGGGGATCGCCTGGGACGACCCCGACGTCGGCGTCGACTGGCGGGTGTCCGAGCCGCTGCTCTCCGAGCGCGACAGGAACGCGCCGCGGCTGGCCGAGATCGCCGACGAGCTTCCCTGGTAGCCACCGGCCCGTTGCGCGAATAGGCTGGCGCCGCGACGGTGACCTCGCGGCGGAACATGCGGCTGACGCTGGCGGCGATGACCCTCGCCAGCTCGATGATCCTGGTCGACCAGACGGCGGTGCCGCTGGCGACCCCGCACGCGATCGAGGACCTCAACGCCTCGGTCGGCGAGTCGCAGTGGCTGATGACCGCCAACATCCTGCCGCTGGCGGCGCTGATGGTCTTCGGCGGCCGCCTCGGCGACCTCTTCGGGATGCGCCGCGTCTTCCTCGTCGGCGCCGTGATCTTCGGCCTGGCGACGACCGCGATGGGCCTCTCGCAGGACCTGCCGATGGCGATCGCCTCCCGTGCCCTGCAGGGGGCGGGCGCGGCGCTGATGATGCCGACCGCGCTGGCGATCGTCAGCGCCGTCTACCCGGACGAGAGCAAGGGCTCGGCGCTCGGGATCCTGGCCGGGGCCTCGGCCTTCTTCGCCGCTCTCGGACCGGTCCTCGGCGGGGCGCTGACGGCGATCGACTGGCGCCTGGTCTTCCTCATCAACGTGCCGCTGGCGGTGATCGCGATCGTCCTCACCCTGCGGGCAACGCCGCAGCTCGAGCCCGAGCAGGGCGCCTCGCGCGACCTCGACCTGCCCGGGGTCGTCACCTTTGGGCTCGCCGTCGGGGCCCTGATCTTCGGCCTCAGCGAAGGTCCCCAGGCCGGTTGGGGCGATCCGAAAACCCTGATCCCGATCGTCGCCGGCGTGCTCCTGATCCCGGTCTTCCTGGTCGTCGAGCGCCGCGCCACCAACCCGATGATCAACTTCAAGCTGTTCCGCCACGACAACTTCCTCGCCTCCAACATCAGCCAGTTCCTGGCCGGGATGGTCGAGCTCGGGCTCGGCTTCCTCACCCCGTTCTTCCTCCTCCTGGTGGTCGGCGTTTCGCCGGCGGCGGCGGGGGTGGCGCTGATCCCGGCGACGATCCCGATCATCCTCGCCGGCCCGCTCGCCGGCAAGGCCTTCGACCGCTTCGGCGGCCGCTGGCCGCTGGTCGCCGGCTTCCTCGTCCTCGCCGCATCCGGCGTCGTCCTCGCCATCTCTGTCTCCGAGGAATCGGCGGTGGCGCTGATCCCCGGGCTGCTGCTGCAGGGGCTCGGCCTCGGCATCGTCCTCACCGTCAACGACCCGACCGGGCTGACCGCGGTGCCGGCCGAGGACGCCGGCGAGGGGGCGGGGATGATCAACACCTCCGAGCAACTCGGCGGCGCGCTCGGGATCGCGGCGCTGACCGCGATCGAGCTCGGCATCAACTTCCAGGTGCTCGACGAAAAGCTCGCCGAGCAGGGCGTCCACCCGACCAACGATCAGGTCGAACAGGCCAGGGACCTGATCATCCAGGCCGAGCAGTCGGGAATCAAAAACCTGCCCGAAAGCGAACTCCTCAACCTGATCCGCCCCGACGTCGCCGCCTCCCACGTCACCGCCTTCGAGGTCACCTTCGCGGTCTCCGCCGGCATCGCCCTGCTCGGGGCGCTCTGCGCGCTGACCCTGGTGCGCAAGACCGACCGGGTCAAGGTCGGCGTCTTCAGCCGCCGCTCGCGCTGGATCTCGGCGACCAGCGGCCGCTCGCCGGCGGTGACCCGGCGCCCGCCCCCGGGGCCGGGCGAATCGGCGACGGGCTAGCCGACCATCTAGGGTCCGCCGCCGTGCGCGACGAGGCGATCTACCTGGCCAAGGCGGCGGCGCGGCGGCTGCGCTTCGGCCCCGCCGATTTCCTCGCGGCGCGGCGCCGCGATCCGGCGCTGCCGCCGCTGCCGCCCCGCCACCTCGCCTTCGTCGGCGCCGGTGACTACCAGGCGACCGGGCAGCAGTTCCTCGGCTTCTTCCGCGAGCTCGGCGGCCTGCAGCCCGGCGACCGGGTGCTCGACGTCGGCTGCGGGGTGGGGCGGATGGCGATGCCGCTGACCGGCTACCTCGAGGGCGGCTCCTACGCCGGCTTCGACGTCGGCCGCGGCATGGTCCGCTGGTGCCGGCGCAACATCTCCGGCCGCTGGCCGAACTTCGAGTTCGACTGGGCACCGGTCCACAACGGCAAGTACAACCCGTTCGGCAACCTCGCGGCGACCGAGTTCCGCTTCCCCTACGAGGACGCGAGCTTCGACTTCGCCTTCGCGACCTCGCTCTTCACCCACCTGCTGCGCGAGGAAGCCCAGCACTACCTGAGCGAGACGGCGCGGGTGCTGCGACCCGGCGGCAGTGCCTTGCTGACCTTCTTCCTGCTGACCCCGGAGGCCGAGGCGGCGCGCGGGCGCGGCGAGGCGCTGCTCGACTTCGCCCACCCGATCCCCGGCGGCCGCACGATCGACGCCGCCCAGCCCGAGGCCGCCACCGCCTTCCCCGCTGAGGAGCTCCGCGCCTGGTGCGCGGCGGCCGGCCTGCGGGTCCGCGAGCCGCTCCACTTCGGCGTCTGGTCGGCGACGCCGGGGGCCGAGACCCTGCAGGACATCGTCGTCGCCGAGCGCATCCCCGCCGCCTGACCAGCACCGCGACTTTTCCCGAGCGGTGCGGTTCAAGCGTTCGGGATGAAGGGGTACACGCGCAGCCGGATCGCCGATGGGCTCGACCGGGCCCGGTTGCTGCGACCGGCCGAGCGTCTGCGCGAGGAGTGGCTGGTGCGCCGGGTCGACGACCGCCGCGCCTGCGGACCCGATGGGATGCCGCTGCCGCCGCCGCGGCTGCGGCTGCTGGTCGACGGCCGCTCGGCCGATCGCGGCCACTTCCTGCGGGTCGGCCGGCAGATGTTCACCGGCATCCGCAGCGGTGTCGAGGCTATGGGGCGGGAGGTCGAGGAGCTGGGGGCGGTCCTCGACTTCGGCTGCGGCTGCGCCCGGGTCGCCCGCCACTGGGCCTCGGTCCCCGGTCCGGAGCTGCACGGCTGCGACTACAACGCCGAGCTGGTCGATTGGTGCGCCCGCAACCTCTGCCTGATGCGGGTGACGCAGAACGAGCCGACGCCACCGCTTCCCTACGTCAGCGGCAGCTTCGACCTGATCTACGCGCTCTCGGTCTTCACCCACCTCGACGACGAGCTGCAGCGCGAGTGGCTGGCGGAGTTTCGCCGCGTGCTGGCCCCCGGCGGCCTGCTGGTCGTCAGCGTGCTCGGCTCGGCCGTCGCCGATCGCCTCGGACCGGAAGAGCTGCACCGCTTCGAAACCGGCGAAATGGTCGTCCAGCGGCCGCGGCTCGCCGGCCGCAACCTCTGCAGCGTCTACCACCCACCGGCCTACGTCGAGGGGACGCTGCTGGCCGGCTGGGACGACGTGCGCCAGTTCGACCTCGGCTCGCCCGAGCTGCCGATCTGGCAGTCGGCCTACGTCGCCCGCCGCGCTTGAGGTTGCCGTTTGACCCGCATAGCGGGCCGAAAGGCAACCTCGCCGGTGGCTAGCGCCCGCGGAGCGCGGTGATCGCCAGGCTGACCGCGAGTTTCGCCGCGATCCCGGCGTAGACCGCGGCGTTGACGAGCGGGTTCGCCTCGGGGGCGTCGAAGCGGCGGTAGAAGCGGGCCATGCCGCGGTGGAAGGCGACCTCCTGGCGCGGCGCCCGGCGGCCGTCGCTGGAGCCGCCCTTGACGTGGAGCGCCGTCCCCGCCGGCTCGTAGAAGACCTTCCAGCCCGCGTCCCAGAAGCGGTGGCACCAGTCGAGGTCCTCCATGTAGAGCCAGTAGCCCTCGTCGAGCAGGCCGACCTCGCGGACCGCCGCGGCGCGGCAGAGCATGAAGGCGCCGTTGACGGCGTCGACCTCACCCGGCTCGTCGTCGCCGAGCTCGGTCGCCCGGTACTGGGAGAGCCGGGCGCCGGCGCCCGCGCCGCGGCCGATCCCGGTGAAGTGGGCGAGCGCCGCCAGCGGGGTCGGGAAGGAGCGCTTGCAGGCGTGGTCGAGCTGGCCCGACTCGGTCACCAGCTTGACCCCGACCATCCCGATCCGCGGGTCGGCGGACATGCGCGCCAGCCCCGCGTCGAGGGTGCCGGCGTAGACCTCGGTGTCGGGGTTGAGTAGCAGCACGAAGTCGGCGACGCTCTCGCGCAGCGCCAGATTGTTGGCGGCCGAGAAGCCGACGTTCGCCTCGCGCCGCAGCCGCACCTCGGGAAACTCGCGGGCGACCATCTCCGGCGTCGCGTCGGCGCTGCCGCTGTCGACGACCGTCACCCGCATCGCCGCCCGCGCCGGCGGCTGCTCGCGCAGCGAGGACAGGCAGCGGCGGAGCAGCCCTTCGGCACCATGGCTGACGATCACGACCTCGAGCTCGGGCATCGCGGCGGCTCGATCTGGGGCGCTAGTAGGCGCCTTCGCCGCGGACCATCGCCCGCGGCGTCCGCATCAGGATCTGCAGGTCGGTGAGGATTGAGAGGTTGTCGAGATAGTCGCGCTCCATCGCCAGGCGCTCCTCGAAGGTCAGGTCGCTGCGGCCATAGACCTGCATCGGCCCGGTCATCCCCGGCTTGATCGCCAGCCGGGCGCGCTGGCGCTCGTCGTAGAGGGCGACGACCGACTCCTCCTCGGGGCGCGGCCCGACCAGCGACATCTCGCCGCGCAGGACGTTGATCAGCTGCGGTAGCTCGTCGAGGCTGGTGCGGCGCAGGAACCGTCCCGAGCGCGTCACCCGCGGGTCGTTGCGAATCTTGAACGCTGGCTCCTCGAGCGACTCGAGGTCGATCAGCTCGGGCAGCAGGTCCTCGGCGTTGGCGACCATCGTCCGGAACTTGAGGACGTTGAAGGGGACGCCGTCCTTGCCGGCGCGGCGCTGGCGGAAGAGGATCGGGCGGCCGCTGTCGAGCAGGATCCAGATCGAGATCGCCAGCAACAGCGGCGAGAGCAGCAGCAGCCCGAAGAAGGAGACGAAGAGGTCCATGCCGCGCTTCATCGCCTGGGTCGAGCGGGGCGGGTCTGAGAAGCGGAAGTCGAGGACCGGCAGCTCGGCGAGTCGGTTGAGCTCGATCCCCGGGCCCAGCAGGCCGTAGTGCTGGGGCAGGAAGGTGAGCGCCAGCCCCGCCGCCTTGCACTGCTCGATCAGCCGCTCGGCGGCCGGCTCGCTCATCTCCTGTTCGGTGACGACGACGCGCTCGACCTCGTAGCTGTCGGCGACCGCGGCGATGTCGGCGATCGTCCCCAGCCGCGGCAGCTCGCGGGCCTTCTCGTCGTCGACGTCGGAGAGGTAGCCGACCAGCGCCAGCCGCGTCTCGGGGTGGGTCGAGACGCGGCGGGCGACCATGTCGACGGCGCGCGGCGGGCCGATCGCGAGGCCGGGGGCGAGCGGCGTCAGCCGGTGCCAGAAGAAGCGGATCACGCCGCGCCAGAAGAAGCTGCCGACCAGGGTCCCGACGCCGACCGCGATCGCCGAGATCGGCTCCAGCGGGCCGACCGGGCTGAGCGCCAGCAGGCCGTCGAGGACAAGGGTGCCGACGACGCTGGCCGAGACCAGCGAGGGCAGCTCGTCGAGGGTGCTGTGGCGGATCCGGCGGTGGTCGTTGTCGTAGAGGCCGTGGAACTTGACGACGACGATCCAGCTCGGGCTGAACAGCATCGCCCAGAAGAGGACCGCGACGTCGGTATCGGCACTGGCCGCGGTGACGATCATCAGGGTCACCGCCAGCGCCGCCCAGTCGCCGCAGGCGAGGACCCGCCGCAGCTGCGCGCCGCGCCGTCGCGAGGCTTCGGCGCCGACCCCGGGGCCGGGCTCGATCGTTGCCCGGCGGGCAGCGGCCGTCGCGCCGTTCCCCGCCCCGTCGGTGGCCTTCTCCTGCTCGCGCGCTTGGCGCTCTACGTCCGGAGTGCTCATCCGCAGCCGTCCCAGCCCTCAGTCAAACACTTTTCGAGCGGGTTCAGTTGCTGTGCTTCGGCGAGGTCGGCTTCTGCCGCCCGCAGGTTGCCCGCTTCGTGCTCGGCCTTCGAGCGCAGGTAGTAGAGGATCCAGTTCTGGTCCTCGCGGTCGATCGCCTGCCCGAGCCGTTCGACCGCCAGCTGGTATTCGCTTTTTTCCTGCGCCAAGAGTCCGAGCTGGACGTACGGGGTCGCCGCCCACGGCTCGATCGAGCGCGCCGTGTTGGCGTGGTTGACCGCCCGTTCGAGGTCGCCGCTCGCCGCCGCCGATTTGCTCGCGTCGAGCTCGCGGTCGACCAGCAGCGGGCCGATCAGCGCCAGCGCGGTCAGCCAGGCGACCGCCAGCCCGGCGACCGCCAGCCCGTAGCGGCGCGGCGCCGGGCCGTGGCCGTTGCCCTCCGCTCGCCGCCGCGAGAGCTGGCCGCAGCGGGCGGCGACGAGGACGCCGGTGGCGAGGAAGAAGACGAAGCCGAGGTCGGCGATCTGCCAGAACCAGTCGATCGCAGCGCCGACCGCGAAGGCGAGCGAGGCGGCGAGCAGAGCGGCGTAGAGCTCGCGCTGCGGCCCGCCGGCGGCGCGCCAAGCGGAGAAGCCGATCCAGAGCAGGGTGAGGACGAGGGCGAGGACGAGCACCCCGCCGACGATCCCCAGCTCCGAGAGCGCCTGTAAGTAGAGCGAGTGGGCGTCGTGGACCGGGACGTCGATGTCGCGCAGCTGGTACCAGGAGAACTGGTAGGTGCCGGCGCCGTGGCCGACCAGCGGCTTTTCGCCGAAGGCGTCCAGGGCGACGCGGAAGAATTCGCCGCGGCCCGAGCCGGAGAGGTTTTTGAACTGTTCGCTGGGGTTGCTCGGAAAGGCGATGTCGGTGCTGGTGAACTGGTCCCAGGCGCGCTCGCCGACGACGACGGCGGCGATCAGCGCCAGGACCGCGGCCGCGATCGCGACGCCGCGCAGCACTCGCCGGTCACGCGAGAGCGCCAGCGCTCGACCGGTCAATTCGCCCTCGCCCCGCTCGATCCGGCGCAGGCCCCAGTAGAGGGCGAGCGCCAGCAGCACCCCGGCGACCAGGTAGAAGAGAGCCGAGACCCCCTGTCCGATCACGCCGGTGAAGTTGGCGTTCTGGGCGATCGCCGTGTGGGCCTGGACGTAGAGCACCGCCGGCAGCGCACAGAGGGCGCCGATTCCCAGCGTGCAGAGCAGCCAGAGGCGGTCGTGCGAGAGGGCGATCAAGCAGACACTGGCAATCAGCAGGGCCAGCAGGCCGCCGCGCGAGTAGGTCAGGTACAGCGCAAGCAGCAGCACCGGCAGGCCGGCGACCGCGACCCAGCGCAGGGCCGGGATCGTGGTCCGCCGGCTCATCCACAGAGAGAGGGCCACCCCGATCCCGCAGGCGACGCCGTTGGCGTTCCAGTAGCCGAGCGGGTAGCGGATCCGCGAGCCGCTGTCGAGGCCCGATTCGACCGGGAAGGCGTGCGGCAGCAGGCGGGTGGCGAGCATCAAGACCGCGATCCCGAGCAGCGCGATGGTCGTGCGATCACGGCGGCGGAGCCACAGGCCCACGAATGTGAGCACCGCGCCGACCCACCCACCCACGAAGAACGGGGGGAGTGTGCGCAAGTTGTGCCCGACGCTGCGCACGGCACGCCCGACCGAGTAGTCGAAGATGTCGGCGATCGGCATGAGCCGGCGCGGTCCGAACCCGAACGTGTCGAGCGGGTCCTTGGCCGTGACGACGTGGTGGTCGTGTCCAACCCCGAGTTCCTCCGCGAGGGCTCGGCGGTGCACGACTTCCTCAACCCCGACCGCATCGTCATCGGCAGCGACGACCAGTCCGCGGCCGTGCGGGTCGTGTCCCTCTACATCGGGGTGACCGCCCCGATCATCGTCACCGACCCGCCGTCGGCCGAGACCATCAAGTACGCCGCCAACGCCTTTCTTGCCGCGAAGATCAGCTTCGTCAACGCGATCGCCGCCGTGTGCGACGCCGTGGGCGCAGACGTCAAGGACGTGGTCCTGGGCATGGGCTACGACAAGCGCATAGGCCACGAGTTCATGAAGCCCGGGCCCGGGTTCGGGGGCAGTTGCCTGCCCAAGGACACCCGGGCGCTGGTGCACATCGCCGACAGCGCCGGGTACTCGTTCGATCTGATGCGGGGCGTCATCACCGTGAACGAGGACCAGTTCCACCGGGTGGCGGCCAAGGTGCGGGACATGGCGGGTGGATCCCTGGAGGGCGTGAAGGTGGCGGTCTGGGGGCTCACGTTCAAGGCCCGCACCGACGACACCCGCGAGTCGCCGGCGCTGCGGATCGTCTCACTCCTCGCCGACCAGGGCGCTGAGGTCCAGGCCTACGATCCCGCCGTCAAGGGGCCGGTCGGCGGCGTCGTGCCGGCCGCCGATCCCTACGCCGTGTGCGACGGCGCCCGGGTGCTGGCGGTGCTCACGGAGTGGGACGACTTCCGGTGGCTCGACTTCGACAAGGTCGCCGGCCTGATGGAGACACCCCGGGTCGTCGACGCCCGCAACCTGCTCGACCGGCCGGCGCTCGAGCGCCGTGGGTTCAGCTACGTCGGCATAGGCCGCTGAGCGTTCGTCTCGCAACCGGAGGTTGCGAGACGAGACATTGGTCGCCGCGTTTCGGCGGCGTCGTTCTCCTGTCGCTCGACCGGCAAGCCGGATCGAGCGACGTTGGGGGGCTCCGGCAGGAGCCTCC
>Ga0081455_10008300_pt1 | contig 10822 bp, 10 predicted proteins | sample TabmetS3T2R1_FD_70207 | JGI IMG/M metagenome (GOLD analysis project Ga0081455, IMG submission 70207) | Tabebuia heterophylla rhizosphere microbial communities from the University of Puerto Rico - S3T2R1 | ecosystem: Host-associated > Plants > Roots > Rhizosphere ... | reverse complement strand
CGAGATTTACTCTACACTGAAACCTTTTGGTCGTGGCATCACGGCAAATGGAACAGAGAGACATACACCGATTCTTGCGTTGTCATTGTAGTGCTTATGGAACAAGCACACGCATCACCGAACGCGACGCCTCAGCTGCCGCCGGAAGCGGGAGCGAGGCCCGAGCGGACGCTGGAGGCAGTCAGGTGCAGCCCCATGTTAGCCTGCCGGTGGCAGAAGGCCGAGTTGACGCAGCATGAGGGCCGAGTCGAAGTAGCCGCGCTCTCCTGCAATCTTATCGTCCTCGTCGAAGATGAACACTGCACACGCCGGCATTTCGAAATGACGCCCAGTCGGGGGCATGCCGAACCACATCCCGCTGTGCGTACCGCTCAGTACTAGTTCCACCGGGATCGCGTCCTCCCCGACGTGCAGGCTCTTGATGACGAACCGCAGGTCAGGGAAACCGCGGAAAAACTCCTCGTAGAAGGCACGCACGGCTTCCCGCCCCTCGTGGAGTTCATTGTTGGCCAGGAAGCTACACGTGTTCCCGAACGTGGCCATGACCGCGTCGAGGTCATGGGTATTCTCGATGCGGAAATGTTCTTGTACGGCCTTGATGCGAGCCGCACACCGGCTGTCGCTGATCGGCGGCATAACACACCTCTTTCATTTTGCGTCATGTCGTCTCGGTGCCAAGCAGGCTAACATGAAATAGCCAGAATGAGCCAATACCATGCTAGACAGACGCTGTCTATTATAATATTGTTGCTTTCTGTATCGTACGCATTTTTACAACTCTGAGGATACCCAGGCAACACTACCTAGTACACCTCTTGCCCCAGGCACGGCGCTGCGAGAAGAAGGCGCAGGGCCGTGCCGCAGCGTGGCGGCGGGTGCACGCCAGCGGGCAGCACGTGACCGAGAATGGCCGCGAATGACCCAGAAAGGACGGGGACGCCCCGTCACAGGAGAGGACGATGCCACGCGGGAAAACGGCGAAGACCCTGAAACTGCTTGAGGCGTGTCAGGACATTCTTAGGGCGATTCACCCTGCCACTGTGCGCGCGGTGTGCTATCAGCTCTTTATCCGGGGATTCCTGCCGTCTATGGCGAAAACCTGTACCAACCGGGTCTCGAAGCAGCTCGTCTTTGCCCGCGAAAACGGGCTGATCCCGTGGGAGTGGATTGTGGACGAGACGCGAGAAGCGGAACGCCCTGGCACTTGGGCCGACCCGGAGACGTATATCCCCGCCGTGCTGGACAGCTATCGGCGAGATCGTTGGATCCAGCAGCCGGTACGCGTGGAAGTCTGGAGCGAGAAAGGGACGGTCCGCGGCACCCTCGCCCCGATTCTCCGCCACTACGGGGTCACGTTTCGCGTCATGCACGGCCATGCCTCGGCGACCACGCTTTACGACGTGGCGAGCGAGAGCCAGCAGGACCCGCTCCCCCTCGTGGCGCTCTACTGCGGCGATTGGGACCCCAGTGGCCTGCATATGAGTGAGGTTGATTTGCCCGCACGTTTGACGCGCTATGGCGGCGCGGTCGAGGTTGACCGGGTGGCGCTCGTGGGAGCGGACGTCGACCCGCAGCACAGTACACTGCCGTCCTTCCCCGCCACCGACAAGACCAAGGACGCGCGCTATCGCTGGTTTGTCACTGAGTACGGGCACACCTGTTGGGAGTTGGATGCGCTCAGCCCCGTGGTCTTGCGGGAACGGCTGGAGGAGGCGATTGGGGCGTACATTGACTGGGACGTCTGGCAGCGCTTTGACGTCGTGGAGCGGGCAGAGCGAACGTCCCTCAGCACGTTCCTGGCGCAGTGGAGCGCGGTTAAAGCTGGGCAAGCCACGCTATAGCCTCACCCGTCACCACATCTTCTAGAAAGCAGGTGCGTATGCGCATTGGAGAAGCGGCCCACCAGGTGGGGATCAGCCCCACCACCTTGAAACGACTCGAACAACGCGGGCTGATCCACCCGCGGAAGGATCGCAACGGGCAGCGGCGGTACACCGACCACGATATCGCCACGATCCGCGCCCTCTATTACCCCCAGCGCCGGCCGCCACCACCGCGGCCCCCGACACGGCCGCCCGCCCCGCCTGACGCGGCCACCGCCGGTGGCGCGGGAGGCAAAGGGCACGCCCTGGCGCGGCCCCAGCACGGTGACACGGGGTGGGCGGACGCGGGTGGTGGCAAAGGCCGTTTGCATTGCTTATACGCGCACTGGCCCCCCTCTTTGGGGGTGTGCTGGCCTCGTCGGCTACGCTGGCGCTTGGCGCATTCATGGCAGACGATCTGTAGATACGGCACGATACCGTCATGCGCTGTCCTCGTGGCTCGTTCCGGACACTGTGGAACAGGCCTTGCTCGCTGAAGACCAGGTGATGCTCGCTGTACGCGATGGGAACGCGGGTGTTGGGGCCGTGCGAGCCGTCGTTGTTGTGGGGTTCGCTTTGGCACTTGTTGCAGGATGCGCCTCGTCTGCTTTGGAGAGCCAGCAGGTCTTGGACTCAGCTCTTCGGTATGCGCATCCGCCTGGAGCGTCCCGGTTTGTGTCGTTCGATGCCTGGGCTCGGTCTCGGCTCGCAGGGAGGTGGTTCGTGTTCGTGTCGGGCTATAGACACGACGCCGCCCTTGTGAGGAAGCAGGTGAGACTTGGACGGTACGCGCTCGGGCGGGATGGGACCGTGCGCGGGCAGTACGCCTCCTATGATGCCTTACGCACGCCGGGACCGGCCAGCATTCAGGAGACCGCTGTGCCCCATGACGCGATGCTGCTGCCGAATGCGGAGCATGTGCCCTATTACGACCCGCGCTGTGTGCCTGGGACCTTTCGGCTGCCTGTCGCAGCCCATGCGGTTGAGCAGGTCGGGAGCTGGTCGTTCACCCATGGTGTGCTGCGGGTGCGCGTCGGCGTGCTTGTCGAGGTCTGGGCGCTCGAAGATCTCCGCAGTCGTGCCTTTACCTTGCGGGCAATGCGCAGCGCGGCTCCCGAGGGCGGTGCGGGGATGTACGCGGAAGCCGTGGGGTATGGCTACGCCGTCACGACGGCCCCCTTTGTGTCGTCGCCGCTCGATTGGAGCGCCTTCCAACTGCTGGGACACTACGAAGGCTTTGCGCAGAGCTGGGATCCGTCGCGGCCCATCGGCGGTGGGGCCCGGACCGCCACGGAGAGCAGGTGGACCTATTATCCTGCCACGTGGCGTGCGAGCGGTGCTTGGAAGGCGCAGGGCCGTCGCGATGTGGTGGCCAATCTCAACTACCCGTGCGCCGATGGGTATCGGGTGGCGGGGCATCCTATCGGGTGCTTCGATGCCGTGCTGCTCAACTACGAAGCCGACAAAAGCATCTTTTACACCAACGACGGCCACGACTATAGTGGGGACGGCTGCTTCAACGACGGCGGTCATGCCAAGACGTGGATCGCCCTCGTGGAGGGAGGGACCGTTTCCAAAGCGCTCTTCATCGAATTCACCGCCATCGCAGGAACCTACCTCGCTGTCGGTCGTTGGTTCAGCCCAGAGGCCAAGTAACGCGGCGGCGTGACGGCGAGCGCCAGCCCCATGCCTTCAGTGCTGGGAGGCGTTTGCCCCGCCCAGAGGGCACGCATGGCAGCGGCCCTACGCGCAGTCGTATACTCTCTGTGGGTACCCTGCGGTCTCGCGGCGTCAGGAGCGCTTCAGGCAGGGCGCATGCCGAGGCACACGCCCCACCCGCGACTCGCGGTCTCCTGCTCCTGGCGGTGGGAGAGCGCTGTCGTAAGGAGCGCCCTATGCCACGTCCCTGTAGCCTCTGTCCCCATCCGGACCGCCTGGCGATCGAGACGGCCCTCAGGCGCGCGCTCCCGTTACGGACCATAGCGGACCGCTGGGCGGTGTCCACAACGGCGCTCATCCGCCATCGGCAGCGCCATGGCCATCCCCCGGCACCGGAGGAGGCCCCGCACCCGGTGGCGGTGTGTGCCGCTACCGTGTTGCTCTACTGCCTGCCGGAGGTGCGGGCGCGGTATGAAGACGTCGCCGCGCGGCTGGGGGAGCCGCTGGACCATACGGTGGTGACGGGGCTGCACGGGTATGTGCGGCATCTCGATCAGTGCCGTCCGTGGTGAGCGGCCGGCCTAGCGCGGGAGCGGGCGTAGCCGCGCCCATGCGATGCTCCCATGCCGGCGACGGAGACACGACCATGCCCAACAAGCCACCACTCGACCGCTTACATGAGCACACGCAGACGAAACGGACCACGAAACGGACCGCGCCGCCACCCACCCGTAGCGAGCCATCGACCGGGGAGATGGCAGAGCGCGACGCATACTACCCCAAGGGGCACTTCGGTCCCCAGCATGGCCTGACGCCGATGCAGGCCTGGACGGCCCAGCAGCTCCTGAACCGGGCCAACCGGCTACGCCCGCTACGCGGCCCCGATGCCCAGGCGCGCTTCGCCCTCCGAATGGGCGGCATCATCACGGCGGTGAAGAGCGGACGGGTCGGCAACAGTGCCTTCGGCCGGAAGCTCCATGGGCATCGCGGGGGGAAAGCCAGGGCTCGCTGGGGGTTGCGTCATCTCCGCGCGATCGCTCCCCTGGGGAGGCAGGCCGCCGCGGCGCAGCGCCAGGGGCAGCAGGCCCGGCAGGCTACCCAGGACACCCTGTCCCGATGGGGAGACCGCGCGGAGACCATGCCCGGGACCGGGGAGACCAGGGTGTATTGGCCCGAGGACTGGCCGGCGTAAGACCGGCGCTTCTGGCACAACCAGACGGGGAACATTCCCACGTCCTGCCACAGAGAGAACAACGCGGGTGACGCGGGCACACCGGGGAAGTAACGGCCGGTCTCCCAACGTGTCTCTCACGCTCTCGCTCGCATCTGAGGAGGCTAGGACGGGCTGTGGGGTGCATCTTCGGCCCTGGTATCCGTTGTCTGATTCCTGATAGGGAAGCTAGCGCTCCGCGCTCACTGCCCGTCTCCTACCAGGATAAATGGTGCCCAATAAAATGGGGAAGCCAAAGACTGCGGCTTTCCTAGCGCCTTGAGCGTGATGCTTTCTCGTAGGACCGCGAGTTTGGCCTGCCGCAGCGCTTTGGCTTTGCTCTGTCCCTGCTTTAAATACCGATAGAAGTGCTCCATCAATCGACTGGTGGACTGATCTCTACTTTCCACAAGCTGGCGACCACTGACGCGGCGCCGGCCTGTAGGAAAGCGCGCGTTAACCCCACAATGCCTTCCCCCGCTCGGAGTCTCCCTAACCCGGTGTCGCACGCCGACAACACCACTAGCTCTGCCTTGAGGCTCAACCCCACGATATCCGCGACTTGTAAGAGGCCCCTGCTGCTCCCCTCGTCCTGGCCCTGCGACAACACCAACGCGGGCTGTGTGGCGAGCCCGACGTTATCCTCCATCACGCCATGTGCGGCAAAGTGCACGATACGATACTGGGACAGATCCAGTGCCCTGACGCGTGCGACGGTGGCCTGTTGTCGCATGTTGATATGGACAGAGTGCAGAGGGACCCCCCAAATATGGGCAATGCTACGGACTTCCTCACCAGCAAACGCTAACCGGCTCAGCACACCTGCGTCCCGGAGTTGCTGCCAGCGTAGGTCACGCAGCGCTAGGGGCCCCATGGGACCACGGGGATTGGCCGTCCTCCCCCTCTCACCCACTTCCTCGTACAGCGGGTCTCCAAACGCCACCAACGGGAGCGGTGCGCGCTTCGCCCGGGGACTGCGGGCCCGGCGTTGGGCTGCCAGGACGGACGCAGAGGGGATATAGGTCACCTGGAATTGCTTCACCACATAAGGGACCTGGGCCAGAAGCCCAGGGTGCTTTTGCTTCCCTGCAGACGGAGGGAGAATGAGCGCTTCGAACGGGAGATAATAGAGGGGACCAGCCGGCGCAATCAGCAAATGTTTCTTTCCCCGCACGTGTGACGCTGCCGGTCCCACGAATGTCTGGTAGAGTTGCTGACCGAGTGCGACGTGCTTGGCGACCTCATCCGCCCCTATAAGGGGCGCTCGTAAGGTGTGCAAAAACGGTTCTAACGTGGAGAGTGCTTCCCGGCCCGGCAGAGGGTAAGCGTGCATGTGATCTTTAGTGATGGCCCAGAGCGCGGAGTGTTCAAGGCCAATGACGTACTCGAGCACCACGGCATCGGCATCGAGGATCGCTTGAATCTCTGTTATCGTGACTGGGCGCGAGAGGACGAGTTGCGCGTCCTGGGGGCTTTGTTGTACACCTTGCAGGGGCAAGGTGTGCCAGCGCTCCCGGAGACTTGCCAGGTGCTCGAGGAGTTGGGTTTCCTCTGCCTTAGGCAGGTGAGGGGCACGGAGTTGGTGGTGTGTCTGGCCCACCTGACGACGGAGGGTCTCCTCTTTGCCAGCCAGCCCCCCCGCTTGGCCGCCCAACCGTGTCGCGTGGGCTTTGGCCAGTATATCGAGGAAGGCCCGAGCTCTCAGTTTTTCGGTGGCTTGAAAAGCGTCGTGGAGATAGGGCCTCTCACCAGTCTTCCAATACATGTCGAGGAGGAAACCCACAAAGTCCGGATAGACGTATAATGCCCCTTCGAGCGCACTGATTCTTATCTCCTCGGTTCCTTGCTGCCCCAGCACGATCTCGAGCAGTGCTAGGGCGTTCTTATAGTGGTGCATCGCGTTGACTGCATCACCCATATCCGCATAGATCCGTCCCAATCCTGCATAGATCCAGTGAATTTCCGGGGTCCGCAATGGGTTTGCCAGGTGCTCTACCTCCCGAAACCCTTGGAGGGCCGCATCCAAGTCCCCTTGTCGCCGGTACACCTCTGCCAAAAAGTACCAATCTTTGGCCTTCTCGATGGTCGTATCCCGATTATCTGGCACACCGGCATGACAAAACAAGGCCAGCTTCAGGGTATCCACTGCCAAATCGAGTGCCCGTGCTTCGAAGAGAATCCGCCCCACCTTTTGAAAGAAGGTGCCCACTGCCAGACGGTCTTCCACACTCAGGGACGGGAGTGTCTTCAGCCGCCACTCTCCGAATTCCTCTGGCGAGAGGGCCTTTTCCGGGCTTTCTTGCCCGAGAACCAACAATTTAGCGCCCCTGTCAACATACGCAAAGACGTCATCATCTGGACTGTCTCCGCTCACCCAACTTGACTCTGCGAGGGCAGCCAGGACCTTGGCCTGTTTCGGCACGTTGCCTAAGGCCTGGTACAGCTCCAGCGCTTGCTGGTAATACTGGATCGCCGTCTTGTAGTCTACAAGCGCAAAGGAGACTTCTGCCAGTTGTATCAGAGCGTCTGCCTCCCCGCTTGCATCCTGTGCTTCCCGGTACTTCCCAGCCGCTGCACGGAAGTGCTCGATCGCCTCTGCATACTGGCTCAAGAGCCGATGGAGCTGGCCCTTTTGGGCCAGGATCTCTGGTTCGAGCACTGGCGTGCCCTGCCAGTCACCCTGTCTGAGCCGTTGCAGCAGGGGCTGATAGGACGCCAGCGCCTGCTCAAATGCGCCGAGCCCCTCCAAGGCTCGCACCAGCCCGGCATATCCAAGGACGACGTAATCGGACAGGCCTGCGCGTTCCGCCGTCGTGACGACCGCGGAGAGGACCGCCACTGCTTCCTGAAGATTCCCCACTTCCATGTACGACTGCCCAAGCCAGAACTGCGCTCGCGTTGCGTCGGCCATTTTCCCTGTCTCTTGGAGGAGGGGCCACGCTTCAGCATAGAACTCCACCGCCTGCTGTGGCGCTTTCAACTGCAGGTGGACGATGGTCGCTGCTGCCAACAAGGCTTGCCCGGCCTCGGCCCGATCTCCCACCGCTTGCCAGGCGGTCGCGGCTTGGCGGTAGGTTTCCACTGCCTGGGTCAATTGCCCAACTCTTTCATAGGCTTTAGCTTTTAGGACAAAAGCTGGTCCTCGAGCCTGCATGAGGAGCAGCCTCTCTTGTGCAGCACTCTGTCCGAGGGCTGTCTCCCCAATAGCCAGCCCTTGCTCAAGCGCTTCAATCGCCTGCATATCGTTGCCCATCTGGGCGTGGATCATCCCGATGATTATGAGCGTCGCCCCTTCGCCCACGAGATTTTGGGTCTCTCTGAAAAAAGGTAGGGCTGCGGTCAACAGTTCGAGCGCCTTGGGGTATTCCTGCAACTGGGCATGCACATGGCCAAGAGCGCTGAGGCTCAAACCGATGCCAATTTGATCCCCAAGGGTGTGGGCCTGTTCCAGGGCGGCCTGAAATTGCTCGCGTGCTTTCTGGAAATCTCCCGCCTGCCGAGCGGCTGTCCCTTCGTTATACAGCGCTAAAACAGGGGCGGCCATGGCAGCAGGAGGCTCTCCCGCTGCACGGACGCTTTGAACAGCTCCCTCGTACAGCGTCAGAGTGGCGATGACGACGGCCACCACGATGCCCGCGGTCACGCTCCATGTTGGCTTGATGCTGGTCTTCATGTCACACTCTTTCCCGCATCCATATCGCCCCCTCAGGGCTGCACTCACTGACATACGCGGAGCGTTGGGTAGAGAATATCACGCCTTTTGAGGGCGCGGTCGAGTTCTTTGGCTAGGGTGACGAGACGCAGCGGCTTTTCAGGCAGGCGGTAACTGTCGATGACCCCGCTGCCTTGGCGTTGGTACCCGATCAGGTCCACAGTCCCGCTGCAATGGGAATCGATGTAATATTGCAGGTTCTGCCACTGGGGGTCCTGGCTTTTGATGACGGTATTGATTTGGCCCAAGCCCAGGCCCGCGCTGGCTGCATAGGCCACCGACTGCCTTGCATCGCGGGAAATAAGCCAGAGATCAGGAGGTGGCGCCGTGGAGGTGACATAACAGCCGAAAATGTCGGTCTTCATGGGTCCCCTGGTCACATAGGCCTCCGGACAGCGAGGTTCTCCTGCAACACCTGCCGGGGGGGAAGGAGCCGGATTCTGGAGAAAGGCTTGGATCACATCGACGCTGACGGCATAATTGAGCCCTTCGCCCTGGCGTCGGAAGGCATTGATCCCGATGAGCCTGCCGTTTTTATCGAGCAGCGGTCCCCCAGAGTTCCCCGGGTTGACGGGGGTCTGCGTCTGGATGACCTTGGCCCGATGGGAAGACCCGGTCGTCGTCGACCAGGCATAGTTCGCGCGGATCTGGCTGATAATCCCCTTGGTAAACGTCCACGATTCCCCCTCAGGATGGCCAATGGCATAGACATCTTGTCCCACAGCGAGCGTGGAGACGTCGCCCAGCGGCAAGGAGACCATGCCTTTGGGAGGGGTGTGAATCTGTACCAGGGCGAGATCGGTCACGTCATCGACTTTCGCTACAGTGGCTCTGAAGGCAAGTTCCTTTCGCAGATCCGTGCCGTCCTTGGGCTTGAAGACCACGACGACCTGCGGGTAGGCGGCGACCACATGCCCGTTGGTGAGCACGTGGCCCTCTCTATCAATGAGCGCGCCACTCCCGAAGCCTTCGTTCGTCACCACCACCACGACTGCCGGGGCGGCGGTTTTGTAGATGCCCTCCTCCGTAGCTCCCCGTGTGCGCTCGAGGATCAGCGTTTTTCCCAGTTTCTGGAGGACAGACGCCACACGCTGCTCGAGGGCCTGCTCTCTTCGCGCCCCTTCGGTCAATGCCGGAGGCAGACTGGCGGGAAGCGTCGGGCTGCCAACGAGGGCGACAGGCGCACCGCCGAGGAACGCCTCCTGCCGCACCGTCGCTTGTAACGGCGCCACTGACTTGGCCTGATCATCGCCCACGGCGTGAGGCGGTCTCCAGAGGAGAAACGAGAGCAGGAGCAGGCTACCTACGGAGCGCGTGGTCTGGTGCATCGAAACCTCCTCTGTCGCTGTGAGGGCGGACCTGCGTCGCCGATAGATGGCACGCTATGGTGACACGTAATCTTGGCATGTCAAGAGCTGGGAGAGCCATCGGTTTCAATGATCACGTACGGACAAGCCATGTCCCTCAGCGCTCACTTCGTTTGTGCTAGCAGGCCCCCACCATGCTGGGAGCACCGGAGAGTCACGATGACCTCCCGATGCGCAGACCTGCAGCAGGGGTGGCTGTGAGGTCGTGGGGGGATAGCCACCCCGCACCAAGGGCAGCATGGCCCCCTGAAGAGCCGCTACGCCGCTCGCGGCCGGCGCTGCCCGTGGCGAGGAGGAGCGGAGATGAGGGCACAGCACTTCTGCAGGCCCTCACCAAGGGAGAGTCTTTGTCCTCTTCGTCATCCGCATATATTGCCAGTGAGGTCATCCGCACTGACACCGAGCGCTGGCGCCAGTGTGGGAGCCATATCCTCCTCCCTCTTTGACGCGCGCGGGCGTTTACGGCGTGGTCCTCGGCACCAACCATGACCACGCCGGTGGGCTGCGTCAGTTCACCAGGACTCCCTCGACAGATTCTGGGTCCTCATCGTCTTCATACATGCCAATGAGATAATCGACACTCACCCCGAGGGCGCGAGCAATTTTCTTCGCTGTCCCCGTGGTCACATCGGCAATCACACCATGTTCCAGTTGTGAGAGTGTGGGGTGATTCACGCCAGCCATACGGGCCAGCTCTCTCAGCCCTAAACTCCGCTTTTCGCGCAACGCCTTCACCCGTTGGCCCAGGGTCATGCGCATTCCCCTTTCGTCTGTATGTTAGCCTTCCCCGCTGGGAAGGGTTCGCAGCTTTTGTCCGGCAATATGGTAAAAAAATTTCACTAATTATGCAATAAAGCTTCAGTTAATTATTGAATATTTCGGTAATACTATTTACCATATATCTCATCACATAAGCGCTCCCTGACAATCCTGCATCTCACACGAGTCGGTGCCGCTAACCCAGCAGCCGGCAGTGGGGTAAATCCATTGTAAGGCGCGCCATCCGGAGCAG
>Ga0081455_10008299_pt1 | contig 10822 bp, 8 predicted proteins | sample TabmetS3T2R1_FD_70207 | JGI IMG/M metagenome (GOLD analysis project Ga0081455, IMG submission 70207) | Tabebuia heterophylla rhizosphere microbial communities from the University of Puerto Rico - S3T2R1 | ecosystem: Host-associated > Plants > Roots > Rhizosphere ... | reverse complement strand
TGTCCGGAGTCTCCCAATCCAGGTTTTGATATTTGCCGCCGTTGCAGGAAACGGTCTGCGGGCCGTCTGAGCCGGTAATCCACATCGCCACATCGAGCCAGTGCGGACCGATGTCAGTCATCAATCCTCCCGCGTAATCCCAAAACCATCGCCATCCCGAAGCACGCTTCGCATCGTAAGGCCGTTTCGGCGCCGGGCCGAGGAATCGCGTCCAGTCGATTAATTCGGGCGCAAAAAGCGATGAATCCTTGCTGCGCCTGATATAAGGGTCGACCGGGCGGTAGCGAAAATCCCAGATGCGGATGAAGCGAATCTCGCCGATGCCACCTGAGGCGACTATTTCCCGCGCTTTTTTAAAGTGATCGCCGCTGCGCCGCTGGTTGCCGACCTGTACTATCTGCCTGGTCGCCCTGACCGCCGTCACCATCTCGTTGCCTTCAGCAATCGTGCGTGAAAGGGGTTTCTCAATGTAAGCGTCCTTGCCGGCGCGCACGGCATCGATCAGAGTTTGCCGGTGCAAATGGTCGGGTGTGGCGATGATCACGCCATCGAGATCTTTGCGCGCGAGCAATTCCCGATAATCAACATAGGTTTTATCGACCGGCGTGCCGAGCACTTTCTGCGCGCGGTCGAGCATGCCTTTGTTTACGTCGGCGAGCGCGACGATCTCGGCTCCGAGCTTCTGCGCCGCAGATAAGCGGCCCGCTCCTCGATCTCCGGGGCCGATGCCGCCGAGACGTAGACGCTCGTTCGAACCGATGATTTTCGAATAGGATGTCGCCGTCATTCCGGTGGCGGCGATGGTCGTCGCCAGGCTGCTCTGAATAAATTTACGCCGATTAAAATCTTTTCCCTTATCGTTCATGATCGATTCTCCAACTGCAGATTAGGGTTCAGTTTTCAGAAGAGAGATTACGAAATAGACGAAAATAACGAAATAAACGAAAAATCTCTATCATTTCATTTATTTCGTAATTTCCCCTTATTTCGTAATCCTTCCGGGTGTTGTGTCCTGGACATTATAGCCGTCGGAGGATAGATTACGACCCTTGATAATAACTTCTATCAAAGGTCAGGTGAAATCCATTGAAACAACCATTCTCTCTCAATGTAAACAAGGATGCGTCGAATGCTGAAGGAAGTTATTCTCGACGCGAATTGCTCAAAACTTTCGGATTGGGTGGACTCGCACTTTCATTACCTATCAACAATAATAAGACCATGAATTTTTCGGCACAGGATTTATTTTTGTACATCGGCACCTACACCAGTGGTAAGAGCGAGGGGATCTATCTCTATCGTTTTAATCCTGCCTCTGGTGAGTTGAAACCTTTGAGCATTGCTAGAGGCATCACCAACCCATCCTATCTGGCGATCGATGCGAACCGTAAATATCTTTATTCAGTCAACGAGGTATCTGAATTCTCGGGAAAAAAGACGGGCGCGATCACGGCATTTGCGATCGATCAGCGGACCGGAGAGTTGCGAAAGCTGAACCAGCAGGCTTCAGAAGGGACATCGCCATGTTACATCAGCGTCGATCCGTCGGGGAAGTTTGTGCTGGTGGCTAATTACAGCAGCGGCAGCCTTGCCGTCTTGCCGATCAAAAGTGATGGCAGCCTGGGAGAATCGGTGGATGTAGTTCAACACCAGGGTACAGGCCAACATCCACGGCGCCAGGAAGGGCCTCACGCACATTGCATCGTCCTTGACCCATCTGGCAGGTATGCATTCGCCGCCGATCTCGGGATTGACAAGGTCATGATTTACCGCTTCGATGGAAAAATGGGGAAACTCGCACCTAACTCACCAGCTTTCGTGCAAACCAATCCCGGGGCGGGTCCTCGTCACTTCGATATTCATCCGCGTGGTAAATTCGCTTACGTCATAAATGAGCTCGACTCGACCTTGACCGCATTTACATATGACAATTCCAAAGGTGAATTGAAAGAACTTCAAACTCTCTCGACTTTGCCGGAAGGGTTTCAGGGTAACAACTCATGCGCTGATCTGCATGTTCATCCATCGGGCAAATTCCTCTATGGCTCGAATCGCGGCCACGATAGCATAGTAGCCTTCACAATTGATGAACAATCCGGCAAGCTCAGTTATCTCGCCCACGAATCGACCCAGGGTAAAACGCCACGGAATTTCGGAATCGATCCGACGGGAGCGTTTCTGCTTGCCGCCAATCAGAACAGCAACACGGTCGTCACATTCCAGATCGATCAATCGTCCGGTAAGTTGAAGCCGGCAGGGCAGGTGACTGAGGTCCCGACACCTGTTTGTTTGAAGTTCATACCCGCCTTCTCTTAAAAGAAGGATTACGAAATAAACGAAAATAACGAAATAAACGAAAGGTCTGGGGATTTTCGTTATTTTCGTTTATTTCGTAATCCTTCTTTCGTTTTTGCGATCTCCAGATTTTCCTTTACCCGGAACTTCACGATTTTGCCGATCAGGCCGAGAGGCATTGGACTATCTAATGGAAATTTTACCGAACCTTTCGCTCCTTCATAAACCGAGAGCTCCTTTTTGAATTTCTCAATTGCAGACGGCATTGGATAAAACCCGATGTGATTTTTGAATGCAGCAAAATAAACCAGATAGCCTTTTAGTTTGAAGGCCGGCATTTGATAACTTATGGTTTCTTCCGCATCCGGCGCCGCTTTTTTAATCGTCTCCCTGATCGTTTCCAGAATCACCCGCAGATCATTCGGGAAGCCTGCGATATATTGATCAATGTTTTTGGGCGCTGTTTTATTGGCTTTCATAATATTTCCTTGATAAAAACGCTAGGTCTCGAAACTATCTCTTGTGGCTCCATCTTGGGGGATTCGGATCGTAATGCCGTCACAGGGTTACATTCAACAGGTAATTATTGATTTTCTATTGAAACGAATTGGTGTATCAATAGGCAATAGATCGTTATTTTATTTAAGCAGAAGAAAAGTTGACGACTTTTATGGATTTGATGATGAAATGCTTCGCATTTTTGTTGTGTATATTTGCATTGCCTGTATGGGTGGTCGCAGATGAGTTGCGCGTCGGCGCTGCGGCGGTATCAATCTCGCCCCCGGAAGGCGTGCCGCTCGCGGGTTATTACTACAAACGTCTCTCTGATGGGGTGCTGGATGACATTTACTGCAAGGCGGTTGTGCTCGAACGCGATGGAACCAAAGCGGCAATCGTTGTCCTCGACCTCATCTCGCTGCCGCGCGCCGTTGTCGAAGCAGCGCGCAAACTGATCGAAGCGCAGACCGGCATTCCGGGCGCAAACGTGTTGATTGGCGCAACCCATACACACACCTCGCCCGTTGTCTCTGATAATCGGGCTCGTGGCACACTGGACGGTGGCGATACTGATGCCGCACTGCGCTATACCGCTGCGCTCCCCGGGTTGATTGCGCGGAGCGTCGCCGAAGCGAATATGCGGCTCGCTCCGGCGCGAGTAAGCGCGGCCATTGCTCGCGAAGAAGGAGTGAGCTTCAACCGTCGTTTCTGGATGCGCGACGGCTCGGTTAGTTGGAATCCGCCGAAGCTGGACAAAAACATCATCAGGGCGGCGGGGCCGATCGATCCCGATATCGGATTTCTCTACTTCGAGACGCCTGAAGAAAAGCCGATTGCGACTATCGTAAATTTCGCGCTTCACGCCGATACCGTCGGTGGAACAAAAGTGTCAGCCGATTACGCAGGGCAGTTGTCGAGGCTGCTTGGTGAATATAAAGGGAAGGAAATGCTCACGCTCTTCGCGCTCGGTGCATGCGGCAATATCAATCACCGCGATGTCTTTTGGCGAGACAGACAGAAAGGGATCAACGAGGCCTTCCGCATCGCAACCGTGCTGGCGGGTGCGATTAACCGGAGCTGGGACGACCTGAAGCCGATGGACCGTGGTGTTATTCAGGTTCGGAGAGAGATGGTCAATATGCCGCTTGCGCCGATAACAGAGTCAGAAGTGACGCAGGCTAAGCAGGTCCTCAAACGCGTGAACGATCCGCAGACGAAGTTCATGGAGCAGGTCAAGACCTTTCAGGTGCTGGACGTTCAGGCTCGCCAGGGTCAGCCATTGGAAGTCGAGGTCCAGGTGATCACGATCGGCCCGGATGTGGCCTTCGTCTCCTTACCTGGCGAAGCATTTGTTGAGTTAGGTCTTTCGATCAAGAAAGCATCTCCTTTTCCGTACACGATGATTGTTGAGCTGGCGAACGGCTCTATCGGCTACATCCCGAATAAACCTGCATACTCTGAAGGTAATTACGAAGTAGTAAGCGCGCGCTGCGCAGCGGGATCGGGAGAACTGCTGGTGAGCGCCGCGGCTAAGCTCCTCAGCGCGATGTTCGAGAGCGCGAAATAGTCGATCAATCGGATCGCCGCCGGGAGCCCGTGATAGACTTTTACCGGCGGCGGTTTGTGAAACTGTGGCGATTATAAAGATTTCAGATACTCCACCAGGTCCCGTTTTTCATCTTCCGTCAGTCCGAGTTTGAAGAAGATATTGTAATGATTGACCACATCCAGCAACGTCGCGAATCGGCCATCGTGGTAGAAACGGCCTTTGTTTTCCGGACGCATAAAGAGGCCGCGTTCGCGCACGAAGAGGGCCGCCAGATTCTGAGTCTTGTAGGCATGGTCGGGCGCGCGATCGGCTTGAAAGCTGTCGATCCCGATCTCTTCAGGTTTATGTAAATTCCACCCCGGTTCAGTCCAGAGCGGTTTTACGTGGCAGTCATTGCAGCGTCCTTTACTGGTAAAGAGCGCTCCTCCACGTGTAGCAGCGGTCGCATCAAAGTCCTCTCCAGGCTTCGGCTTTGGCGCGGGAATGGCAAGTTGATAAAAATGCAGCGCGGGAAGTTTGGAGGTGATCCGATCTTCTTCCGGAGGCGTTCGTACGTGCCCTAATCTGTTTCTTGCTGCCACCGGAAATTGCCCGGCATCGTCCAATCGGGGATCATAGAACGTCCCCTTCCCACGCAGCTCAAGATTCGCGACGAAGGCGTTCCAATAAGAGACTGTCCCCCATGCTCCGGTCCATGTATGTTGGTTGAAGCCTGCGAGGTCATAAGCGTTGGGGATCATGGTGGCTCCGGGCACGTTCGTGCCGGTCACGACTCCATGCGAGACCTGCTGCGGGTTGAATGCCTTGCCATCAAGAAAAAGTTCGGCATCGAATTTTCCCGGTCCCCAGCTGTTGAGCACAGTACGAACCGTAGCCACATCTACGCCTAGGAGATCGGCGACAGGCTGAAGATTTGGCGCCAATGCCGCGATGGCGCCGATGTTGAGATCGCGGTTGGTCCACCCATCCAGCCGGCGACCGATGCCGAAAGTCAGTGAGTTATCCACAGTCGAATGGCAGATCGCGCACTGTAGACCGATCGAACGGAGCTTGCCGGGACTCTCAAAGAATCCGGTCACACCCACAACGGCATTTAGTCTGAGCAACTCTAATGTGGTTGCCGGATCGTTGAGATTTACCTGGCCCTGCTTAAGCTGGTTGATCAATGCTTTGGGTAGTGCATCAACGTCAACTTTCAACCCGGCGTTGAGTGCAACCACGGGGCTGACACCAGGCCCGACGCCGCCCAGTTTCTCACCTTCAATCGCCTCATGCAGCCTGAGCGTATCCCCCCAGAAGGCTTCATCGCCAAAAGTGTCAAAGCGAAAAATACGCCTGCCCTCGATGATCATCTGTGCCGCATTTATCAGGGTCTTAACGTCCGAGGTCTCGCTTGACTGTATCAATCCCTGACTGAGTAACTCATCTTTAATAGTTTGCTCCTGAGTCCGATCCTGCTGAGCCAGGCTTTGATTAATTATCATCAGCGCTGCTACCAGCACCGCTGCAAGTGTTATAGCTAACGAAATGTGTTTTTTTATATTCACAACTTTCCTCCTATTCATCCTTTGCAAATCTGACCGGCAAAAGCGCATTTGTGTGCTCTGAACGGTCAGTGATTTAACTTGATTTGTATATTTCTTCAGTCCTTTTCTTCACTCTCCTATTTTGCAGAGAGAACTAATAGGAGCAGTTCCTTCAGGACCTGATTCTCAAAGAGGAACTTCCAGGGAGGCTGTAATGCGGATTTCGCTGCGGTAAATAAACTCTCCCTCGGCCTGTGGGGAAGTCGCAGGATTCACAAGGCAGATTCAAGTTCAGACAGAGCATTTCCTTGCTCGTCTGCGAATGCGGTTTTCTGGGGAGTACAAAATATAAGGAGGCTTTTAGAGAATGCCAGAGTACACCTTAATATTTGATGTGTAAAGAAGCTTTAATTAGGGGGGGGGATTGATCGAACAGCAAACCGATTAAGCATTGCTTCGGACGAGGTGTGAGATCGGCTTTCAATGAAGATCTGCAGTGTCGCGAAATAAGCCGCGAACCGAGGCCAGAATAAAAGCTGTTTCAACTATCTCCAGTGCGGCTTTCCAGGTCTGAGTCAACTGACACTTCGGGATGTCAATAAAGCAAATCGGCAACATTCGGTTACCCTGCTTGTCCAAGAAAGAAAAGAATAACAAGTACTCCAATTATCAGGAGAGACCAACCTAGAATGGCACGATGACCTGGCCTGGGTCCCTCCCATAATACCTTGATACCAAGCGGTGCCAGCGCGACACAGAGCCCGCCGGTGGTGATTACTGAGACCAGCGAGCTTCCCTTGAGGACACCGAACATCAGGGCCGTCATAAGGCCCAGTGCGATGGAGCGCAGCAATCCCAATGCGCCAGAAAGATAGGCGCCAATCGCGAGTACAATCCATCCAAAGAAAACAAAAGCGTTGAGCATAGATACTATATGGAACGCTCCATAAGAACTCGCAACAGCATTCGTCGCCAGCTCCAAATTCTGGACGCGAACCAGTTGGAATGCGAGATGGTCGACGCCGGCGTGAAACGTGCGGGCAAAAAGTCCGAAGATAACGAATACGCCCCCGCAGACTGCAAAGCCTGGCCTCTTTGCGCCAACCAACCTGGCGAGCGTGATGATGGCCGGCCACAGAAGGATGTTTCCCGCGAGAAAGGTGCTATAGGATGCGGTCATCAAGGTCGGGCGCGCTTCAAAGGCAGCAAGCTGTTGGGGGAAAAAGAAATGATACTGGATGCGAAGAACCGCCCCAATAAATAAAAATATAGGCCCTAAGATCATTGTAGTCGATGTAGTTAGTTTTCTTTCTAAATAAGAAAAATGATGAGACAATACATTTTCCAATGATGAACGAGGATTGACACACGAGATGGCTCCGTCTCGATGTTAAAACCTTGTTCCGCCGTCTTCATCTGTGAAATAAAAATTGAACCGGACCTTGCTGGGATTGAGAGGAGGCTTGATGTTCGCCAAGCTTTTTGCCATCGGAGTCATGCTTTTCTCGTTTGCGCTCGTTTCAGAAATCGCGCCGCTGGGAACCTACACGCCGCGTGAGCGTAGCCATTGGGCTTTCGTGAAGCGGACTGATCCCGCCATCCCTTCATTTGCCGCAGCTGCGGATAATGCCTGGGTAAAGAATCCCATCGACGCTTTCATTCTGCAGCGGTTGAAGAAGGAAGGGCTGAGACCTTCCCCACCTGCAGATCGGGTAACGCTTATCCGGCGCCTCTACTTCGATATGATCGGGTTGCCGCCGTCGCCGCGCGAAGTCGCGGAGTTCAGCGCCGACAAATCGCCGGACGCTTATCAGAAACTGGTTGAGAGATTACTGGCGAGTCCGCATTACGGCGAGCGTTGGGCGCAGCATTGGCTTGACGTCGTGCGCTTTGCCGAGACTGACGGCTTTGAATACGACACGCACCGCCGCGATGCCTGGCGTTATCGCGATTACGTCATCCGCGCCTTCAACGCCGACAAGCCCTACGACCGGTTCGTGACCGAGCAACTGGCCGGCGACGAGATCGCGCCCGGAGACGACGAAGCATTGATTGCTGCCGGATTCAACCGGCTCGGGCCGCTGCGTAAGAACGCGGGCAACCAGGAGGTCGCCAGCAGCCGCAATGAAGTGTTGACCGAGATGACTAACGCGGTTGGCGCGGCGCTGCTCGGAGTGACGCTCGGTTGCGCGCGCTGCCACAACCATAAATTCGATCCGATTCGACAAAGCGACTATTACCGCATCCAGGCATTTTTCGCTCCGGTCTACGATAACGACGTGATGAAAGCCACGCCCGAGGAGCAGGCGGCATGGAAGGCGAAGGCTGATCCCATCGAGCAGGAGATGAAAACCCTCAACGCCGCGATGAAGAAACTACAGGGCAAAGAAGATGCCACTTCACGCGATTCGAAACAAGCCCTCATGAAAAAGCTGGAGGAATTGCAGGAGCGGATGCCGGAGCCGCTGCCCGCGCTCCGCAGCGTGATTGACATGCCGGAGAAGAAATCGCCGATTCATCTGCTGGCCCGCGGAGATTACCATGCCAAAGGTGATCGTGTAGGGATGCGGCCGCTCGGTGTGCTGCTTCCGGACGAGGCGCCGGAGCTTTCGGAGACCACTGCCAGGCCACGCGCCGAACTTGCCCAATGGATCGTCAGCCCGGAAAACCCGCTGACCGCGCGCGTGATGGTAAACCGTATCTGGCAATACCATTTCGGACGCGGGATCGTCGCCACCTCGAACGATTTTGGCCGGGTAGGCGAGCGCCCCACGCATCCGGACCTGCTCGATTATCTGGCCAATGAATTCGTTGCCGGTGGTTTCAGCATCAAGAAGATTCACCGGCTGATTCTTTACAGCAATACTTACAAGCAGGCGTCAACGCTGCCGCGCGATCCGTCGATGAAAGAGCTGACGATGACCAAAGACCCTGAAAATAAATGGCTCTGGCGATTCAATCGGAAGCGTCTCGAGGCCGAGCAGATTCGCGATGCGATCCTGGCCGTCTCGGGCACACTCAATCTCAAGGCGGGCGGGCCGAGCGTGATGGTCCCGGTCGATCCCGGGCTGGTCACCCTGCTTTACAAGCCCTCACAGTGGGCACCCGCGAAGGATGCTGCCGACTACACACGCCGCAGTATCTATCTGATCTTCAAGCGCAATCTGCGGTTGCCTTTGATGGAAGTCTTCGACGCGCCGGATACGCAAGTAAGCTGCCCGCGTCGCGAGTCGAGTACACACGCGCCGCAGGCTCTGGAACTGCTCAACGGAAATTTCGCCAACCAGCAGGCTGAAGCCCTGGCGAAGCGGCTGGAAGCGGAGGCCGGACCTGATCTGCGCAAGCAAATCGATTTGGGTTATCGGTTGGTGACCGGTCGGCCGGCTCGGCCGGAAGAGGTTCGCCTGGCGCTTGCATTTCTGAAGACGCAACCAAAGCGCGAGTTTGCACTGGCACTGTTGAATTTAAACTCTTTCTTATACGTGAACTGACTCGGATTTTGTGGTTGGGAAATGAAGAGAGATTACGAAATAAACGAAAATAACGAAACAAACGAAAAGCAAATGAAAGTTTCGTATATTTCGTTATTTTCGTTTATTTCGTAATCTCTCTTCATTCCACAACCGAGGAGGGGCAGATGATAATCGATCATTTTCAGATAACGCGAAATCGGCGGGAATTTCTGCGCGATGCCTTCTGTGGTTTTGGCGGATTGGCTTTTGGCGCAATGCTCGCTGAGCAACAGGCGCGCGCGCAGTCCGGGGTGAATCCATTGGCGCCCAAGAAACCACCATTGCCCGCGAAAGCGCGGTCAGTGATCTTTCTCTTCCTCAGCGGCGGACCCAGCCACATTGAGACATTCGACCCGAAACCGCTGCTCAACAAGCTTAACGGGCAGAAACGTCCGGCCAGTTTCGGTGAAGCCAAATATCAGTTCATCAGCAGCGATGCCAAACTGCTCGGAACCAAACGCAGCTTTAAACGGTATGGCAAGAGCGGCATTGAAGTTTCCGACCTGCTTCCGCACCTGGCCGAGCGGATAGATGATCTGGCAGTGATCCGCTCCTGTCACGGCGATATGGTGGTTCACTCCGCCGCGCAGTATCAGCTGTTCACCGGACGCGTCGTCCCAGGTTTTCCAAGCATGGGTTCGTGGGTGATTTATGGTTTGGGGGCCGAAGCCGATTCGCTGCCGGCTTATGTCATTCTGCCCGATCCGAATGGCGCCCAGGAAGCGGGAGCGCCGATGTATACCAATGGTTTTCTGCCGGCAGTCTATCAGCCCACTATGTTCCGTCCGGGCAACCGGCCGGTTCTTAATCTGGATTTGCCCGAAGGGGTTTCGCTGGACACCCGGCGCAAAACGCTGGGGCTCCTCAAGCAACTCAATCAATTCGATCTGGTCCCCGACGATGCGGAATTTTCCGCTCGCATGAACGCCTATGATCTTGCCTTCAAAATGCAAACCGAAGCACCTGCGATCTTCGACCTCTCGAACGAACCGCAGGAGACGCTTGATCTATACGGCATCGGAAAGCAACCGACGGACGATTATGGCAGGCGTTGCTTGCTTGCCCGGCGGCTGGTTGAGAAGGGAGTGCGTTTTGTCTGCCCGGTTTCGGGCGGGGGGACGGGAAATATGCAATGGGATGCGCACGACGATATCGAGGAAAACCACCTGCGCATGGCCGCGCAGACGGACCAGCCGATGGCCGCGCTGCTCACCGACCTCAAGCGTCGCGGGCTGCTCGAGTCAACGCTCGTGGTGATCGGTGGAGAGTTTGGCCGATCTCCTGAATCTCAGGGCACCAAGGGACGCGACCACCACAATCTGGGATTTACCATGTTGATGGCGGGCGGAGGGATCAAAGGCGGGCAAGTTTATGGCGCAACGGACGAGATTGGCCTGCGCGCAGTCGAGAAGCCGGTTCACTTCCGCGACATTCACACGACC
>Ga0081455_10008298_pt1 | contig 10823 bp, 9 predicted proteins | sample TabmetS3T2R1_FD_70207 | JGI IMG/M metagenome (GOLD analysis project Ga0081455, IMG submission 70207) | Tabebuia heterophylla rhizosphere microbial communities from the University of Puerto Rico - S3T2R1 | ecosystem: Host-associated > Plants > Roots > Rhizosphere ... | reverse complement strand
CACGCCTCCACCGTCGTCCGGGAGCCGGTGTCGGTCGCCCCCTGCTGCAGGCCGTACAGGTCGAAGTGCGCCGTCCCGGCCACCTCCCACAGCCGGTACCTGTCGGTGTCGTCCTGGCGGGCCGACAGCCCGAGGTCGTTCTCGGTCTGGAAGACCAGCACCGGGACGTCGAGGTCGTCGCGGATGAAGCTGGGGCTGGGCGTCGTCACCGCCGTCAGCGGCGGCTGCGACAGCGCCGAGCCCGCCGCGGCCCGGCTGTGGACCAGGAAGCCGTCGTACACGCCGGCGAGCGGGTGCACCGCGTTGATGTAGGTCGTCAGGCGCGTCGCCGACTGCGACTCGCCGACGCCGAGGACGCGGCGGGGCCGCAGCCCGCCCAGCACGGTGGCGGCGTCGTCCCGGACCGCCCGCCCGGCCTGGGAGAACATGTCGTACGAGTAGCTGTCGCCGGGGTGCACCAGGTCGGCGTACCGCGCCAGGTCGGCGTCCCTGGTCGCGTTCATCCCCACGGCCTGCGCCGAGACCCCGACCCAGGCGTAGCCCTGCCGGATCAGCTCGTCGTGCATGTGGATCCAGTCGGGGCTGGCGTCGACGCCGCCGCTGACGTTCAGCCACTCGACGACCACGGTGCCGTTGAACTTCCGTGCGTCGATCGGTCGATTCACAACGACGCGGGTCTTGTACTGCTGCGGCGAGATTGCTGTGACGGACCACTTCCCGTCCGAAGTGAGTGGTGACGTGGGCGAATAGGCGCTCGCGGTTCCGGTGAGGAAGAACTCCGACTGCTCGTAGCCCACCGACGCGAGGTCGAAGCTGGTGTGCCCGAACAGGACCGGCACACCGCCGCCGCCCGTTGCGGGCGTCACAGTGGGCAAGGCGGCATCAGCGGATGCCACCGCCGTCAATCCAATGGAGCCCACCAGGGCGCACATCACGACGCTCACCAATCGACGAACCATTGCCACCTCCCGTCACCGCGACGGCCTCTCTTCGTATCGCGTACTCGGAGACCGTGGACGTATAAGCCTTCTGTCACGAGCTTGCTTGCATCATCAATGGCTGCCGAAACGATGCGCGCGACGAGCTGTGAAGGTTCCTCGCGCGGCGTTTCAGGAATCGGCGACAAGTAGCCGCGAGAGGGAGCGGGCGCATCAAGGCTTCAGGAGACAATGACCCGGACGCGCCCGAGGTTCTGTACCCGGGCATAGCGCGATGTCATGCTGCCCTCTCGTTGCGTGCTGACCCGCAAGGCGGGGAAATAGGTGCCGGGTTCGTCGAACGCGTAGGTGGCGGTGATCCTGTAGCGCGACGCGGAGCCGTCGAGGCTCGTGTCGTGTACTGCGTACTCGCCGCTGCCGTCGAAGTCCCATTCAGCGGCCACGATCGTGCCCGCGCCGCGCGGCACCTCGACGAACGCCGAGAACGCCACCGGCTCGCCGGCCGCCACCTCGGCCCGCGCCGTGCCGTTGGCGCTCAGGTCGACGGTAGCTTGCACACCCTTCCGATCCGACGCCCGTGGCGGTACGTGCACCTGCCCGTCGACGACCTCGTACGTCGTGCTTCTCGGCGGCGCGATGCCGTGCTCGGCCCATGCGGCCACGTCCCGCAATGCTTGCTGCAGCACGCCGGCGTAGCTGACATAGCGGGTTGAGCTGACCGGCCGCGGGTCACCAGGCATGACCGTCGGGGCCATGTGCATGGCGTGGTCGATGAACCAGAGCCTGAAGCGGCTGTCGGCGTCGTCACCCTGGACGTCGCGGATCAGACGCTCGTACCACGCCGCCTGCCACGGGTACGCCGCCTCGTCCATCAAAGCTTCGACGACGATCATCTTCGCGCCGAAGCGACCGCTCTGAACCGTGCCGGTGCCCGGCTTGCTCATGTTCGTGCCGATGACGTTGGGCCGTTGGGGGTAGATCGGGCGGCCGTCGAGGGAGAAGCGGTCCCAGACCGGGTAGTCCGGGTGGACCTGGTGGCGGTAGTACGTCTGGAACGCCAGGTACGGCGAGTTGTCGATGAGGATCTCGTCGCCCGCTGCCACATCGGCAAGTCCATGGAAGTACTTCTCGCCGACGCCGGTCAGGACGATGTCGCCCTGCCGCCCGGCGATCCACAGGTTGCTGCCCGACGCCTCGCCGCTAGTGATCGTCAGCCGGGCGCCCCGCAGTTCGTCGTCGGGCAGGTCACCGACCTCGAGGGCGGCCACGATGTCGGCGACGGGCACACCACGGGGCATGGCCAACGGCAGCGGGAGACCGAGCTCGGCCGCCTCGTCGCCCATGATCGGCTTGGCGATGGTGGTCTTGTGCTGCACCCGGGCTGCCAGCAGCGACGGCGTCGGGTCGGCGCCGAGGTAGCCGGTCGGCCCGAGCTCCGTCGCCCGCAGGCCCAGCGACCGCATCTCGGACAGGACGCGCTCGGCCGGCAGCTCGTGGCCCCAGTCGGGGGCCTCGCAGACCCCCCAGGAGATGGGCGCCGCCGCGACGCGCTCGTCGAGCATCATGCTTTCTCCCCGGCTACTAGAGCGCTCTAGGTCTCAACGAAGTATCATCGCCGCACTGCTGAGCTGTCAACGCCGTTGCGAGGTTCGGTTGAGGACCCATCCGACACTGGAGGACGTCGCGGCCCGAGCGGGCGTGTCGCGGGCCCTGGTGTCGATCGTGATGCGTGGCGTGCCCGGAGCGAGCGCGGCCACCCGCGAGCACGTGCTGCGCGTCGCCGAGCAGATCGGCTACCGGCCCGACTCGCGGGCCCGGCTGCTGGCCGGACGGCGGTCGCGGCTGCTCGGGGTGACGCTGAGCCTCAACCATCCGTTCCACGCCGACCTGGCCGAGGGCATCTACAGCTCGGCTGAGCAACTGGGCTATGAGGTGGTGCTCAGCGCCATCACGCCGCGGCGCGAGCCCCGGCGGGCCATCGACACGCTGCTCGACTACCGGTGCGAGGCGGCCATCCTGGTCGGCGCACTCGTGCGCGAGCCATGGCTGTCGGCGCTGGGCGAACGGCTGCCGGTGGTCGTCGTCGGACAGGGCACGCGCAGCCAGGCGGTGGACGTCGTTCGTACGTCGGACGCCGCTGGCGTCCGGCTGGCCGTCGAGCACCTGGTCGACCTCGGGCATCGCGATATCGCCCACGTCGACGGCGGGCGGGCTCCCGGGGCGGCGGCCCGGCGCAACGCGTACCGCGCCGGTCTGCACCGGCACGCGCTCACCCCGCGCATCGTCGCGGGTGGGCAGTCGGAGGAGGACGGCGCGACGGCCGGGCGGGCGCTCGTCGACGATCGGCCGACGGCCGTGCTGACCTACAACGACCGGTGCGCCGTCGGGCTGCTCGACGTCTTCGTGCGCGCCGGTGTCGCCGTTCCGGACGACGTGTCCGTGGTGGGGTACGACGACAGCCAGGCGCCGTACCGGCGACTCACCACGGTGAGCCAGGACGCTGCCCATCTCGCCACGCTGGCCGTGCAGCGGGCCGTCGCCCGGCTCGAGGGCGAGCCGGTGCCCGACCGTGAGACCGTGCTGACCCCGCGGCTGATCGTGCGCTGCACCACCGCCTCGCCGGGCCGATAGGGTCGAGAAGTGCTCGATCACATCGATCCGCCCGGCGTCGCCCCGGCGAGCGGCTACACCCACGTCGTCGCCGGTACCGGCCGGCTGATCGCCATCTCAGGGCAGATCGCGCTCGACGAGGCGGGCGACTTGGTCGGCCCGGACGACCCGGAGGCGCAGGCCCGGCAGGTGTTCGAGAACCTGCGCCGCTGCCTGCACGCCGCCGGGGCGACGTTCGACGACGTCGTCAAGCTCACCTACTTCGTCACCGACATCGCCTGGCTGCCCGCCGTCCGCACGGTGCGCGACACATTCGTCGACCCGGGCCGCCCACCGGCGAGCAGCGCCGTGCAGGTCGCCAACCTGATCCGACCCGAGCTGCTGATGGAGATCGACGCGCTCGCCGTCATCCCGTAACCGGTCGCGCGGCCGCCGAAAGATCGGCAGATGTCTGATCTCGGCCGATTTTGGGTAGACCGACATTGGGTGGAACACCCCATATCCACTCGTGCGTACCCGGACGCTTCGCCCGCGGGTAACCGGACCCGCCGCGCGGAGCAGATGAGGAGCCTGCGATGTCGATCTCCACCAGCCCGCGCCCGGCCGCTGCAGCAACCGAAGGCAGATTCGAATACGCGGCCGAGGACGCCACGAGTGGCCTGAAACGTCATGTCGGGCCGGTCGGCCTGCTGTTCGCGGGCGTCGGCTCGATCATCGGTTCGGGCTGGTTGTTCGGCGCGTTCAACGCCACCGTCATCGCCGGCCCCATCGCGATCTTCGCCTGGTTGCTCGGCGCAGTCATGATCTTGCTCATCGGGCTGGTATTCGCCGAGCTGGGCGCGATGTTCCCGGTGTCGGGCGGTGTGATCCGCTTCCCGCACTACTCGTACGGCTCGTTCGCGAGCTTCACGATGGGCTGGGTCACCTGGCTGGCCGCCGCGGTCGTCGCACCGATCGAGGTCGAGGGCGCAATCCAGTACGCCAGCAGCTACGCGCCCTGGCTGATGACCGACAAGGGCGTGCTGAGCTGGCCACGTGGGTACCTGATCGCCGCCGCCGGCATGCTGTTCTTCTCGTTCGTGAACCTCATCGGTATCAGATGGTTCGCCCGCCTGAACAACGTGATCGTCGTGTGGAAGCTGGCGATCATCCTCATCACGATCTTCGCGTTCCTGTTCACCGCGTTCCACGCCGAGAACTTTCACAAGTACGGTTTCGCCACCGATGGCGCCAAGGGCATGTTCCACGCCATCGTCGTCGCCGGCATCGTGTTCTCGTTCCTCGGCTTTCGGCAGGGCGTCGAGCTGGGCGGCGAGAGCGACAACCCCAAGCGCAACATCCCGCTCGCGGTCATCGGTTCGATCGTTATCACCGCGATCATCTACATCCTCTTGCAGATCGCCTACATCGCGGCCGTGCAGCCGAGCGACCTGGCCAAGGCCGACGGCTGGACGAACCTCGCGTTCACCAACGACGCCGGGCCACTCGCCGCCATCGCGTCGCTGATCGGGTTGGGGTGGTTGTCCACCACCCTGCTGGCCGACGCGGTCGTGTCCCCGGCCGACACCGGCTTGATCTACACCACGGTCACCGCCCGGCTGTCGTACGCGATGGCCCGCAACGAGAACGCGCCGCGCGTGTTCGCGTCGACCAGCTCGCGCGGCGTTCCGTGGGCCAGCGTGTTCCTGACCTTCGTCGTCGGCCTGATCATCTTCTTGCCGTTCCCGAGCTGGAGCAAGCTGGTCGGCTTCGTCACGTCGTCGACGGTGCTGTCGTTCGGATCGGGCGCCGTCGTGCTGATGGCGATGCGCCACCAACTGCCGAACCAGGAGCGCCCGTTCCGGCTGCCCGGCGGTCATGTCATCCCGTTCCTCGCCTTCTACGCGGCCAACCTGATGGTCTACTGGGCCGGCTGGGACGTGGACTGGAAGCTGTTCGCCACGGTGGGCATCGGCCTGGTTGTGCTCGGCGTCCAGCTCGTGCTGCGGCCCGACCTGCGCAAGAAACTGGACGTGCGGCACGGGTGGTGGATCCTGCTGTGGTTCGGCGGGCTGGCCCTGATCTCCTGGCAGGGCATCTACAGCTCCGACGACACGGCGCAGGGCCAGCAGAACAACATCGACTTCGGCTGGGCGTTCGTCGTGGTCGGGGCGCTGACCGTGATCATCTACCTGCTCGCGTTGCGGTCGAAGCTCTCGCCCGAGGCCGCCCGAGCGCAGGTCGCCGGCACCCGGCTGGACGAGCCGGCGGCGCTGGCCGACTCACCCGGACGCAGGTAGAGCCAGGCAACCGCCGCCAGCAGCAGCGCCGCCCCGACGGCGCCGGCCACGGTCAGCCGCTCGCCGAGCAAGCCGATCGCCAGCACCGTGGCGGCCAGCGGCTCGAGCAGGGTCAGCACCGAGGCCACCTCGGCCGGCGTCGAGCGCAGACCGGTGAAGAACAGCCCGTAGCCGGCGGCGGTCGTCACGACACCCAGGTAGAGCAGGGCGCCGATCGTCCAGGGCGTCGCCGCGAACGCGATGCCACCCGGCAGCACGACGGGCAGCAGCGCGGCGGCCCCGAGCGCGCTGGTCACCCCGGTGAGCGTGAGCGGGTCGGCGACGGCCAGTCGCTGGTTCACCGCGGTCGCGCCGGCGTAGACGAGCCCGCACGCCAGCGCGGCCAGCACGCCCAGCACCGGACGCGGTCCGGCCGCCGACGCACCGGTGGGCAGCGACACCAGGGCCAGCCCGGCGATCGCGCAGGCCAGCGTGGCGATGGACGACCGGCTCGGCCGGCGTCGACGGGCCACCGCGGCGCCGGCGGTCAGCACGACGGGGGCCACGCCGATGCTGATCAGCGTCGAGAGGCTGACCCCGACGTCTTCGACCGACACGAAATACAGCGCCTGGTAGGCGCCGAGTCCCACCCCGGCGGCGACGAGCGCCCACCGACGACGCGGCCCGGATCGGCGGGCCAGCCGGACGGCGTCGCGACCGCGCACGGCGACGAGCACCAGGGCGGCGGTGAACAATCGGTAGAAGCCGACCGCCACGGCGGACAGTCCGCTGCGGTCGTGGACGGCGTGCATGACCACGCCGGACGTACCCCACAGGACGGCACCCGCGCTGATCGCGAGCAGGCCGGCGCGGGTGTTGAGTCGAACTGACAAGACCATGAGATGCGCTCCGAGATCGATCCGAATGGGTCGCGTTTCGGGGCGCGTCGGACCGATCGCAGAACACGCGACAAGGACAGCCGGCGTGCGCGATCAGACGGTCAGGTGTCCGCGGCCCCGATCAGGAGCGCGGCGGCGGCAGGATGCCGTGGAAGGGCGTCACGCGCGACAGCCTACGGGGTGAGCCGCTGTCGAAGCGACTGGGAAACCGCGGTGGTCTGCGAGGATGGGCGCGTCCAGATCCGGTGCGACGTGAGGATGGCTGTCATGACGAACGGAACGCCGGCCCCATCGAACGGCCCGACCCCAACGCCGGTCAAGGTGCCGCCGGAGCTCGCCGTACCCAAGCAGGCCCCGGACCGAAACCTGGCACTCGAACTCGTCCGCGTCACCGAAGCGGCGGCGATGTCAGCCGGACGCTGGGTGGGCCGCGGCGACAAGAACGGCGGCGACGGGGCGGCCGTCGACGCCATGCGCAAGCTGATCGGCACCGTGTCGATGCGCGGAGTCGTCGTCATCGGCGAGGGCGAGAAGGACAACGCACCCATGCTGTACAACGGCGAAGAAGTCGGCGACGGCACCGGCCCGCTGTGCGACGTCGCCGTGGACCCGATCGACGGTACGACCCTTATGGCCAAGGGCATGCCCAACGCGCTCGCGGTGATCGCCGTCGCCGAGCGGGGCAGCATGTTCGACCCGTCCGCGGTGTTCTACATGGAGAAGATCGCCACCGGATCCGAAGCCGCCGATGTCGTCGATATCACCGCGCCGCCGGCCGAGAACGTGCGGCGCGTCGCCAAGGCCAAGCGCGGCCACCCCGAAGACGTCACGGTCTGCATCCTCGACCGCCCCCGGCATCAGTCGCTGGTCGAGGAGGTCCGCAACGCGGGCGCGCGCATCAAGTTCATCAGCGACGGCGACGTCGCCGGGGCGATCATGGCGGCCCGGCCGGGAACCGGCGTCGACCTGCTGCTCGGCGTCGGCGGCACACCCGAGGGCATCATCGCGGCGGCGGCGCTGTCGTGCATGGGCGGCGTCATCCAGGCCCGGCTGTGGCCCCGCGACGACGCCGAGCGGGAGAAGGCCCTCGACGCCGGCCACGACCTCGACCGCGTCCTGACGACCCGCGACCTGGTCAGCGGCGACGACACGTTCTTCTGCGCCACCGGCATAACCGACGGCGAGCTGCTGCGAGGTGTGCGTTACTACGCCGATTCGGTGCAGACCGACTCGATCGTGATGCGTTCCAAGTCCGGCACCATCCGTGCGATCAAGTCGTTGCACCAACTGGGCAAGCTGCGCGCCTACTCGTCAATTGACTTCGACCGAAACTGAGGATGACCCGTGCTGGTTGTGACGACGAACGAGATTCCCGGCTGGCAGATCCAGCGCGTGTGCGGTGAGGTGTTCGGGCTGACGGTCCGCTCCCGCAACGCGTTCTCGCAGATCGGTGCCGGCTTCAAGTCGCTGATGGGCGGCGAGCTCAAGGGCATGACCGAGAACCTGGTCAACAGCCGCAACGAGGTCATGGGCCGCATGCTCGAGGCCGCCCGGGCCCGCGGCGGCAACGCGGTGATCGCCATGCGGTTCGACACCTCCGAGATGGGCGACACCTGGACCGAGATCTGCGCGTACGGCACCGCCGTCGTCGCGGTGCCGGTCGACGACGGGGCCCGCCAGACCGCCGCCGAGCTCGGTTACGGGCAGCCCGACGGGCTGCCTGTCGGGTAGGGCCTGGTAGGTCACACCCGGGGTCGTGGGGCGCCACCCGGCTTCTACGATCGGGGCATGACGAGCGATCAGGACTACCGCGTCGAGAAGGATTCGATGGGTGAGGTCCGTGTCCCGAAAGATGCGAAGTGGCGCGCCCAGACCCAGCGCGCGGTCGAGAACTTCCCGATCTCGGGACGTCCGATCGAGCGCGAGCTCATCGGCGCGCTGGCCTCGATCAAGGGCGCTTCGGCGCTGCTGCGGGCCGAGGCCGGCCGGTTGGACGCCGACAAGGCGAAGGCGATCTACGACGCCGCCGTCGAGGTGACGCGCGGCGACTGGGACGCCGAGTTCCCGATCGACGTCTTCCAGACCGGCTCGGGCACCTCGTCGAACATGAACGCCAACGAGGTGCTGGCCACGCTGGCTGCTTCACGGCTGGGTGCCCCCGTCCACCCGAACGACGACGTCAACGACCCGTTCTCGTCCAACGACCAGTTCCCGGCCGCCATCCACATCGCGGCAACGCGCGCCGTGGTCGTCGACCTGGTGCCCGCGCTGACCCACCTGGCCGACACCCTCGGCGCCAAGGCCGACGAGTTCACCTCGGTCGTGAAGTCCGGGCGCACGCATCTCATGGACGCCACCCCGGTCACGCTCGGCCAGGAGTTCGGCGGGTACGCCGCGCAGGTCCGGTACGGCGTCGACCGGCTGCGCGACACCCTGCCCCGCGTCGGCGAGCTGCCACTGGGCGGAACCGCCGTGGGCACCGGCATCAACGCGCCGGCCGGGCTGGCCGGGCAGGTCATCGCGCGGCTGGCCGACGACCTGCAGCTGCCGCTGAGCGAGGCGCGCGACCACTTCGAGGCCCAGGGCGCCCGCGACGCGCTGGTCGAGCTGTCCGGCGTGCTGCGCGTGGTGGCCGTCGGGCTGAACAAGATCGCCAACGACATCCGGTGGATGGGTTCCGGACCTCGCGCCGGGCTGACCGAGCTGTTCCTGCCCGACCTGCAGCCCGGCTCGTCGATCATGCCCGGCAAGGTCAACCCGGTCCTGTGCGAGGCGGTGCTGCAGGTCGTCGCGCAGGTGGTCGGCAACGACGCCGCCGTGGCCTGGAGCGGCGGAGCCGGCAACTTCGAGCTGAACGTCATGTTGCCGGTGATCGCCCGCAACGTCCTCGAGTCGATCCGGCTGCTGGCCAACGTGTCACGGGTGTTCGCCGACCGCTGCGTGGCCGGCATAACGGCCAACGAGGAGCGCTGTCGCGAGTACGCCGAATCGTCGCCGTCGATCGTCACGCCGTTGAACCACTACATCGGCTACGACGAGGCGGCCAAGGTGGCCAAGCAGGCCCTGGCCGAGCGCAAGACGATCCGCGAGGTCGTGATCGAGCGCGGGCACGTGCCGTCGGCGATCACCGAGGAGCAGCTGGTCCAGGCGCTGGACGTCCTGTCCATGACGCGGCCCTCGAGCTGATGGACTACAAGCTCGAACTCGTGCTCATCCCGGTCACCGACGTCGACCGGGCCAAGGCGTTCTACGCCGAGCAGCTGGGGTTCGCGGTCGACGTCGACCACCAGGCCGGCGATTTCCGGGTGGTTCAGCTGACCCCGTCCGGCTCGGCGTGCTCGATCAGCCTCGGGGTGGGCATCACGTCGGCCGCTCCCGGGTCGGTCGTGGGCACGCACCTGATCGTCACCGACATCGTGGCCGCGCGCGCCGAGCTGGTCGGGCGCGGCGTCGAGGTCAGCGACATCCGGCACATGGGCCCCGACGGCTGGCAGCCCGGCCCGTCGCCGGGGCGCGGCAAGTACGAGTCGTTCGCCGACTTCAAGGACCCGGACGGCAATACCTGGGTGCTGCAAGAGGTCCCCGCCGGGTCGTAACGAGCGGGATCCACGCTCGGCGACGGGACCCGGTCGCGCTCCCCGGCCGAGCTGCCCCGATCAGCGGCGCGAAACTGGTCATCTCAGCCGGGAAGCCAGGCGGTACCGAAGCCAGCCGGCCCGCGACAGTTCAGGCCTGCTCGGCCTGGCCGACGTCGCCGCGCAGCTCGCTCTCCAGGTCGAAGATCGCGCGCAGCCCGCGCCGGGCGCGCGCCGTCCGGGCGGCGTTGAGCCACTCGGGGTCCGGGGTGGCGCGCTCGGTGGTCAGCGCTTCGACCAGGTCGCCGTTGTTGAGCTCGGACGTCACCGGGCGGAGCATGCCGTTGACCCGCATGCTGATCAGCCGGTCGCCGATCCGGCCGCCGCGGGCGAACGCGTAGTCGATGCCGGTCGCGCCGGCGGGCAGGGTCACCAGCTCGCCGTTCGGGGACACGACGACGATGCTGCCGCCGCGCAGTTCGGCGCGCAGCTCGTCGAGGTACTCCTCCGAGGGCTCCTCGCCCTGCCAGGCCAGCAGGCCCT
>Ga0081455_10008297_pt1 | contig 10823 bp, 8 predicted proteins | sample TabmetS3T2R1_FD_70207 | JGI IMG/M metagenome (GOLD analysis project Ga0081455, IMG submission 70207) | Tabebuia heterophylla rhizosphere microbial communities from the University of Puerto Rico - S3T2R1 | ecosystem: Host-associated > Plants > Roots > Rhizosphere ... | reverse complement strand
AGCCGATGGCCCTGACCGGCCAGCTCCGCGGCCGCCGCCGGCACCGCGTCCGGGCTGGGCAGCTCGAACTCGACGCTCGCCTGCGGGACGGGGACGCTGCTCGGCCAGTCCGGCTGGCCGTAGCAGGCCTGGGCGGCCTCGGTCAGCGGCCACAGCCCGAAGTGCTTCACCCCACCCAGCGCCTCCGTGAACACGTAGTCGTCGGCCCCGCCTTCGAACGACAAGCCGAGCGCCTGCTGGTAGAAGGCCTTGGCGGCCGAAGGGTCAGCGACGATGGGTGAGAAGCTGGCGACGAACTGGACATCCATGACTGGGGCTCCTTGACGGTTGCCGAATGGCTGGCCGGGGCGGGCTCGATCACGAGGCCTGGGCGCAGAGGTCGCGCCATCGCCCGGTGCGGGCGATGCCAGGGCCTCCACTTAGGCGCGATATTGAACACCCTTGAGTAGAGGAGGTCCCGTGGCGGAAACGAGAGCAACAACCGAGGCGACCAGCGTCCGACCGTTTCAAGTCAACGTCCCGGACGAGGCGATCGAGGATCTGCGTCGGCGTATAGCTGCGACGCGCTGGCCCTCCCGGGAGCTCGTCGCCGATCGGTCCCAGGGCGTGCAGTTGACGACGACACAGGAGCTCGCCCGCTACTGGACCACCGACTACGACTGGCGCAAGTGCGAGGCGAGACTGAACGCGCTGCCGCAGTTCACGACCGAGATCGACGGGGTCGAGATCCACTTCATCCACGTCAGGTCGCGGCATGAGAATGCGTTGCCGCTGATCATGACGCATGGCTGGCCCGGCTCGGTCATCGAGCTGCTGGAGACCGTCGGCCCGCTGACCGACCCGACCGCTCACGGCGGAACCCCCGAGGACGCATTCCACCTGGTGCTGCCGTCCTTGCCTGGCTACGGCTTCTCGGGCGAGCCGACCGAGCTCGGCTGGGAGTCCGGCCGCATCGCACGCGCGTGGGCGGAGCTGATGGATCGCCTCGGCTACACGCGCTACGTCGCCCAGGGGGGTGACGTGGGCGAGGCCGTCACGGACGCGATGGGCCGCCAAGCACCCGAGGGGCTGCTCGGCATCCACATCAACGTGCTCGCCGGGGCGCTCGGTCTCACGGACCAACTGCCGGCGGAGTCCGAGCAGGAACGCGCGGCGCACGACGCGCTCAACACGTTCACGACGGACGGCTTCGGCGGCGTCCTGGAGCAGTCCACCCGACCGCAGACGCTCGGCTACTCCCTGCTGGATTCACCCGTCGCCATGGCGGCCTGGATGCTCGACCACGACACGGACAGCTACTACAAGATCTCCCGCGCGTTCGTCGAGGGGGAGCCCGTGGGGAGTCTCACCCGGGACAACATCGTCGACAACATCACGCTGTACTGGCTGACGGGCACCGGCGCCTCGGCCACCCGGTGGTTCTGGGAGAGCGGACAGGCCGCAGCCCACGCGGCCGGCCAGGCTCCTCCGCCAGTCTCGGTTCCGGTCGGCTTCACGACGTTTCCCGGCGAGCTCTGGGCTGCCCCGCGCAGCTGGGTCGAGGTGGTTTACCCCGGCCTCGCCTACTTCAACGAGGTCGACAAGGGCGGCCACTTCGCCGCGTGGGAGGAGCCGCAGCTCTTCTCGAGCGAGGTCCGGGCGGCGTTCAGCTCACTGCGGACGTGAGCATCTTCAGCAAGCTACGGGCCGAGAGTCACCTGCCTGGGTTCGAAGGAGCGACCGGCTGGCTCAACTCTGCTCCGCTCACCGCGGCGGACCTGTCGGGGAAGGTCGTCCTGGTCGACTTCTGGACGTACACCTGCATCAACTGGCTGCGCACGCTCGGCTATGTCCGTGCCTGGGCCGAGAAGTACAAGGATCAAGGGCTGGTCGTTGTCGGCGTCCACACGCCGGAGTTCCCGTTCGAGCAGGACGTCGACAACGTCAGCTGGGCAGTGAAGGACTTGAAGGTCGAGCACCCGGTTGCAATCGACAGCGACTACGCGGTCTGGCGCGCGTTCGACAACAACTACTGGCCGGCCGTGTACATCGCCGACGCGGAAGGACGAATCCGGCATCACCAGTTCGGCGAGGGCGGATACACGGAGTGCGAAATGGTCATCCAGCGGTTCTTGGGCGAGGCCGGCCAGGACGGGATCGGCGACGACTTCGTCACCGTGCCCGACGACGGCTTCGAGGCTCAGGCCGACTGGGCAAGCCTGGAGACTCCCGAGACCTACCTCGGCTTCGACCAGGGCCAGAACTTCGCGTCGCCGGGTGGCGCCGGGCCCGACGAGCCTCGCACCTTCGAGCCCCCGGCTGAGCTGGAGCTCAACTCCTGGGCTCTCGCGGGAGATTGGACGATCGGGAGGCGGGCCAGCGTGCTGAACGGAGCCGATGGACGGCTCCTGTTCCGCTTTCACGCCCGCGACGTCCATCTCGTCATGGGCCCGCCTGCGCGCGGCGCGTCCATTCCGTTCCACGTGCTCCTCGATGGAGAACCCCCCGGCGCCGCGCACGGGCTCGACATCGACGAGCAGGGACGCGGAACGCTCGAGCGACAGCGGCTCCATCAGCTGATTCGCCAGCCGGGACCGATCACCGACCGCACGTTCGAGATCAGCTTCGCCGAGCCCGGCGTCGAGGCCTACTCGTTCACATTCGGCTAGGGCTCAGCGCGCCACTCGAGCTCGCCGCTTGAGCTTCTGCACCTCACGGACGACCCCGGTGTGATTGATGCGCCAGCGGAAGAGCTCGACGCTGACGCCGAAGTTGCGCGCCCCTGCCTCGACGTCGTCGCTCTCGAGCATCCACGCGAGCGCGCTCGTGCGCGGGACGAGCAACGTACTGCCGAGCCAGTCCGCCTCGGCCTCCTGCTCGCCGTCCCAGTGCCGGCAGCCGCCGACGCCGATCGCGGGCGCGGGCTGGTGCTCGAGGATCACGTGCGCCAGCTCGTGGGCGAGGCTGCTCGCCTTCCGGCCCGGCTCGTGGCGTGGGTTGTAGACGATCAGGCGCCTGGGGCCGAGGACGATGGTCGTCGCGGAGAAGCCGGCATCCGGCGACATGAGCCTGCGGATGCTGGCCTCGGACGCTCCATCCTCGCGGAGCTCACCGAGCGAGACGACGGGTATTCCCCACGCCTCGGCGAGGGCAAAGCAGTCGAGCCGATCGAGCGACCCGAGGCCGAGGTCGCTGCGGACGAGCTCGGAGATTCGCTCGGCGTCGCTCTTGAATCCTCGTCGTAGCTCGGCGGGCAAGCCCGCAGCTTACGTCTCCCGCACCAGGCGCTTGTAAGCGGCGCGGAAGATCTCCTCGAGCGCCTCTGCGTCCTCCGACTCGATGTTCCGTGCCGAGCGAAGGTACGACGAAACCATGGCCACGGGCTCCTCGGCGGGGCCGCTTGCCTCCCGAGTGGAACGCATGAACGACTCGGCCGGCATCCCGAGCCAGCGGAGCAGCGTCGCGAAGGTGTCGACGTCCGGCCGGCGTCCCTGCGCCATCCGACTGAACGTCGACGGGCTGATCTCGAGCTCCCGCGCGAGCTCGCGCCAGCTCGTCCCGTGCGCTTTCCGCTTGCTGTCCAGGGCTGCGTACAGCGCTTCCACGTCGACCGTGGTCTCAGGCATCGCCGTCCACGTGTTCGACTCTAGCACCAGTGTGCGAGCCTCGACATATGCTGCTAGAGTCGCACGGTGTTCGAAATCCGCAACAGCGACCAAGGGAGGAAGCCTTGAGCACGACGAAGACGAACGCAGCGCCGATCATCCTAATCCCCGGGTTCTGGCTCGGTGCCTGGGCGTGGGACGACGTCGTCTCCGCTCTCCGAGCGGACGGGCACGACGCCACCGCGCTCACGCTGCCCGGGCTCGAGTCGGCGGACGCCGACCGTTCCGCGATCACGCTCTCGGACCACGTCGACGCAATCTGCGAAGCGGTCAGCGCGGCGGGAGCTCCGGTCGTGCTCGCCGTGCACAGCGGCGCCGGCGGCTCCGGCTATGCGGCGAGCGACCGCGTCCCGGAGCAGATCGCGGCCATGGTCTACGTCGACTCCGGGCCGGCCACGGGCGCGATGGAGCCCGACCTCGAGGACGTCGAGAAGCCGCTGCCCTCGGCGGAGGAGCTTGCGCAGTCTGAGAACCTGGACGGGCTCAGCGAGGAACAGCTTGCGACGTTCAGGCAGCGGGCGGTGCCCGAGCCCGGAGGAGTGCTGCGCGACGCGCCAGCGTTGACGAACGACGCCCGACTCGACGTGCCGACGACGGCGATCTGCACGGGGTTCACGTCGGAGGAGTACAAGGCGGCGGTCAAGGAGGGCTACGACTGGCTCGGTGGTTTCGCAGAGCTCCGCAACATCACCTGGGTCGACCTCCCGACGAGCCACTGGCCGATGTGGTCACGCCCGCAAGAGCTCGCCGCTGTGATCGGCGACGTGGCGCGGGGCGCGTCCGCCGGGGGTTAGCGGGGTACGTTTCGCTCGTGGTCGAGCGGCTCCCGAGCGAGATCCGACGAGGCGCGCGCATCGCGCGCCTCTCGAATCTCGACAAGCCGTACTGGCCCGAAGAGGGAATCACGAAGGGCGACCTGCTCCGCTACTACCGCGATGTCGCGCCGACGCTCCTGCCGCACCTCCGCGACCGGCCGTTCACGATGAAGCGCTATCCCGACGGCTGGCACGGCAGGCCTTTCTTCCGGAAGAACGTCGCCAACTATGCGCCCGCGTGGATCAAGCGGGTCACCGTCCGCGTCAGCAGCGATGGAACGAGGCAGGGGAGCCGGATGATCGAAGTCCCGGTTGTGAACGAGGAGCTCGCCTTGCTCTGGATGGTCAACACCGGCTGCATCGAGTGCCATACCTGGTACTCGCGACTCGACAAGCTCGACCGGCCGGACCGGGTTGTGTTCGACCTGGATCCATCGGACGACGTCGGCTTCGGCGAGACGGTCGAGGTGGCGCTGCTCGTCAGACAGACCCTCGACGCGCTCGGGCTGGCCTCCTTCCCGAAGACGTCGGGTGCGGCGGGTATCCATGTGCTCGTGCCGATCGAGAGACGGCACACGTATGACGACACGCGCCGGTTCGCCACCGCGCTCGCCCGACAAGTCGCCGGCGAGCACCCGAAGCTCGCGACGACCGAGTGGTCGAAGGCCAAGCGCCGAGGTGTGCTCATCGACGCGAGTCAGAATGCAAAGGGGAAGACGCTTGCGTCCGTCTACTCCGTGAGGCCGGTCGAGGGAGCGTCCGTCTCGACTCCCCTGCGCTGGGACGAGCTGAAGCAAGAGCTCGATCCTTCGATCTACACCATGAGCGCGGTGCGCGACCGACTGCAGCGGCACGGCGACCTCTACGACGGCGTGCTGAGAACGAAGCAGCGCCTCGGCCCTGCGCTGCGTGCGCTCACGACTAGTGCTCCGGTCGCCAGCCGCTCGCCCGCTTGAAGCGCTCGTTCGAGACGCGGTCGCCGTCGCGGCAGACGTTGTAGACGCCGCTGGGGACGGCAAGGGCTGCAGCGAGGGCAGACCCCGCATCTGCAGCGTGCAGGGTGGCTCCGTGGCGCGGGTCCTGGTCCGGAACCTCGTGGCGCGTTCCGGGGCCGTCGAGGACGCCGAGGCGCAGGACGACACCTCGCCTGCCGGAGGCCGCGAAACGGGCAGTCTCCTCCTCGGCCGCGAGCGCTGAGCGCAGATGCTCCGGCACGTGGGCGAGCGCCGTGTCCTCGTCGACCAGGCCCGCCGCCGGATAGAAGAAGGCGACGCTCGGCTGAACGTACGCCTCGGTCTCCGCCGCGAGCGCGGCGTCGACGAGCAGCCGCGACGCCTCTGCTCGCAGGCGGTCGTTCTCGCGCCAGGCGGCCCGGTCGCCCTCGCGCTCCCGGGGTGGGATCCGGGTTGCGAGGTGCAGGATTCCCGCGGTTCCCGTGACCGCGCGCGCGACTGCCGCCGGATCGAACAGGTCGAGCTGAGCCGGCGACGGCGCGTCGATCTCGTGCCCCGCTCCGCGAAGGAGCGGAATCGTCGCTCGGCCGAGGACGCCGCTCCAGCCGGTCACGAGGAGGCGCACCCGACGCCCTACGTCCGGACGACTCTCATCCCACGACGCGGGCCATGTCGGCCAGCACTCCCGTCTTCAGCTCGTCCGCAAACGAGGAGTCGCAAACGACGTTCTCGAGCTCGATGTCCTCGGAGTCGAGCAGCTGCAACCGGAAGTGATCGTGGCCGTCCGCCCCGTGCAGCACGAGGCCCGCGGCGAAGAAGCCGAGCTCGTTCAGCGCGGTCGTCGCCTCGTCGACCTCGCTCACGGCGACCAGGTCGAGGTCGGCGTACACGATGTCGACATGACGCGAGAGCAGGTGTCGCACAGTCTGCTTCAGCGTCGCGGCGGCACGGTCGTCCCAACGCCGGACTCGCAGGAAACCGAGAGAGCGCGGCTCGTCGAGCTCGAGCGTCACCACCTCGCCCTCGACGGGAGCCCGCTCGGGGCGAGCCTCGAGCGAGAGGCCGACGTTGGCGTATGCGCTCCCCAGGAGCTCGCGGTAGGGAGCCGGCAACGACGCTTGACGCGGGCGCTCGTCGAACGGCCGATACGAGCGGAGGGTGGCCGTTCGTCGTTTCGGCCCCTCGCCGCCGAAGCCGCGCATCGTCGTCTGCGCCGGGAACATGCCGAGCTGAAGCGCCGTCTCCCGGTAGCCGTGCGAGAGCTCGGCGCGCTGGCTGAACGGGTGGATCGTGACGGCGTCGCCGAAGACCGACGCGAGCCCGCGCTCGCGAGCCGCCTCGAGCGTGTGCTCGAACATCCGCCCGAAGACCCCGAGGCCGCGATACGCGGAGTGCACGACGGCGGCTCCTGTCTCGGCGGACGGCACACGGGCGACCGGCATCAACGCGTGGTGGCCGATCACTCGCTCCTCGTGGACGGCGATCGTCGACAGCAATCCGCCTGTTGCGAGCTCCGCCATGAGGTAGCGCGGCCGGTAGAAGTCGGCGTGCACGTAACTCAGGTGGTAGTTCTCGTAGAGGAGCTGAGCGATGGCTTCGGCATCCTCCGGCGTGGCCGCCCTCACCTCGATCGTGTCGGGCGACTCTGCTTCCGCCTGGGCTCCCCGCCGGGCGGCCTCGATGTGGTGGCGCCTCGCCTGGCCGTCGCCGCCGGAGCGGACGGGGACCTCCGCGGTCAGGCGCTTCCCCGCGGCGCCGAGGTTCAGGAGCTGGACGTTCTGGGCGTCGGGTGCGAGGGCGGCGAGCGGCTCGGGCAGCGGCCCGAAGGGGTCCCCGGCGCTCAGCAGCGGCAGGCCCCAGTCGTGCAGGGCGACTTCGACGAGACCCTCGCCCGCCTCGAGCGTCACCTCGATCTCGCCGAGATCGTCGTCGGGGTAGGCGTTGTCGAGCGTGAATTCGAGCAGGCCGTCGACGACTGCGCTCAGCCGCCGCGCATCGTCTACGGGAATTTCAGCGGACGCCGTAAAGGCCGAGAGCATCGAGGCGACGAGCGGCGACGCGCTCGCGTCGCTCAGGACGGTGACCTTCACCCTCGACACGTCAAGAGGCGATGGTAGAGACCGCGCTTTCGTTACGGGACGGAGCGCTCGAGCTGACTTGCAACCGCGGAGGTCCGCATCAGTCGGCCGAGCAAACGCTCCGATACGGCCGCTGGGGAAGGGCATCCTCCCATTCACGCCGAGTCAGCTCTCGACCGGCGACGAGGCATGCGTGTCGTTTCCAGGCATCCGGATCGGCATTGAGGCGCACGCCGCGGCGCCCAGTAGAGACCGCAAACAAACTCGAACCGTCACGGCTGAACGCGGCCGACACGAACGTGTTGGGATCAACGACCAAGGGCGTCCCGATTCGCTCCTGGGTCTTCACGTCCCAGAGGAGCACGGTCCCGTCCGCGCTCGACGTCGCCAGCGAGCGGCCGTCGCGCGAGAACTCCACATTGGCAATCCGCTGCGCGTGCGCTACCAGGCGCCGGCCCAGCGGTGACCAGCTCTCGGTGGAATAGAGCCGGCCGTCGCCGTCGAACTGCCCCGTCGCGAGCAGACTCCCGTCCGGAGAGAACGCCACTGAGCGAGAGAGGCCGTCGGTCGGGAGACGCTTGACGACCCTCCCGCTTCGGACGTCTCGGATCTCGGTGCCGCCTTGGAGCGCGGCCAGCGCGAGCAGCCGGCCGTCGGGACTGAAGGCAAGCGAGGTGACGGCGGGTGTGTCGGCTTGAGCGGTCACGGCGCGTCGGCGGACGCTCCACACGTGCAGGCGCGGTCGCTCGGCGTCGACCTCGGCGGCCGCGAACGATTCGCCGTCCGGCGAGAAGGCAAGCGTCTGAATGTTCGCCGAGAGCCCCCCCAGGACTCCGGCGGGGGTCAACGTTCGAGCATTCCAGAGGGTGACCTGTCCTTCCTCACCGCCGACTGCGAGGAGGCGGCCGTCGGGGCTGAAGGTCACCGCTGCGGCGAAGCCTCGTAGTGCCCGCACGCTTCGGCGGAGCTGGAACGTCGCGGTGTCGAGTAGATGGACGGTCCCGCCGCGGCCGGTGTAGGCCAGCGTCTTGCCGTCCGGGCTCATTGCGATCCCTCGCGGCGTCTCGATCTCCTCGAACGGTTGTCCGAGAGAGAAGGACCGGATGAGCCTCCGGTCTCGCGTGAGGTCCCACAGGATCGTGCGGCCGTCGTCGCCTGCGGTATAGAGCGTGCGTCCGTCGCGTGAGACGGCGAGCCCCCAGACGGGGCCGCGGTGAGCGGACAGCTCCTCACTCCTCTCGCCGCGGGTGACGTCCCAGACGATCACGCCGCCGTCGAAGTCCGACGAGATGAGCGTCCGGCCGTTCGGAGTGAACGCCAAATCCGCGATGGTCGCGCTATGCCCGCGCGCGAAGGGACGAACCGTTCCTGAGCGCAGGTCGAGTAGGCGGACCATGCCGTTGCGCGACCCCACCGCCAGCATGCTGCCGTCCGGGGACAGCGCAGCAGAGAAGCCGCCGGCAGCGTGACGCCGGACCACACGCAGCGACTCTGTGTCGATCTCGTAGGTCACGTCGTCGTCCGGGCTCGTGACGAACGCTCGCCGACCGCCGCGCGCCGGCAGGAGCTCCAGCGCTGCAACACCGACCCGCAGAGGCGTTCCCTCGACGTCTCCGGTCCGCTCGTCGATGTGCGAAAGCACGCTTCTCGAAGGAGCGAATGGGGTGCCTTGCAAGACCAGCACGTCGCGACCGTCGGACGCGAACGACGGGGTTGCGACGACGACCTCAGCCGGCTCGGGGAAGGGCGGCAGCTCGACCCGCGATCGCCGCCGAAGCGTGTCCGCATCGAGCAGATCGAGGACGAGGGTTTGGTCGGACAGCCGTGCCAGGCCCGTGACCGCGAGCGTCTCGCCGTCCGGCGAGAACGCAACGGTCTGCACCAGCCCCGTGCCGATCGCGTCGCCGAGGCGGTACTCGGCGAGCTTCCGGCGGCTGGCGCTGTCGAACGTCGTCACTGTCCCCTCCGCCTGCCCGATCGCGAGCACGCCTCCGTCCGGGCTGACCGCTGCCGTGAAGATCTCGGCGTCCGCGTTCCCCCGCACGAAGCCGATCGCGGCGCGTGGGCTGCGTTGCAGCGCGGCGAGCAGGTTGCTCCGCGTTCTCGCCGTCTCTTCGAGCCCAACCCCGGTACGCGCGAGCAGCAGCGCACGTTCGAGGCGCTCGTCCGTCAGCGCCTCGGCGCCGACGCGTTGGGCGTCGGCGGTCAGCGCGGTGGCGCGCGCAGCGTTCCGCTGGTCAAGCGCCAGCAAGCCCGCGACGATCGCGCCGGCGAGAGCCACGAGCGCCCCGGCGAGCAGAATCCGCAGCCGTCGGTTCCGTTTTCGCGTCGTTCCGATCTCACGAAGCTCGGTGTCACGGCTCGTGCGCAGGAACTCGCGCTCGAGCTCGTTCAGTTCGCCGTCGTGCATGCTGCTCCAGTCGCTCGCGCCGGCAAGGCGCGTCCCGCGGTAGAGCAACGCCGGGTCGCGATCGGTCGCATCCCAGTCCTGCGCCGCCTCGGTCAGGCGGCGGTGCACGAGCCTGCCCTCTCTGTCTTCGTCGAGCCACGCACGCAGCGTCGGCCAGTGACGGATCAGTGCCTCGTGCGCAACCTCGACCGTGCCCTCGCCGATGGTCACGAGACGCGCGTCCGCCAGCGTGCGAAGGACTTCATCGACATCGCTCAGCTGCTCGGTTCGGGGGGTCAACTCGGCGATCGCGACGCGTCGCCGTGTGTCCTCGGTGCCGTCGCCGAGCTCGGTGAGCCGCAGAAAGATGTTGCGTGCCAGGGCCTGCTGGTCGGGTGAAAGCGCCTCGCGGTACACGGTTTCCGCCGTCTTGGTGATCGCTCCCTGGACGCCGCCGGCCTGCAGGTAGCCGATCAGGGTGAGCATGCGCCCGCTCCTGCGTTTCCACGTCTCGAGGAGGCTGTGCGAGAGGAGAGGCAGCGCTCCGGGCTCGCCGACGACGTCGCGCAAGATCGCCTCGACGACGCCCGGCTCCAGCACAAGGCCCGCCTGCTCCGCAGGCCGCTCGATCGAGCATCGCAGCTCGTCCTCGCTCATCGGCCCGACGAGCGCCTGCCGATCCTCGAGCGCGGCAGCGAGCCTCGGATAGGAGACGCAGTGACCGTAGAAGTCGGCCCGCAGCGCAACGACCACCCGAGCTCCCCGCTCCGCGACGTCGAGGAGCGCGTCGATGAAGGTGTGCCGCTCGTCCTCCTTGCGGCAGAGTGTGAACACCTCCTCGAACTGGTCGACGAAGAGCAGGTTCGAGTCGCCCGCGGCAGCCAGCTCGTCGAGCGGACGCTCGCCCGGAGAGAAGACCGCCGGGCGAAGCTCGCCGTTTCGCC
>Ga0081455_10008296_pt1 | contig 10823 bp, 7 predicted proteins | sample TabmetS3T2R1_FD_70207 | JGI IMG/M metagenome (GOLD analysis project Ga0081455, IMG submission 70207) | Tabebuia heterophylla rhizosphere microbial communities from the University of Puerto Rico - S3T2R1 | ecosystem: Host-associated > Plants > Roots > Rhizosphere ... | reverse complement strand
CGACGTTCGAGTGGTAGTAGGGCACCGGGACCGCGAGCGGGTGGTAGTCGACCTTGCGGGGGCAGAAGTTGCAGATCACGAAGTTGTAGCCCTCGAAGACCTGATGCACCGGCGGCGGCTGGTGCACCCGGCCGGTGATCGGCTCGAAGTCCGAGACGTTGAAGGTGTACGGATACAGGCAGCCGTCCCAGCCCACGACGTCGAACGGATGCGTGGCGTACGTCATCGCCGTGCCGACCAGCCCGCTCGGTCCGTTGCCGCGATGCTTGATGAGCACCTCGACGTTCTCGCCCTCGACGAGGAACGGCTCGGTCGGCGGGTGCAGATCGCGTTCGCAGTAGGGCGAGTGCTCGAGGAACTGGCCATAGCGCGACAGGTACCGCTTCGGCGGCTGGATGTGGGAGTTGGCCTCGACCGCGTACGCCTGCACCCGACCATCCGGCACCCACCGGTGCGTCGTCGCCCGCGGGATCACGACGTAGTCGCCGGTGCGGAACGGGACGACGCCGAACACCGTCTCGACCAACCCGTCACCGGCCTCGATGAAGACGCACTCGTCGCCGACGCCGTTGCGGTAGTAGGGCGAGGCTTTCGCCGCGACGACGTACGAGATCCGGACGTCACCGTTGCCGAGCACGAGCCGCCGGCCGGTGACCGGATCGATGTCGGTCTCCTCGCCGTCCTTGAACAGGTCGTGCAGCTTGAGATGGCGCGGCGTCAGGGGATGGTTGGCAGTCGTCTGCAGATCGGGCAGCTCCCATACCTCCGAGTCGACGATCGCCGACGGCACGCCGAGGTGGTAGAGCAGCGACGCGTCGGACGAGAAGCCCTCCTCCCCCATCACCTCCTCGTGGTGCAGCTGTCCCGCCCTCGGGCCGGACTCGATTCGCCATTGGGTGTGCCGCTTGGGTGGGATCTCGCCGATGCGTAGGTAGTGCGCCATGGTGCCGTGCCCTCTAAGCCGTGGATGACAGATGTGTCCGATTATCGACCGTATGTGTTCGTTCACTGCCACGATCCGGTACGGTCGGCCGTGTGTCAACCGACCCGGCGGCTCGCGCACTGGTAGGCGACCTGGTCGACGACGCGGCGATCTTCCCGCCGGGCAATGCGGCGCTGGCCGACGCGGTGCCGGCCCATGCCCGCCAGGTGACGAGCCCACACGGGGTCGTGGTCGGGCCGTTCGTGAGCAGCGACCGGGTGCTCCCCGATCTGAGCCGGCTCCTCGAGGCGCAACCGCCGGCGCAGCCGCTGCCGCTCGCACTCGTCGTGGCCGGCGGCGCCGGCGCGATCGAGCCCGCGCTGACCTGGGCCGACCGGGATCCACATCTCGACCTCCGGGCGATCGAGACGGCCCTGCGCGACGAGGACGACCTGGCGCACAACGCCGCCCGCGTCGTCACGGTGCTCGACCTGGCCCTGCCCGACGGCGTCGACGCGTACGTCGAGCTCCCCCGGCTGATCGACTCCGAGCCGTCGGCCGGCTGGCTGCGGGCCGCCGATGCGGTCGCCGAGGCCGGCCATCGGCTGAAGTTCCGCACCGGCGGCGAGTCGCCGGAGGCACATCCGGATCCGGCCCAGCTCGCCACCGTGATCAATGCCGCGCTCGACCGGGAGACGGCGTTCAAGTGCACCGCCGGACTCCATCACGGCGTACGCCACACCGACGACGACACCGGGTTCGAACAGCACGGCTTCGGCAACGTCATCCTGGCGACCGGGACGTTGCTCGACGGTGGCGACCGCGATGCGGCAACGACACTGCTCAACGACCGCGACCGGGATGCCGTCGGCGCCGCGCTGCGGGAACTCGACGACGAGACGGCGACGCGGATCCGCGGCTGGTTCCGGTCGTTCGGCTCGTGCAGCATCGACGAGCCGGTGGCCGACCTGGTGGGATGGGGCCTGTTGTAGGTGCCCGGCTTTGCGCACTTGCCGTTGGTCCAGAGATGCTCGGACCAACAACAACCGCACAAACTCGATGAGCCATCCGAGGAGATCACGTGACTGAGACCGCGACCCGGCAGGAGCATGGGCCGACCTGGGTCGAGGGCGCCGCCGGGAGCGCCTACGACGTCGATAACCTGCCGTACGCGGTGTTCTCCGTCGCGGGCGACCAACCCCGCGTAGGAGCACGCGTCGGTGACCTGGTGGTCGACCTCGCTCCGATCGCGGCCAGCGACATGATGGCCGGCGCCGAGGCGCTGGCCCAGCCCACTCTCACCGGACTGCTCGCCGCCGGCCCGGCGACCTGGCACTCGACCCGGACCTGGCTGATCGCGCTGCTCACCGACTCCGCGGAGCAGGCCGGGGTCGAGCGGTTCCTGGTGCCGGTCGACGAGGTGACCCTCCACCCGCCGTTCGAGGTGGCCGACTACGTGGACTTCTACGCGTCGATCGACCACGCGTCGCACACCGGCCAGATCTTCCGGCCCGACGAGCCGCCGCTGCTGCCCAACTGGCGGCATCTTCCGGTCGGCTACCACGGGCGGGCCGGTTCGGTCGTGATCTCCGGCACCGACGTCACCCGCCCGAGCGGCCAGCGCAAGGCGCCCAACGCCGACGCCCCGACATACGGGCCGTCCCGGCGACTCGACATCGAGGCGGAGCTCGGCTTCGTCGTCGGCGTGCCGACCCGGCTCGGCGAACGCGTCCCGACCAGCGCCTTCGCCGACCATGTCTTCGGTGTCACGCTGCTCAACGACTGGTCGGCGCGCGACATTCAGGGCTGGGAGGCCCGGCCACTCGGTCCGTTCCTCGGCAAGTCGTTCGCGACGTCGATCTCGCCGTGGATCACGCCGCTCGACGCGTTGGTGGCGGCGCGAGTCGAGCTGCCGGCCCAGGACCCCGAGCCGCTGCCGTACCTGCGGGTGGACGACCTCGCCGGCCTGGACATCGAGGTCGAGGTACGGCTCGGCGACCATGTGCTGTCGCGACCGCCATACTCCACGATGTACTGGTCGCCGGCCCAGATGCTCGCCCACCTCACGGCCAACGGCGCACCGCTTCGCACCGGCGACCTCTACGCGTCGGGCACCATCTCGGGCCCCGAAGCGGGCCAGCTCGGGTCACTGCTGGAGCTGTCGTGGGGCGGGACGCGGCCGATCGAGCTGCCCGACGGATCGACCCGGACCTACCTTGAGGACGGCGACACCGTGACCCTGTCGGCGACGGCTCCGGGCGCGCACGGCGGCCGGATCGCCCTCGGTGAGGTCACCGGCACGGTGTGCCCGGCCGCCGACTGAGTCGCCGCAGTCTCACCGATCCGGTGTTCGACCTCCGCTGATCCGGACGGTCGCGCCCCGCGTCACCTCCAGGCGGCGCGCGGCATTGCCACCATTGACCGCGACGGCCACCCGTTCGTCGGAGTCGGCGTAGACGACCAGATCGCCGGGAGCCACCGACGCGAAGTGGCGCCCGGTCACGGCTCGATGACCGTCGACGTCGAGCGGCTCACCCAGGTCGGTATCGAGATCGCGCCACTCGGCGGCGAGCTGCAGGTTGCCGAAGTGGTCCACGTCGACGACCTCGGCCTCGAGACCGTCGAGGCGAATGAAGACGCGCGGCTCGGAAAGCTGGACCAGACCGTCCGGGTCGATGGCCGTGCCCACGTCGGCCAGCGCGACGCCAGCGAGCAGGTGCGCCGCCACCGGCGCGAACACGTCGCGGCCGTGGAACGTCGCCGACACCGGTTCGAGGAACAGCTCGGCACGATCGAGCACAACGGCCCGGCCGACGCCGCCGAGCGCATCGGCCGCGGGCAGCAACAGCCCGTTGTCCGGCCCCACCAGCACCGACGACTTCGTCGCAACCGCCACCGGGCGCCGGTCGCCGCCGACCTCCGGATCGACCACCGCCACAAGCACCGCCGGCTCGAGGTACGGCGCCGCCCGGGCCAGCACCATCGCGCCGCGGCGCAGGTCGTACGCCGGAATCAGATGGCTCACGTCGACGATCCGGGCATCGGGCACGATGCTCGTCACGACGCCGTGACAGACAGCGACGAACCCGTCCTCGAGTCCGTAGTCGGTGAGGAAGCCGAGACAGCGATAGCGCACCACGCGAGCCAGTGTCGCACCGGAACCCTCCCAGCCCGGGCAGGCGACCCGCTTCTGACGAGCGCTCCAATCCGATAGCCGTCGGCGCGGCCGGAGGGCACACTGGAACCACCACCTCGCCACGACCTCGTCCGGGAGCAGACACCGACGTCGTACGGGAGAGGGTGGAGTGCACCGCCGCCCGCCCGTCAGTTGTGCGAGAGGAGCCCGCAGGAGATGACCCCCCATGACGACGCGATGCTGACCGGCGAGGACGTCGATCTGCTTCGCAAGCAGTTCGCCGCCGATCCGGCGTACCGCAGGATGCAGAACGCCGTGACGCAGACGTCGATCGACGACATCGCGCTGGATCGCCAGATCGTCACCACCACTGACCACGCGGTATCCCATCTCCTCGACGACTGGAAGGTCACCAACCAGAAGAACAGCGGCCGATGCTGGGCGTTCGCGGGCCTGAACCTCCTTCGCGTAGGGGCGGCGAAGAAGCTCAATCTCAAGGACTTCGAGTTCTCGCAGAGCCACGTCATGTTCTGGGACAAGCTGGAGCGGGCCAACTACTTCCTCGAGGCGATCATCGAGACGGCCGACCGCGACGCCGACGACCGGACGGTCAGCTGCCTGCTCGACACGGTCATCGACGACGGCGGGCAATGGAACATGTTCGCGGCGATCGTGGCCAAGCACGGACTCGTCCCGAAGTCGGTGATGCCCGAGACCGAGAGCTCCTCGAACTCCGGACGCATGAACGTCGCGCTCCGAGCCGTACTGCGGGAGGGAGCGAAGACGCTGCGGGGGCTGGCCGACGACGAGCACCGGCGTGAGCGCAAGCGCGACATCCTGACCGTGGCCCATCGGGTCCTCTCGATCCACCTCGGTACGCCGCCGGAGCGGATCTTCTGGCAGTGGACCGACAAGGACCGCGAGTTCCACCGGGACGGCGAGCTGACCCCGCTCGAGTTCGTCGAGAAGTACGTCACGATCCCATTCGGCGACTACGTCTGCCTGGTCGACGACCCACGACCGTCGAGCCCGCGCGGCGCCACGTTGACCGTCGACTACCTCGGCAACGTCGTCGAGGCACCACTCGTGACGTACCTCAACGTCGAGGTCGACACCATGAAGGACCTCGCCGCGAAGGCGATCGCCGGTGGCGAGCCGGTCTGGTTCGGATGCGACGTCGGTCCGATGATGCGCCGAGACCTCGGCATCTGGGACGCCGCGTTGTACGACCTCGAGGGCGTCTACGACACCCGCTTCGAACTCGACAAGGCCGATCGGCTCATCTACCGGGCGTCGCAGATGACCCACGCGATGCTCTTCACCGGCGTCGACCTGGTCGACGACGTGCCCCGCCGCTGGCGCGTCGAGAACAGCTGGGGCGACGAGATCGGCACCGACGGCTTCTTCACGATGAACGACAACTGGTTCGACGAGTACGTCTTGGAGGTTGCCGTCCATCGCGACCTGCTGTCGCCGGAGCACCGGGCGGCCCTCGACCAGCCGCCGATCGTCCTCCCGGCCTGGGATCCGATGGGCGCCCTCGCCCGCTGACGGCGAGACGGCCGGCGCGAGCCGCTCGGGTCAGCTCCGAATCAGCGTGGCCAGTGCGGACCCCGATAGGGATCGGGATTGGCCCTGACCCATTCGGCGAGGACGGCAGCCAGCGCGGCTGCCTGCCTGCCGCCGACCGGGAGCTTCTTCTTGAGCACGAAGACGACCACGGTGTCGACCTCGGCCGAGAAGTCCACGACGTTCTCCGTCACGACCGCGCGGTCCTCGGCTCTGGCATAGCCGGCGATCGTCGCATCGGCAGTCGCGGCCAGGCCCACCTCGCAGACGTGCAGCGCGTTGCAGCCGTGCTCCTCGCGGAGCTGGACGGCCGCTTCCATCGGGTACATCTCGTCCAGCAGGAGCCCGATCACGCGAACAGCGCCTCGCGCTGCTCCGCGATTCGACGACTGCGCTCGGCCGCCAGCCGGTTGCGCTCGATCCGTTCGTTGATCTCGTCCGGATGCTCGGACGCGTAGTCGACGGCGACCCGAATCTGACGGGGATGCAGGTCGGTCTCACGGCTGAGCGTCGAGATCCGCCGCTCCTCGCCACCCTTCAACTCCCGGAGCCGGGCGATGATCTCCCAGACATCCGGTCCGACAGCCAGTGCCGCCCGGCGATCGTGGGTCGGCCCGCGGTGGACAATGCCCGGATGATCCAGTGCGTCGACGCCCTCGACGATGAGCCGCTCGAGGAGCGCCGTTGCGCTCACACCCTCGTGTTCCGCGCGATCGGCGAGCCGCCGCCGAGCGCGGTCACTGATCCGGAACGACGTACTGGTCGCCACGACGACCTCCTCCACCGAACTGAGGCCATGCCAAGCCGTACCTCTAGTGTAGCTCAGCTGTAGCGCAGAATCCGCCAGTAAGAGCGTTCAGGTACTGCCGCCCGGTTCACTCCGTGAACGCCAGGACCTGCACCTCCGCGATCGAGAGCGGTGCGTTGCCGGTGAGCTGGACCCTGACGTAACGACCGGTCAGGTCGAGGTCGTCGGTGAAGATGCTCGTGGGACGGCCCGCCGTGCTGGGCTCGTGCAGCGCCGTGACGCCCGGCTGCGCGCGTACGTCGGCGAGCGAGCCGCTGCCGAACGGCTCGTTCGAGACGAGTACGTAGTAGTCGCCGAGCCGCTCGGAGCAGCAGTCGGATCGGTTCCAGACGTGGACCGAGTGGATCGGGACCGACGCTCCGAGGTCCACCTGCCACCAGGGCTCGGGAGACCCGTCCTCGGCCGAGTGGGTCACCGACCCGGCGCCCCAGTTGCCGTCGGTGTTTCCGTCGACAGCGCGCTCGGCCACACCGCCGTACGCGGTGCTGCGCTGGGTCGCCGCCTTGCCGACCGCCACGTTCACCGGGCAGTTCAGGTCGGCCGGTGGGTCCTCCCGGGTGCAGGGGTCATGGAGGTTGGTGAGGAAGACGTCGAGGACGCCGTCGGCCAGCCGGATGGTCCCTTGCGGACGCGGACGCGGATCGGTCGGAATGAGGCTGGCCTGCTCCATCAGGTCGCGAGCCTCGCCGAACAGCTCGTCGGCTCGGTCCTCGTCGCCGGCGAGCTGCGCCTGGGCGGCATCCAGCGAGACGAGGGAGGCCTGGCCCCACAAGTCGGTGGCAGCCAGCCAGCGTTCGACGTCCGCGGCGAAGATCGGGTCGGTGACGCCCTTCCGGATCGCTTCCGGCGCAGCAGCGGTCGCCGCCGCGTACGGCCGGAGGCCGTCGATCGCGGCTCGCTTCTGACCGGCGTCCCAGTGCTGCCAGAACTGCCCGATCTCGGCGGCCAGAGCCGGCGCCTGCGGCAGCCACGGGTCGGCTCCGAACGTCGGCGCCAGGTGGTTCAGGTCGAAGAACGTCAACAGCGCATCGACGGTCTTGGGCTTACCGTTCGAGAGGTAGCGCGCCGCCTGCTGCCACGAGCGCTGGTGGTCGTACCCGTGCTCGTTCCAGAGGAAGTCGGCGACGGTGAACAACGCCACCTTGCTCGCGCCGGCCTGGTTCATCGGGTTCGCCACGATCCCGGTCACGGCCGCGGACAGCCCGGGCTCGCGCTTCTGGTACGGCGCCAGATGCAGCCGTCCAGGCGTGCCGAAGTCGTTGACCGGGTAGTTGTCCCAGACGAAGACCTTGCGCCCGAACACTGTCGCGGCGGCCTCGGCGTCGGCGACCCGGATGTCCGGGGGCACCGTGGCCATACCGGTCCACATGACCTCGATGCCGGCGTCGAGGTTGGCCCGCAGGGACTGTCGGTACGACGTGTCGGCGATGCCCTCGTAATGGGTGGGCACCATCTGCAGCGGGAACGTGCCCGGGTGCGTCTCGACGAACTCGGCCTGGAGCCGGTTGAGCAGGTCCGCCTGGGCCCGCGCCTGGTTCGCCTGGCTGTTGGGAGAGCCGTAGGTCTCCTGATCGCTCGGGCAGCTCCAACGGTTGAGCGAGATGTCGTCGAACGGGAGATTGAACGCCCGAACCCCGACGTCGTACATGGCCTGCAGCTTCGCGATGAGCGCGTTCCAGTCCGACTCACCGGTGAAGCAGATCTTGGTGGCGTTGGGCGGCTGGTGGAAGCCCGGCGAGAGCGCGAAGGTGAACCGCACATGGTTGGCCGCCGCTTCGTCGACGAGCTCGGCCAGCTCCGCCAGCTTGTCGGCGGGGTAGGGATCGCGCCACCGCTCCCGGTGGTACGGATCGTCCTTCGGCGCATAGATGTACGTGTTCAGCTTGACGTCGCCGTAGAACCGCATCTGGTCGAGCCGGTCCTGCTGCGTCCACGGCGCGCCGTAGAAGCCCTCGATGGTCCCCCGCAGCGGCATCGACGGCCAATCGACGACCTCGACGCCCGGGAGCCAGAAGGCGTCGTCCTTCGGGTAGACGAGCTGCCGCAAGGTCTGGGCGGCGTAGAAGGTGCCTGCGGCGTCGACCCCGGCGAGCACCACGGTGGCCATCGGATTGCCCGTGGTGGCGAGGGCGTATCCCTCGGCCCGCAGGTCAGCCGGCACCTCGGCACCCGCGTCCGCGAGCGCCTCGGCGATGTCCGGCGTGTCGACCGAACCCACCCGTACGGTCACCGGAGCGCGACCCGCGGTCGGCTCGGACGACGTCACCACCTCGATCCGATCGGCGCCGGCGCCGTCGAAGATGCGCCGGACCAGGTCGCGGGTCGGCTCGTCCACTGTGTCGTCGACGACGATCCGTACTCGCTTGTCACTCAGCGCGAACTGCCGTTCGCCGTTGGCCGCGAGGTGTTGCGGCTGGGGCGAGACGGTCGGCGTAGGGGGTGCGGCCGACGGCGCAACCGCCGCAGCCGGGACCGGACTGGCGGCGGTCGCCGTGATCGCCAGCAGCACTTGTGCGAGCAGAGCAATCCCCAGCAAGGCGGCGACAAGCCGCCGCAGGTTGTGGCTGACGGTCCTCATGGGCGGGCACCTCGGGTGGGTCTCGGTCGGGCGGGATGGCGTGGGGCGGTTAGCCGGCTCCGTGGCCGATGGGGAACTCACCCACCGGCACCGGCAGCCGGCCGGTCGCGGGGCGGTCGCCGAGCAGGACGGTCGCAATGCCCTGGTAGACCTCGGGGGATCCCACCCGGTTGACGTTCTGCGCGTACGTGGCCAGCCGGGCGTCGGCCTCATCGCTTTCGGCCAGGTCATAGGGCAGACCGAGCGAGACCGCGACGGTCGGCGTCCCCGTCGTCGCCACGTCGTTCAGCAACTGCGCCTGAGCGGTGTTCGGTGCGCCGGACGTGAAGGTCGTGACCACGGCGACATCGCGCTCGGCGGCGAGCGAGGCCGCCTGCTGCCGGTCGGTCGCCGACGGCGATTGCGGCGTCGCCAGGGTCGTGACGTCGGCGGCGCCCAGCTCGGTCAGCCGGTCGGCCACCCGGGCGGCGTCGCGACCGGCGACGAGGACCCGCTCATCGCGCGTGATCGGGAAGGCACCGCCGTCGTTGTCGAGCAGGGTCACGCTCCGGACTGCTTGGTCGAGCCCCTGTTCACGCGCCTCTGGCGTACCGACGACGGCGAGGGCCGCCGACGGATCGGCGTAGCGCTTGCCCCACAGACCCATCTCGCACTTGACCCGCACCACCCGGGTCGCCGACTCACGCACCCGCCCGGCCGAGAGGTCACGGGACGCGACGGCATCGACGAGGAAGTCAGAGACCGGCCGGGCGTCGCCTTGCACCATGACGACGTCGGCCCCGGCCTCGATGGCCATCGCCGTGGCCTCGTGCAGACCCCAGGTGTCGCGGATCGCGTCCATCGCCATCGAGTCGGTGACGACGACGCCGTCGAAGCCCATCTCGTCGCGCAGGACGCCGGTGAGCACCTTCTTGGACAAGGTGGCCGGGAAGTCCGGGTCGACCGACTCGATGACGACGTGGGCGGTCATCGCGCCCTTGCCACCGGCGTCGAAGGCGGACTGGAAGGGCGCGAGGTGCCGATCCAGCGTGGCTCGGTCGTAGTCGACCGTCGGCAGACCGGTGTGCGAGTCGGTCTCGGTGTCACCGTGTCCGGGGAAATGCTTGGCGGCGGACAGTACGCCGGCGGCTTGAAGGCTGGCGGCATAGCTCGCCGTGTGCGGAGCGATCGCCTGCTCGTCGGCGCCGAAGCTGCGTACGCCGATGACCGGGTTCGCCGGGTTGGTGTTGAGGTCGGCGACCGGGCCGAAGCTCCAGTTGACTCCGATCGCCTCCGCCTGGGCGCCCGCGGTCCGGGCGGCCGCGGCAGTGGCGGACGGGTCACCGATGGCGCCGAAGCCCATCGGATAGGGGTGACCGGACGCGGCGGGGATCTGCTGGACAGTGCCGTTCTCCAGGTCCATGCCGATGAACAGCGGGACGCCGGACGGTGTGTCCTGGGCCCACGCCTGCATCTGGTTGTGGAACCCGGCCGCACCGTCGGGAGTGCGGGGCACGCTGTTCTGGGTGATGAACGATCCGATGCCGTAGTCCTGGATCTGCGACCGGGCCGCCTCGTCGGGAAGCGCCCCCGATCGGGCCGGCTGACCCATCAGCAACTGCCCGACGCGCTCTCGCAGCGACATCTGGCCGACGATGGACGCCGCGACGCCACGGCAGACCGGCGGCGGTGCCGACTCGGGATCGGGCTCGCCCCGGGCGGGCCCACCGCCCGGGGCCACGAGAAGCCCGACCGCGCCGGCGACGACGGCCGCAGCCGCCGTCGCCCGTCGCGGCCTCTCGACGAGGCCAGCCATCAGTAGTCGAGCCCA
>Ga0081455_10008295_pt1 | contig 10823 bp, 6 predicted proteins | sample TabmetS3T2R1_FD_70207 | JGI IMG/M metagenome (GOLD analysis project Ga0081455, IMG submission 70207) | Tabebuia heterophylla rhizosphere microbial communities from the University of Puerto Rico - S3T2R1 | ecosystem: Host-associated > Plants > Roots > Rhizosphere ... | reverse complement strand
CGTTATCGTATGGGTGTCCCGGGTATCGACGTCGGTATCATTCGTGAACAGGTTGCCGTTGACCGGCGCCCCATCCTCGCTGATCACGGCCGCGTCTGCCGCCGCCACCGGTAGATCGTTGGTGCCGCTGACGTTGATGGTTATCGCCTCGACGTCGAACCCACCCTGGCCGTCCGCGACCTGCACCGCGAAATTGTCTTTTTCGGTCTGCCCCTCCGCCAGCGCCTGCACGTTCGCCTGACCGTTGGCCAGTTGATAGGTCCAGGCGCCCGCCTGCGTGATATCGAGTTGCCCGTAGGTGCCCTGAAGGACGGAATCGCTCTCCGCCGGCGCTTCCGCGAAGAACTGGGCGCGAGTCCAGTTCTCGCCGTCGAAAATGGTCCCCGTTGACGTGAAGTTCGTGACCGTCTCATCGAGCACGCCGCCCTGCGACAGCTGGAATGAGGCGTGCACTGCGCCGGGATTGATGACGTCGTGCGTCAGAGTCAGCAGAATCTGATCGTGGGTTCCGGGATTGAGGTTGAACTGCTGCAACACCGTGCGGGTGCCGCCGGCGAAGTCGATCTCGCGCAGCTGCACTCTCACGATGCCGCCAGGGTCGCGGACCACCCGCAATTCGACCGTGCTGTCGCCGGCCTGGAATGAGGTGCGATCGGTCAGCCGGATACCGTATTCGTTGCGGTCCTCCGCGGGCAAAGTGAGGTCGAACAGGCCGCTGACGGTGAAGCTCGAATTGCTCTTCAGGCCCTGGGTCGTATTCGCCGAGTCGGTGTTGGTATTAAGTGTCGCGTATTCGCCGAAGAAGGGATCGCCCGTCGGCGACCCCGTGCCAAAACCGGAGTTGGCGCCGGTCAGAACCGCCTTGCCGCCTTGCTCCAAGACAGTACCGGTGACGGTATAGGATGTCGGACCGAAACCTGACGGCGCCGACGGGGGCGGATTGCCATCACCGAACGTGTCGTCGAAGAACAGGCCTTCGTTCTTTATGATTTTGAACTCGTCGATCTTGAACTGGTAGTTCGGCGCGTGGGGCGTGCTGCCGCCGACGACGGTCCACGTGTGGCTGTCCGACAGGTCGGGGTCGGTCACGGTCAATTGACCTGCCGCTCTTGTCGTGCCGTCTTCCTGAATGAAGCCCGTGAGCGGCCCGTTGATGACCGGCGCATCGTTGGTGCCGGTCGCCGTTACCGTCACGGTCTGCGTGCTGGTGCCGCCGTGGCTGTCGGCAACCTGCAGCGTATAGGTCAGCGTGACCGTTTCGCCAGCCCAGAGGTAGTCGAAGGTCTGCTCGGACGTCGAGAAGGTGGCGTCGATCACGCCCTGCGAGGAGCCCGCGGCTTTGGTCACGCCGGTCGGATGCAGCAACGTCAACAGCGTTGCGGCATCGGGCAATCCAGCGATCACGCCCGTAGCCGAAACGCCGAGCATGGAAACGGTGTAGCCGACGTCGCTCAAATCAGGATCGGTGAAGGTCAGGCTTCCCGACTTGGACTGCAACGCCGGGGAGCCGGTCGTCGCCGTCTCGGTCAGCTGAAGTTGCGGGTCCGGTGATGTGATCACCGGCGCGTCATTGACGCCCACGACCGTGATCGCCACGTCCTGGCTCGCGCTGCCGCCGTGTCCGTCGCTCAAGCTGACCGTGAAAACTTCGGTCTCGCTCTCGCCGACCCCCAGCGACTGCGCGTGCGCCTTGTTGGCGACAAAGACCCAGCTTGCGAAGCCGGAGACCGAGCTATCGGACCCGGTCGTGTCGGCAAGCACGCCGGCGGCGAAGCTGCCGAGGGCAGGCCCGGATTTCACCGCGACGGAAACGGAGTGCCCATCCGCCGAATCTGCATCCTTGAACGACAGCGTGCCGCCGGCAGCCAGGATCGCGGCATGGACATCGTCGATGATGGTCGCAGACGCGGCATCGCCTGCCCCGACGGTGATCGTCGGTGTCTGGTTCGTGCCGTTCACCGTGAACGTGAGCGTAAGGTGAAGCGTGTCCGTGCCAGACTGGACGTCGAAGGCGATGGTGTAGGAGAGCCAATGTCCCGCCGACAAGAAGTTGAACTTGCCGAGGTCGTAGGAGACCGTCCCGGCGGCATCGACCGCCAGCAGACTGCTCAGGAACGCCGCATTGGTGAACGCAGACGGCAGGCCACCGGTGTAGCTTGCGGAGACCAACACCGCGCTGCCGACGACAAAGCCGGTCCCTGAGCCCGCATTGGCGATGCTGACAAGGTCAAAAATGTTGAAGCTTTCGAATTGCGCGCCTGCGGCCTCCGTTTTCACAACGTCGGTGACGCTTCCGGTCGGGGTGATGTGCGTCTGCGTCTGCGGCTGCGTTTGCGGCTGCGTCTGCGGAGTGGTGACCGGAGGCGTGGTGGTGGGGACGGGCGTCTGACCCGGAGGCGGAAGCGACTGCTGAGGACCGCCAGAGCCCGGGGGGAGCGGCACCGTCGTCGTCGGGTTGGTGCCGGCAGGCGGCTGGGTGTCAGCAGGGTTGGCCCCGCTCGAGCCGCCGGGGCTCGGCCCGGGACTTGTGTTCTGGTGGCCGTCCTGAGTCGGATTCTGGTTGGGGTTTTGATTCGGATTCTGATTCTGGCTTGGTCCGGTCTGCGACGCGAAATTTGCCGCAGCGGCCATGACCGGCACGAGCGCCTGGAACGTCGCCTGCTCGAGCGCGTGGATCTCGGCAGGCTTCGCCGATTCGGACATCGCCCCCGCGGGCGACACGGAGAATATGCTGGCGACCTGACTCACCAGAATCTGATTGCCGGTGATTCGGTTGGTCAACGTGAACGACCCGGCAAACTGCTGCCCTGTCGCCTGATTAGTCTAGTCTCCATTCCCAGCGACGCGACGGTGTGGCCGTCGACCGAGGATACCGACAGGGTGATAAAGGTGCCGCGAATGCCCAACACGGCGGTCGGCGTTTCGACCCGCATGTTGCCGGTCTTGGCGACCTGGGCGGCGATGAAGCTCACCGTCCCTTGCACCAGGTTAATCAGCGCCGAATTCGATGTGCTGTTCGGGTCGTAGACGAACTCGTTGAGCGCCATGCGCGCGTTCTCGTTGAGCGTGAACGCGCTGCCGTCGGAAAATGCAACCGCGAGTGTCGAACTGCTCAGCGTCTGGACGACGTCGCCCTGGAAGACGAGGTCCCCCACGTTGAGCTCGATGGCGACGCCGTTGCGCACTGCCGTCGCCGAGCCGGCCACCGTTTCCACGCGTCCGACGGGCTGCGGTGCGGGCGAGGCCCCCGCCTGCGCATATTGCCCGGGGGCGGCGGGGCCGGCCAACAGCTCGACGACACTGGCGGAAAGAATCGCCCCTTCAGGGGAAACGAAATCCGGCAGCTTCTCCTGCCGGAAATAATCCGGAACGAGGATCTTGCGGCCGTCCTCGCCGGTTAAAACGAGGTCGGACCCTTTGCGCTTGAAATCGGCGGTGAAAAGGAAGTGCGCGTCCGGGACGGTCACCACGGCGCTGCCCGGCTCAACGGCTATCGCCGCTGCGCCATCGCGCGCGTCGAAGGATTCACCCCGCGTGTGAATCACGACCTGACCCTCTGCAGCCGTTGTCCCAACCCGGCGACCCCGCGCAACGCTGCCGTTACACGGCGCCCACCGGGCACTTGAGCGATACGACCTTCGTACCGCCCTTACCTACGTCAGAGGCGCGCTCGTATTCGAGTTTCTTCGCGCCTCGACGGCATGCTTTCCGTCATCGTACCAAGGGCTGATAACTCGGAGAGGACTTGCTTTTGCAAAGATAAATACCAATGCCACCGCGATCTCAGCCAATGCCACCAGTAGGGGAGACTAGTCAAGTTTACACTTACCCAGTGTGATAGCCATCACAAAAGGCATTTTTTGGTCCCTCAGCAGGGGTGGAAAACTGGGTCTCCGGGGCGATTCTCCATATCGTAAGGCCATAAGGGCGCTATCCGGTGCCGTTTTGTCGGCAAGCGAACCCTCCCTTCATGTCCCGGTGCGCGCTGCGCAGCGGCCGGCGCATATGTTAGTTTCAACCTAACCAGCTGTTCCGCCCAAGCCCACCCGGATAGTGCCCATGCTGGCCAGAGCAGACACCGTCGCGACCATTGCGGAGAAATGGCTGGCGCAGTTCGAGCGAGCGCTCGCGGCACCAAGCCGAGGCCGCCTCGAGACGCTGTTTCATGCCGACAGCCATTGGCGCGATGTGCTGGCGCTGACGTGGCGCATCAAGACTGTCAGCGGTGCGGACGCAATCTTGCGCGAGCTTGTGGCGCATGCCGGCCGGGCCCGTCCGACCGGTTTCAGGCTGGACCCGCACCGCACGGCGCCCCGCAACGTGACACGCGCCGGCACCGATGCGATCGAAGCGATCTTCAGCTTTGAAACGGCGCAGGGCCGCGGCAGCGGCGTGCTGCGGCTCACGGGCGATGCGCAGGATGCCAACGCGTTCAGGGCCTGGACGCTGCTCACCGCGCTCGACGAAATCAAGGGACACGAGGAACGGCTCGGGACAGCGCGACCGCAAGGCAAGGCCTATTCGCGCGACTTTCGCGGACCGAACTGGCTCGACCTGCGCAAGGCCGCCGCCGAATATGCCGACCGCGATCCCACGGTACTCGTGGTGGGCGGCGGACAGGCCGGGCTTTCGATTGCCGCTCGCCTCGCGCAATTGGGCGTCGACACGCTGATCGTCGACCGTGAAGCGCGCATCGGCGACAACTGGCGCAAGCGCTATCACGCCCTGGTCCTGCACAACCAGGTGCACGTCAATCATCTGCCGTACATGCCGTTTCCGCCGAACTGGCCGACCTACATTCCCAAGGACAAGCTGGCCGCGTGGTTCGAGGCCTATGTGGAAAGCATGGAGTTGAACTACTGGACGGCCACCGAATTCGAAGGCGGCCGCTACGACGACGACGCGAAGCGATGGTCCGTCGTGCTGCGCCTCGCCGACGGCACGCGTCGGGAGATGCACCCGCGCCACGTCGTGATGGCGACCGGCGTGAGCGGCATTCCGAGCGTTCCGGACATTCCGAGCTTGCGCAACTTCCGCGGCAAAGTCCTGCACGCCAGCCAATACGACGACGGCGAGGCGTGGAGGGGCAAGAGTGCTCTGGTCATCGGCTCGGGCAACAGCGGCCACGACATCGCGCAGGACCTGCACTCGTCCGGGGCGAAGGTCACGCTGGTGCAGCGCAGCTCGACCATGATCGTCAATGTCGAGCCGAGTGCGCAACTGCAGTACGCGCTCTATGACGAAGGCATTCCGCTCGAGGATTGCGATCTCATCACGACATCGATGCCACTCTCGCTAGTGCGCAAGAGCCACAAGGCCTTGACTGAAACCGCGCGCAACATGGACAAGGACTTGCTCGACGGGCTCGAGCGGCGCGGCTTCAAGCTCGATTTCGGGGATGACGGAACCGGTTGGCAGTTCAAGTACCTCACCCGCGGCGGCGGCTACTATTTCAACGTCGGCTGTTCGGATCTGATCGTCACAGGTGAGATCGGATTTGCGCAATTCGCCGATATCGCAGGCTTCGTGGCGGCAGGCGCGCGCATGCGCAGCGGCGAAACGCTTGACGCCGACCTGATCGTGCTGGCGACGGGATACAAGGGTCAGGAGCATCTGGTCGGAAAACTGTTCGGCGACGATGTCGCCGACCGCGTCGGCCCGATCTGGGGCTTCGGCGACGGACAAGAGCTGCGCAACATGTTCGCGCGAACCGCGCAGCCGGGCCTTTGGTTCATCGCCGGCAGTTTCGCCCAATGCCGGATCTATTCGAAATATCTCGCGCTGCAGATCAAGGCCTGCGAGCTAAAGCTGCTGGAGTGAAGTCGCACGCCTCGGCGCCTCACTTACGCGGTTTACCCGGTTTGCTCTTCAACTTTGACTGGGTGTATTGCAGCAGAGCGCCGTCACGCAGCCGGCGCTGGTCACGTTCGCCATAGCGGGCCTGTTCAATGATGTGCTTCGCGAGTGCATCACGTACCGCCTCTGATTCCTCATCTGACTCGAAGGCAATCCCACTGGCGAGCAGCGACCGCCAAGTGTCGTCGAAGGCGGCGACCAGGGTGCGGATATCGTCGGGGGTAAAGACTCCGCCCGCGTACTTATCGATAGGGCTCAGCATCGCGTGTCCCGCCGGCTGCCGCTCCGTCTCTCGGCTACGTTTGTTCCTGTTCTCGAGGGGAGGGAAGTTGAAAAGGTACATTCCAAATGTCCTGGGCGTACTCCCCGACCGTCCGGTCGGAGGAGAACCACGCCATTCGCGCAATGTTGAGCATACTCGCGCGCATCCAATCGGAGGGCGACAGCCACAGCTTTTCGACGCTCCTCTGCGTTGCGCAATAAGCATCGAAATCCGCTGTCACCATGTAGCGGTCGGAATGGCGCAACGCGCTCATGAGCGCAGCGAAGCGGTCCACATCGTCAGGTGAAAAGACACCGGCCTCGATGGATTCGATCGCCTGCGCGAGCTGGGGAGACGATGCAATCACGGAGCTTGCTTGCAGACCGGCGCGCCGACGCTCCTCGACCTCCTCCGCCCGCAAGCCGAAGATGAAGATATTCTCTGCCCCGACGTGATCGCGAATCTCGATATTCGCGCCATCCAATGTGCCGATCGTGAGCGCACCATTCAAAGCAAGCTTCATGTTGCCGGTGCCGGAAGCTTCCATTCCCGCCGTGGAAATCTGCTCCGACAGGTCGGCAGCGGGAATAATCCTCTCTGCCAAACTGACGTTGTAGTCGGGCAGGAACGCGACCCGCAGGACATCGCGAACGACCGGATCCCCATTGATGACCTTGGCCACGTCGTTGATGAGCTTGATGATCAACTTTGCTCGGGCGTAACTCGCTGCCGCCTTGCCGGCAAATATCTTCACCCGCGGTACCCAATTGCGAGCGGGCTCAGCCTTGATCGCATGATAGAGCGCGACCGTCTCGAGCAGGTTGAGCAATTGCCGCTTGTATTCATGGATGCGTTTGATCTGCACATCGAATAGCGCGTCGGGATCCACAGGCAGATGGAGCCGTTCGACGAGGAGGCGCGCGAGGGCAACCTTGTTGGCGTGCTTCGCGGCTCTGACCTGCTCCTGAATCCCGTGATCATCGGCGTGGTCGGCAAGACGGACGATTTGGGTGAAATCGTCGAGGACAGCGTCGCCGCAGACCTCGCAAAGGACCCTAGTGAGAGCGGGGTTGGCCTGCAGCAGCCAGCGCCGGAATGTGATTCCGTTGGTTTTGTTGACGATGCGGTCGGGATGCAGCGCGTGCAGGTCGCTGAACACGGTCTTGCGCATCAGCTCGGTGTGGAGCGCCGAGACGCCGTTAATGCGACGCGAGCCGATAAACGCAAGGTGGCCCATTCTCAACTTTCGACCTTCACGCTCGTCGATCAATGAGAGCGCTTCGAGCGAGTCGGAAGCACACGGATTTTTCAGCTTTGCTGCCGCAAGATGCTCCGTATTGATGCGATAGATGATCTCCAGGTGACGCGGGAGAACGCGCCCGAACAGATCGACCGGCCAGGTTTCGAGCGCTTCAGGCAAAAGGGTGTGGTTGGTATAGGAGAAAGTGCCGAGCGTGATACGCCACGCCTCGTCCCACGGCATTCCGTGAAGGTCGACCAGGATGCGCATGAGTTCCGGAACTGCGATGCTCGGATGCGTGTCATTGAGTTGGATTGCGCATTGCAGGGGCAGGGAGGACAGATCTCCATCGGTCCGCAGGTGGCGTTGCACCAGGTCCAGCAGCGAGGCTGAAACAAAGAAATATTCCTGGCGCAGGCGAAGCTCTTGGCCGGCCGGTGTCGAATCGCTCGGATAGAGGATCTTGGAAATCGCTTCGGCGCGGGCCTGCTCCGATAGCGCGCCGACGTGATCGCCCATGTTGAACGCGTCGAGGCGCATAGGGTCCACGGCTCGCGCAGACCATAAGCGCAACGGATTTACGTGTCGGCCACGCCATCCCACAATCGGAATATCATATGCGACCGCCTCGAGCGTTTCAGTCGGGTTCCAGACCAAGCGTTTGACCCCACTCCGCGAAATCGCCGTCTCGAGCCAGCCGCCGAAGTGAATGTCGTAGATCACTTCCGGCCGCGCAAACTCCCATGGATTGCCGAAGGAGAGCCATTCTTCAGGGTACTCCTGCTGCCAACCGTCCCTGATGACTTGGCGGAACAGTCCGTGATCGTAGCGTATCCCGTAGCCGCAGGCGGGAATTCCGAGGCTCGCCATGCTCTCCATAAAACAGGCGGCGAGCCGACCAAGGCCGCCATGACCCAGTGCCGCGTCCGGCTCAGCGGCTCGCAGCCGGTTGAGATCGACCCCGAGGTCCCCGAGCGCGGCCCGGAACGTCTCAGTCCAACCCAGGTTGCAGAGCACATCGGCAAAAAGTCGCCCGATGAGGAACTCCAGCGACAGATAGTAGACGCGCTTGCGGCCCTGGGAATGGCTGGCGCGATCCACCGCGAGCCAGCGGTGGACAATGCGATCTCGAATAGTCAACGCGGCCGCGACGAACCAGTCTCGATCCGTGGCTACAGACGCATCCTTGCCCAGGTCCAGCGCCAATTTGGCGAGCACGGCGCTCTTGATTTCGTCAACATCGTCCTTGAGTGCCGTAACGGGACGCCTCGAGAGACCACCGCCGCCACCGGCATGGTTCGCCCTCGCTGGCTCCAAGTTGGGAGCGAACCTCGGCTTATCCATGCCCACGGACCTTCCTACGGTTTGACTTGGCGCCCCGGAGGGTTCCGGCCGCCTCGCCGTCGCGCACTCATCCCCGCTTTATTATGCGTTGTGCCGAACATGTCACGCAATCGTCGCATTGATGGTGGTTCGCAGGGAAGGGACATGAGTCATCTTTATTAGGGCTGTCTCGCATGCAAAGTTGACTGATGTGCTGATCTCAGATTCGATCGAACATGCGATCAGCCGCGGGGCGCTCGAACCCGGCATGGCGGAGACCGAGCGGCTGTTCCGCATCCTCTGAGGGGATCCCAGGTGACAGCGAACATCGTGACGCTGGCAACGATCGGCTTGGTTCAGTTGATGGCGGTCATGAGCCCCGGGCCGAGCTTTCTCATCACCGCGCGCACCGCCGTCGCGCGCTCGCGAGCCGACGGTATCAAGGTTGCACTGGGTCTCGGGGCAGGCACAATCGTGTGGTCGGCGGGCGCTCTTCTCGGCCTCACCTTCTTGTTCCACCAATTTCCCTGGCTGTTCTTCGGCATGAAGCTGGCTGGCGCCTTGTTTCTCCTGTGGATCGCGTTTCAAATTTTCCGCCATGCAGCCGACCCGGTCGCAATGAATGAAGGCGCAAGTAATGAGAATGAGCATAGTCCGCTGCTGCGCGGATTTCTGACCCAGATTTCCAATCCGAAAGTCGTCGTCTTCTACGGCTCGATCTTCGTTGCCATGCTGCCCAGCGAAGTGCCCGGCTGGATGATCGCGGCGCTGATCGCCATCGTCACCATGAATGAAATCGTGTGGTACAGCCTCGTCTCGCTGTTCTTCGGATCATCGCCCGTGCGCCGTTTCTATCTCATCGCCAAGCGCTGGATTGATCGCGCGACGGGAGCGTTCCTTGGCGTGCTCGGCCTGCGCCTGCTCTGGCAGGCCGGCGATGCCGCTTGAGATCACGATTGGCGGCGCTTCAACGGTTAGCGGCAACATTCAGCCATCCGCCTGACCGTCAATAGCCACTGCGGGACTGGCGCGGGGGATTGGACCAGGTCCGACCGGTCCCGAACGCGGTATCAGGGAACGGATTGGGCTGACACCATCCGCCAAGTCCTAACACCTGGGCTCGGCATTGCTCGAACGTGGCAAAGGTACAGTTTCGTTGGGTATAGATCGCGCACCAGCGATTACCGGCAGCGCGGACATCTGTCGCGGTCAGCGCTATTGCAGCGACGGTGATTGAAATAAGACCGATCGCGCGCATGAGCGCTCCTCGGCGGGCGAGCCAGTCCTAAGCCGCGCAGCACTATACAGCAAGAAGGCGCCGTTTCTCGTCGCGAAATTTGTCGCCATAGGCCGGCGCGCATTCGACGCAGCGTGTCTCGGACGAGCCTGCAGGTGCCGCCTTGCCGCTGGCCCGTTTCCTGGATGACGCCAAGCGCCTCTTGAAAAGTCAAAGCGGAAGCTCAAACAATAAACAGAATAAGATTCTGTGGTGGGGAGCGATGGCGCACGACACAGAGGCCGCACACGGCCACATGCAGGACTACGAGGGGCACGTCGAGGCCATCGAGGCTGATCTGGAGTATTGGCGTGCCAAACGCCTGGAGCCGTCCGTCCTTCAACTCCACCGCCGCGGCGTCGTCACGCTGTACGACCTGCTGCGCGCCGCCGCCCATGTTGCGCCGGCGCCGCCAGCGGACCAAACCTCGCAGGACACCGAGCACCGCATCCGCGCACTCGAAGACGGCCTTGACGAATACATTCGTGGCATCGGCCTCGCCGCGATCGACTCACCCGACCACTCCTTCGTGATCGAGGACATGCGCAAGGAGCGCGGCGACTACGACGACTTTTTTCGGATCGCCAAGCCGCCGCACAGTGGCACGCTGGGAGAGCGCATCGCGCGGCTGGAGGACGAGCTGCGCGAGTACCAACGCCTGCTGCAAGTGCTCATGCGCGCGATGCTCGACAAGGGCGTGCTGACCATGGAGCAGATCGAGCGCCGGCGCGCCTTCCTCGCCGGGCGCGGCGCCTGGAACGGCGCCCGCATCGTCGCGCGCGCGTGGGTCGATCCCGCCTTCAAGCAGGCCCTCCTCGCCCGCGGCCGCGAGGCCGTGCGTGAGCTGAACATCCCGCCCGGCCGGC
>Ga0081455_10008294_pt1 | contig 10824 bp, 7 predicted proteins | sample TabmetS3T2R1_FD_70207 | JGI IMG/M metagenome (GOLD analysis project Ga0081455, IMG submission 70207) | Tabebuia heterophylla rhizosphere microbial communities from the University of Puerto Rico - S3T2R1 | ecosystem: Host-associated > Plants > Roots > Rhizosphere ... | reverse complement strand
GCCTCACGCAGATGCTCGACCCCGGCCTCGCCGTTCACGAGCGCCTCGGCGGTGCCCAGCTCGACCAGCAGCTCGGCGCGCTCGGCGTCGGGCGGCTCGGCGAGCGCCCGCTGCAGGTACGCGATGGCGCCATCCGCCGCACCGCGACAGCGCGCGTGACGGGCGGCGTCGCGCAGCACCGCGCCGCTGAGGTCGGCCTCGCGCATCGGCCCCGACAGCGCCGCCTGGGTCAGCACCGCGCCCGGCAGGTCGCAGAAGTTGTAGCCGCCCGGTGCCGGCGCCGTCGGGCCGAGGGTCAGCTCGGAGCAGTCGCGGCTGCCGACCCGGCCGCGCCCCGGCCCGGGCTGCAGCGTGTCGACCGTGACGTAGCTGCCGGTGGTGCGATCGCTCGAGCGGCTCGGCAGCGGTGGATGCTGGGTGGCAGTGAGCACGACCCGGTTGCCGCGGTCGAGCGCCGCCAGCAGTGCGTCGGTGGTGATCACCGCTTCGTAGCTGGTGGTCGGCGGCAGGCGCTTCGGGATCGCGAGCGAGCCGACCGTGGTCGCCACCCCGGTCGAGCCGTCGATCGCCACCGCGCGGAGGTCGCCAGCCGAGACGCCGAGGCCGATCGCCGTCGCGTCCCAATCGATCGTCGCCGTGATCGTCGCCCGGCCGCGCGAGCGCCCGAGGCTGCCGTCGACGGTCACGTGTGGGCGCGAGGCGGGCTCGGGGCCCGGATCGGTCCGGGCCCGGCAGTCGCGATCGGCGAGATCGTCGAGGCGGCTGTCGGGCATCTGCGTGTGACAGAGGGTCGCCCATTCGAGGTCGTCGGCCGAGAGCGCGGCGCCCTTCAGCTGGGCGTCGGTGAAGTCGGCGAGGTAGACGCTCGAGCCCGTGCCCTTGAGCCCCCGCAGGTCCGCCCCGCGGAGGTCGGCGGTCCCGGCTTCGACCGCGTTCCAGGTGGCGCCGCTGAAGTCGGCACCGTTGAGGCGCGAGTGGTTGAACGAGACGCCGTTCAGCTCGGCGCCCTCGAAGTCGGCGTCGGTTAGGCGAGCGTCGAAGACGTTTGCCCCCGCCGTCCCCTTCAGCTTGTCGCTGCTCGCTTCGCGGGCGATCAACCCGGTCGCTTCGGCGCCCGCCAAGGAGAGGTTGTCGAGGATCGCACCGTTGGCGTCGGCGCCGTTCAGCCGGCCGCCGGCGATGCTGAGACCGGTGAGGTCGGCGCCGCGCAGCGTCGCGCCGGTCAGGTCGGCGAGCAGCATCCGCGTCGCGACCGGCGTCCGCACCGAGACCAGTGCGCGGTCGAGGAACGCTCCGGTCAGGTCGCATTCGTTCAGCTTCGCGCCCGGCTCGATCGCCACCTCGGAGCAGTCGCGACGACCGATCCGGTCCTGCGGGCTGCCGAACGGCTGCAGCTCGGCAACGGTGACGTAGGTCCGCGCGGTGCGCGTCCCTCGCGAGATCGCGCCGTGCTGGCTGGCGGTGAGGACGACGCGGTTGCCCGGCCGGATCGCGTCCTCGTCGACGCCGTCGATGCGCAGAGCGACGTTCTGGGTCGGGTCGTCGGCGATCTCGTCGTAGCTGGCGGTGGCCAGCAGCGTCGGTCGGTGCCCGTGCTCGGCGACCGCGACGAGACGCAGGTCGCCGACCGTCATGTAGTCCGGTCCGCGCAGCGCGGCGGCCCCGTCCCACTCGATCTGGCCACGGACCAGGGCCCCGTCGTCGCCGCGTTCGAGCTCGGCGTGGACGGAGACGAACGACGCCGCCCCGGCGGCCGCGGGAGCGGCGACGAGGAGAGCGATCGCCGCGCCGAGTGCCGCGATCAGGTGACGTGCCGGCCAGGCCCGGCGTCGGTGGCAGGCGTCGATTGCGCGTAATCTAGCGGCCGTGTCTCGGCTTCGAATGCTCCCCCGAGCCGTGCTCGCCACCGCGCTTGCGGCGATCATCTCGGCCTTTGCGGCGCCGCTCGCCAGCGCCGACCAGGTCCCATCCCCGTGGTCATGGAGCGACTACGGCCCCGCCCTGCGCGACGTCTCCTGCTCGACCCCGGGCGACTGCGTCGCGGTCGGGCAGCGCGGCATGGTCCTGCGCTCGACCCCGGGGGCCGACGACCGGCTGGCCTGGTCGCGGATCCCGCTCGAGTATCCCGAGGAGCTCGACGGCGTCGCCTGCACCAAGGCCTTCTGCCTGGCGGTCTCGAACACCCGCACCGCGGCCGCCACCTACGCCTCGAAGGTCTTCCGTAGCACCGATGACGGCGAGAGCTGGTCCGACGGCGTCGCCTTGCCGGCGGCGGGCCCGACGAAAAGCCGCAGCGCTCTGGCGCTTGCCTGCGCCGGCGACTGCTATGCGGTCGGCCCCGGCGGCGGGGTCTGGCGCTCGACCGACCAGGGCCGCAAATGGGACGACCTCGAGCTGCCACCGAAACCGGCCTCCTTCAACCGGATCGTCTGCCCGGACGACGGAACCTGCGTGGCGGTGGGCGGCGAGGCCGTCGGCAGCAGCGCCGTGATCGACGGCGCCAAGGTGACCGCCGTCGACCTACCGCCGGGGACCGGCAAGGGGATCGAGGCGCTCGCCTGCGACAGCGATAAACGCTGCACCGCGACCGACGGCCTCGGCAAATACATGTCGCTCTCGATCCCGAGCAAGAGCTGGGGCAAGGTCAAGCTCTTCCCAAAGGCAACCGTCGTCTCCGCCCTCTCCTGTCCGATCGAGGACGTCTGCGTCGGGCTGGCCGAATCGGTCGCGCTACGGACCACCTCGCTCTCGGCGGCCGCCCCCGAATGGCAGCGGCGGCCACTGGGCACGCTGAACCTCGACCAGCTCGACTGCGCCCACGTCGACTGCGTCGCGGTCGGCAAAGCCGCGACCTGGTTCGCCAGCTTCGACGCCGGCTTCGGCTGGGACCGGGTCAACGAGGTCGGCAAATTCGACGCGATCCAGTGCCCAGCCTCGTTCGGCGACCGCTGCGTCGCCGGCGGCGAGAAAGACGTCGGCGTCACCGACACCGACGGCAAGCTCTGGTCGCTGCCGCTGAGCGGCGACGCCGGCCTCAACGTCAAAGCGGTCAACTGCAGCGGCCGCTCCGAATGCCTGCTGCTAGGAAAGACCCAGACCCTGTTCAGCACCGACCTGGTCAGCTTCGCCTCCCGCTTCGCGACCACGACCGATCCGAAGGGAACCGACGCGCTGACCTGCGTCAACAAGGAAATCTGCGTCGGGATCAACGAGGGAGTCGTCTACACCACCCTCGACGGCGCCATCACCGACTGGACCCAGAACTCCTTCCCCGACAAAGCGACCTCGGTCGCCTGCCTGCGCGGCCGCACCGATCCCGTCACCTGCGTGGCGACGACCCGCGACCTCCTCAGCCTCGGAACGATGATCCAAGACGGCGGCAAGATTCGCTGGCTCTGGCGGACCACCGACGCCAACCCCGAAGAAGGCCTGGAGGCGGTCGGCTGCAGCCCCGGCGGCTTCTGCACCGCGGTCGGAGCCGGCGGCGAGATCCTCCACTCCGACGGAACCGACCTGATGCACTGGCAGGAACTGATCCTCCCCGACGTGCTCGAACCGCCCGAGAAACGACCGCTGTTCAAGAGCGTTGCCTGCCCGGCCGACGGCGTCTGCCTCGCCGGCGGCGTCCACGGACCGAACGCGATCATCGCCTCGACGACGAACAACTGGTCCGACTACTCGAGCGACGAAATCGAGGGGATCGAGGGCGCCGCGCCAACGATCAAGGCGTTCGGCTGCGACTCGCCCGACCGCTGCGTCGCCGTCGGCAGCACCTCGCTGATCGGGACCCGCAAGCGCGGCTAGATTCTAGGCCGGTTCGCGCTCGCGCTCGCGCTCGTACTCGTAGAAGCCGCGTCCCGCCTTGCGGCCGTTGCGCCCCGAGGCGACCATCCGCTTCAGCAGCGGCGGCGGCGCGTACTCGGTCCGCTTGAACTCCTCGTAGAGCGAGTCGCAGACGCTGTAGAGGACGTCGAGCCCGATCATGTCCGAGAGCGCCAGCGGGCCCATCGGGTGCCCGCAGCCGAGCCGCATCCCTTCGTCGATGTCCTCGGCGGAGGCGAACCCCTCTTCGTACATCCGCATCGCCGCCATCAGGTAGGGGACGAGCAGCATGTTGACGATGAAGCCCGAGCGGTCCTTGGTGACGATCGCTCGCTTGCCGATCCGCGCGGCGAACTCGTTGGCGGCCGCCACGGTCTCCTCGCTGGTATCGAGCGAGGAGACCACCTCGACCAGCTTCATCACCGGCACCGGGCTGAAGAAGTGGAGGCCGAGGACGCGCTCGGGGCTCGGGATGCGGGCCGCCAGCTGGGCGATCGGGATCGAGGAGGTATTGGAGGCGATCAGCGTCTCCTCGGCGACGATGCCGGCGACCTGAACGAGGATCCCGGCCTTCAGCTCGGCGTTCTCAGGAACCGCCTCGATCACCAGGTCGGCGCCGGCCATCTGCTCGAGCTCGACGGTGAAATCGATCCGCGCGAGGATCTCGTCCCCCTCTTCCTGCCCGACTTTGCCGCGCGCGATCGCGTGGCCGAGCGAGGTCTCGATCCGGGCTTGCGCCGAGCCGATCGCCGCCTCGTCGATGTCGCGCACCGTGACCGGAATCCCGGCGCGAGCCACCGACTCGGCGATGCCGGAGCCCATCAGACCGCCGCCGAGAACTCCTACGCGCTCGAGTGCCATGCAACGCCCTCCGTTCGAGTGGATACGCGGTAACCAGATAGTAGGAATACCACGTTATCTAGGCCGGGAGCTGTGGTCCACCGCAAGCAGGTCGGTGAACACGAAGCCGTCGCGCTCGACGGTCTCCCCCACCGTGATCGCGATCGGCGCGCTGAAGATCGGCCCGCCGTGGACGAAGGTGTGGAACTCGCCGTTCTCGCCGCAGGGGTCGACGCCCGCCGGCAGCTCGGCCAGCAGCGAAGCGTCGTAGCGGCGACCGGCGAAGGAGGGGTCGAGCTGGGCCGGGTCGAGGCAGCAGATCGTCGCCTCGAAGCCGGCCGCGACGAAGCCCTCGGCGAGGGCGGCGGTGTCACGGCCCCAGAGCGGGAAGACGGCCTCGCGGCCGACCGAGCCCAGCCGCTCCTCGCGGTAGGCGCGGATGTCGGCGAGAAAGAGGTCGGCGAAGGCCATCGTCGGCACCGCGGCGAGCGGCGGCGAGGTCAGTGCCGCTTCGATCCGCTGCTCGTAGACCGCGTTGACGCAGGCGGCCGGGATCCGAACCTCGACCAGCGGCAGGCCCGCCGCCTCGGCCTGGGCGCGAACCAGCTCCGCCCGCACCCCGTGCATGCTGACCCGGTCGTAGTCCTCGGTGAAGGTGGTGAGCAGCGCCTCGGGTTCGATCCCCTGCTCCTCGCGCAGCGTCCACAGCGCCAACGCCGAGTCCTTGCCACCGCTCCAGGAGAGTGCGACGCCGCCAGCTGTTCCTTTTGTCGGCATAGCCGTCATAAGGAACAGCTCGACGTGTACTCGGTGAGGTACTCGAGGCCGGCGATCGCCCGCGAGCCGTACCAGGAGGTCATCTCGCCGTCGATCAGCGAGACCGGGGTCTCGCCGACGATCGCCGCCACCTCCTCGACGTGTCGGTCCTTGAAGTGGAACGGCTCGCTGCTGAGCAGAATGCGGTCGGCTTCGCCGCCGACGGACTCGAGGTCCACCTGCGGGTAGCGCTCGCTGGCGCTGGCCGGCAGCGTGCGCCAGCTGAAGAGTGCGAGCGATCGCGAGATGTAGGTCTCGGGGGCGATCGTCATCCAGGGGTCGCGCCAGATCAGGTAGAGCACGTCCGCGGCCGAGCGCTCCCCGGCAGCCGCCGCCCGCCCGTAGGCCGCTTCGAAGCGCTGACACAGCTGCTCGGCCTCGGCCTCGCGGCCGAAGATCGCGCCGAGCTGGCGGTAGAGGTCGAGGTTGTCGCGCGGCTCCTGCGGGTGGGTGACGACGACCTCGGCGAACTCGGCGATCGCCTCGGCGTCCTCGCGCCGGTTCTCGTCGACGTTGACCACGACATGGGTCGGCTCGAGCTCCCGCACCTTGCCCAGCTTCACGTCCTTCGTCCCCCCCACCTTCGGGACCTTCCGCACCGTCTCCCAGGGGTGGATGCAGAAGCCGGTGCGGCCGACCAGCTGCGGCGCCAGGCCGAGGTCGCAGATCAGCTCGGTGATGCTGGGGACGAGGCAGACGATGCGCAGCTCGGCGCTCATCGTCGCGACGCTACATGTTCCGCCGGTACTGACCGCCGACGCCGTAGAGCGCCGCCGAGACCTGCCCGAGCGAGGCGACTTTGACCGCCTCCATCAACGCCCCGAAGACGTTGTCGCGGGCGCGGGCGACCTCGCGCAGCTGCCCGAGCGCCGCCGGGGTGCGCTCGCCGCCGATCTCCTGGAAGCGGTGGACGGCGACGATCTGGGCGTCCTTCTCGCCGTCGGTCGAGCGCATCAGCTCGAGGTCCTCGGTCGTCTCGCCAGCGCCGTCTTTCGGCAGGTAGGTGTTGACGCCGATCAACGGCAGCGTGCCGTCGTGCTTGAGCCGCTCGTAATAGAGGCTCTCTTCCTGGATCTTGCCGCGCTGGTACATCGTGTCCATCGCGCCGAGCACGCCGCCGCGCTCGGAGATCCGATCGAACTCGGCGTAGACCGCCGCCTCGACCAGGTCGGTGAGCTTGTCGATCGCGAAGCTCCCCTGCCACGGGTTCTCGGTGTAGTTGAGGCCGAGCTCGCGGTTGATGATCAGCTGGATCGCCACCGCCCGCCGCACCGACTCCTCGGTCGGGGTGGTGATCGCCTCGTCGTAGGCGTTCGTGTGGAGGCTGTTGCAGTTGTCGAAGATCGCGTAGAGCGCCTGCAGCGTGGTGCGGATGTCGTTGAAGCTGATCTCCTGCGCGTGCAGGCTGCGGCCCGAGGTCTGGACGTGGTACTTGAGCATCTGGCTGCGCTCGCTGCCGCCGTAGCGCTCGCGCATCGCCCGCGCCCAGATCCGCCGCGCGACCCGGCCGATCACCGCGTACTCGGGGTCCATCCCGTTGGAGAAGAAGAAGCTGAGGTTGGGTGCGAAGGAGTCGATCTCCATCCCGCGCGCCAGGTAGTACTCGACGATCGTGAACCCGTTGGCGAGGGTGAAGGCGAGCTGGGAGATCGGGTTCGCCCCGGCCTCGGCGATGTGGTACCCGCTGATCGAGACGCTGTAGAAGTTGCGCACCGCGTTCTCGACGAAGAACTCCTGGACGTCGCCCATCATCTTCAGCGCGAACTCGGTCGAGAAGATGCAGGTGTTCTGCGCCTGGTCCTCCTTGAGGATGTCGGCCTGGACGGTGCCGCGGACCTTACGCAGGGTCTCGTCCTTGATCCGGGCGTAGGTCTCGGCGTCGAGCACGTCGGCGCCGGAGACGCCGAGCAGGCCCAGTCCCAGACCGTCGTTCCCGGGCGGCAGCTCACCTTTGTATTCGGGCCGCGGCTTGCCGGCGAAGATCTCCTCGAGCTTGCGTTCGGTCGCCTCCCACTGTCCCGACTCCTTGAGGTGCTTTTCCACCTGCTGATCGACCGCGGCGTTCATGAAGAAGGCGAGGATGATCGGCGCGGGGCCGTTGATCGTCATCGAGACCGAGGTGGTCGGCTCGCACAGGTCGAAGCCCGAGTAGAGCTTCTTCGCGTCGTCGAGCGTCGCGATCGAGACGCCGGAGTTGCCAACCTTGCCGTAGATGTCGGGACGCTCGGCCGGGTCCTCGCCGTAGAGGGTGACCGAGTCGAAGGCGGTCGAGAGCCGCGCCGCCGGCTGGCCCTGGGAGAGGTAGTGGAAGCGGCGGTTGGTCCGCTCCGGCGAGCCCTCGCCGGCGAACATCCGGGTCGGGTCCTCGCCCGCGCGCCGGTAGGGGAAGACGCCGCCGGTGTAGGGGTAGGAGCCGGGCAGGTTCTCCTTCATCAGGAAGCGCAGCCGCTCGCCCCAGCCGTCGTAGCGAGGCGGCGCGATCTTCGGGATCTGCTGGTGGCTCAGTGACTCGCGGTAATTGGGGCCGGTGATCTCGCGCCCGCGAACTTCATAGCTGAAGCTCTCGGCGGTTATCCCCTCGATCCGCTCGTCCCAGGTCTCGAGCAGTTCGATCGCCTCGGGGCCGAGTTCCTTCTTGGTCTGGTCGTAAGTCGCCTGCAACTCCTCGTTCTCGCCGAGGATCTTGATCGCCGCGTCGAGGTGCTGGAGCCGGGCGGCGAGCTCGGCCAGCTCCTCCACCTTCGCGTTGATCCCGCGCCCCTGCTCGGCGATCTCGGCGAGGTAGCGGGTCCGCTGCCCGGGGATCAGGGTGTTGCCGCGCGGCTCATGGACCGTCGGGTCGAGCCCCGGGTCCCAGCGGTCCGCCTCGGTCCCCGCTTCCTTCGCCAGCGCAGCGCATAGTTTGATGAAGGTCCAGGTGACGCCGGGGTCGGCGAACTGGCTGGCGATCGTCGGGTAGACCGGGACCTCGTCCTCGGCGAGATCGAAGGCCGCCCTGTTGCGGCGCCACTGTTTGCGCACGTCGCGCAGCGCGTCGGCCGCTCCCTGCTTGTCGAACTTGTTGATCACGACCAGGTCGGCGAGGTCGAGCATGTCGATCTTCTCCAGCTGCGAGGCGGCGCCGAACTCGCTCGTCATCACGTAGACCGGCAAATCGACGAGGTCGACGATCTCCGAGTCCGACTGGCCGATCCCGGCGGTCTCGACGATCACCAGGTCGAAGCCGGCGGCGCGCAGGAAGGCGACCGCGTCGGCGAGCACGGCGCTGGTCGAGAGGTTCTGCCGGCGGGTCGCCATCGAGCGCATGTAGAGCTGCTCGTGGCGCAGGCTGTTCATCCGGATCCGGTCGCCGAGCAGGGCGCCGCCGGTGCGCCGCCGGGTCGGGTCGACGGCGAGCACCGCGATCCGCAGGTCGGGCAGATGCTGGACGAAGCGCGAGAGGAGCTCGTCGGTGACGGTCGACTTGCCGGCGCCGCCGGTGCCGGTCACGCCGACCACCGGAACCCCGGCCCCCTTCACGTTCCAATCGGTGCGCAGCCGCTCGAGCTCGTCGTCGGTGAAGGCCCCGTCCTCGAGCGCCGAGAGCATCCGGGCGACGCCGAGGTCGTCGGTGCGCGACTCGTCGGGCGCCGGCGGCACGACCCGCTTGGTCGTGGCGCGCTCGACCAGGTCGTCGATCATCCCCACCAGGCCCAGCGACATGCCGTCGTTGGGGTGGTAGATCCGCTCGACCCCGAAGGCCTCGAGGTCGGCGATCTCCTCCGGGGTGATCGTCCCGCCGCCGCCGCCGAAGACGCGGATGTGATCGGCGCCGGCGTCGCGCAGCATCTCCACCGCGTACTTGAAGTACTCGGTGTGGCCGCCCTGGTAGGAGCTGATCGCGATCGCGTCGGCGTCCTCCTGGATCGCCGCCCGGACCACGTCGCGGACGGCGCGGTTGTGGCCGAGGTGGACGACCTCGGCGCCGGAGTCCTGGATCAGCCGCCGCATCACGTTGATCGCCGCGTCGTGGCCGTCGAACAGCGAGGCGGCGGTGACGAAGCGCAGCGGCAGCTCCTCGGCGCCGGCGCCGCCAATAATCACCACCGGGAGGAAAGCTGGTTTTTCATCAAATCAGAATACCGCATGGTAAAGGTGAAGTTCGACGACATCCTGTTTTGCGAGGGATTGAAAGATTACACCCAGGTATATACAAGCCGGAAAAGCAAGCCCATCGTCACGCTGCAAAACCTGAAAACGTTCCTGGACCGTCTGCCCGCCAGCCATTTTGTGCGCGTGCACCGGTCCTACATCGTGTCGCTGAACCATATCGAAAGCATATCGAAAAAGGAAGTGGAGATCGGCGAGAAAGTCATTCCTATCGGCAACAGCTACCGCAACAACCTGTTGGATATCGTAAAGCAGTACTCTTAGTAGTGAATACCCAGTGAGTCCAGCTCCTCGATTGTAATATCGGGGCGGCCCTCTTTCTTTATTTTTTCTACCATTAGTTTGCCCGTCTTCAGCGCCTCTTCTTCGCTGACAAACATCTTATTGCCCCTCACAAGCGGTACGCGGTCCTGGTGAATGGAAAAGGTAGCGCCTACCTTGATGTCATAGCCCCATCCGGCCGGCTCATGAAAGGTCTTGAGGTCGATGCGCAGGAGGTCTTTAGAAGCAGAACCGGAATTCCTTTTATAAAAAAGAATTCCGGTTGCAGCTGCTAACATTATTATAGAAAAAAGCAAAAGTAGTTTTTCCTTCTTAGTCATACTGGTTGTATGCTTCGTCGGGATGGAATTCCCAGAAATCGGAATAATACAAGGTGCTGGAAGTACCCGTCAGCAGGAAGCCCCTGTTCTTAACGGTGAAACCCAACGCACCGGTGCGGGCGCCGCCTTCGAAATCGGTCTTCTGCGTCCAGGTGTCGGACGAGAAATCATATTCCCAAACAGTCTTGTACAGCGCACCTGCGCTGCCCGTAGCGAAATAACCTTTAGGAACGCCGGTGCTGTTGTTCATGACAAACGCAGTAGCGTCGGCGCGAACGATATTGGTATAGCCGTCGTCCTTGGTATCCGACAACACGTTGGCGATAGCGCCCTTAGCCGACCAGCTGCCTGCAGAAGGATCGAATACCCAGAAATCGCTCGGGTAGGTAGTGTTATCCTGTCCGCCCATTACATAGGCCTTGTTCTGGTATACAAAGGCGGAAGCGCCCCTGCGCTTGGAGCCCTGGAAGCTTTGCAGCTGGGTCCAGGAGCCGGCGCCGGCGTTACCTGCCGGGTTAAAGCTGTAAAAATCTTTCAGGTAGTTGCCATTGAAACCGCAGGCGATATAGCCCGTGGTACCGATGCCGAAACCGAC
>Ga0081455_10008292_pt1 | contig 10826 bp, 8 predicted proteins | sample TabmetS3T2R1_FD_70207 | JGI IMG/M metagenome (GOLD analysis project Ga0081455, IMG submission 70207) | Tabebuia heterophylla rhizosphere microbial communities from the University of Puerto Rico - S3T2R1 | ecosystem: Host-associated > Plants > Roots > Rhizosphere ... | reverse complement strand
TTTTTGTATCTTTATAGCATAAACCAAGCAAAATCATTTCTAAAAATATATGTTGCATTGGTGTTTTCAAAAATAATTCTTCATTATTATAAAATGCTTCAATCATTCGATGTACATCAGTTAATGTGCATAATTGCCCATTACTTTCAAGCAATGATGCTGAAGCGATAAATTCATGCGATTGCACACCATATTTAATCCATAACATTGCACGTAATAAAATTATCATGCGTTGCCATATAAATTCCGCCTTATGTTTATCAATATTCAATGTATGCAAAAGATTCACAAGTTCTTTATCTGCCCCTTGCATGGTCAATTGTATAAGCTTAATAATATGCCGATCATCAATATGACCAAGCAAAGAAATCACCGCATCTTCATTAACAATAGAATTTGCAAATCTGACTTGTTCAAGCAAATTTAATGCATCACGCGCAGAGCCTTCTGTATACCGTACAATCAAATCCAATGCTTTATCAGTGTGTACAATTTTTTCTTGTTTACAAATAAAACTCAAATGATTTTTAAGCGGTCCATGCGCAATTGGTGTAAAAAACAACTGGAAACAACGAGACCGCACCGTATCTATAATTTTATGTGGATTAGTAGTTGCTAAAATAAATAATGCTGCCGCTGGAGGTTCCTCTAATATTTTTAAAGCGGCATTAAATGCAGCTTTACTAAGCATATGCGCTTCATCAATAAGATACACACGCTTACGCCCCATAATAGGCAATAATGAAGATGATTCAATAATACTACGAATATTATCAACACCAGTATGCGAAGCTGCATCAATTTCAATAAAATCAGGATGATTGCCTTCACGCATTGCAATACATGACTCACACACTAAACAAGGAATAGATGAATTTTTTGGATTCTTTTGAAATTCTGGTAAAGCATGACAATTAACAGCTGCTGCAAAAATACGAGCCATTGATGTTTTACCACATCCACGCTGACCTGCACACAAATAAACAGGAAAATAATGCCCTAAATAAAGACTATTTTTAAGAATACGAACAGCAAGATCTTGACCAACAATTTGATCGAAATTTTGAGAACGCCATTTTCTACTTAAATTTAATGTAACAGTACTCATTGGAAATCTTTATCTTAAACAATGTCAATTTTTTACAAAAGAAATGGGAAAGCATCTACAAGAACAAATTACACCCTGCTGCTTCTTTTCAGACCTGACAGATTATGCACTTTATTTCTTTATCTACTTTCCCACTATTTTTACACCCATAAAAAGGGTTTTATTTACTTATTAAACTCTGCTCGCCCTACTACGCTTCCTCCTTCGCATAAAGCTTCGGAGGACAAGCTTCGGAAGGGCATACTTCTTAAGTCTTCAATGGCTGCGCCATACGAAGCCTTGGCGAAGTATGGTGGAGAGAGAGGGATTCGAACCCTCGATGCCTCTTTCGAAACATACATGATTTCCAATCATGCTCCTTCAACCGCTCAGACACCTCTCCTAGACACGTCCTCCGGAGCTTTATGCGAAGGAGGAACAGGAGACTTATTCTTTGTATATTATTTCAAAAAACTATTCTTGTGCATCAAGCTGTTGCAATGCTATTTCAACATCACTTGGGCCTTCTTCTTCAATAAGGACCGCTTCTTTAGCACCTTTTTTAGCACTTGATACATCGCCTGTTTCTTTTGATTTTTTTGTTGCAACATCTTTACCACGAGCAACTGCATCAGCTAACAAATTAACAATTAAATTTATAGACTGAACAGAATCATCATTTGCAGGAATAACAATATCAATATCTGATGGATCAGAATTAGTATCAACAATACCAATCACCGGAATACCCATCATTGCCGCTTCTTTAACAGCTGATTGTTCTTTGCTTACATCAACAACAACAAGCGCTCCTATTGGCAATGTCAATTTTCTAATTCCACCAACAGTTTTTGCAAGCTTATCAGCAGTTTTTCTATATAAATTAAGTTCTTTTTTAGTATAAAAAGGATTTGACTCTGATTTTATTAAAATATCTTCATAATGTAAAAGTCTTGTAAGAGATTTTTTTACTTGACTCCAATTAAGCAAGGTCCCACCCAACCATCTATGATTGACGAATGGTTGACCTAAACGAGCTCCTACTGCTTCAATAGTTTTTGCTGCAGGTTTTTTAGTGCCAACCCATAAAACAGTCTTACCTTCTGAAGCTACTGTTTCAAGGAATTTTTCTGCTTTTGCAATACCTTGTGCAGTTTGGGCAATATTAATCAAATGAACTTTGTTCTTTTGCCCCCAGATATATGGCTCCATTTTAGGGCACCAACGAGATTTTTGGTGACCAAAGTGAACACCCGCTTTTACTAGTTCTCCAAATAATTCTTTAAAATCTCTCATCCAAACATCCTTTATACTTTTATTTCATACATAGAAAGTGTAACAAAACAGAAGAAAAATGCAATTTATACTGCAATCTTTCCTTTATTTTCTTCTTCAGCCCCAATAACTTCATTATGTGCGATCGCTTGTTCAAAACGACGACCCAATAAAAAGGCGACTATAAACCATAATCCCACAATTCCTGCAAAAAAGAACGAATAAATAGAAAGCATGGAAGTTGTGCCCATATAACCCGCTAAAACATTAACCATAGAGCCAGAAACTTTGGCAAACTTACTACCAAAAGCATCAATCCATGATTTTGATTTAAATTTAATCTCTTTCACCGTTGGCAAATACAAACTTTCTCGAACTGGGGCAAGAAATGCATAATTCAATGCCGTAAAAATAACAAAGGCATTTTTAAGCGCGTCTTGCGATGTTTCAAATATAAGGTAAAAAAGAATACCCCCCATAGAAAATGGTATTAACATCAAACAAACACGCGTTCCAAGACGAGACAGTAATGATTGTGTGCCAATAAGTGAAATTACAAATCCAACAAGATGAGCTTTAAAAGCTATTTCAAATAACACCTTGGATACATCAGAAATTGAACCAGCACCCGCTTCAGCAACCCCAAGGCGTAAATAACCAAGCACCGTTGATACTGTTTCATAAAAGAAAATCATGCCAAAAATACCCAAAACATAGGGATATTTTGCAAACATTTCAAGCCCCGCAAAAACACTTGGTTTGACTGGAGCGGGCGCTTCATTTTTATGCTTTTCAAGTTGATATGCCGCTTCATACCCATGCATTAAATGCCCTGGTACCGTCCTAATGAATAAAATTGCAACAATAGGTACCAATGCTAAAAACACTGTAGAAACAATTAAAATCATTTGATGAGCAACAACATGCGTTAAAAATGGATATGCTAATTGTGCGCTTAATCCAAAAATATACCATGCCAATGCTGCAGCAACCATACCACCAAATTTTGATCCTGCTACCATATACCCATAATTTCTTTTTGCTTCAGTAGGACTATTGATCGAATTTGCCAATGCCCAAAAAACACTCACCACAAAAGGGGAATATCCTTCCACAAAACAATAAAAAAACCAACCGAATAAACGGGTTGGTTGCGCATCAGTGTTCAAAATACCAATAGTTGGATGTCCTATATAATAGGCAAAAATAAGATTTATTATACCAAACAGCGTACTATAAAAAATTAATAATTGGTAACGACGGAGTCTATCAACAAGCCGTGAATAGAAAAAAATTGCAGGAACAAGCATAATCATAGAAATAACTCGTACCCACGGTATATATTCTTTTCCAACTGTCCCTAAAAAAATCGCACTTTTTAGATCACGTGTCATGGTATACGCACCAACAACAAGAAAATAAAGAAGCGATAAAAAGAATAGCTTCATCCGCTCTTGCGGTTCAATATCAAACAGTCCACGCACCATCTGTTTAATTTTAGATCCCATTGCTAACCAAAGCCTTTCTGTTCAATCTTATGATGTTTTTACTCAAAAAACGCCCTCTAAAGGTTTTATTTAGAAGGCGTTTTAAAATTACTTATATTAAATACATACAATTAACAAACAATACGTTTTTCTTTAATCGCTTTATCATAGGTTTTAGCAACATATATAGCCACTAAAAGCCATACCCCAACAAGACCAAAAGAAATCAATGAACTAAACATTAAAAAGCGAGTAACACCATCGATCGCACCATGATGAGCTACCAATGGAGCACGGAATGTATTGATATATGAGCCGCTTCCTTTTGAAAAACGCCCACCAAACATTTCAATCCATGCTTGTGCTTTATATTTTGTATCTTTTGATGTTGGAATATAAAGCTGTTTTAATGTTGGCTGATTTAATGCATAATTAACTGCCTTTGAAAACACCATAATCCAAAAACCAATAATTAATGATTGCGGATTAAATTTAATTAAAAGCACTGCAGCTGCGGTTAGAATTGGAAGCATTAATAATGATGCTCTCATGCCCAAAATACGTTGAATGCTATTAATGCCAAATAATACGCATAATGTTGAGACACAACCGGTCATTGTTGCATATGATGCTAAGTAAGCATTTACTTCAAGCTCATTCGTGAACGCGGTAGAAACACTCATTTTAAAATGATAATCTAACACAGTGACAATAACTTCAAAAATAGTAATAATTAAAAACAAACCAAGCAAATATCCACGAGTAAGCAATAACTTTAACCCTTCAAAAAACCCTGGTTCACTTTCAACTTCAGCCTCTTCACCTTCTGCATGATAGCCACGTAACTGCGATGCAGGAGTTACATGCATAAACACCCAGAACAAAAAACCTATAACAAAAAGAAGCCCTGCAAGTATACCTACAACAGGAGCACTATTAGAAAAACCTAATCTTTTAGCATTAAGAAGAAATGGTCCAACCATATTTCCTACTTGACCAAAAAGTGCTATAAGAGGAAAACCTCGTTTTGCTGAATCTGGAGAGGTAATATCAGTCACAATAGCCCAAAAAAGAGCCACCATTAATGAACCAAAGCTTTCAACCCATACATACCATACCCATCCAAGAATGCGCATCGGACTTTTAACCGTATTAGCTAAACCGATTGACGGATCAGAAAAACAGAAAAACATAATAAGTGCTATTGCACCATAAAGACCTGTTAAAAAATAAAATACTTTGTGACGAGGGAATGTATCTACAAGCTTACTATAAAGAATAACAATAGGAAAAATAATAACTAAAGAAAGAATCTTTGCCCATGGTTGCCACTCCATTCCAACCATCGCATTAAAAATACTATCTTTCATTGGACGCAGCGCCCAATAAATTGCAATAATCCCACAAAAAATAAGCGCAAGGATACCAAACTTCTTCAGCTCTTCCTTGCTCTCAAATTTTCCCCAAAGCGTTGTAGCTAGACGTTTTAACATCGAGCAATCCTTCCAAAATAAAAATAATATTGTTACTATGAAATCTACTTTACAAAATAAATTTAGCAAAGGATTAATGATTTGTAAAAATTATGTTATATATTTCATTAAAAAACTGTTTTTACAAATAAAAAACGTCTAATTTTATCATATTCCTAACATTTTCACCCGCTTATTAAAATCTCCATCTCCCTTCTATTTTGTCAGATTAAAATTTACAAATAGAAATATATGTTTTGATTGACAAAAAATAACAATAATTTACTCTTAAATAGAGGTAGTATTTCTGAAAGATAAAGATAAAATTAAACAATTTTGATATTCTAACCACTATAATCATCATCCACAGGGGGTAGGCATTATGCAAAAAGAAAAAGTTAAATCATTAAAAAAACAGATTCCAGAATTTAATGAGGGCTCTCTCCCTCTTTTGCCTCTTAAAAATGTAGCAATGCTTCCTAAAAGCATTATTCCAGTTATTGTAGGTCGCGATATATCGATTAAAGCGGTTGAACATGCCTTAAAAACTAATCGCATGCTTTTTATTTCTGCCCAAAAAAATGCTGCTACCGAAAACCCTACCAAAGAAGATGTCTTTGTATATGGTACCCGTTCGACCATATTACAAGTAATGCGTATGCCTAATGGACCACTCAAAATACTTGCAGAAGGTCTTTGTAGAGCAAAAGCAAAACAATTTGAAGATAAGAAAGATGGTTTTATCAATGTTATTTATGAAGATCTTCCAACCCCAAACCAAAAAATAACGGTCGAACTTGAAGCAATGTGGCGTGAAACGGTAAGTCTTTACACTACTTATTCAGCATTAAATGATAAAGTTCCATCCGATCTTATTATTAGTGTAAAAAACATTCAAGAAATGGACTATATGGCTGATACCATTGCAGTCCATATAGATAATTTGCCACTTGAAAATAGACAAGCTATTCTTGAACTTCCTGACCTTAAATTCCGCTTAGTTAAATTATGCAACTTTTTGGAAAAAGAAATTGATATTTTACAAACAGAACAGCGTATCCGCGGAGAAATTCAAGTACAGGTCGATAAAAATCAACGAGAATATTATCTCCACGAACAATTAAAAGCTATTCAAAAAGAGCTTGGACATGAAAATCAATCAGAAGACATTACCGCTATTAAACAAAAAATTAAAACAGCAGGTCTTTCAAAAGAAGCACAACAAAAGGTTGAAAGCGAACTAAAACGCCTTGAACAGATGCCTCCTCTTTCATCAGAAGCTGCGGTGAGCAGAAATTATATTGATTGGATTCTGTCATTACCATGGCAAGACACAAGTAAAGATACTATTAATATTGCCCAAGCAGAAACTATTTTAGATAAAAATCATGCAGGTTTAAAAAAAGCAAAAGACCGCATCATTGAATTTATTGCTGCAAAAAAATTCTCTAAAAATTTACATCGTTCACCCGTTATTTGTCTTGTGGGACCTCCGGGTGTTGGTAAAACTTCATTAGCTCGTTCTATTGCGGAAAGCATGGGACGTGAATTTATTCGTATATCACTCGGTGGCGTGCGCGATGAAGCTGAAATTCGCGGGCACAGACGTACCTACATTGGTGCATTACCAGGCAAAATCATTCAAGCAATGAAAAAAGCAAGCGTACTTAATCCTGTTATTCTTCTTGATGAAATTGATAAAATGTCGCGCGATATGCATGGCGATCCCGCTGCAGCACTTCTTGAAGTACTTGATCCAGAACAAAATAAAAACTTTATTGATCATTTTCTTGATACTGGCTATGACTTATCACAAGTCATGTTCATTGCCACAGCAAACGTGATGGATCAAATCCCTTATCCTCTTTATGACCGGTTAGAAATTGTCACCTTGTCTGGCTATTCAGAATATGAAAAATTAGCGATTACTAACCAATTTCTTATTCCAAAGAACTTAAAAGAATATAATCTCACAAAAAAACAATTCATCATTTCTGATGAACTTATTTTATACATCATCGATGAATACACTAAAGAAGCTGGCGTACGTCAACTTGAACGTATTATTGCAAAATTAATGCGTAAAACAATTCAGCTCATTCTGAAAGATGAAGCTATTAAATCACATACTATCACCAAACCCCTTATTATAGAATGGCTTGGCAATTCGTTGCACAAAAAAACAAGCATGAGTCAAAAAAAAGAACGCATTGGCCTTACGACTGGTCTTGCATGGACAGAAGTTGGTGGTGATGTTTTAGAAATTGAAACAACCGTCTTAAATGGAAAAGGCGGCTTAACGCTGACCGGACAACTTGGTGAAGTGATGCAAGAATCCGCAACTGCAGCAATGAGTTATATTAGATCACGCGCAAAAGATTTAGGATTAAAGCCAAATTTTTATTCAACTAATGATATTCATTTGCATATTCCCGAAGGCGCAACACCAAAAGATGGTCCTTCTGCCGGCATTACTATTTGCACTGCATTAGTTTCTGCATTAACTAATAATCCAACAAAAGCTCATTTGGCAATGACAGGTGAAATTACTCTGCAAGGCAGAATACTTTCTATTGGAGGCCTTAAAGAAAAACTTCTTGCGGCAAAACAACATGCCTGCACGACCGTCATTATACCTAAAGAAAATAGTGATGATCTTGATGAAATTAAAAAAGAAATATCTTTTGATAATCTTACTATTGAATTTGTGAGCAATATGGATGAAGTACTTGCTATTGCATTTAACAAAAATCCTTTTGAAAAAAAAATAAAACCAATGAAAAAGAAACCGATACGTAAAAAAAATATCACAAAAGCATCTTAACATTGTAAATGCTCTCATGATTATTTAGAATGAACTCAAATTTTCTCGTCAAAAAAAAGGAAGAAAATGAAGAGAGCATTTATTATTACGATATGTTGCTTATTATTGATACCACTTGCTAGCTGTAGAAAAAAAAGTAAATCAGAAAAAGAGCGTGAAAAAATTACACGCGAACGGATGGCAGAAAATCGTTAATATGTTCCATCATTTTTGCAATGGTTTCTTCTATACTTAATGATGAATTATCAACGACAATAGCTTTTGGTGGAATTATCAGAGGAGCTATAGTACGATTTTTGTCGCGCTCGTCGCGTTCTGTTATTGATGTAATAGCTTCTTGAAGTGAAAAATAATTATTATGTCTTTCTTGATCTTTACGCCACCGCTGTGCACGTACTTCCACTGATGCAGTCAAAAAAAATTTAACTTCTGCATCAGGAAAAACTACAGATCCAACATCACGACCATCGACAACAATATTGTGATGATGCGCAACATCACGTTGAATAGTAGTCACCGCTTTACGTACATCTTTATTAATGCTTACCGTAGATGCAACCTGATCCATAAATTTATCTTTAAGATACAATGTAATATCATTATTCTTATAAAAAATGCGCTCTTGAGACCGCTCATTATATTCATATCGCAATTGTGCAGCACATTCATTAATATTTGCAAAAGATACATGCGCAATAGTTTCTAAGGTATAACCATATTCATGTACCAAACAATAACCAATTGCCCTATATAGTAAACCTGAACACAAATAATAAAAACCCAATTGGTTTGCTAATATTCTACCAATTGTCGACTTACCGCTTGCTGTTGGCCCATCAATGGTAATAATCATGCATCTTCCTTCATTGCTATATCAATACCAATTAATTCAATATTAACACGATCTTGCCAATGATTTTCTGAAACACGTGCAGCTAAAATAAATGTTTTTTCATACTGCTCATTGAATAATGCAAATAATTCAGGGCGGCTAAAAAATATAACTGGCTTGATAACTCCCTCAGCAAATATGAAACATTTTACATGAGCCCCTTTTAATAATTGCGGCTTTTGAACTTGCACAACATTATTCACATAAAAAATTGGTTGATCATTACTATTGCCAAATGGTTCAAGATGCTCTAAATCTTCAATAAATTTTTTATTTAAATCAGGCAAATTCACTTCTGCATCAATTCTAATTTTTGGTTGTAAATCAAAAGACGTCAATTGTGTTGCAACTAATGCTTCTAATCGCATTTTAAGTTCTGATAAATTTTCAACTTTTAATGATAAACCAGCAGCGACAGAATGACCGCCAAATTGCAACAATAAATCTGACGATGCAGTTAATGCATCAAACATATTAAATTCTGCAATCGATCGGCATGAACCTTTTGCAAGACCATCATTTGTTAAATGAAATAATAATGTCGGCTTGCCATATGCTGAGACAAATCGTGATGCAACAAGTCCAATAACACCAGCAGGCCAGCTTTTACTTGCAGCGATAATAACATTCTCTTTTTCAATATCAATATTTTTTAATCTAATTTGCTCTTCTATTTCTTCAACAATTGATTTTTCTATCGCTTTACGCGCTTCATTCATTTCTAAAAGTACACGTGCAACGGTTTCAGCATTATCAGCGTCAGTACCTATCAAAAATTTTACTGCTTGACGTGGATCTTCTAATCTACCAAGCGCATTAATTTGAGGTGTTATAGAAAAACCAATATCAATAGAAGATAGCTTTGGCTTTGTTACCTTGCCATTAGCTTTGAGTAATTTAAACGATAAACTTTCAGTTTTATTAATATACGCAAGTCCATGGCGTACCCAAAATCTATTTTCCCCAATTAGTGGTACAACATCAGCAACCGTTCCCAATAATAATAATTCATACGCCTTTGGAGGAAGCTCTAATCCCTTTTTTTCATATAATAATGAAAGTAATTTAAAGGTAACACCAACTCCTGCAAGAGTTTTATGCGGATATGCACAATCTGTTTGATTAGGATTAACAATAGCGTACGCATCAGGAACTTTACTGTGCGGCCTATGATGATCAGTAATAATAAGATCAAGGCCCAATTCTTTTGCTCTCTTTGCTTGTTCAATAGCGGTAATGCCATTATCAACAGTAACAATTACGGCATACTTATTTTCCGCTGCACGTTCAACTATTTTTGTTGATAAACCATAACCATCACGAACGCGATTGGGTAAAAAATAGTTAATTTTTGCACCAAGCGGTAACAAACCAATCATCATTAATGAAGATGATGTAATACCATCAACATCATAATCACCAAAAACTAAAATCTGTTCTTGTTTTTCTATCGCTACCAATAATCTATCAACAGCTTTTTCAGCATCTTTCATCAAACGTGCATCAGCAACACTGCCTTCAAACGTAGTAAATAAAAATGATTCAATAGAAGCTTCATCAGTAAATCCACGTGAATAAAGCACCTGCGCTACCGCAAATGATAAATTGTACCGCGCTGCAATCATTGCAATTTTTTGCTGATCACTCACAGGAATTTTCCATAGATATTTTCGGCCGGATATTATTTGTTGATTCATAGTAGATTTATAAAAAAATGATTAAAAATAATAGTGTGTAAAACGTATACTTAGATTAATAGCAATTATGGATAAGTCCACATAAAACATAC
>Ga0081455_10008291_pt1 | contig 10829 bp, 9 predicted proteins | sample TabmetS3T2R1_FD_70207 | JGI IMG/M metagenome (GOLD analysis project Ga0081455, IMG submission 70207) | Tabebuia heterophylla rhizosphere microbial communities from the University of Puerto Rico - S3T2R1 | ecosystem: Host-associated > Plants > Roots > Rhizosphere ... | reverse complement strand
CGCTGCCCCCGCACTCCGGTCATCAACCGGGTCGAGTGCCGGTGGCCGGTCAGCCTGACGGTGCCGATCACCGCCGAGTGGCTGCCCGGCGCCTACCTGCTCAAGCTGGTCGCGGACCCGGGCCGGCAGAGCTACGTGCCGCTCACCGTCTGGGATCCGGCCAGCCACGCCGCCTACGTCGTCGACAGCAGCGTGTTCACCTGGCAGGCCTGGAACACCTACGGCGGATACAGCATGTACGGGGGCGGGCCACCCGACATCGACCCCACGTTCGAGGACCGGGCCCGGGTCATGTCCTACGACCGCCCGTACGCGAACGGCGACGGGGCCGGTGAGCTGATCGGCAACGAGCTGCCGCTGATCAGCTTCGTCGAGCAGCACGGCCTGGACGTCACCTACTGGACGGACGTGACGTTCACCGAGCACCCGGCGCTCATCCGCAACCACCGCGTGTACCTCTCGCTGGGCCACGCGGAGTGCTGGTCGAACCCGGAACGGGCGGCCGCGGTCGACGGCATCAAGCACGGCGTCAACTTCGTCTTCTTCGCGGCCAGCCCGATCCTGCGTCACGTGCGCCTGCAGCGTGACGGCGCCGGCCTGGCCGACCGCGAGCTGGTCGACTACCGCGATCCGGACGCCGACCCGATCATCCACACCCATCCCGAGCAGGCGACCGGCAACACCTGGGAGCAGCCGCCCGCGAGCGCGCCGGCCAGCGAGATCACCGGCAACACCTACGGCGGCTACAACATCGACTTCCCGATGGTGATCGCCGACGCCTCGGCCTGGCCGTTCGCCGGCACCGGCCTGCACAACGGCCAGGCCCTGCCGCACGTGGTGCAGTACGACTTCGACGGTTATGACGCCGACGCGCCCAACCCGCCGGCCGTACAGATCCTGGCCCACTCGTCGGTGTCCGGCCAGAGCATCATGCCGTGGGCCCACTACGCCGACATGACGTACTACACCGATCGGCACAGCCGGGCCGGCGTGCTGGCCACCGGCACCAACGACTGGATCAACGCGCTCAATCCCTGCCCCCGCGGCGCCGACCGGCCGTGCCCGGACCAGTACATCGAGAAGATCACCGGGAACGTGCTACGCGTCTTCGGGACCGGCCCGGCCGGGGTCACGCACCCGTCAGTCGCGAATACGAGTCGGTTCCGGCAGTAGCGCGGCCGGCCGGTAGGGGCGCACGCGCTCGCGCAGCAGGATCCACACGGCCGCCACGCCGTCGCGCCAGGTGAGCTTCTTGCCCGCCTCACGCGAGCGGGCCCGGTAGTTGATCGGCACCTCGTACGGCCGCACCCCCCGGCGCAGCAGCTTTCCGGTGACCTCGGCCTCCATCCCGAAGCCGTCGGACCGGACGTCGAGATCGCGGTACAGCGAGGTCGGCATGAGCTTGAAGCACGTCTCGAGGTCGCTGATGTAGCAGTTGAACAGGATGTTCGCCGCGGTGGTGACGGCCCGGTTCCCGAGAACGTAGACGTAGGAGAAGGCGTTGTGGCTGCCGAACGTCCGGGTGCCGTAGACCACGCTCGCCTCGCCGTCCAGAACCGGGCGTAGCAGGGACGGGATCTCGGCCGGCGCGTATTCGAGGTCGGCATCGCACATGATCACGTAGTCGCCGGTGGCGAGCCGGGCGGCGGTCCGGATCGCGGCGCCCTTGCCCTGGTTGAGGTGGTGCTGATGGACTCGCACAGCCGGATCTCCGGCCAGCGCCGGATACAGCTCGCGAGTGCCGTCGGTGCTGCCGTCATCGACGATGACCAGCTCCATCTCGCACGGATACTCGACGCTCAGCACTTGTTTGACGGCCAGCTGCAACGTGCTGACCTCGTTGTACACCGGCATGAGAACCGACAGCTTCATGGGCAGACCCCCCCGATCAACGTCCGAATGCGTAACTAATTCTCAGACGTTGCCGGATACCTGATCTGTTGCCTACCCGACTTTGGACGGATCCGGGCCCGTCGATCGGCGGGGCCTTGGAACCCTGACCGGACGCCGGGAAAATGGCAGCGTGACGTCCCGCGATGACCGCGAGCCGGAGCTCGGCGAGGTCGAGTGGCTCGATGTCGGCCCGGTCGACCGTGACCGCCCACCGAGCGGCCCCCGACCGGTCTGGCGCGGCTGGTATTTCCTGGTCGGCCTCGCCGTCGTCGTCGTGGTGGTCGCGTTGACGGTCGGACGGCGCTCGTCGCACAAGGCGGCGCCCCGACCGACGCCGACCCCGACGACCAGCCGTCCGACCCCGACAACCACCCCGCCCCCGCTCGACCCGACGACGAGCGCGCCGCCGGTGCAGGTGAGCAACGCCGGGCGTCCGCTGCTGAACGTCCCCGCGAGCTGGGACGTCTTCGCCTACGGCGGCGACACCGTGCTGCGCATCCAGCTGGCCGCCGGGCAGATCACCCGCACCCGGGGCGTGATCACGTCCGGCGGCGGCCCGGGCTTCCTCGTTCCCGGCTCGCACGGGCTGGTCGTGGGGGCCTGGGATCCCGGCACGGGATACCTGGTGCCGGACGGCCGTCCGCCCCGGAGCCTGCCCGGTGCGCTGGCTCGGGGCGGCTCGATACTGCCGGGTCCGGACCCGGACCACGTGTGGGTTTCGACCAACAGCGCCGGCAATCCCCGGACGGAGCTGATCGGACTCGACGGCCGGCCGGCGGGCGTGTCGGTACCGGTCAACGCGACGATGTCCGACGGCGCCGGCTACGTGGTGGCCGGCCTGACCGGCGGCACCTACGACGTCCGGCCGGGATCGATCAAGCGGATCACGTCCGGGGCGCTGCTCGCGATCGGCGCGACCCGCTGGCTGACCGAGGAGTGCGACGACCAGCACCGCTGCACGCGGGACGTGATCGACCGCGCGAGCGGCGAACGGCGCGTGCTCGGGCCGGCGGCGGACACGAACGATCCGCCCGGCGTGATCTCCGCCGACGGCCGCACCGCCGCGGTCCTGAGCACGAATGCCGAGGGTCTGACGACGACCCTGCATTTCGTCGACCTGGCCAGCGGTGCCGACCAGCCGACCAGCCTGCAGGTGAACCGGGACGCGGGCTACACCGGCGGCGCCATGGCGTGGACCCCGGACGGCCGGTGGCTGCTCGCCATCGACTCGAGCGGTCGGGTCGTGGCGATCGACCGTGGCGGTCACATCAAGGTGCTGGCCAGCGGGTATCCCGTCATGATCCAGCTCGCGTTCCGCTCCTAGCGCGGCTACGCCGTACCCAATGCCGCGCGGGCCTCGTCGTCGCTGATCTGCCGGAAGTCGTCGTAGTGCGCACCGACCGCGCCGAGGCGTCGCGGCACGTGCACGACCACGATGTGGTCGGCCTCGCCCTTCAGCAGCGCCACCGATTGCCAGGAGGCGACCGGCGCAGCGGCCACCACCTCGGCCGCCCGCTGCCCGGCCGCGCGGACGGCGGCCCGCATCGTCGCTCCGGTGGCCAGGCCGTCGTCGACCAGGATCACCGTCCGCCCGGCCAGCTCGAGCGGCGCGCGGCCCCGCCGGTACGCGGCCTCGCGGCGGCGCAGTTCGGCCAGCTCGCGCCGGGTGATCGCGTCGATGGCGTCCTGGTCGACGTCGGGGGTGCCGGCCACCACGTCGTCGTTCAGCACCCGCACCCCACCGGTGGCCACCGCGCCGAGAGCGAGCTCCGGGTAGCCCGGCACGCCCAGCTTGCGCACCGAGAACATGTCGAGGGGGACGGCCAGCACCGCGGCGACTTCGGCCGCGACGGGCAGGCCACCACGCGGTAGTCCGAGCACAACGGCATCCCGGCCGACGGCTCGCTCGGCGAGCAGTGCGCCGAGTTCCTTCCCGGCCGCGCGGCGATCGGCGAATCTGGCCGTCGCGTCACCTCCCGGGTATGCCCCTATGCTGGCCCCCGGCTGATCCACGTGCAATGACGAGGAGACGATCGAATTGGCCCTGCGCGACAAGCTGGCTCGGCGGGCCCTGCCCCACCTCGAGCCCGGCGAGCAGATCCAGGGCGTCTTCCTCGCCCAGTCCGGCCCGTCGCCGTACTGGATCCTGCTGTCGGCGCTGGTCGTGGTGTTCGCCGCCGGATACGCGATCGTCGTCGTCACCGACCGCTCGATCGTCGTGCTGCGCGCCGGCCGGATCCTGCCGACGTTCCCGACGAAGGTGCACGCGCGGGGACCGCGCGCCGTCCACCTGGGCCAGCCGCACGGGCTGTGGGGATCGATCAAGCTCGACCGCAAGTACTGGGTGCACAAGCGCTTCCACAAGGACGTCGCCGCCGCCAACGCGATGCTGCAGCAACTGCCCCCGCAGGGCCCGCAGTACGGGCCGCCGCAGTACGGGCCGCCGCAGTACGGGCCGCCGCAGTACGGGCCGCCGCCCGGCGCTCCGCAGTACGGGCCGCCGCCCGGCGCTCCGCAGTACGGGGCGCCGCCGCAGGTGCCCTACGGCGCTCCCCCGCCGCACAACGGCTGACCCGAGAGTCGCAGGTGAACCGCGGACCGCTCAGCCGGTGCGGTCGATGACCCGGTCGATGAGCGCCTCGAAGCCGGCCCGCGCCGCAACGTCCGGCAGCTCGGCGAGCATCGCCCGGGCCGTGTCGGCGTACTGCCGCACCGTGCCCCGGGCCTCGTCCAGGGCCGGCGACGCGCGCAGCAGGCCCAGCGCCTCGGCGTGCTCGGCGTCGTCCACCAACGGGTGTGCGACCAGCGCGCGCAGCCGGGCCGAGCTCGGGTCGGACGAGCGCAGCGCATAGAGCACCGGCAGCGTGGCCACGCCCTCCCGCAGGTCGGTGCCCGGTGTCTTGCCGGATTCGGTCGAGTCCGACGCAATGTCCAAGATGTCGTCGGAAAGCTGGAAGGCTACCCCGATCCGCTCGCCGAACCGGCGCAGGCGGTCCACCGTCGCCTCGTCGACGCCGGCGAACCGGGCCCCGAACTCGGCCGCCGTCGCGATCAGCGAGCCGGTCTTCTCGGCCAGGACGTTCAGGTAGTGCTCGATCGGGTCGTCGCCCGCACGGGGACCGACCGTCTCCCGGATCTGCCCGCTGACCAGCCGCTCGAACGTGCGGGCCTGCAGCCGGACGGCGGCCGGGCCCAGATCGGCGAGGATGTCCGAGGCGCGGGCGAACAGGAAGTCGCCGGTCAGGATGGCGATCGTGTTGTCCCAGCGGGCGTTCGGCGACGGCTCGCCCCGGCGCACGCGTGCCTCGTCCATGACGTCGTCGTGGTAGAGCGTGGCCAGGTGGGTGAGCTCGACGACCGCCGCCGCCGGCACGATCTCGGGCGCGGCCGGGTTGCCGAAGTGGGCGGCCAGCACGGTCATCAGCGGACGGAATCGCTTACCGCCCGCGTCGAGCAGGTAGCGCGCCGCCTCGGCGATGAACTCGTCGTCGGAGCGCACCGCCTCGTGCAGCGCCGCCTCGACCGCGACCAGGCCGGCCCGAACGGACTCCTCGAGGGCGGCGTCCGCGAAGTCGACCCCGATCGTGGACTGCGCCGGACTCACCCGCGAAGCTTCGCCGCGTGCGACGCCAGGTCGAGAACCGGCTGCGGGAACAGGCCGAGGAAGATCGTGGCCAGCGTGCCGAGCGTCAGCGCGAACGTGGTCGCCGGCGACGGGATCGCGATGGTCGGCGCGTTCTCCGGCGGTTCGGCGAAGTACATCAACACGACGATGCGCAGGTAGAAGAACGCGGCCACCGCCGAGGCGATCAGCGCGATGACGACCAGCGGAGCGGCGTCGTGGTACCCGGCACTGAACACGGTGAACTTGCCGACGAACCCCGCGGTCAACGGGATTCCGGCCATCGATAACAGGAAGATCGTCATCAGCGCGGCCACGATGGGACTCTTGCGCGCCAGCCCTGACCACTGCGACAGGTGCGTCGCCTCGCCGTCGGCATCGCGCACCAGCGTCACCAGACCGAACGCGCCGATCGTCGCGAATCCGTAGGTGACCAGGTAGAACAGGGTGCTCGAGATGCCGTCCTTGGAGAGGGCGATCAGCCCGACCAGGATGAAGCCGGCGTGTGCGATGGACGAGTAGGCCAGGATGCGCTTGACGTCGGTCTGGGTCAGGCCGAACACGGCGCCGACCACCATGGACGCGATGGCCACCACCCACATGACCGGGCGCCAGTCCCACTTGGTGGACGAGAAGCCGACGTAGAGCACGCGCAGGATCGCCCCGAACGCGGCGATCTTCGTGCACGAGGCCATGAACGCCGTGACGGCGGTGGGCGACCCCTGGTACACGTCGGGCGTCCAGGCGTGGAAGGGCGCGATACCGGCCTTGAACAGCAGGCCGACGACGAGCAGCGCCAGGCCCATGTAGAGCAGCACGTCGGACTTGGTGGAGGTCTGCGCCGAGTTCAGGATGGCCGGCAGGTCGACCGAGTTGGCGTAGCCGTACAGCAGGGCCAGCCCGTACAGGAAGAACGCCGAGGCGAACGCCCCGAGCAGGAAGTACTTGACCGCCGCCTCCTGCGACAGCAGGCGGCGCCGCCGGGCCAGGCCGGCCATCAGGTACAGCGGCAGCGAGAGCACCTCGAGGGCGACGAACATGAGCAGCAGGTTGTTGGCGATCGGGAAGATCAGCATGCCGCCGACCGCGAACAGCGCCAGCGGGAAGATTTCCGTCTGCACCCGCTGGCTGCGCTGCAGTTCGCGGTCACGGGGCGAGCCGACGACGACCGCCGCCTGGGCGACGATCGGGCTGCCCTCGACGGCCCGCTCGGCCATGAGCGCCACCGACATGATCGCCAGGATAAGGATCGAGCCCTGGATGAACAGCCCCACTCCGTCGACGGCGATCGCGCCGTTGACCGTGGTGATCGAGGTCGAGTGCAGAGCGAAGACGGCGATCAACGCGCCGAGCAGGCTGGCCACGGTCAGCGAGGACTGGACGGCGAACCGTTCGGTCTGCGGGACGAAGGCCTCCACGAGCACGCCCACGCACGCCGCCACCAGGATGATCAGGATCGGCAAGAGCGCGTGGTAGGCCACAGACGGGACCTGGATGTCTGGCGCGGTGGGGGCGGCCGCCAGCAGCGAGTTCACTTGACACCTCCGATGGCCGTTCCGGCCGCGGGCGGCGGATCGACCTGGTGGACGTTCTGCAGCGTGTCCCGAACCGCCGGGTTGATCATGTCGATGATCGGCTTCGGGTAGACGCCGAGGAACACGATGATCGCGATCAACGGTCCGACGGCGAACGCCTCACGCACGTTCAGGTCCCGGAACTTGCCGACCTTCTCGCTGACCGTTCCCTGCATCGTGCGCTGGTAGAGCCAGAGCACGTAGATCGCGGCCAGGATGATGCCGGTCGTCGCGAGGATCGCCAAGCCCTTGTGCCGGGTGAACGTGCCCACCAGCACGAGGAACTCGCTGACGAACGTGCTCATGCCGGGCAACGCCAGCGCGGACAGCCCGGCCAGCAGGAACACCCCGGCGAGCAGCGGCGTGACCTTGGCCGTACCGCCGTAGTCGGCGACGTTGCGGCTCTTGCCCCGGGCGATCAGCAGGCCGACGACCAGGAACAGCACGCCGGTCGAGAAGCCGTGGTTGACCATGTACAGCACGGCTCCGGTTCCGCCCTGCGAGGTGAAGGCGAAGATGCCCAGGCCGATGAACCCGAAGTGGGCCACCGAGGTGTAGGCGACCAGCCGCTTCATGTCGCGCTGTCCGATCGCCAGGAACGCGGCGTACAGGATGCCGATCACCGACAGGATCAGGATCGTCGGCGCGAAGTAGCGCGACGCGTCGGGGAACAACGGCAGGCAGTAGCGCAGGAACCCGAACGTGCCGACCTTGTCGAGAACGCCCACCAACAGCGCGGCGCCGCCGGCCGGGGCCTCGGCGCCGGCGTCGGGCAGCCAGGTGTGGAAGGGCACCAGCGGCGCCTTGATCGCGAACGCGATGAAGAAACCGAGGAACAGCCACTTCTGCGTGGCGTTGTCGGGGATGGCGCCGATCAGCTCGGTGAACGAGAACGTGCCCTTACCGGCGGTGATGTAAAGGCCGATGACGGCGGCCAGCATGAGCAGCCCACCGGCCAACGAGTACAGGAAGAACTTCATCGCGGCGTACTGGCGGCGCGGCCCGCCGAAGCTGCCGATGATGAAGTACATCGGCACCAGCATCGCCTCGAAGAACACGTAGAACAGGAACACGTCGGTGGCCGTGAAGACCCCGATCATGAAGAACTCGAGCAGCAGTACCAGCCCGAAGTAGGACTTGACGCTGCGCCGGGGCAGGTGCGACTCCTCCGCGTCGCGGCGGCTGTCGAACGAGTTCCACGACGCGAGGATGACCGTCGGCACCAGGATCACCGACATCAGCACGAGCACCAGGGCGATGCCGTCGACGCCGAAGGACAGATGCACGCCTAGCGCCTTGATCCACGTCCAGCTGCCGACGAACTGGAAACGCGGACCGTTGGTGTCGAAGTTGGCCGCGATGACGATCGCGTAGACGACGACGGCCAGCGAGAAGAACAGCGCGACCTGCTTGGCCAGCTTGGTGTCCTGCTTGGGCAGCGCGAACACCACCAGGGAACCGACCAGCGGCACCAGCACCAGAACCACGAGCGCGGCGTTGTGCATCAGCTGAACCTCACCGCGAGCAGGACGGCGATGACCGCGAAGGCGCCGGCCATCATCGACAGCGCGTAGCTGCGGACGAAGCCCGTCTGCAGCCTGCGCAATCGGGCCGAGCCTCCGCCGAACGCGGCCGCGAGCCCGTTGACCACGCCGTCAACTCCCTTGTTGTCGAAGTACACGAGCGCTCGCGTGAGCCACAGGCCCGGCCGTTCCAGGACGGCCTCGTTCGTGGCGTCGTCGTAGAGGTGGTTGCGGGCCGCCGTGGTGAACGGCGAGACGACGACCGGCCGCCTGACCGGGACCGGGCGGTTGCCGAACGCGACCCACGCGCCGAACATGCCCAGGGCGACGACGATCAGCGTGAGCAGGGTGAGCACCGTCGGCGAAACGGTGTGCGCGCCTTCCTCGATGCCCGGCCCGACCGACGGGGTCAGCCAGTGCTGCACGCCGCCGCCGAAGATCAGCAGGTAGCCGCCGATCAGTGACAGCGCGGCCAGCGCCATCATCGGCCAGGTCATGATCCGCGGGGACTCGTGCGGGTGCACGTCGTCCTCCCAGCGGCGCTCGCCGTGGAAGGTCATGACCAGCGCCCGCGTCATGTAGAACGCGGTGAGCCCGGCGCCCAGCAGCGCGGCGAGGCCCAGGATCCAGCCGGACGTGCCGCCCTTGTCGAGGGCCGACTCGATGATCTTGTCCTTGGTCCAGAAGCCGGTGGCCAGCGGGAACCCGATGATCGCGAGGAACCCGCACAGGAACACGCCGTAGGTGATCGGCATGACCTTGGCCAGCCCGCCGAACCGTCTCATGTCGATGCGGTCGTTCATGGCGTGCATGACCGAACCGGCCGAGAGGAACAGCGCCGCCTTGAAGAAGCCGTGCCCGACCAGGTGGATGATGCCGATCGCATAGACGCCGGGTCCGAGGCCGACGGCCAGGAACATGTAGCCGATCTGGCTGACCGTCGAATAGGCGAGCACCCGCTTGAGGTCGTCCTGCCCGCAGCCGCAGATGGATCCGTAGAGCAGGGTGATCGCGCCGACGATCACCACGGCGGTTCGGGCCGCCTGCGAGTGGTCGTAGATCGGCGCCGACCGGGCGATCAGGTACACACCGGCGGTAACCATCGTTGCCGCGTGGATGAGCGCCGACACCGGGGTCGGACCCTCCATGGCGTCGGGCAACCAGGTCTGCAGCGGGAACTGGCCGGACTTGCCGCACGCGCCGAGCAGCAGCATGAAGCCGAGCGCCGCGGCGACGCCGCGTGAGTACTGGACGTCGCCGAACAGCAACACGCTGAACGACGTCGAACCGAAGTAGGCGAACATGGTCATGATCGCGATCGACAGGCCGACGTCACCGACCCGGTTCGCGATGAACGCCTTCTTCGCCGCCGTCGCCGCCGAGTTGCGGTTCTGGTAGTAGCCGATGAGCAGGTAGGACGCGAGGCCCACGCCTTCCCAGCCGACGTAGAGAACCAGGTAGTTGTTGGCGAGCACGAGCAGCAACATCGCCGCGATGAACAGGTTGAACCAACCGAAGAAGCGGCGGCGTCCCGGGTCGCCGGCCATGTAGCCGACCGCGTAGATGTGGATCAGCGAGCCGACGCCGGTGATCAACAGGACGAACACCATCGACAGCGGGTCGAGCAGGATGCCGAAGTCGACGTGGAAGGTGCCTACCGGGATCCAGGTGAAGTAGTTCGTGCTGACCTCGCGGTCGGACTGGCCCTTGAGCGAGAAGAACAGGATCACCGCGTAGACGAACAGGCCGACGGGCACGAGCGCGCCGAGCCACTGACCCCACTTGTTCAGGCGCTTGCCGCCCAGCAGCAGGATCGCCGCGGACAGTGCCGGAATCGCCACCAGCAGCCAGGCGCCCGTCTGGACGCCATGAGCAGTCGTCACGTCGACGGGCTCCTAGTACTTGAGCAGGTTGGCGTCGTCCACGGACGCCGACCGCCGGGTTCGGAAGATGGACATGATGATCGCCAGGCCGATCACGACCTCGGCCGCCGCCACGATCATCACGAAGAACGCGATGACCTGGCCGTCGACCGAGCCGTTGATGCGCGAGAAGGTGATCAACGTCAGGTTCACCGCGTTGAGCATGAGCTCGACGCACATGAACACCACGATGGCGTTGCGGCGCACCAGCACGCCGACCGCGCCGATCGTGAACAGGGCGGCGGAGAGCACCAGGTAGTAGGTCGGGGTCATGACGACTCCTCCGATCCGGGCG
>Ga0081455_10008290_pt1 | contig 10829 bp, 10 predicted proteins | sample TabmetS3T2R1_FD_70207 | JGI IMG/M metagenome (GOLD analysis project Ga0081455, IMG submission 70207) | Tabebuia heterophylla rhizosphere microbial communities from the University of Puerto Rico - S3T2R1 | ecosystem: Host-associated > Plants > Roots > Rhizosphere ... | reverse complement strand
CAGCCTTCGAGGTAGCTCACGGAGGAGCCCTTGTCGGCGATGATCAGCGTGCGCTCGAACTGACCGGTGTTGCGTTCGTTGATGCGGAAATAGGTGGAGAGCTCCATCGGGCAGCGCACGCCCGGCGGCACGTAGACGAACGACCCGTCGGAGAACACTGCCGAGTTCAGCGTCGCAAAGAAGTTGTCCGAGATCGGCACCACCGTGCCGAGATATTGCTTCACCAGATCGGGATGCTTCTGCAGCGCCTCCGAGATCGGCATGAACAGCACGCCAACCTTGGCCAGTTCCTCCTTGAAGGTGGTCGCGACCGAGACCGAGTCGAACACGGCATCGACCGCGACGCGGCCATAGCCGTTCCCGTTGACTGCCTCGCCGTCCATGCCGTCGCCGTCAACAGGAGCCTGCACGCCCTCGAGCACCGCCACCTCGCGCAGCGGGATGCCGAGCTTCTCGTAGGTCTTGAGGATCTCGGGATCGATCTCGTCGAGCGACTTCGGCCCTTCCTTCTTCTTCGGCGCCGCGTAGTAGTAGATGTTCTGGTAGTCGATCGGGCCGTACTTCACGCGCGCCCAGGTCGGCTCGCTCAGGGTGAGCCAACGCCGATAGGCATCGAGCCGCCATTTCAGCATCCATTCGGGCTCGTTCTTCTTGCCCGAGATGAAGCGGATCGTGTCCTCGGAAAGCCCCTTGGGGGCCTTCTCGGACTCGATCAGGGTCTCAAACCCGTATTTGTATTGATCGAGGTCGATCCGGCGGACTTGTTCCACCGTCTCTTGCACTGCCGGCATTCTTCCCTCCGCTGCGGTTTCAAGGACCGCGGGTTGGATCGGTCGGTTTATGGTCGTTCCTGGTGCGGATCACCCTTGGTGTGTCGGCGCTCAAGCAGCCATTCCCCGTGACTTCTCAAGTAATGTCCCGGAGACCGTAATCCAAGCTGTTCGGAACCGTTCTATATCATCTTCTGTCGAGGTGGGGCCGAGACTTACGCGCACGGCGGAGCGCGCCAGGGCCGGCGATACGCCCATGGCCTTTAGCACATGCGAGGGTTGCACCTTGCCGGACGAGCAAGCGGCACCCGAGGACACCGCCACCCCATCGAGGTCGAACCGGATGATGGCGGTCTCCGCCTTCAGGCCATCGAGGGCGAAGAGCGTCGTGTTGGGGAGTCGCTCCGCCTCGGCGCCGAAGACAATGAGGCCCGGCGTGGCCCGCAGCCCGGCCTCGAGCTGGTCGCGCAGCCCTCTCATGTGGGCTCTTTCGGTTGCCAGATTGGCCTCCGCGGCGTTGGCAGCAGCACCAAATCCGGCAATCGCAGCGACGTTTTCGGTCCCCGCCCGCTCGCCGCGCTCTTGGCCGCCGCCGGTGACCAGCGGATGAAGGTCGAGTGGAGCTCGCTTCACCAGTGCGCCAGCGCCCTTCGGGCCACCGATCTTGTGCCCGGACAGGGTCAATAAATCGGCTTCCAGCGCATTGATATCGCAGGGAATTCGCCCCACCGCCTGAACCGCGTCGACGTGCAGGAGCCCGCTTGCCTCGTGCACCAGATGGGCCGCTTCCCTGATCGGCTGCAGCACACCGGTCTCGTTGTTGGCAAGCATGATGGAGACCAGCGCCGGGGGGCCTTCCGCGAGCCGCTTGGCCAGATCGTCGAGGTCGACAACCCCCGCCGCCGTGACCGCGACCTCCTCCACTGTCGGGAACCGCCCGCCGGAGCGCACGGAAGGATGCTCGATCGCCGAAACCAGGAGCCGCTGCCAGCGTCCGCCCGTCTGGGGCGAGAGCGCCAGCGTGTTCGCCTCGGTCCCGCTGGCGGTAAGCACCACATGGCGGGGCTCGGACCCGACCAGCGCCGCCACGTGTTCCCGTGCCGCTTCCACAATGCCGCGCGCCTCCCGTCCCTCGGCATGGACCGAGGATGGATTGCCGACGGCGTCGAGCGCCTCGACCATGGCGGCGCGCGCCTGCGGCCGCAGCGGAGCGGTCGCATTCCAGTCGAGATAGGCCCGTTCGGTCGTCGTCATGGTGCGATGCTTCTATCCTACGCCCAACGGGCGTCCAGACTCTTGATTTCCGTCCCCGCAATCGTGCTAAAACGCGCCAGCCGCGGCTGTTTCGGCAACGCGTGCGCGAACGTCCCTCGCTCGGCCGGCATTGCCAAAAACTGGAATGGTTATAAATACTTACGTGCGCTCGTGGGTAGCGTCAAGCGCGCGGCGGGTTCCCGTAGCGGCAGTTGTTAACGGCCCACTGGATCGAGGTTAAGCATGCCCGAGATTATCTTCACCGGCCCGGCTGGACGGGTTGAAGGCCGCTACCACCCGGCCCGGCAGAAGAACGCCCCGATCGCCATCGTGCTGCACCCGCACCCGCAGTTCGGGGGCACGATGAACCATCAGATCATCTACCAGCTCTATTACGCCTTCGTGCACCGGAACTTTTCCGTGCTGCGCTTCAACTTCCGCGGGGTCGGCCGGAGCCAGGGCTCGTTCGACCATGGCCTGGGCGAGCTTTCCGACTCGGCGGCCGCGCTCGATTGGGCGCAGTCGATCAATCCGGAGGCAAGGAGCTGCTGGATCGCCGGCTTTTCCTTCGGCGCCTGGATCGGCATGCAGCTCCTGATGCGCCGGCCCGAGATCGAAGGCTTCATCTCGATTGCGCCGCCCGCGAACCTCTACGATTTCTCGTTCCTGGCGCCCTGCCCGTCGTCCGGGCTGATCATCCACGGCGACAAGGATGCAGTGGTGCCGTACAAGGACGTCACCGGGCTGGTCGACAAGCTCAAGACCCAGAAGGGCATTGTGATCGAGCAGAAGGTCATTCCGGGCGCCAATCACTTCTTCGATGGCAAGATCGAGGCGCTGATGGAGCAGATCGGCATCTATCTCGACAAGCGCCTCAAGATCGAACGCAAGCCAACCGCAGCTTAACAAGTTTCATAGGGCGCGCACGGCATGGTGGCGCGCATGGCCCTGACCCTAGTCGCCATTGTCCTGCTCCTGATGCTTGGGGCTGCCTATGGCGCGCTGCATTACACGACCGGCGTTCCTGGACGCTCGCATAGCGGGCCGCTATCGCCGCTCACGCAGGAAGAACGCGCGCTTACCGTTGTGCTCAAGCGGCACATCGAGACCATCGCCGCACGCGAGCACAACCTTCGCCACTATGACGAATTGGAGAAGGCCGCGCGTTACATCGAGGCAACGCTCGGGTCCTATGGCTATTCCGTCGACCGCCAGGAGTTCTTCTTTGACGACAAGGCGGTGCGCAATGTCGACGTGGTGATCGACCCTCACGCCGACATCACCGATCCGCAAGTGATCGTGGTCGGTGCCCACTACGACAGCGTCGTGGGTTCGCCCGGCGCCAACGACAATGGCAGCGGCGTTGCTGCGGTGATCGAGCTCGCGCGCCTGTTGCGCGACCTCAATGGCATCGCCGAACGGCGCATCAGGCTGGTGCTGTTCGTCAACGAGGAGCCGCCCTACTTCAAGACCGAGGACATGGGCAGCCTGCACTACGCGCGCGCGTTGGCCGAGCGAAAAGAGAAAGTCGTGGCGATGTATTCGCTCGAGACGATCGGCTTCTACACCAGCGCGTCCGCCAGCCAGCGCTATCCGGCACCTTTCAATCTAATCTTTCCTGATCGCGGCGACTTCGTCGCCTTCGTTGGCACGCCTTTCTCGCGGGCGCTCGTTTGGGAAACGATCCGCTCGTTCCGCTCGCACACGCCGTTCCCGTCGATCGGCGGCGTCGCGCCCAATATCGTGCCCGGCATCGACTGGTCAGACCATTGGGCCTTCGAGCAGTTCAACTTCCCGGCCATGATGGTGACCGACACGGCGCCGTTTCGCTATCCGCACTACCACCAGCTTACCGACACGCCCGACAAGATCGACGTCGAAAGCCTCGCGCGCGTGGTCAAGGGCATGGAGCGCGTCATCCGCGACGCGGCGCGGTGACAGTTTACACGAATCACCTCTTAATTTCCGTTCGTCCCCCGCGGAAGCGGGGACCCAGTTCTTTGGCCGAGTTCTCGGCCCCTGGATTTCCGCTTTCGCGGGAATGAACGGAGATTGGTGCAACAACGGTACAAAACCTAAATTCATCCCGCTCCAGGGCGATAGACGAAAGTGAACCTCGTAGGCCTCTGCTGGGACAAACGGAGGATTGAAAAGGATTGTCCCCATGCCCGCGCGCGCTTCGACCTCACGTTTCCCCGCCAAACCTCGGAATCTCGCCCGTTTCGGGCTCGTGCTCTGCGGCCTGTCGCTGACTGTGCTCGGCTCTGCGGCGCACGCCGGCGACAATCTCGCCCAGGTCGCGACCTCGCTCGATGCGACGATGCGGGAGTGGATGCACGAATATTCCGTGCCGGCCGCGGCGCTGGCGGCCATGAAGGATGGGACCATTGTCAAGTCCCTTGGCTATGGCGGCATGGATCCCGCCAAGCCAGCTCGCCTTGCAAGTCTCTCCAAGGCCATCACCGGTGTCTGCATCGCACGCCTGATCGACGAGGGCCGCTTGTCGTTCTCCACGCCGCTCGCAACGGTGCTTGCGGGCACGTTCCGGAAGCTGGGACAGCCGTTGGACCCGCGCTTCCAGAGCATCACCATCGAACAGCTGCTCAAACACCGCGCCGGCCTCGCCCGCGAGGCGATACGCGGTGGACCGCCCGCGCATGACATGACCGGCACGTTCACCAGGATTCTCGCGACTCCGCTCGAGAGCGACCCCGGCGGCGGCATGGTGTACAGCAACATCGGCTACCTGACGCTTGGCATGGTTGCACAAGCCGTCACCGGCCGCGACTACGAGCGCCATTGCGGCGCCACCGCGCTCGCGCCCATGCAGGCATCCGGCGCCATCGATCCGTTGCTGCGGCACCGCGCGGCAAGCGGCGGCTGGCGCGTGTCCGCCATCGACTACGCGAAATTCGTCCAGGTGTTCGACGCCAACGCCATTGTGCTCGGCGAGACCTCACGCCAATGGCAGGACACGCTTCCCGGCAACCCGGCCTACGGCCTCGGCACCTTTGTCCGCCGCACGGTGAACGGCCGGGAATTTTCCCACACCGGCCGGGTCGCCCTGCGTGAGCGCGGCGGGTCCTATACGATCAAGTTCGACAACGGTTGGACCATCGTCATCACATTCGATGGCGACGCGCGCGGCTCCGTCCCCGACCTTCGGCGCCAGCTCAGGGCAGCAGTATCGGGTGCTTGAAGGTCACAGCCGCACCAGCACGCCGCCGTTCATCGATATGGCGACGCCAGTTGTGTCCGGGAGCGTGAGCGGCAAGCCGCGCAGGCTGCGCACCGCAAGATAGGCAATCGCTTGCGCCTCGAGCGCATCCGCTGACCAGCCGACTTTGTCTGCGCTTTCGATCCGCGCAGGCACGAGTTGCTCGGCGATCATCCGCATCATGGTCGGATTGCGTGCCCCGCCGCCAGCAACGACGAAGCTTTCCGGCGGGCGCGGCAGCATGGCAACCGCGCGCGCGAGCGTTCCGGCGGTGAACGCGGTCAGTGTCGCGGCAGCGTCCTCGATTCTCATGGCGGCAAGCCCGCCGACCTTGTCGAGCCAGGTGCTGAAGGCTTCGCGGTCGAGCGACTTGGGCGGGCGACGCGTGAAATAAGCGTGCGACAGGAGGCGCGCGAGCACATCCTTGTTCACGCGTCCTGAGGCGGCGAGCTTGCCAGCGTCGTCATAAGCGGCGCCGGTGCGCAGCCGCAGAAAGTCATCGATCAGCGCATTGCCGGGTCCGGTATCGAACGCGACGAGATCGTTTTGTCCAACGTAAGTGAGGTTGGCGACTCCGCCGAGATTGATCACCGCGATCGGCAGAGCGCGCCCGAGCCCGCGCACCAGCGCGCGATGGAACACCGGCACGAGCGGCGCGCCCTGCCCGCCCGCCGCGACATCGGCCGCCCGGAAGTCGTAGACCACAGGAATCCGCAGCCGTGCCGCCAGCGCCCGCCCATTGCCGAGCTGTACCGTCAACAAGCGCTCGGGCGCGTGCAGCACGGTCTGGCCGTGGAAGCCCACGACCGCAATCGCGCTCGCGCCAAGCCCATTCCTGGTCAGAAACGCCTCCACGGCCTCGGCATGGGTGGCGGTGATGAGCGTCTCGGCCTCACCGAGGCATCCGGGCCTCCCCGCGCGATCGCTGAGCCCCGCAGCTTCCGCGATCGCCTGCCGGATCAGCGCGCGCTCGTCTTCCGCATAGGCGCGGTAACCCGTAGGCCCCAGCCGGGCAACACTTTCCCCGTCGGTATCAACAAGCGCCACATCGACGCCGTCGTGGGCGGTGCCGCTCATCAGACCGATCGCCGTCAGCGGTTGCACCGCCTGCATCCTTGGTTTCCATCCGACCGTAGACCTGTTACACCAGCCGCGCCCGAGAGGCGACTAAGCCAAGAGCACTACAGTGAGCACCTACAAGTCCGAGTTCCTGCAGATTCTGGCGAGCCGGGGGTTCATCCACCAGGTCTCCGAGCCGGAGGCGCTCGACGCGCGCGCAAGCAGCGCCAAGATCACGGGCTATATCGGGTTCGATTGCACCGCGCCCTCGCTGCACGTGGGCTCGCTGCTGCCGATCATGATCCTCTACTGGATGCAGCAGACCGGCCACCGCCCCGTCGCGCTGATGGGCGGCGGCACCACGCGCGTGGGCGACCCTTCGGGCAAGGATGAGAGCCGCAAGATCCTCACCGACGAGGACATCAACCGCAATCTCGCCGGCATCCGCGAGATTTTTGGAAAGTTTCTGAAATTCGGCAGCGGGCCCGGCGACGCCATCATGGCCAACAACGCCGACTGGCTTAATTCGCTCAACTACATCGACTTCCTGCGCGACGTCGGCCGGCACTTCTCGATCAACCGCATGCTGTCGTTCGATTCGGTCAAGCTGCGGCTCGACCGCCAGCAGGAGCTTTCGTTCCTCGAATTCAACTACATGATCCTGCAGGCTTACGACTTCGTGGAGCTCTACAAGCGCACGGGCTGCATCCTGCAGATGGGCGGCTCCGACCAATGGGGCAACATCGTCAACGGCATCGACCTCGGCCGCCGGATGACGAACGCGCAGCTGTTCGCGCTCACCTCGCCGCTGATCACGACGTCATCCGGTGCCAAGATGGGCAAGACCGCCGCCGGCGCAGTCTGGCTCAACGCCGACCTCCTGAGCCCCTACGACTACTGGCAATACTGGCGCAATACCGAGGACGGCGACGTCGAGCGCTTCCTCAAGCTGTTCACGGTGCTGCCGCTTGATGAGATCGGACGGCTCGCCACGCTCAAAGGGCAGGAGATCAACGAGGCCAAGAAAGTTCTCGCCACCGAAGCGACCGCGCTGGTGCACGGGCGCACCGCGGCCGAGAATGCCGCCGAGACCGCACGCCGCACCTTCGAGGAAGGTGCGCTCGCGGAAACCTTGCCCACGGTCGAGATCGCGCGTGGCGAGCTCGAGGCCGGGCTCGGCGGGCTCGCGGCCTTCGTCAAGGCGGGGCTCGTCGCCTCGAACGGCGAGGCGCGCCGGCAGATCAAGAATGGCGGGCTGCGGGTGAACGACGACGTCGTCACCGACGAGAAGATGATGCTCACGACGTCGCAGCTCACGCCGCAAGGCGTGATCAAGCTCTCGCTCGGCAAGAAGCGGCACGTCCTCCTCAAGCCGGTGTAAGCCCATGCGCGTCATTGGGCCGTCTGCCGTAATGCTGCTGATGGCCTGCACAAGCGCGCAGGCGCAACCGGTCGAGAGCTTCTATCGCGGCAAAACCATCAACCTGATCATCGGCTATCCGCCGGCGGGAGCCAACGATACCTATGCGCGCCTCGTCGCGCGCCATCTCGGCCGCCATATCCCGGGCAACCCGTCGGTCGTGCCGCGCAACCTGCCCGGCGCCGGCAGCCTGATCGCCGCGAGCCGCATCTTCAATGCCGAGCCCAGGGACGGCACCACGCTCGGCCTCCTTTCGCCGACGGTCCCGCTCGACGAGAAGCTCGAAAGTGCCGCCGCGAAATATCGGTCGGCGGATTTCAACTGGATCGGGCGGGTGGCGCCGGCGCCGAATATCACCTTCATCATGGCGACGTCGGCGGTGAAGACGATCGCCGATGCCTTCGACAAGGTGGCGGTCCTGGGTGCGACCGGCCGCGCCGCGTCGAATTCGATCTATCCGAACGTTCTCAACAATGTGCTCGGCACCAAGTTCAAGATCGTCAACGGCTATGAAGGCGCCGCCGCCTCGATGATCGCAATGGAGCGCGGCGAGGTCGAGGGCCATTCGTCAACCTACGACTCGCTCAAGACCGCCCATCCGGACTGGATCACCGGCAAGCGCGTCAACATCGTGGTGCAATACTCGCTGCACCGACATCCGGAGCTCGCTGATGTCCCGACCGCAGTCGAGCTTGCCCGCAACACGGATGAGCGCGACATTCTCAGCGCGGTCGCGAGCGCCGCGGAGATCGGCAAGTTCGTTCTCTCGACGCCCGGCGTGCCAGCCGCGCGCGTCGCGGCGCTGCGCCGCGCCTTCGACGCCATGGCCAAGGATCGTGAATTCATTGCCGAAGCGGAGAAGTTGCGGATCGAACTCCTCCCGCTGCCGGGCGAGGAGCTGCAGATGATCGTCAGGAGCGTGCAGGACCTCAGCCCTGAACTGACGCAGAAGATCAAGGCGATGTATCCGAATTGATTTTAGTTTCGTGAGCTTTCTTCACTCCTCCTTGTTGCTCTTTCCTTTGGCCTCAAGCTCGGCAAGCAGCTGGCGAATGCGATCTGGAACTTCTTCTTTGCATTCGAACTCATTGCTCAAGACGCGCCCGATTGCCCATAGAGCCGCTTGCCAATGGATTTGTTGTTCTTTTTTGTCCGCCATGCTCTCAGTCCGCCATGTCGGCTAACCGACATAGCAGCTGCTCGTTCCTTAACCGGCATTGCGCAGTAGGCAGACGTCGGTTGCTGTTTCGCAGGAACGCTGGCGCACGACTGCTCCGTTGGAAGACGCCTACCTCACCGTGACGGTGATCACCTGCGACATCACCGGTGGATTGTGCGGGATGTGCGACCAGTCGCCAAGCACGAGCTGCAGCGTGTGGCGGCCCGGCGGCAGCGTCACCGTGGTCTCGGTCTGCCCGCCGCCGAAATGCACATGCTGGGCGTCCGCGGCGATCGGCCGCTTGAGCTCGTCGTCCGAGAGCTTGGTGTCGATGATCAGGTGATGGTGGCCGGTGCGCTCGTTCTGCACGCCGACCGGTGCGATGCCCATGCCGGTGAGGCCGAACTGCACCTTGAACGGGCTCGTGACCGCATCGCCGTCCTTGAGATTGATGAAATAGACCGTGGCACCGGCGGGCGACGGCGTTTGAGTTTGCGCGAGCGCGGCGGTCGCGGCCACGACGAAGAGGGCGCTGCTGTACACAAGGGCGCGGAAACGGATCGACATGGCTACTCTCCTTGAGGAACGCGGATTGAGGAACGCGGACTTTTGTTACCGCCGATCTGTTGGGCACGGACGGCGGCCGCCGACAGCGGCCGGATCATGCCTTACCAACGCAGCCGTGCCTATGGGGCTGCGACCTTTCTTCTTCACGGACTCGCGTGCGGGGCTCGGAGGCAGGGCTGAAACCGCCAGCTATCGACTCGGATCGTTGTAGCTCTGCGAGCGGGCGGCAGCACCGCTGGTCGGGAATTCGAAGAACTTGCGAATGAGCCCGGGCGCAATCACTGAGATCGGATTGACGCGCAGCACCGGCGCGCTCGGCGGACCCGCGACCTCATAGGTGAGGCCGACCAGCCCTTCGTTACTGCCGCCACCGAGGATCAGCCCGAAGATCGGGATCTGCCCGAACATATTGTTGAGGCCGTAGAACGGCACGAAGGTGCCGCGCATGTGCACCTCGTTGTTGAGGTAATCGATGTAGCCGTCGGTGGTGGCGCCGATGACCGGACCCTTGACCAGGCCCTCGCGGATCGTGAAGCGACCGTGCGATCGGATGAACTCGACCCGCATGCGCGAGAATTCCACGCCCGGCTTGTTCGCCGGACCCTGACCGTTTGGCGTGTTCGATCCGGCGGCCACCCGTTCGAGCGCCGCTTCGCCGCGCACCGTGAAGTCGCGAATATTCAGGATGCCGTCCTGTTGGGCCTGCGGATCCGCGCTCGGCGGATCCATCGCCACCCACATCTCACCGCCGTAGATCTTCGGATAGGTGTCGGTCAGGCGGAAGAAGGCGCCGGCGTCGGCCGTCTCGACGTAGATCACGTTGCGGCCGCCGGCGCTGTACTTGCCGCTGCTGGCGGGGCCGGACGCTATCGAGGTGCCGCCGATCCTGCGGCCACCGATCGCCGCGTGGCCCAAGTGCGCGAGTTGTCCGAGTGAGTACGCCTACTACAACGGGCTGCCGTGGCCGGACGGGGATCCGCCACAGGAGCGGGACTACTTGCGCATGGATGCATGGGGCGTTGAGCTCGAAGGTCTGCCGGTGGTCCCGGGGGGGAGCTCCAACTATCCGAGTAGCAATCGCTGCCTGACGTGGTTTCTTGATCGCTGGGCGCCGGAGTGGCAACGGCGGATTCTCGAGCGGCATGCCGGGTACGGCTATACCCACTTCCTGCTGTCGGTGGCTGATTCGCTCGGCACCGATCCGTGTCCGTTCGGGCCGGGACCGCCAGGGGCTGGACGCACCCTGCAGCAATTTGTGGAGACCTGCCACCTCGTCAAGGCGTATCTCCCGTACCTCGTGGTGGCGCTCGGCTCGAAAAACTTTCAGCCGAAGGACCAGAGCCCGCAGTGGTGGGCCGATTATGCCGGGCCGATGATGGAGGG